>Ga0209504_1000013_pt1 | contig 359675 bp, 290 predicted proteins | sample COGITO_mtgs_1005_FD_184791 | JGI IMG/M metagenome (GOLD analysis project Ga0209504, IMG submission 184791) | Pelagic marine microbial communities from North Sea - COGITO_mtgs_100511 (SPAdes) (version 2) | ecosystem: Environmental > Aquatic > Marine > Epipelagic ... | reverse complement strand
AATGCATTCTCAAAATCAAATTCAAATGAGAAGATATAAAACAAAAAACAGTTGCAAGAGGGTTCTTGCAACTGTTTAATTAATTATTTTTATGTAATAATCTGTATCGCTTTTTTAGGACGAGACATTATTACTATTTGAGCCATCTAGGATCAATACGCAAACTTGTGGATTTAAAAAATTGGGCATAAGTATTAGTCAATCTAAAAAGAATCAGGTTTAAGAGTTGTGGAGTGATAAAAACAGTATTCTCTTTACCGTAAAGGACTTTAGGAATGATAGTGGCAGCCTTTTGCAATCTTTTAAAGATTTACTTTTTCCTAAAATTTCTTAATTGTAAAAATAATAATTTACAGCTTACCCTATAAGGGAGAAGTATTTGGAATCTGTTGCTCTGAAAGAGCCTTAGCAGTAACATGGTACGAAGTACCATAGATACAGGTCAGCACTTCTTTAAGCCCTGTAAGGGCGAAAGCACAACCCAAAAAGCACATATCTTATTATATGACATTTCCGAAAGTTAGCAACTTTTAATCAAGATATTATGCTTTGTCTATAACTGCTTATGCCCCTTCAGGGCGTTATGATTCATTATCTTAATTTATAGTGCGTTGCACTATTTTTATGCTTTTGGGCTTTCAGCCCTTTTTTAAATACTACAAATATTTATACCGAAAGAGAACGCTAATTATAAAATCAGCTGTAATAAAATGATTTCTTAAATGAAGAGCTGAATGTTCTTCTTTACGCTGCGCAAATGTCTCTGACTTTGCGCCATTTTAAACAAATATAATTGAAAAACAGAAACTTCATAAAGTCTCTGACTTTAAAAATAACTTTCTTAAAACACTTTTCTTGAATGCAAAAAAATCCACGACAATAAATAAGAGCTAAACGTAAAAACTCGGGAGACTTTTATCGCGTTCATAATTCCCAAAGAACAAAAAAAAAAAAACGCAAAGTCAGAGACATTTGCGCAGCTTTTCATTAGAACACTTCGGAGAACGAGGAAGCGAAAAAATGATTTATGCCTATAAAAAAAGCTCTTTTATTGAGATTAAATGAGCTAATTTATACTTTAAGCACGAATTTTATCTAAATTGAAATAATCTTAGTTAAGATGGGTGATTTTAATTTCTAAATTTAGTTTCGTTGCTATTTATTGTTTTTTCAACCTTTCTAAATCCTCTATATATAAACCTTTGGCAGTATTTGTAGGGTTGAATGCCGCAAGATTGTCAATTTTTAATGGAAAAGAAGGGTTAGCGGTTTTTGCTGTAGTTCGCATAGTTTGGCCCGTAATTAATTCGAGAGCTTTATTCAAATAAGGATCTTTTACGTTTCCAAATTCAACCAGATTTAAGAAAGTACTATAAGGATTGATTTGGTAATCAGGTGTAATTTTGGCTGGATTTGGGTCTTTGTCTTTATTGTAATATGAAAAAGTAATGGGTTGCAATTGCCATTTGTGTTTAGTACTTCGATTGGCATAGGACGTATAATCATTAGCAGGAGAATCGTATAATGTGTTTGAACCAACAAATTTACCAACGGTTTCTTCGCCTATTGTGATTACGTTAATGTATTTTTTTAGACACTGTATCGTGAGCTCGCTGGCAGAAGCGGTTTGAAAACTTACCAGCACATATATTTTTGTCAAAGCAAGGCTGTTTATACTTTCTTGTCTCTGAAAAGTTGGTTCGTTACCAACCAAGTTAAAAATATTTACTTTTTCGGAAAGATTTTCATAGCCATCTTCATTATTGTGTTTATTATTGAAGTCTAAATAAATATATGGTTTATTGGTAAAACCGCCATTAATCATTTGAGCCAGAGCTACTGCCGTTTCTAATGAACCGCCTCCATTGTATCTTAAATCTAAAACCAATTCGTTAATTCCATCCGATTTCATTTTAGAGAAAGCTAAATTGAGTTCATCATTATAATCAGATTTGAAAGCATTAAAAACCAGATAACCAATATTCTTCGCTCCATATACTTTCTTTTCGTAATAAGCAACTGGGTTTTCATCAATTTCGGATTTTGATACAGTCACAGTTCCTGTTTTATCTGTGGTTACTAAACTACCGCTTGAAAATTGCACGCTTGCTGCCAAAGTAATTGTGAATTGTGCGTTTTCTAGTTGATCATAATTACTTGAAGTAAGCTGGCTTCCATTTATTTTTGTAATAACGTCGCCTCTTTTCAATCCTGCCAAAGCTGCTGATGAATTAGGTACGATGTAGTTAATTAAGGCTACCATATTTGTATTGGATGCGTCTTTAGGGTAGATTGCGTAATTAAAACCACCTTTTTTTTCGACTTCTGCAATTTTTGAAACACGTACTATCTCATTACTGTTTTCAATCCAGGAGAATCTATCGACAGTTCCTCTTTGATATAGGAGTGAATAAAAAAGCGCATCGGGAGTTTTTCCGTTGATTAAATTGTTATATACTTCAGTAGAAGTGATTTTGCTGTCAGACAAATTGGCAACGTTAGGCTGCCAGTAGTACCAAGAATTCATAGCTTTCCAAACAAAATTGTTAATCTCGTCTGGCTTGGTTGTTGTAGCTTCTTTAGTGTCAGAATCAGAATCCTTGCTGCAAGCTGTAAAAACTAATCCTACAAGTAATGTCTTAGCAATATATTTTAATTTCATTATTTTTTCAATCGTTTAATTTAAGTTAGATTTGTGCTTGTAAAACGCTAAAAGTATGAAAAATAGTATTCCTAAAACCTTCTTTTTATTATTTTATTTTGGACTTTTTTTTCTTTTTTCCTGTTCCGGGCAACTTTTAGATATTAAAAATCAAACGTACAAAAGTTATAGCAGTAATAGTGAAAAAGGATATATAGTTAGTTTTAAATTAAATGACACTGCTGTTGTTCCCAAATCAGTTGTGATTAATGGTATTGTTCAGGATATATCCAAAGCAAATAAAATTGGAGATACTTACCAGGTAAATATGATTGCACAAACTACCATAATTCATAATTACAAAGTAAAATTAGATAAAAAAGAAAATGGAATTTATTTTGAGAAAAATTCAAATATCTTTTTTCAACCTGTAAAATTCAAATTAATCACAGACTAATTGAAAAAGTTTAATTGAACTCTTTGAGTGTAATTATTACAAACGTCGGTTCAAGTATTTTTTGTGAAGAGTTCCAGTAAGTCAATCTCTTCAAATCCTCCATAAAGTTTATAGAAATTTGTCGCGTAGAAGTCACAAAAAATTCAATTTCTTACAAATTTGGATTTTTTTTTATCTTTGAAATTCACTAGTTTTAATCGAAATGGCTTTATCTTTGAGTCGTTGGAAAATTGATATTCATTATGGAACAGAAAATACATCAAGGAAGAAACGTAAAACGTTTCAGAGAAATGCTTAACATAAAACAAGAAGCATTAGCTTATGATTTGGGAGAAGATTGGAATCAGAAGAAAATTTCTATGCTGGAGCAAAAAGATGTAATTGAAGACAGATTGCTAAAACAAATCTCTGCAGTATTAAAAATTCCCGTTGAAGCCTTTCAGAATTTTGATGAAGAGCAAGCGATAAATATTATTTCTAATACTTTTGGAGAGCACGCGTTTAGTAATTCATTTAATTACGGAACAATTCATTTTCATCCAATTGAAAAATTGATTTTACTTCACGAAGAGAAAATCGCTTTATATGAGCGTATGTTGAAGGAAAAGGATGAAATGATGGTGAGGCTTGAAAAATTGATTGGTAAATAAATATTTATAAAATGTATTAATTCTATAAAGAGGCTTTCGGGCCTCTTTTTGCATTAATACCTGTTATGTTTAGTACTCTTATTTATTTTGCTAATTAAAAATTTCTAAGAACTCATGGCATTTATTTTTTATTTCTTCTATTTTCATTTTATTTTTGTCGCTTTCTTTTAATACCCAATATTTGTTTTCATTCCAATCAAATTTTCGTTTTTCGCTTCCGTTTTGCGTTATAAATCCCCAGAACCATAAATCATCCCAAATCTCAATTTCTTGTCCACTATATTTATGTTTAAGAAGTGAGTTTATATTTGTAAAATTCCAAGTTTTATAGGGATTTAATTTTTTAAAAATGGCAATTATAACAGTGTCAACGGGAAGATAAAAACTATCGTTATTATCAATTATACTAGGAACATCCTTCCAAATTTTTAAATCTTCTGAATATTGACCGTTATGTAAGTGAAATAAGCTTTTTGAAAGTAATGCAGAAGTTTTTGGCCCCCAACCTTTTTGATTTAACATTCCTTTATAAACGCTTTCAAAATTACTTTCTCCCTTTGGATTTATTTTTACTACGAATTCTTTAAATGACTTCAAAGAATTTTCTTCAATAATAATTGATTTGTAAAATTCCGCAAGATTGTCAATTTTAGGTTGACTTTGAGTGTTTGCAATGTGATATAATAAAGAAATTATTCTTTCTTTTTCACCTTTATATGGCAAAATAATTGAGCGATAATATCTCTCTTGCAAAGCTTTGTTATATTTTCTATTATTAGAAATGAATTTAAAAAGTTCTTCTATTCTATCTGTCATTTCACCTATTTTTCAAAAGTTTTTTTTAGTTCTGTTTTCTATCCATTTAAGACGCATTTAATATCATATACCGTCTCAAAGATCAAGTACATCAAAACTATTAAATTCATCTTCACAATTCGCAAAATTATTCTCTTCCAAATATTTTTTTAATTTTTAATTGCTATTTGTCGATGCTAGGATTTCATTTATTTACATTTGCAGAATGTTTTACAGAAGAAAAATAATTTTAGCTTTAATAGAGATGCTTGGAGGTGAACTTGAAAAAATTCGCACACAAAAACTACTGTTTTTATTTAGCCAGAAGCAGTCAAAATCAGAATATGATTTTATTCCTTATAAATATGGTTGTTATTCATATTCAGCTAAGGCTGATTTGAATACAATGCTAAAGAAAGGAATTTTGGACGAAAATGAAAATTTATATATTAAAAGCAGTCCAGTTGATTTTATTAAATCATTAAAAGCCGAAGATAAGAGAAAATTGGAAGAGGTTGTTAAATTATATGGGAAGATGAGTAATGATACACTTATAAAACATACCTACATCAACTATCCATATTATGCTACTAAAAGCCTTATTGCTGAGAATATTTTAGATAAAGAGCAAATTAAAAAAATTAATGCTCAAAAAAAACAAAGTAACGAAACTATTCTTTTTACTATCGGATATGAAGGTGTTTCTCTTGAACATTATTTAAATAAACTTGTACTTAATGACGTTAAATTACTTGTAGACGTCCGAAAGAATCCATTAAGTATGAAGTTTGGTTTTAGCAAAACACTATTGAGCAAATATTGTGAAAGTTTAGGAATTAAATACCTCCATATTCCTGAAGTAGGAATTAATTCAGACCAAAGACAGGAACTAAATACTCAGAAGGATTATGATGAACTTTTTGAGAGATACAAAAAAACTACTTTAACTCAAACAGATTCCTACCAACAGAAAATTATAGAATTGCTAAAAAAACATCACAGAATTGCATTAACGTGTTTTGAAGCTGATGTCTGTCAATGCCATAGGAAACCACTAGCTGAAGCAATCGGAAAATTTCCTACATTTGATTATAAAATAAAACATTTGTAGTATGGCTAAAACAAGAGTTCTCATTGCAGCAAAAACTTACCCTACAATTTCTAGTAAATACGATGAATTAGTTTGTACTGCAGGCTTCCTTGAAGACGGCTCTTGGATTAGAATATATCCGATTCCCTTTCGAAAAAAATCCTACAACGAACAATACAGTAAATATGACTGGGTGGAAATCGATCTAGTCAAAAACACCAGTGATTTCAGACCTGAAAGCTACAGACCTTATTCTCATGAAAGCGAAATAAAAATTGTTGGAAAACTTGATACCAAAAATTATTGGGCAGAAAGAAAAAAATTTGCTTTACAAAATGTTTATACAAATCTAGCTGTATTAATTGAGAAAGCTCATAACAAAGAAATATGTACCTCTCTGGCAGTTTTTAAACCAACTAAAATTATAGATTTTATAGCTGTGGAAGTTGATAGAGAATGGGATAAGAAAAAAATCCAGCAATTAAAAGCAAATCGTGATCAGACTAACCTTTTTGAGCATCCTGAAGATCCCTTTGAAGTTGTTCAAAAACTACCTTATAAATTCTCATTTATTTTTGAAGATGATTCAGGAAAACAAAGTAAGTTAATGATTGAAGACTGGGAAACGGGCCAGCTATTTTGGAACTGTTTAGCAAAACATGAAGGAAATGAAAGTAAGGCTATAGAAGATGTTAAAAATAAATACTTTGAAGACTTTGCCAAAACTAAGGATTTGCACTTTTTTTTAGGTACCACTGCAGTTCACCATTATGCGTCGAAAAACCCGTTTATGATTATTGGAACATTTCATCCCAAAATTGAGACTCAATATTCATTAGATTTATTTTAAGCATGAATTGTTTTTTTGTAAAAAAGTTCAGTAAACACCCAATCACGCATATTTGTAATCCATGCCTGCAAAGTGTATCTTAACAGATTAAAAATAATCAGTTGTTATTAATATTAGGAACGGGTACCGAAAAAATTTTCGCACTATCGTTGCGCATATCCAAGCGATCGGGCAATCTTTGCCACATCCAAATATATAGACATCTTATTTCAATAACATCCTCTCAGTAATTAATTTATTTGAAGAAACATCAATTCCGGTAACTTCGGCATACTTTACATTGGGCAGCAAAAAAGAACCTCCTTCAATGCGCACAAATATTTTTTCTACCTGTATTCTTTTCTGATTTACACTTACAAAAGCATGATATTTTTGATCTGCATCTATCTTTTTCAAGGTTAAGGGCAACTTTTTATACGATACAAATTGAAGTTCAAACTCCTCATTATTCAGGGTTTTACTTTCTATTCCGTATGCGAATTTGCGTTGCATATAATTAAAATCTTTCTTTTCGCCTTTCTCAGCATATCGAATCCAATACGCTTTTACAGGATTACTTTTGTCTATTTTTCCATTCTCCTGATAGTTTATGGCGTAAATAGCTGTGTTTGTATTTGGGTCTCGCTGAATATAAAATAGCATATTATCTATATTTTTAGGCGTTGGAAAATTTAATGGCGATGGATTCTTGGATTGTGCCAATAGATTTCCATAAATCATATTCACTAAGATCGTTATAACGATTAGTGATTTTGTAAAGTATTTAAATGATAGTTTATTCATAACATATTTTTTTTTACATAACCCGTTAGTTAAAATCGTTTTAATACATAGTCCCGAAGCACGATGTGATTAACTTAAGAAAACTCAATAATACCGAATAAATCTCTGCCAAAATCAAAATGACAATATTGTATTTAAACTTTGCGTCGTAGCGACTTTGCGCGATTAATTCTATTTTCTAAAAAGCTGAACTCAATAACATTGGACCTCGAATTATGTGTTTAATTACTTTCTTTGATTTACACCCAACAGATTAATTGGATTCGACTATAGTCTCTTTTTTCTTTGCCTTAAAAACCCAATATTTAATCAGTGGATAGTTAAATCCATAAGAAACAAAACTATCCGTGATTAATCTTCCGATTCTATAATCGATTTGAAACGCTTTTTGCAAAATAAGCGTACCAAATGATTTTAAAGAGATGCTTCCCAGTACAACCAACGCAAATTTAAAAAGCTGACTATTGATGCGACTGCTATAACTCGACTGATTTTTAAATACCCAAAATCTATTGATGCTGAAATTGATAATCGCACCAACGGTTCCGGAGATTAGAATAGAAAAGGTAAAATGCAGTTTAAATATTTCTGTTAATAAAATCATTAAACCATAATCGGTCATGCCGCCTATAAATGCTGCAACTTGTGCTCGAAGAAAAGTAAAAATAGATTTTTTCCTGAACATATCAGTTCTGGTTTTTGTCTTTTAAATCGCCTAACTTTAGAAGCTTTAAGCTATCACTAGTGTTGATTGTAAACAGTATAATAGTGATTAAGCCTGCTAAATAGGTAATTGATCCATCAAACAAAACTTCTGCAATTAAAATCAAAGCAATAATAAATCTAAGTTCTGTTGGACCAACAAAGCCAGAATCTATACTATATTCATTTGTAATTTTATAGCGTAACTGACTGATGATGATCGACCAGCCATACAATGCGACAAAAGCGAAGGCTACTATCTGTGTACCATTTTTAGCATAAATGTAGTAGCCAAAGCCTATAAGTACAATACCAATCCAATCGGCAATAATATCAAGTGCAAAACCATACCAACGACGTGGAATATTTCTGTAATAAGCCAATCTCCCATCTAAAGAATCGCCTAACCAATTTATGACCAATCCGATAATTCCCAAAAGCAAGTACCAATTTGTTACATAAGTACCTAAAACAAAGGCTAAAAAAATCAATCCCGAACCTAGTGTACCAATTAAAGTAAGTACGTTCGGCGAAATGAATCCGGGTACCTTTGGAAGGAAAAATACAATCGTTAACTGTTCTGCTCTTTTTAAAATATTTGTTCGCTTACGGTCTGAAAATGTTCTTTGTGCAATTGCAGTATAACCTTCATTCTCTCTTTCTTTTTCCATTAATAGCGTAATATTTTTAAGCCAGATAGTACAACTAATTCTAGTTTTATAGTTTTTAGTTTTATTTTTCTTTGCGTATTTTTAAAAAACTCGGTCGTTCTTTTTAGCTTACCTGATCTAACCAGATAACTAAATGCGATAATAAACAGCATACTACTTAACAATACCGGCAAAACGTTGATAGAAAACCGTTGGACTGTTCTCGTTTTTAGGAGCGTATTTTCCAGCTATAATTGGAATATAGATAACTCTCCTCCTACTTTCTTCCCCACGGATAGAAGACTCAGCAACTCTGTGCCACAAACGGCCATCGTGAATGGTTAAATCTCCAGCTTCGGGATTGATAGATATCTCTTCTGGATCGGCGTTATGATCTAAAAAGTATTTTTTTCGGAAAAGCATTTGATAAATACCTTGCTTGTGTGTACCCGGAATGATTTTAAGACCACCGTTTTCAGGTTTTAAAGTACTTAAATGAATCCCCACATTTAACATCGGATTTAATTTTGAACCATAAAAAATGTCTCTCAAACCATCGGTATGCCAGCCCATCTTGGTAAACTTACTTTCCGGCCCATTGATATAATGATTGAAAACCATTCCGTCTTTTTCTTCAGTTCCTAATCTTGCGTCATCACCTGCCAATTGTAACAAACCATTAAATCTTGGATCAAGTAAAAGACCACTCAAGGTTTGATGATGCTGATTGATAAAAGCAAAACGTTGTACAATTGGAGAACCGTCTAAATCTTTTCCAAATTTAATTGGAACGCCATTTACTTTTTTAAGGCCATTGTCAATCCATTTTTGCTCCACTTGTTTCGAAGCATCAATGATGGATGAGACAGTATCCGGATTTATAAATTTTTTGAAATGAATGAAGCCGTATTGGTTAAAAAATTCAATTTGCTCATCAGTTAATTTCTCGGTAAGGGTAAAAGTTTTATAAGAAGATACCATAATAAATAGATTTAATAAATGAAATAATAGTGTTTGTAATTTTATCTAAAAGATTAGCGAAGGCAACAACAACAGCGACACATTCGCATGTTGTTTACTTGCATTCGTTCTTTCGGAAAACCAAACATATTTCTCTTATTAGACATACTCTATAGAATTAGTAGATATTAAAAACGAAGATAAATATAATTTATCTTTTACAAAGAATTTTTTTCTGTTTTTTTTTTGAAAAAATTAAATTTTATAAATCCCAGCTGCAGTTTTTTCGATAAAAGCCTTTGGTAGTATACGGTTGGCATAAACCGAAATGATATTTGTAAAACCCGGTATAACCTCTGATTTTTTACTGAACATGGCTTTTACGGCAATTTTTGCAACTTCATCAGGTTGCATATTAAACTTCTCAGCCATTTTGCTAAAAGCGTTTAAACCCGCTCTCGCAGCAAAACCGGTATCAACCGGGCCTGGACTAAAACAGCTTACTGAGATTGAAGTTTGGGCAAGTTCGAAACGCAAAGCACGCGTAAACGATAAAACAAAAGCCTTTGTAGCCGAATAAACCGCTAGCGTGGGTACCGCTTGGTATGCTGCAGTACTCGATATATTTAAAATGTAGGCTTGTTTTTCTTGTGAAAGTATGGGTACTAATAAATGAGAAAGTTCTACAACTACATTCATATTAAGCTGCATCATACCAAGCTGATCGGTTAAAGAAGACTGGCTAAAATCACCCCACACTCCATAACCGGCATTGTTTACTAAAAAGCCAACTCGATAATTATTCTCTTTTATCCAATCGGTTACTTTTAACGATGCGCCATCTATCGAAAGATCAATTGATAAAATAGAAGCATTGACGCTGTATCTAACTTGAAGATCATCAGATAGTTTTTTTAGTTCCTCCTCACTTCTTGCCACAAGCAATAGCGGGTAACCGTGTTTGGCTAATTCATAAGCAATAGATTTTCCAATGCCTTTGCTGGCGCCAGTTACTAAGGCATAGGGTTTCGTTTTTTCGCTCATTTTACTAATTTAATCATTCAAATATAAAGATTAATTGTAAACTGTTGCTGTGCAACGTGCATAATGGTTACACTACGCCTTCCCTACTCTATGGTACTTATTATGAGCTACATTCTTCAAGCAGCGAGGTTGTCTTTTTAAATTAATCACTTAATTTACAGTATCTTAATAATCAAAAACAAGGCATTCGAACCAAATATTTCATACTATTCAAAGAGAGAATATCTATAAAGAAATAATGTTCAAGAAAACTTTTAAATTTCGAATTGTTCGATCCTCTCAAAAAAATCATTTCTGTACGTATCGCCAATTGGAAGGCATTTCCCAGAAACCCAGACTTCATTATTGTCTGTTTTTTCAATCTTACCGATCGCTGCAATAAATGATTTATGAATTTTTACAAACTGGCTGCCGGGCAGGTTTTCTTCAAAATATTTTAAGGTATTGTAGGTCACCACCTGTTCGGATGACGTATGCAGAACTACATAATTTTTTATGCTTTCTAAATAATTAATGGTTTTGACTTCAATACGCTGATAACGTTTTTTGCCATCCGTTTTCACAAAAAAATAATCATCAATGTTCGTTTGAGCAGTTGCATTTGCAGCGATAGGTTCTGTTTGCTGTTTGCGTACTTTTTCCACAGCCATAATAAAACGTTCAAATGCTATGGGTTTGAGCAGATAATCTATCGCATTCACTTCAAATCCCTCTATTGCGAATTGCGGATAAGCAGTAGTGAAAACGATTTTCACCTTGTCCTTAATGATTGCTGAAAGTTGTATACCGTTAAGATCTGGCATTTGTATGTCAAGAAATACCACATCAGGTTTGTGTTTTTCTATAAGTACAAGAGCGTCTAAAGCCCGCGTGCAGGTAGCAATACATTTTATTCCCTGAAGTTGCTCAAAATATTTTTGAAGCAAACGTATAGCAGGAGGTTCGTCATCTACAATTATGGCAGTAAGGTAATCACTCATCAACTCAATGGCATATTTAGGGTTACTTTGTGGTAGTTATCGTCCTTTGAAACAATAAGAGTGTGGTTGTCAGGATACATTAAACTCAGTCGTTGGCTAATATTTTTGTTTCCTATACCGTGCTCATCATAGCTTTTAATAATTCGGTACTTGTTCTCTGACGTAAAGATAAACCTTCCGTTCTCAATTTTCAGCTTTATCGTTATAGGATTTTCAAAATCATCACTGATACCATGCTTAAGAGCGTTTTCAAGAAAATGTATCAGCATTAATGACGGTATTCTGTGATTTCCCAGATTATCGGAATGTATAAAATCTATTGCCACCATGCCGTCAAAACGTCTTTTAAACAGATCAATATAATTTTTCAGAAACATCGTTTCGTCTTTAAGCGATACTATATCATTTTTACTTTCATAAGTAACATAACGCAGCATTTCCGAGAGTTTCATTATATCAGCAGCAACTTCTGGGTTTGTGTCATACAAATCAGAGTAAAAACCGTTCAGGGAATTAAATAAAAAGTGTGGACTGAGCTGGTTTTTTAAAACCTGTAATTCTGCGTGCTTCTTTTCTAAGGTCAACTGGTTCATCTGAGCACTGGTATTCCAAAGGTATTTCATAAAATAACCTACAAGACTAAACAACAGCACTCTTATGGAATAATACGAGTTATCGCAAATATAATAAAGTGGTGTCAACGTTTCCATATTGTAATTATGGTTGCCTGTTATTTTAAAGAGGAAGATTTCCTCGTAAATAAAACGTAAGAACGGAAAAAGCAACACAAGGCTGAGTTCTGCCAGAATTAGGAAATACCATTTTTTAAAGGGAATTGTCCTGGGACAGATAATAAGATAGTTAAGGTAAAAAATCAGCAGTTGTAACAACAGAAAGCCAATGTGATGAAGAATAATCCATAGGGGGTCCAAATCCTTAGAAACCCTCATACTTCTTAGCAGCTCGTCCAGCCCCACAAATAAGAACCAGAATAAAATGTGGTACAGTATCTCTTTTTTTCTGCTCATTAGGCTAAAGTAATTCTTTTAGATCATAAAGACAACCTGAATGGTTTAATAGGATTAATTACAGGATGAACTACTAAGATTACACAACTAAATAGAAAACAAGACGCAGCTTAGTTTTTGTTTTATAAACTGTGCAATTGGTACTAAGTAAGCTTTTGAAAGAAATAGGCAGAGTAACATTGCAGTGTAAATCAATCAAAAATCATCAATCATCAATCAAAAATCAACTATGAAAAAACTACTGTTTATAGCCACTGCGCTTTTATTCCCCTTGCTTAATCTGGCGCAGACAACAATTAAAGGTACAGTAAAAGATCAAAACACCGCCACCGGAATTCTCCTTGCTTCAGTTTACATTACTAACGAAAATCAAAAAAAAATAGTAACCACAGAAACGGATATATCAGGTAATTACGTTATACGTCTTCCCTCTTCTTTTAAATCAGGCAGTCTCTCGGTAACTTCTCTTGGCTATATCAAATACAGTAAAGAAATTACAGCTCATAGCCTACCCGAAATCCTGAATATTATGCTGATACAGGACCAGAACCAACTTAAGGAAGTTGTTATTGATACCCGTAAAAATGCAATTACCATAAAAGGGGAAAAAACAATATTTGATGTTGATGCCTCTGGTATAGGAAATGGGAACAACGGACTTGAAACCATAGCCAGAGTACCGGGTATGCGACTTGATAAAGACGAAAACCTTGTTTACCACGGTAATAAGGACATACAGGTTATGATTAACGGTAGAAAAAGCCTGCTTTCGGGAGATGCATTGCGCGAATATATACGCTCCTTAAGAGGTTCGGATCTAAAATCAATTGAAATCATAGCGCAACCCTCTTCAAGGTATGAAGCAGCAGGAACCGCAGGTATAGTAAACATTGTTCTGAAGAAAAGCGGTGCCAAAGGTTTGTCCGGGAGCATAAACACCGCAGCTTACAAAGGGGACTATTTTAAAAGCAGACAAGGAGGAAGATTGTTTTATAACGACTCTGTTTGGACGCTCACTGCAAATGGATCTTACTACAATGGAAAATCAGTTAATTACAGACATATAAAGCAGAATATTACTCTGGATGGAACTGAAAAAATTATAGACCAATACAATACCTGGCTGCCAGTCACTAAATCGTCCAGTCTGAACTTCGCTGTAGAAAGAAAGATAAATAAAAACCAGATTTTAAGCACCGAATGGCAGTATTACAACGAAAGCGGTAAAGAAACGACTAGCGGGTATACGAATGAATACCTTGGCAACACTTTGCAGAACAGGGTTGATCTTAGTCAGTTTTTTACCGTTCCGGAGAAACGTGTTTCCGGTAATTTATTTTATAATTTTACCTCCGACAGTCTTACCACAAAACTTGATGTGCAGGCCAACTTTTTGCAGTTTAGTCAGGAGAAAAATGGAGCGCAGCTGAATGATTATGCTGATGGTACTTTTATGAAGCTTGCAGGTGAGAACAAAACATCTTACACTATTGCTAATCTGCAGATTGATTTTCGTCATAAGCTTTCAAAGAAAATCAATTTTGAGACTGGTGCCAAGTACTCTTATGTAAAAATGGACTATTACAACCGTTATACAACGAACAATACAAAACTGTTGTTTATACCCGACAGTTTATTGGTCAATGATTTTAAATATGATGAAAAACTCGTTTCCGGATATGCACAGGCGTCTGGTGAATTTGGTCGATGGAACATGCAGGCAGGAATGCGTGTAGAGCATTACAACTTTGTAGCATCATCGCAAATAAACTCCAAAGAGAATAAAGGAGTATACACTAATTTATTCCCGTCTCTTTCTTTTGGTTACAAGCAGGAAAACAACCAGTACAAATTTAGCTATAGTAAACGCATCGGCAGGCCGAATTATCTGTCTCTGAACCCCTATTACGAATATATAGACGCTTATACTCTGAATATTGGAAATCCAGCACTAAAACCGCAATATTACGACAGTTTTGAACTGAGTTATATCTACAAGAGTAAGTTGAATCTTAGCCTTTATGGCTACCTTTATAAAGATGGCTTTATCAAGGTTATAGACTACCAACGTGACCAAAACTATAATATTACCTATGATGCCAATGCAGCCAAAGGCAGCAGGTTTGGCTTTTCGGCATCCATGCCTTTCCAGCCTGCTGAATGGTGGACAATGCAGCTGAGTTTAGACAGCTATCTAATTGGGGAAAAATCAGAAATAAAAAACTTTTCATATAGCGGAACAGGTTTCGGTTATGATCTTAATTTTTACCAGACCGCAGACTTAAAAAAGGGCTGGAAGATAACCATGAATTGTTTCTACAATGGACGCTCTACCACGCCGAGTGGCTTTTCAATAGCTACCTATGACATGACTTTAACCGGTAAAAAAAGCTTGTTGGACAAAAAACTGATCGTGGAAGGAGGATGTACAAACTTATTAAAAAAGAGCTTCTATAACGAGACCACAAGAGTTAACAACGTGTCAACTGACTGGACTAATCGTTGGGAAACACGTAACTTTTATATGCAACTGACCTACTATTTTGGATCAGGAAAAAATAAAGAAGTGAAAGCCACATCACTAAAAGAGGAAACCAAAAGAATGTAAAACGAGAGATACTAAAAAAAGCAGACAGCGGCACTTTTTACTGTGGCTGTCTGTCTTTGTAAAAGCCATTTACAGTTTTTGCTAATAGCTGTTATTATTAAATATCTTTAACATTTAACCACTCTGATGCCTAAAAAACTTAAGGTGTTGCGTCTGGTGTTTAGCGAGATACCCATCAGAATTCCATCAAATTATCGTTAAAATTTTTCTTAAGCATGTCTATGTTTTTGCTGCTATATAGTTGGTTAAGGGGGTTTGAAGCTTCTTTGTGTAAGGAATAAGTTGCTTTTTTTAGCATCTCGTTACTGTCTATGATAGTATTTACGGTTTCCTGTACTAAAGAAGGGGTTACCATAAGCTGGCGGGCTACTTCCTTTACATTTGTTAAGGCATTAAACTGTTCTGCAATTGCTTTCTGTATCGCTACAGGCTTGCTTTCTGTAGAGGCTATTACGGCAGAAGCTGTGTTTGATATGTTCATTATAGATTTTGCAAGATCTGATGCTAGTATAGCCTTTACCGCTTTATCTCCTGTCAACCCCCGCTGTAGTATGGGAAGGGGTTTATAGGTTGTAAATACTGAATTGTGCATAAGTCCCGGCGACATTTGTTCCATAACCGAATCTTTTGATATTATTGCAGGATATAGAAGTACTGCTTCAAGTAAAGTTCTGGAAGATTGCAGCAACATTGGCGGCTCTTTTACTGTACTGTTTTGTAAAGTCTCATTAAAAAATGTTGCTTTAAGTAGGTTCAAGGCAATAACGTCGGGACAATCTTTACCGAGTATTTTTTCCACATTGTCTACTACTTTCCTGTAAAGATTTTGTGTTTGTATACTACTTGTTGTTATGGAAACATTATTTTCTTTGGCAAAAAAAACATGAGCTGCTAAAATACCTTTTAAGGGATTCTCCCACTTTCCATAGGCTAATTCTTCCATCAGACTATCAGGCAAATAAAGTATATCGTTGTACAGTTTTTGCAACACGCCTTCTATCTGAAGCATGTCGTTTTCAATTTTTAGTGGAGAATTCTTATGAAAAAAGGGTTTGGTAATAGAAAGGCTGGCAGTATTAAATAAGGGAATATCCGTAAAGAAGAGACAAAAATCTGTTTGCCAATGTTTAAACACGCGCAGTGGTATTTCTAAAGATGCTACATTTTCTACACCTTTAAACAAAAGATAGTAATTACCAACGGGTAATTTTGAGTTAAAAGCAAGCCATCCGTTTTTTTCTTCTTTTTTTACATGTTTACCCGCTATAGAACATATTGTTTCACGTCTCTCATTAAGCAATATAAACCTTCTGAAGGGGTTTAACTTATTCTGATCAGAAGGGGTAATAGCTTTTCCATCTACTATTTTTTGCTGGAAGAATATATACAGATTGCCAAAATCTTTTTTGTCTATAAGGGCATTAACACGGGTTGTTTCTCTTGCGCCATAGGTATGAAACTTTCTGCGGTAGTCTGCCGGCAGGTCAAGCTCATCGTACCGCTTATTGTATTTTTCAATTTCAAAATGAACGCGCACATTTTTGTCTAATGCCACAAACTTCTTTTCAACCACTTCGTTATAGGTTGCTTCAATACAATATAGACCTGTGTCGAGCGTTAAATCCTTTGCATAGTAAAACTGGTCAATGTCCTTCATAACGGCATCATATACCTTGAAGTAAAAAAATTCAGCAAAGGGCCCCACACCTTGTATGCTTAATATAAATTTTTCAGTATTCATATATAAAAGGATTTATTGAAAATTCTACTGCAAAAAGTTCCTTGTTTGTCATGTTATCATTACTTATCATGTACAGGCCTTGATACAATTCAAGTTGCCAGCTCTCCCCTGCCGTAACAGCTCCCGTTTGTTTCGCTGTTATTCCTGGTGGTCCGTATAATGTAAAAACACCTGATTTTGTAAAATTTATGGTAGTATTTATATTAGTAACAACGCTTGGTTTAATAACAAAGTTTCCTGTTGTTTTTGGGAGGCTTAACTGAGCATTCTGGACATGTCCTTTTGCAGCAGCTAATTCTTTTGTACGTCTGGTTACAAAATTATGAAGCGAATCAATAGTAATATTACCTGTAAGTGGGTCAGTTGCACCCCCCTTAAGACCTTCAATGAGCGCTTTAGAAAAATAACCCGTAATATGGCTTCCTGTAGCATTATCTACCCAGCCTTCACGAGCCACATCTTCATAATCAGTGGCATGCATTGTCATAATGTTGCGGCATTGTTTGCCGCCCTGCCGTGGCCAGTTTACAGCGGGTGGTAAACCTTGTACCCCAATTTTTCTGGTTCGGCAGCAATCTAAAAAGAAAAATACCTCGTCAAATAAATTTGAAGTCACAAAATAATTAAGATAGGCATTTGTTGACATTGCATAATTGAGCCTGGATTCAGACCATTTTGGAAGACATAGGCTAACCTCATTCCAGTTTACACCGATACCATGACCTGAAAAAAAGAAATACAATCTTCGGTACCCAGTGCCTTGCCCCTGATCAATAATTTCTAAAAGGGCGTCATCTATATTATCTAGTATAGGTGGATATGGCGCCTGATTCGAATTATTTATATTTTCAATAAATTTTACATTCTCTTTGGGTACATCACCTCCTTCTCTATCTTTCAGCCATTCACTAAAGCTTTCGGCATCTTCAATAGGAGCCTCAAGACTTTTTAAAACATCATAGTTTTTTATCCCTATAATTACGGCGTAATCCTGATTATTTGGCATGTCTCGGTTTATTTTGAAAGTATATAGGCTATACTGTCCATTGTTATTTCTTTATCATCATCAAAAGCACCGTGCTTGAGCGAAGAGCTTCGCAAACCCTCAGGGGCACCATCATCAGTTACAGCGTAAATCGTTCTGTTTTCCCCTGCCTCAAAAAAGGCTCTTACACTCTCAAGAACCAAATCTCCATCATAAGGTTTTTTTCCATGATGGTAGCGTTCCATCCCTAAGATGTAAGCATCATTTTCGTCTTTTTCCAGTATTCCGCTTATCAGATACAGTAGCGAACGTGTGTATACAAAAGGCACCAGGTGGTCTTTTATTTCGTTGTAATCGAACATGGTAAACATTCTAAAATTCTGCACCCTATGTGAATTGGTAACGATAGTATCATTAAACAATTCAGAACGGCAGGCAGGCGCCATAAAAATGATGTTTCTTATTTCGTCCTGTATGTTTAGGCGCTGCAGCTCTGCCACCATGTGACAAATAGCTATAGAGCCTGCTGAATGACCAATTAGATCTAAGGTTACTACCCTGTTTTCGGAAAATTCTGCTAGTTTTTTAAGAAAATAAGCACCAGTATGCAAATCTTCAGGGGCGGTTCCAGAGGGATCTTCCGTCCACATGTTACAGGCTTTATCCTTCATTGCTCCCCACATCCACGAGCCTACATCAGCTACAAATACTTCACGAAGTACCTCCTCTATTATAGTTGGATAAAAACCGTGGTCACGTTTTTCTAAATGCCTTTTAATTACTTTATATATGATTTTAATTGCGACCTCTATCACACCAAGCCATGAAAAAAGGCCTTTAGTACCTTCTCCATTACTTTCATCAAAAAGTTCGGGACTTAATATTTTTTTTTCTTCATCCGAAAGGGCATTGAACGCTTCCTTTAACTCGTTATCGCTGTCAAATTCATTTTCTACCTCTGCATGTATACGATTCTTCAGCTGTACCTCGCTAAGTGTTTCAATACGGTTGGCTGCTTTTTTTCCTTCGTCAATACTGTAGTTATCAAAAGGTGCTTCACGTGAAAGTTCTGTTTCTATTTCGCTATATCCCATCCCACCTACACTTTTAGTGCCTACTAAGGTAGCCGCATCTATACCTAACTGATCACCGGCAATTTTAATAACCCTTTTTAGTATAGCTTTTGCAAAAGGAGTTGTTACAACCGAGCCAAGGTTCTGCTTTATAGTTTCTAAAGGACCGGTTTCCCAAATAAAGGATACTGGATGTACATTGGTTTTTTCTAAAGTTTTTTTAGTGAACCGTTTTGCTGTTTCCATACCTGATTCCGCGTCTACAAGCCCACCGTGAAAGTACACTGCAATACTTTTTTTATCGTTAACGGTTAAATATTTAAAAATTGCATCTACATCAGCAGGCACAGAATCATAGGCGCCATTGCCTGAAGCCGCAAATGTGCCGTTTTGACCTGAATTAATATAATAGAGCTTTGAAAGTGAATCCATAACCAATGGTTTTAGTGATAATTTAATGTTTGAATCGTTTTTAATCTACTATAATACAGCATCAAAGAAATTAACATTATTTCTGTTTTTTTCTGAGAACAAAAAAAATAATATCCTATTTCTGTTTTTAAAAAGAGATTGTACTATGATGACATAAAAATATTTCAAAAAAAATAGATTAAAACAAGTACAAATACCTGTTTTAATCTGATAAACTATATGCTGTAATAAAACAATAGGCATTGATAGAAAATTGGGATAAAATGTGGGATCAGGATGATACCGTTGTGCAATAAATAGAAAAACCTCCATTGTTTCTAATGGAGGTTTTTGGCATGGTATTAATTCGTACCGCTATTGTTTACTTTTTCAACGGTTAAAAAACAATTGCTCTTTATTTTCTTATTTAAAAATGTTCATTTGCTCATTATAAACAGGACTTTGTATGTTTAAAAAATTTAAAACACTATGAAAAACATGGTTTTGTGATACGGTTTTATTTGCCTTGAGTTGTCTTGAATTGTCCGATACCCAAACTATAAAAGGGATCTCATACTGCTCTTTTGGAGCAAAACTTATTGGCACTCCATGCATGTACAAATTCTTTTCTCCTAAGGATTCCCCATGATCTGAAACAAAGATCATAGCACTTTTATACTCTTTTAACTCCTTTAGGTCATCAATTACCTTTGATAAAATATAATCTGTATAGACAATAGTATTATCATAAGCATTAAAGAGTTCTTCCTGAGAACATTTTCCGAGTTCAACACTATTACAGACCGGTTTAAAAGTTTCAAACGCAGGCGGGTACTTTTTGCTGTAAGTAGGTCCGTGACTTGTGCTGGTGTGCAGTACAATTAATATCTTATCTTTTTTACTGGATAAAATCTGCTCTTTCAAACCTCTTAAAAGAACTTCGTCATAATTACATTCTTCGCCTTTACAATCCTTCTTTAAAATATCTCTGTTTTGATATTTCTCTATATGTACCGGAGGTTCTCCCCAGTTTGTTGTTCTCCAGACAACCTCTACATTATTTCTGTAAAGGTAATTAGGTAAGATTTCATATAAATCATCAGAGTTGGTATGCTCCAAAATACATTTTACACCAGCTGTTGTATATGTCGCACAGGAATTGGCGTTAAAATGAAATAGATTCTTTGTCTTAGAAAGCAGTGGATTGGTATTTTTCTTATAACCGTAAAGCGAAAAATTCTGGCTTCTGGCAGATTCTCCAATTACTAAAACAACAACCGATTTTTGATTGTCCTTTATTACAGCATTTGGCAATAAAATTTCTTTCTGATTCTTCTTGTATTTATGAATATAAAAAAGCGATGTATTTACCGAATAAGACCACGGCATTGCAAGTCCTCCCAATTGCTTTGAGTTCTTATCAATCCAAAGCCAATTGCTTGCATTAGCAAATACCAAAACGATAATAAACAATAAGGTTAAAGAAGAAAGGGTTAAGAATTTCTTTAATGCAACATTTATTATATTGACTTTAATGATATAAATACTGGGAATAATGCCGAGAAATACCAGGTACAGTATTAGTTTAAAAGAGAAAAAACTACTAGACTCTTCAAAATTGGTGTTGAGTACATTACCGATCATGCTTTCGTCTATTATAACACTATAAGTATTAACAAAATAAACAGCAACGGCATTAATCATAAAGAATAAAACCAATAAAAACTTTCCAAGATAACGGGAAAGCGAAAATATGAGGTAGAAAACAAAGGCGTTTAAAACCAGCATCAAAATGACGAGGCTAACAATCAAAACAATACCGTTGAGACTTTTATAATCGACATGCTCAAAGACATAGGTAAAAAAAGGCAAATGAAAGAACACAAAATTCAGAAAACTCATAAGTAAAACAAAATGAGTTAATCTTAAGTTACTTTTTAGCATAGAGGGCAGTAATTTCATAAATTGAAAGAGTAGTAATTTTATATAATGAAATGGCTAAACTAATAAATGCTAGATAAAAGATGACTAAATCTTCATTAATTATTTTATTAATTAAGCAAATACTGCAAATAAGAAACAAGACAATGAATACTGGATAATATTTTCTATTGTTAATCCAACTGAAGATTCTGTATTTTCGACTTATAAAAATACCCAATAATCCCGAGATATATCCGAGAATTCCGCCTATAAGAGTATCAAACGGATAATGCGCTCCAACCCCCACTCTGGTCAAGACAAGAATCGATCCTATAACCAATATTGTAAAATACCATAAAACTTTCATTTTTAAACTTTTAGGCATAAAAGAATAAAGCAAGACTGTAAGTATTGTAAAAGTTACAATGGAATGTCCCGACGGCAGACTATTGTGACCGCACAATGCTTTGCCCACGATAAAAAAAGAATCATTATTAAATGTTGCTGCCGGTCTTGGTACAGAGAATATATTTTTTAAAGGACAAGAAAATAAAAGAGAAAAAAGTAAGCCTGATAATAAAGCTTCCCACAATTTAGGAGCATAAATAATTAAAACACTTAAAAATGATAAAAAAATGAAAGCATCTCCTAACTGAGTAAGATTATACTCAAGACTTGGATACTGTCCAAAATGATGATTAATAAAATAGAAACTATCCTTTTGAATTTGTATATACTGATCAGTATTTAAAGCATTCCGGTTATACAAAAAGAGAACAATGGCGGCCAGAAAAAGCGTAGGCAGAAAAAAAAGAAAAGGTTTAAGTCTTGAATAATTAGCAATAATATTGGTATTCATTATCTTTTTTGTGTTAATTTTTTTTTACTTTACTATAGGTTCTCAAATAACTTCCAGGTTAAATATTGCTCTTCTCTGCCCTAAGAAGAAAACGATAAAGAAAGACTTAAAAGTATTTAAAAAAGATGATTTTTCTCATATTTAAATCGGTATTTTCTTATAGAGAAACAGTTAATAATCCATTAAATATGTAGGCTGCAAGATTAGTTAATCCCATTTTACTTTTCCTGTTCTACACTTTAACAAAATGTAAATTAATTGATCAATTTTGAATAAATTTAGAATTTTGCACGAAAATAGATTTTTTTTTAAAACATTATTTCAATTTGTAATAAAAAAATAGCTCATTGTATTAGTTTAACATATAGTTAACTTACAACATAGTAAAACTGAAGATTACTCCGTTGTTTAAACTAATTATACAAGCTAAAAAAACACTACCTTAGATTTTGCCAGAAAAGAAACGTAAATTATTACCAATTCAACTTTTCTACAAAATTTGTATATAAACTTGCGGCATGAAGATTTTAATTATAGAAGATGAGCTGGAAATTGCTCAAAGCATCAAAAATTATTTTAGAACCAATGGAATTCAATGCGAAACTGCCGAAAACTATAATTTGGCACTTAACAAAATTGATTCCTACGATTATGATTGCATACTTCTGGATCTGACGCTGCCTGATGGTGACGGATTTGATATACTAAGAGAGCTAAAAAGAAAAAACAAAACTGATGGAGTTATTGTGGTTTCTGCTAAAGAAACACTCGAAACACGTCTGGAAGGATTTAATCTTGGAGCGGATGATTATCTCACGAAACCTTTTCATCTCTCAGAACTTCTTGTGAGGGTGCAGGCTCTTATCAGACGAAAGAATTTCAAAGGATGCAATAGTATAATCTTCAATGAAATCGTAATTGATATACTTTCAAAATCCGTTTCGGTAAACGATATCAAGTTGGATTTGACCAAAAAGGAAATAGATTTGCTTCTTTTTTTAATTGGAAATGAGAATAAAGTGCTATCAAAAGCTGCTATAGCAGAGCATCTTTCCGGTGATATGGCTGATATGCTCGATAACCATGATTTTATATATGCACATATCAAAAACCTGAAAAAGAAACTCCACCAGGCTGGAAGCGGCGATTATATTAAAACAGTTTACGGTCTGGGATATAAATGGGAAAATGAATAAAAAAAAACTACTTAATAAAACAACCAATAGCTTTCTTACTTGCGCTATCCTTATTCTATTGATAGCGGCTCCATTGTTTTATTACATAAGCCAGCAGCTTTATATTTATGAAACTGATGAAGTGCTTCATTTTCATAAAGGTGCCTTTGTAAAGGAAAGTCATAAGGATTTTACCCAAAAAGATATCGACTTATGGAACAAGTATAATCATGACGTAATGATTGTACCTGATATGGGCGTTAGCAGCGATTCTATCGTTGGAAAAATGCTCTACGATCCTATTGCAAAAGAAAAAGAACCTTTTCGCGTACTTTATGCGCCCGTAACCATAAATGGAAAAAGATACACTTACACCGAGAAGATTAATCTATTGGAAATGGAAGGAATGGTTTTTAGTATTGCCATCATGTTTCTATTTATCATTGTTGTGCTTATGATCGGAATTATCTGGATCTCAAAAACTACAGCGGCTAAAGTATGGAGTCCTTTTTACAATACTTTAAATCAGATTCAGGATTTTGAAATTGATAAAAACAAACCACCTCATTTTATTCCTACTGATATTGATGAATTTGATCGTCTGAACAAAAGTCTGGAAAGACTGATGGATAAAAACACAGCCATCTATAAAAATCAGAGAGAGTTTGTCGAAAATGCCGCACATGAGCTTCAAACACCATTAGCTTTGTTTCAAACTAAAATTGATACGCTGACTCAGCTTGATCTCACCAAAGAACAATCCGATCTTGTTGCTTTATTAAATAGCGATGTTTCAAGACTCAACAAACTGAACAAAAACCTGTTGTTGCTTTCTAAAATTGACAACGAGTGTTTTCTTGAAAAAAATACAATTGTCCTTAACGATTATCTTAAAAAACACCTGAGTTTTTTTACAGAACAGGCAAATGCTAAAAACCTGATTATTAAAACAGAACTTACTACCACTTTAACTATTACTGGAAATCAAGCCCTTACTGAAGTTTTGATCAATAACTTGTTTTTAAATGCGATCCGTCACAACGAAAAAAACGGCAAGATCATTATTACGACTCTTGAAAATGAATTGATATTTCGCAACAGTGGTCAAACAACACCTTTGCAAAGTGAGAAGCTTTTTAACCGTTTTTCAAAATCCAATCCTTCTTCTCAGGGAAATGGACTTGGTTTGGCGATCGTTAAAAGAATTACAGAGCTTAACCATTGGGAAATAAACTATAGTTTTGAAACTAATTTGCATTGTTTTAGCGTCAAATTTTAAAAATTCAGACTTCCTACAGATTCATAATTCAACTTTGTACTATGATTTTTATCAATTAAAAAAAATAGTATCAATGAAAAATTCAATGCTGACATGCTTAGTGCTGCTTTTTTCTTTCTTTGCCATAGCGCAGCGTGTAAGCGAGAAAGACATTCCTAATCGTGTAAAATCAAAATTTTTACTTTCCTACCCTAACCAGACCAATGTGAAATGGGAAAAGGAAAAAGAGAATTATGAAGCCAGTTTTACAAGTGGTCAAACAAAACAGTCAACACTTTTAGATTCTAACGGAAATATTCTGGAAACTGAGGAAGAAATCAGTGTGAAGAAACTTCCGGCCAATGCTCTGGCCTATATCCAAAAAACATACAAGAACAAGAAAATCAAAGAAGCTGCAATGATAACCGATGCTCATGGTACGGTTACATTTGAAGCTCAGGTGACCTCTATTGACCTGATTTTTGACAAACAAGGAACTTATATTAAAAGCATAGCCGATTAAAACCATAAAAATGAAATTAAAGATAATTTTAGTATTGTCGTTTCTTGTAATGAAAATTTACAGCGTAACGGCACAAAACAACCCAGCCACAATCTCAGGATTAATTAAAGACAAAACTTCAAAAACCACACTTCCTTATGTTAATGTAGTTTTAAAAACGACAAAAGATCAAAAAGTACTTGCCGGAACGGTGACCAATGAAGAAGGTCGTTTTAATATACCTGCCGTACCATCCGGAAATTATACCCTTGAAATTACTTCAATAGGTTACAAAACCAAATCCCAAAAAATCTTCGTAGGTACACTATCCGATTTTCTGGATCTTAATACTATTGAGCTCGAAGAAGATATCAATACCTTATCTGAAGTGGTTGTAACTTCTAAAACCTCAGAAGTAAGCGCCAAAATGGATAAAAAAGTCTTTTCTGTAGCCGACAATATTACCCAAAGCGGCGGCTCTGTCCTTCAATCGATGCAGAGTCTTCCCGGCGTAACGCTTCATGAAGGAAAAGTTCAGCTGCGCGGTAATGATAAAGTAATGGTACTTATTGACGGAAAACAAACCGCACTGACCGGTTTTGGAAATCAGTCAGGTCTTGACAATATTCCCGCATCCGCTATTGAGAAAATTGAAATTATAAATAATCCTTCTGCAAAATTTGATGCCAACGGAAATGCGGGTATCATCAATATCATTTACAAGAAAAACAAACAGGAAGGATTCAACGGAAAGGTAGGAATCAGTTCGGGATACGGAGCTCTTTGGGAGCGTAAAGCCAATCTTCCTGATATTCGTCCACAATATCAGTTGACACCAAAAATGAACCCATCACTGTCACTGAATTACCGCAAAAATAAAATCAATACTTACCTTCAGGCGGATTATTTATATACTGAAACGCTCAACAAAAATGAATTTGTAACCCGAACTTACGATGATGGTACCATCATCAATCAGCAAACGGTGAGAAATCGTAATACCCATTATACCACCATTAAATCAGGAATTGATTGGAATTATAACGACCAAAATAGTTTTTCTTTTTCAGGGCTTTTTGGAAGTGAAAAAATTATAGACAACGGAGACGAGCCTTTCTTTAATCAGGATTATTCTCAGCGATTGCGTCTTTGGTCTTTTCTGGAAGATGAACTCAAAACTACGGTGATGGCCAGCGCTTCTTACGAACATAAATTCAAACAGCCGGGGCATAAATTAAATGCGGGAATCAACTACACCTATCATCGTGAAGACGAAAAGTACTTTTTTACTAATACCCTGCCCGCTTCTGTTGGACAGGATTCTTTTAAACTCTTATCTGATGAAAAAGTAGTCGATATCAATTTGGATTACATTAAACCTTTGAAATATGGACGATTTGAAACCGGATTTAAATTCAGAAACAGAGAAATCCCTACCAACATGCAATTCTTTCCGGGACAAAATTCTCCTATTGATGCCAATGCCGGAGGATGGGCCAATTATAAAGAAATAATTCCTGCCCTTTATTCGAATTATATATTTGAATCGGATAAAATTGAAGCAGAACTTGGATTGCGCCTTGAATATGTAAAGCTACAATACGACGTTAATCCGAATCATCCAACCTATAAAAGCGACGGTTATAACTATATAGAGCCTTTTCCTAATGTTCGTTTTGGATATAAAATCGATGACAAAAACAAAATCACGGCTTTTTATAACCGTAGAGTTGACAGACCAGCAGAAGTTGATATTCGTATTTTTCCAAAATATGATGATGCCGAAATTATAAAAGTTGGAAATCCTGCACTTCGTCCGCAATTTACCAGCGCCTTTGAAGTAGGGTATAAAAAGACCATGTCAAAAGGATATTTTACGACATCTGCCTATTATAGAATTATAAACGGAACCATAGCGCGTATTGCCACAACTGTTCCCAGAAGCACTTTGATTTACAATGTATTCCAGAATGCCGACAAGAGTACTTCACTTGGAATCGAAGCGATATACTCACAGGAAGTAACTCCCTGGTATTCTTTTAATATCAATGGAAATCTGTATCAAAATACAATTGATGCTTTTACGGTTACCAATTTATATCCTGTTCCAAGCATTTATAATGGCGAACGTCAGCAGATGGTTTCAGGAAATTTAAAATGGAACAATACACTACAGCTCGATAAAACACTAAAAGGACAAGTTTCTGTTATTTATCTGGCTCCCGATGTGATCCCTCAGGGAAAAATTGACTCAAGATTTTCTGTTGACATGGGAATTAAAAAAACCGTTCAGAAAGGAAAAGGTGAAGTGTTTTTGAATGCTACTGATATTTTCAATACGCTGGTTTTACAAAGACAAATAAAAGCAGACGGTTTTAGTTATAGCAGTAAGGATTATTACGAGACGCAAGTAATTCGATTCGGCTATAGTTATAAATTTTAACCTTTGATTAAATAGTACAAGATCCCATTTCTTACGAAGTGGGATTTTGTATTATAGCTATTATCTTTTTATGCTTTGTATCTGTCACTTTGTGTTCACGAACAAGAAATTCCCGCCAGTAGTGGATTTTTTACTTGCATATCTCACATTTATGTCTATCTTTGCACGCTCAACAAAGCTCCTAAAAAATAGCTTATTGAAACAAAAAAAGGCCTCGTGGCGCAACTGAATAGCGCATCTGATTACGGCTCAGAAGGTTACTGGTTTGAATCCAGTCGAGGTCACTACTCGGGACAAAAGAAAAATATCATCTTTTGTCCCGTTTTTTTTTGCCCGTAATCTATTGTTTACCAAATAGATACAGTTAACCATTTCATTAACTCGGGCGGTGCGGATTTTCTTTTCTTGAAATGTGAAATTTTCGGGAAAAATTAAACCAATTAATTCTCTAGAATCAGCTAAAGTACCACCATCAAAGGCTTCGCCTAACTTTAAAAGGTTTTCCAATCCAGTTGTCGTTAAGTGCTCTATAGTGGTTCTGTCGTCCTCTACATTTCCGATCTCTTTTTCCAGATTATTGATAACAGAATTGTATTCAATTTTCATAAGATTATAATCCTCAGGATCAATTTTCTCACTTACTAACAGATTTCTGGCAACCGATAATTTCTTTTCGTAAGCTGCAATTTGCTCCAGTGACTTCTTTTTTTCATTAGCGACTAATCCAGTATGTTCTCTGTATCCTTCAAGCAGAACTGCTGAATATAGTTTCTTCACCTCCGGTAAAGGTTTAAATTTATTTAAATGCTCTTTAAAGACCTGGTTAGCTATTTCGGAATTCACTCTCCATTTACAAACTTTATCACAGTGATAATAGTAGTAATATTTATTCCTTCCTTTACATTTACTGCCTGTTAACTTTTGACCGCACTTTGGACAAAGAAAAAAACCTCGCAAAGGAAAATTCTCAATAGTCTTAATTTTTGGTCTATAAGTTCGCGCTTTACTATCAAGAACATCCTGTACCCTATAAAATAATCTCTCACTGATTATTGGCTCATGCTGACCATTGACCCACCTCTCCTCTTCATCTTTATACTTAGGAACAACTATCTTTCCGCAATAAAGTGGATTTCTTATAATAAGCCACAGGTTATTCTTAGAAATAGCAAAACCTTTTTCTTTGGCCATTTGATAAATAGATTCAGTGCTAAAAATATTTTTCGCAATCTGTTCAAAAATCCAAATAACCTTTACAGCTCTATCTGGTACAATGGCAATATACTTTTTCCCATCCTCCGTTATTTTATTAGCGTATCCATAAGGAGCCATTCCCATATGCCTACCCTCTTTCTTTCCACGTCTAAGCCCTTGAAATGTATTTAGTGCTCTTCTGTCATTTTCAACCTCAGGTGCAGCCAAATAAAAAGCCAGCATCATTTTGTTTTCCGGAACACTCAGGTCAAGTGGCTGTTCTATGGCCTGCGGCTCTACACCCAGTTTCCTTAAAACATTTATCATTTGATAAGCATCGCCTGCATTACGGCTGAACCTATCCCACTTCATAAAAAGAACCATGTTAATTTTATTTTTATATTTTTTCAAATCAGCAAGAAATTTTTTCCATTGAGGCCTGTTAAAAGTCTTTGCTGAATGATCTTCGTAAATTACATTACGTATCTGTATTTGGTTTATGCTGCAATATTTTCTTAGCATTTCTTCTTGATTCCGTTGGGAAAATCCTTTTTCTGCCTGCTCGTCGGTACTCACTCTAATATACAAGTCTGCTATCTTACTCATTTTCTTTTGTTTAAATGTTTCAATACAGCGATATTAGCAATTATTCTCAAGAAATACAAAATTTCCTCTGCCTGTTCAATAGTAACATCTAACCCCTCAGATCGAAGCATTTGCAAAGCTTTTTCCGGGGTCAACTTTGAATTACTGTAGTCAATATCTTTCTCCATAATCACACTTTTGAAAATTCAAAAAATGTAATTTAAATACAGAAATGCTTTTAAAATACTGACTGAGGATATTTGGCATTAATTGGAAGTTTATTTCCTCTTTAAGTAAAAATTGCATTAGTGAAATACTATATTCACTACATTAAAATCAATGGTATTCCAGAATTAAAAAAATCCATTATTTTTAATTCTTTTATCCAGTAAATTTTATTTAAAACTTTGATAAATTAATTGATGCTTATAATAAGTTCTTGTCTTTGAGATCTGGAAAATGATCCGGCACGAAATACACCAATTTTTCAAAAAATAAATATAAATTCTCTCAACCTAAAATGTTTTACAATTTTAAAATAATGTCTTTGCTTTTTTGTAGTGTTTTATTTAATAACTTAGGAACTTAAATCACCTTAAATATGTCTGAATCAATTCTACCTAAATTGGAAGCATCTCGTAAAGAACTTTTAGATCTTGGATTGCGTAATACATTACTTAATTATAAGACTTCTAAAGTTAAAGGATTGCAGATTGTGCAAGAACAATCCTCATCCATTTATGACATTTTAGTGAGACAGAACAAAGGAATGACTTTTTTAGGACGCCCAGGCAAAGATGACGATGATGAATTATTAGAACTTCCGGAACTTACTGAACCGGAAATACAAGATGCTTATAACGATACCAGATTACAGACCAATGAAACAGAAGCCAAGCTTCAGACTAAAATACTAAATACGTATTATTTTGCTAGAACAAGCATTGAAGAGCAAGGTGTCAACATGTTATATCTTGCATTAGGAATACTGAACTGGTATGAAAAAGGAAATAGTGAAGATACAAGAAAAGCACCATTAATTTTACTTCCTGTAGTTTTGGAGCGTTCCAGTGCAAATGAACGTTTTCGTTTAAGGTACAGTGGAACTGAAATTGGAGCAAATCTATCATTGCAGGCAAAAATGATGGTAGATTACAACATCACTATTCCTGATCTCCCGGAAGAAGAAGAACTAGATCTTAAAACATATTACAGCACTATAAAAGAACGGATCAGCCATATTGAAAATTGGAAAGTTGAAGAGGATGCCATAGAATTAGGATTCTTTTCTTTTGGTAAATTTATGATTTATCATGATTTAGACAGTGACAAATGGCCAGAAGATAAAAAACCATTCAACCATAATATTTTAAAATCTTTATTCGATACTGGATTTAATGAACCTCAACCATCAATTGGTGAAGAACATCATCTTGACAATGATACGAATGCTGATGAGCTTATGCAAGTCGTAGATGCCGACAGTTCACAAGTTATTGCAATGCTTGCTGTACATGAAGGGCGTAACATGGTAATACAAGGCCCTCCAGGAACAGGGAAATCACAAACAATTACAAATCTTATAGCAAATGCTGTCGGAAATGGAAAAAAAGTGCTTTTTGTTGCTGAAAAAATGGCCGCATTAGAAGTTGTAAAACGACGATTAGACAGTGTTAACTTAGGAGAAGCATGCTTAGAATTACATAGCCACAAAGCAAACAAAAGAGAATTACATAATGAATTAAAACGAATACTTGATTTAGGCAGGCCAACAATGACTCGTTTAGAAGAAGAAATTAGATTTCTTCATCCTATGATAAACGAACTTAATCAATATTGTACTTCAGTAAATTCTGAAATTTCAAAAAGTGGTTACTCAGCACAAGAAGTGATGGGAAATTTACTAAAAATAACAACTCATAATAAAGATTATAAATTTCCTAAAATACACGTTGAAAATATTTGCTTATGGGATTCTATAAAGATTAAAGAGGTTGAACAGCTGACTGAAAAAATACAGGTAAGACTAGAAAAAATTGGACAACCTGAGAACTTGCTGTTTTATGGAACTGATCTGAAAATTTTCCTCCCAATAGACGAGGAAACCTCAAAAGAATTATTACAAATTGTAATTAAAGATACAAATGAGGTAATAACTCTTATTACTTCCATTTCAAATTATGTTGAAATTAATCCGTCAACAGAAATAGATGATGTTAAGCTATTATTAAAAACTATAAAAACTGCATCTGAGAATCCAGGCCTCACATCCATGAATATAACTGATTCTACTTGGCTCAATAATCAAGCTGATATTGCCGAATTATTAGAAACTGGAATTCGACTACAAGAGCTGCATACACAATATGATAATTTAGTTATTCCAGAAGCTTGGGATTATGATCTGCTTGAAATCAGGCAAAATTTAATTGTACATGGCAGTAAGTGGTATAAATTTTTAATAGGAGATTATAAAAATAGTGTAAAAAAATTGTCGGCACTTCTCACAACTCCTGTTCCTTCAGATTTAAACACAAAATTAGAGTATGTTAATGCTTTAATGGAAGGAAAGCGTCTTACAGCCTCTCTCCTATCTTTAGAACCTTTAGCGCAAAAACTATTTGATAGCAGATATCAAAAGAAACGAACAGATTGGGAAACTGTTAAAAAAGCAGTTCAATATCTACAAGGGGTACACCTCCTTATTCAGGATGACGTAATATCAAACACGTTTCTATCCTTTCTTAGCAAAAATCAGGAGTCTTCTGTTGCGGCTGACTTTTTAATTAATTTAGAGAATGCTTTAGAAAAACAAAATATTTCATTAAAGTCACTTTTAGAAAAACTGGATTTAAAAAATAATCAAATACTAAATACAAGTTTAGCCAAACAGCAAGACTTAATAAAAAAATGGTTCGAAAACCTACCTGAGATACATCAGGCAGTATCTTGGAACGTAATGAAAGAAGAGATTGAAAGAAATGGAGCCGATTATTTGATTAGAGCAGTTTACAACTGGTCCGACGCTGCTTTGCATTTAAAAACATCTGTACAAAAAACTTGGTATGAACATTTGATTGAGCAGGCAATGACTAATAGTGTAGAGCTTCGAAAATTTGAAAGATCAAGTCATGAGGAAGTCATTGAAAAATTTAAACGACTCGATGTACTTAATCAGTTCTATAATCGCGCCAAAGTTGCTCTTAAACATTGGGAAAGTTTACCAAAACAGGAAGGTGGCGGACAAATTAATGTACTTAAAAGCGAATTCAACCGCAAAGCCAGACATATGCCGATTAGGAAACTTATGCAGGAAGCAGGACTGGCAATTCAAGCAATTAAACCTGTTATAATGATGAGTCCAATGTCAATTGCAAATTTTCTCCCTCCAAATAGTATTGATTTCGATCTGGTTATTTTTGATGAAGCCAGCCAAGTACGTCCTGTTGATGCTTTGGGTGCTATTTTACGAGGAAGACAAGTAGTTGTTGTTGGGGATACAAAGCAAATGCCTCCAACAAGTTTTTTTGACAGACTAAATACCGATACTGAAGATGAAGAAAACGTAACTGCTGATATGCAGAGCATCCTTGGAATGTGTGATGCTCAAGGTGCTCCTCAACGTATGCTGCGCTGGCATTATCGCAGTAGACATGAATCCTTAATTAACTTGTCAAACCAGGAGTTTTATGAAAACAAATTAATAATTTTTCCAAGTCCCGGATCTAAAAGCAAAATGGGTTTAGCATTTAATCACCTGCCAGATACATATTATGACAAAGGTAAAACACGCACCAACCCTAAAGAAGCAGAAAAAGTTGCGGAAGCTATAATTAGCCATGCTTTACACAATCCAAAACTAAGTCTTGGAATTGTAGCCTTTAGTACTGCACAAATGCAGGCTATTCAAAATGCACTTGAAGTAAAAAGAAGAAAAAATCCTGAAGTTGAAAGTTTCTTTAGAAGCCACCCTACCGAACCTCTTTTTATCAAAAATCTTGAAAATGTTCAAGGAGATGAACGAGATGTCATTTTTATTAGTATTGGTTATGGAAGAACAGAAGACGGTAAAGTACCTATGAGTTTTGGACCTCTAAATAATGAAGGGGGTGAACGAAGACTAAATGTTTTAATTACAAGGGCAAAAAGCAGATGTGAAGTATTCACAAATATTACAGCCAATGATATGAATCCTGGACCAAATGCAAAATTTGGTATTCGGGCATTAAAAAGTTTTCTTTATTATGCACAGCATGGGAAGTTTGAAAGCGACAAGGAAGAAATAATAACCAAACCCCAGCCATTTGAGGAAATTATTGCTCAAAGTCTTCGCGATAATGGTTATATCGTGAGAGAAAAAGTCGGCTCTACAGGATTTTATATTGACTTGGCAATAGTGGATCACGATAATCCTGGAAGATATATTCTTGGAATATGTTGCGATGGAAAGTCTTATGAAACTGCAAAATCAGCTCGGGATCGAGATAGATTAAGAACTATAGTCCTTGAAGGCATGGGCTGGAAATTATTTAATGTATGGAGCACTGATTGGTTCCGCAATCCCCAAGGAGAGCTAAGACTTTTAATAGAAACTATTGAAAATGCTAAAAATCAAGTTGAACATAATGATGCACTTGAAGAAGAATTAATGGAAGATTTAAAAAATCTTGTCCGAGAAGAACCTGAAGAAATTGATAATTCAATCCCCCGCTATATAAAAGCTTCTCTTCCTATTGAGGTTTGCCATCAAGAAATTCATACTTATTCCCTTGGAAAACTTGGAGCGTGGATACATGAAGTCGTCAAAGTAGAAAGTCCTGTTCATTTTGAAGAAATGGCTCGTCGAATTGCAGATGCAAATGGCATTTCAAAAATAGGAAGCCGTGTCAGAGCATCTATTACAGATGCAGTAAATTATGCTATTAGAACTGGCTTTATTAAAAAGAAAGATGAATTTCTTTGGCATATTGAAGATCATTTACCAGTAATAAGAGATAGAAGTTTATTTAGTCCAAATTCAAAAAAACTTAGTTTTATTTCTGATGAAGAAATGAACTTGGCAATCATTAAGGTTATTGAAAGTTCTATCGCTATTCAGCCAGATAATGCTGTTATCTTAATTGCGAAACTTTTTGGATTTGCAAGAGTTACAGAAGATATGCGAAAACATATTTTACAATCCATTAAAAAAGCAGTAAAATCTGAAATTGTAAAAAAAGATGGAGAGTTTTTAAAATTGATATAACAATTTAATTTAAATCTTAAAAACAAATGCAAACTAGAATCATATAAACTGTAACCTCGATTATCGACTTGTAACATTAACACCACTTTAATTTATCAAATATCATCTTACATTTCACTTAATCCGGCAATGTTAATTAATTCTTTTATATTTGTCTAACTTATTAAATTTAATAATGAAAATCTTTATTTCTCATTCGTCAAAAAACGCGAATTATGGACAAGCACTCGTAGATTTGTTGGTAGCGGTTGGTGTTAACAACGAACAAATTATATTCACTAGTAACGACGCATTTGGAATTCCTACTGGTCAGAACATATTTAATTGGTTGAGAGCTAGAATTACTGAAAAACCATATGTAGTATATCTCCTTTCTTCAGAGTATTATTCGAGTATTGCCTGCTTGAATGAGATGGGAGCCGCTTGGGTTGTCGAAAATGAACATACAATTATATTCACACCTGAATTTAAAGCTTCAAGCCCTGAATTCCAAAGCGGAGCTCTCGACCCCAGGGAAATGGGATTCAAAATAAATAATCACGATAGAGTAACAGGCTTTATTGAAACTCTTCGCGTTTTATTTCCAATTTCGACCAAAGCCGTTTTTGTAAGTCAAAAAATACGTGAATTTATCGAAAAGGTCAATTCGTTCGAAGTTCCCAAACAAAGTTTACCAATTACACAAATTGTAAAAAATGAGAACCACGTAAATCCAATTTTAACAACCATAAAAGAAGAAAAAATAATAGTTGAAAATTCTCCAAATAAAATAATTGACAGCAACAGCAAAACTTCACAAGTTGATAAGCTATTTAAGGATCTACAAGAAGGAAAGTTAAAGGATGAGGAGATAATCTTACTTCATTATTCTATTGACACCGCAAGATTCAAACTAGGAGTTGGATGGAAAAGTTCAGGTGAAATTGAAAATATCAAAACTTGGGAAGATGTTAATTCATTAAATTCAAAATTATCATTAGGATATGACGAAGTTATACGTCGTTTCGAGTTAAAAAAGTTAACTAAAGTTACTGAACTAACAAGTAGCAATAATCCGAGAGAGATTGCGTTTATATCAGATTTAACAAATTTATTACTTGGACTACCTGAAGAAGGCAATTTAAAAATTAAAGAAGCTTTAGCGAGAAATGAAAGTGTAATTCCGAAATCGTGGAATATTTTTGAAAAGGAAGATGATTTACCATTTTAAATAGAAACTGCCTCTAATAGCACCTAATCGAATTACTATTCTTGCATATTTAGCTTGATATAGATTCGGATTATATTTATGATTTTGTTGAGTACAAAAATTATAAAAAACCTTTCCCTGAGGAAATTCTTTTATATTGGTTAATATAATAATGAAAACGAACTTAGCAAAGCTCAATATTTTGAATTATCAGATAACGATGAAAACTTATAAAGTGGCATCTGCGGACTTTCTCGTCTTTAACCGTCAAACGCAGATAATCTCTCCGCAGAAGATAAACTTTCTTGTGAAACTTATCTAATCTCAATTTCTTCATCTTTTTGCTCATCGTTATTTATTTTTTCCAATAACCCAGTATAACTAGTCATTACGAAAACAACAAACAAACTGCTGGCTAAGAATATTGTTCCAAAAATCCAATTGAAGTTAAAAAAGATTGACGTAATTCCAGATATAGATAGAAAGCAACCAAAAAAATTACAAATCCACAAATACCAGATGTGAGCTCTAATTTTATATAGCCTTTCTAAATAAAGTGCAGCAATACTTCCAACTAAAAGTGGAATTGATATTGCGAAGCAATATAAGGCGATTGAAAGTTGTAGTGTATCTATTCTCTCATTAATTAACTGAATGATAATTACCATCGACGTACTTATTAACGCTGTAGCAATAAATAAGTTTTCTTGTTGATGTTTTTCTTTTACCTGATATTTTTTCATCTATATAATAAAGAATTTTATTAAACCTTAAATCTTTGAATAACTTTATGATCGTTATCAAACTTTATCAATTTGTAATTCGAATAGAGGAGCTAACATATTTGCAAAATGGACTCCGTGTTTGTAATTATTCGTTTTTGTTGTAAATACTTGGTATCCCTAAAACACTATAGCCACTCCAATAAAAAATAAAGTTTCAATTAAGACTGATTTTTTTAATTTTTCCATTATTTAATTATCTGATATAGTTATTTTTTTTTGATTCTTTTTTCTCCAGATTGTGGACCGCTTGGCAGGAACGTTTGCCACTTAGCGAAGTTGTGAACTTCGTAACTGGCTTATTTCGGCTCAGATAAAATTTCTTGCCAAACGCCCACATGAATTTCCACAAAATTCACAATCTTGCCGGCTGTTAGCGTAGTTATTTTAGTACGTGCACCAAATGATCTTTTATATCATAAAGATTCATTCCGAAATTTTGAGCATCTTCAGGTCGAACAGCAATAATCAATTTACTTGAAAATTTATGTTGCAAGGATGCTTTTGCAAATGATTCTGCAATTAAAGCAATCATCTTCTTTCTAGAAATTTTTACCCGCCCTCTACCAGTACCTATAACAGGTACAATAAGTTCTTGAAGCTGACCACTATTTCGTACATAATCCCATAATCCGTTTAATGAAACTTCTATTTCTGAAATAGTTGATGAAGCATTTCCACCTTCTCCAAGGGTGGACATCGCTGTGAAATAAAAAGTTTTCCCATGAGTATGAATTGGAATTGTAGTTCCAATCGGGTAAGGAGTTGTAGTGTTTAAAGCTGCTAGTTTTTCTTGTAAATTTTTAATTAATTCTATCTGATTTCCCGTAAAATACTTTGCAGTAAATTGACCTTGCAGACTATCAACTGCTATTCTTCCGCCTGCTACATCAGCTTCAAATTGAGTATTTGTACTTATCATAGTCGCACCGCTGAGACTAAATAAGTCAGCAATACGAACATCAATTGAAAAGTCATACTCTGGAAATGAAACTGAAATTGATTTAATGGGTCTTTTTAATAGAATCGAAAATATTACTGAAAGAACCATGAAGATGAAGAAAGCGTACGAACCATATTGATCACGGGTATACACTTTAAAAAAATCTAATGTTTCGGCAATAAGCCATATAGTACCAAAAATGGCGAATATAGATTTAAGTCCCTCGAATGAAAAAATGTAACGCCAATAGGCCGTGCTCAATATTGAGTTAAGAATGTATTTCATTTAATTTAGCATTTGTAGAAATAATGTCCAGCGTTACATTTTGTGTCAATCATGAAATCAGGATCATTAAGAGCCGCTTTTATTAGATCTTTTTTATTCGGTATATGCATGGTTGGAACGGCTTTCATGGAATCTCTAAATATGGGTAAGTTGTCCCATAAATCAGTTATCTTTTTATTTAGAACGTTCTGGTTGCAATTAATTATATCACTCTTCTCAGTGAAATCTGTATAAACAACTATGATAGGCAATTGCTGCGAATTTATTGCATAGTCTATTTCTTCTCTTATAGCACGAGAACTTTTCGTTAATGAGCTTAAAAATAGAATAATGTTTTTTGAGTTTCTTATTCGTTCTCGAATTCGCGGTTTTAATGTTGTCTCCCAGTCACTGCTATCTCTTACACTATAAGTTGTATCATGCGCATTTTTAAAAGGAAAAGATGAGTCATTTCCTTTCCAAGCCCTTAGCATATTATAATAAACAAAGTCTTTTGTTGCGTGTGCTCCAAGGCTACACTCGTCAAATGGTTCACTTACATAGAAGGCCGAATAATTTTTGTCTCTCATGGTTAATGGTTTTGGTTGTTTTTAATGCACCTTAATATTATTCTTGCCATAAATGGATTATTGTCATATGATTTCAGATAGATGTATTCCATTTATAAGTTTAAACATCAAACTTACGGAACCACTCTCCTTTTCTTTTACGGTTTTCCATAATAGCCTCATAAATGCAAATTAGTTTTTTAACAGATAAATAGACCCCGTATAAATACGTGTTTTTATAATTCAACTAAATAAAAAAAGATGCTCAAGCATCTTTTATATTTTTTTATTTTTCTTTCTTTTGAATTGATCTTTCTATCAATTTTAAGCATTTTAAATTATTAATTTAAAGGTAATCTTGGATTATTTTCTGCTCTTATTCCTTAATTATTTAATACAATAAAGATTTTTATCATCTTTTTTAATAGTTTTTAAAGTATCACTTTTAGTGAGTCTATTTAATATAACAGATACATTTTTTGACTCAAAATCTAATTTATAGTCTGCTATTAATTTTTCAGTTACTTGCCTAGCTAATCTTGGTTCTTTAAAGTAGCCACTGTCTATGTAAATCTTGATTCTTTTAGTCAATCTGGATTTTTCCTGTCTATCAGGAGGCAGAGGATTCCTAGCCTTAATTTCCATTTCTGTATCCAAAATCTCCTTAGGATGAATACCTAAAGCAAAACAAATTTCTATAAAATAAGAAAGGTAAGTTTCAGAACCATTTTCAATATTAGAAATTGTGTTATAGGTAAAACCCGTCATTGCAGACAAATCTTCTATCTCAAGTTCCGCTTTTATTCTAAACGCTTTTATTCTTTGACCTAAAACTTTTAGTGTCTTTTCATTCTTGTATCTAGCCATATTCAAATTGACAAATTCATTTGACGACAAAAAATACGTTCAAATGAAATTTTGTAGTTAATAAAAATTTGTTTATATTTGATTTTTAAAATAAATTTGCGATACTTCTAATAAAATATTTGAAGCATTCGCTTTGAATCTCGTATAGGAAAACTGGCGTTTTTAATTACCACGAGATGATAAGTGCCAATGCTCACGCCTTTAAAGGGCGTGGGCTCACTTATATGTGGTAAAGGTACCGCCAGTGCCTCCTATACAGTAAGCTGAGTTCTGCGCCTCTTTTTTTTACATAAATCAAGTACTACTCCGCTTTTATTCTCAGCAAATGCCCATATTTCTAAGTCTCGTAATCAACAACAAACTTTGAATTAGTTCGTTGGGAAACGCACTGCCTTAATCTGGCTGCAAGACGAAAACGGCAGTGTGGCTTCCCATCATTAACCTTTAAAATAGAGCCTATAAACAAAAAAATCAAATTATGCCTATTAAGCCGTTTACTTAATACATAAAAAATGGCCCTCTACTTCGTCAGCAAACTAGTATAGAGGACCGTAGCTAATCCAACTAACGTTAAACTAACCAATCCAATATTATGAATAATTTTTCATTTTACAAGGATGGGAAAGCTCTTTATTGCCTAATTTTTGCGGCAGCCTTTTTGTCTTTTTCATCTCTTCAAGCCAGTTCTTATAAACGGAATAGATTTTTCTCTATTGAACAACATCAAATTCAAGGAACTATCTCCGATGGTACTGATCCATTGCCTGGAGTAACTATTGCCATTAAAAACAAATTAAACTCCTCGACTATATCAGATTATAGTGGACAGTACACGATTTCCGCCTCCCCAAACGATACTTTGGTCGTCTCTTTTATCGGTTTTAAAACAGCACTTGTTCCCATAAACGGGCGTACAAGAGTAGATGTTCAATTAATTTTTGACACCACTACACTACAAGAGGTACGTGTCAATGCTGGATACTATACCGTTAAGGAAAAGGAAAGAACAGGAAGTATTGCACGTATTACTTCAAAAGATATAGAAAAGCAACCTGCCAACAATCCATTAGCGGCAATGCAAGGCAGAATGTCGGGGGTTAATATTACACAGACAAGTGGCGCGCCAGGCGGTAGTTTTACCATCCAGATCCGAGGAATAAATTCGATTCGAGCTGAAGGTAATGACCCATTATATGTCATTGATGGTGTCCCCTATGCATCACAATCATTGGGTAATTCAGACCTCTCCATTGGTATCCTTCCCAACAATATCAGCCCCCTCAACAACATTAATCCAGGTGATATTGAGAACATTGAGGTCTTGAAAGATGCCGATGCAACGGCAATCTATGGATCTCGTGGAGCAAACGGGGTTGTCTTAATTACCACTAAAAAAGGCAAGCAAGGCGAAACCCGTTTCAGTGTTCAGGGATATACCTCTTTAGGCAAAGTTACCAATACCATGGATTTGATGAACACACAACAATACCTTACAATGCGCGCTGAAGCCTTTGCTAATGATGGCATAACCCAATATACTGAATCCGCGTATGACATCAACGGCACCTGGGACACCAACCAATACACCGATTGGCAAAAGAAACTAATTGGCGGCACTGCCATCATCAACAATATACAGGCTTCCATTTCCGGCGGCAGCGCAAAAACCCAGTACCTGCTTAGCGGCACATACAGAAAGGAATCGACCGTGTATCCCGGAGATTCTCAATTCAAAAAAGGAGTTGTGCATACCAGTCTATCACACCGCTCCGAAAATGATAAATTTAAGTTAGTCTTTTCAGCAGATTACGCTAGTGATAACAATACACTTCCGGGTTTCGACTTGACAGCTCAGTCTTATACTTTGGCACCAAATGCTCCGGCACTTTATGACAATCAAGGAAATCTAAATTGGGAAAACGGAACATTTGATAATCCCCTTGCCTTTTTAGAAGGCAAGTATATTGCCAAAACAAAGAGCCTTATTTCAAATGCAATGTTGTCCTACAGTATTGCGTCTGGATTAGAGCTTCGTACCAGTTTAGGATATAATGATTCACAGGTATCCCAAAGTCGTACCAGACCATTAACAATGTCAAATCCTGCAAACAATCCCAGCAATGATTTAATTAAACTTTATCTCAATAACGGATCACGCAGTTCTTGGATTATAGAACCTCAAATAGACTGGAAGAAAACAGTCGGAAAAGCTGAAATAAATTTTCTTATTGGCGCAACTTTTCAAGAACAAAAACAACAAGTTTTAGCACAAACAGGTATTGGTTTTCCAAGTGATGCCCTTATCTATAATCTCGCTTCAGCCGCCAATATCCTTATCGAAAATCAGGACATGAGTGTATACCGCTACAATGCTTTTTTTGGTCGTGCAAACATCACTTGGAAAGAACGTTATATCTTAAATATAACAGGCCGTCGTGATGGCTCAAGTCGTTTCGGTCCAGATAAACGCTTTGCAAACTTTGGAGCTATAGGAGCGGCTTGGATTTTCTCTAGTGAGTCCTTTATCAAAAATAACCTATCTTTTTTAAGTTTTGGAAAACTGCGAGCAAGCTACGGGATTACGGGCAACGACCAGATTGGGGATTACCAGTTTCTCGATACTTATTCAGTATCTCCAAATCAATACAATGGACTAATCGGACTTCAACCCTCAAGATTATTCAACGCTAGCTTTGCTTGGGAAACCAATAGGAAATTTGAGGCCGCGCTTGAAATAGGGCTATTTAAAGACAACTTATTTTTTAGTGCCGCTTACTTCCGCAATAGATCATCAAATCAACTAGTAGGTGTTCCGCTTCCTGGGACAGCCGGGTTTCCATCCATACAAGCTAACCTTGATGCAACGGTGCAAAATACAGGTTTAGAGCTTGAACTCCGCACGGTAAATTTCAAACGAAACGATTTTCAATGGACAACGACTTTAAATCTCACAGTACCCCAAAATAAACTAATTGAATTTCCAGAATTGCAGGGTTCTACCTATGCTAATTCTTTTGTAATTGGTAAACCCCTTAATATTTACAAAGCATACCATTTTACAGGCATCGATCCGATAACAGGTATCTATACATTCAAAGATTTTAATAACGATGGAAATATAACAGCCATCGAAGATCGCCAGTCTGTTCTGGATACATCACCCAAGATTTACGGGGGCTTGGGCAATCAGCTAACGTATAAAAATTGGGCACTCGATTTCCTATTTCAATTTGTAAAACAGGATGCATTCAATTACAAGTATACAACCAATATGGCAGGTACGTTTTCAAATCAGCCAATCGAGGCACTGAATCATTTCCCTCAGAATGGAACTAGCGCATCAACCCAGCAATATACAACGGGTCTTAATTCCGAAGCCTTAGATGCCTATTTCAATTATACCAGCAGCGATGCCGTTGTAAGTGATGGCTCCTACATCAGGCTAAAAAGCCTGAGTTTGACATATACGATTCCAACAATCTGGACCAAAACCTTTACAGGAAAATTATATCTACAGGGACAAAACCTGCTAACCTTCACACATTATAAGGGTGCTGATCCAGAAAATCAATCTACAACATTCCTGCCTCCTTTAAAACAATTCACCCTTGGCTTTCAGCTTAATTTCTAATCATAAAAAAGAAATCATGAAACAATCTATTTTATATAAAATTATATTTCTGCTACTGGTCATCTATAGCTTAAATAGCTGCGAATCATTTACCGAAATAGAGGCGCCACAGACACAACTTTCAGATAAAGCCGTCTTCGAAAATGTGAATACAGCAAACGCAGCTATGGCAGACATTTATGCCCGTCTACGAGATAACAGTATGGTCTCCGGTTCATTTGATGGTCTAACAAGCCTTATGTCAAACTATTCCGATGAGCTGCTCTTCCACGGGTCGAATACAGATCTAGAAGCATTTTACAATCATTCCGTAAATCCATCAAATGGCAATCTTGCTACCCTATGGAGCACCTCTTACAGCCAGATCTACGCCACAAACAATTTCCTCGAAGGCCTTGCCAATTCACAGCTAATCAATCAGACAGACAAAGATAGACTTCAGGGCGAAGCCTTGTTTATCAGGGCTTTTATACATTTCTATCTGTTGAATATTTTTGGTGATATCCCCTACATCCAAACAACAGATTATACTGTAAACCGTGTGGTAAGTCGGATGCCACAGTTGGAAGTATGGCAAATGATTAAGGCCGATTTACTCAGAGCGGAAACCTTAATACCGGATCAATACCCAACAACTGAAAGGGTAGTTCCAAATAAAGCTACTGTAAAAGCCATGTTGGCAAGGGTAGCCTTATATACTGAAAATTGGACAGACGCAGTAGTCTACACAACAGCCGTAATTGAAAACCCTCTATATGTCTGGCAGTCGAATCTGGCATCTGAATTTTTAAAAGACAACCCGGCTATTATATGGGCATTACATCCTGGACGAACAGGCTTTAATACATTAGATGCAAAAACATTTGTTTCCTCACTTACCCCACCTATTAAGTCAACACTTTCCCCTGATTTTGTCAATACTTTCGAAACGGGAGACGGTCGTAGGACAGTGTGGATACGCACCGTTACAAAAGGAACAGCATCCTGGTTTCAACCCTATAAGTACAAAAAAACGGGAGTTACAACGCCATCACAAGAATATACCATATTATTCCGGTTAGCAGAATTATACCTAATTCGCGCTGAAGCCAGAGCCCATACTCGTGATGAAATTGGAGCTGCACAAGATATTGATAAGGTTCGCACCCGCGCAGGATTACCACCAACCACTGCTTCAGGGCAAGCAAACCTATTGAAGGCGGTTGCTCAGGAACGAAAATTTGAACTATTTACAGAACAAGGGCATCGTTGGCTCGATCTAAAAAGAACAGGTCAAGCCGATATCGTGCTAGGGCCGATTAAACCCAATTGGACAGCAACACAAGTAGTGTTACCTATTCCGGAGACAGAACTTCTTTTAAATCAAAATTTATTACCTCAAAATCCAGGCTACTAATGAAAGCACCTTCAAAATTATTTCGCAGTTTACTATTGGTAAAACTATTATTGCTAGTTCAAGCTAGCTTTTGCCAGTCTGGATTACACATTCCGACAAAAGAAGAGTACTCCAAGTGGCATACTCTCAAAACAGATGGCATTTCGTCTGATAACGAATGGATACATTATGAATTTAAATATGAATCAGGTAATGACACCCTTTTTGTTAAAAAAGCTGATGGAAAGCAGCAGTTTGCTTTTCCAGGAGCATCACTTCCCTCTTTTAGTAAAAACAGCAAGTGGTTTGCTGCAATAGACAAAGAAAAAGGTCTAGCATTACTCGATTTGAAAAAGAGTACCGTTCAGTGGATTCCTGGCGTTCAAAACTATGAATTCTCTGCAGATAGAAAAAGATTGGTTCTACAAAAAAAACAGGGTAATACCAGTCAACTTGAAGTTCATGACTTATTGGACGGTAACGTTGAACGAATCAATAATGTAAAATCGTTCGAGTTGTCAGCAGATGGTAAGATTGCAATAGTCACATCCCTAGGAGTTCTTATCGATAATAACATTTCAAAACCCTATTATATAGCCACTGACTCCATCAGTAATTTTAAAAAACTGACCTGGAGTCCATCTGGAAAATATTTAGGTTTTATGCGTGAATTATCCTCTGACAAAATAGTACCAAAAAACCACAGTATAAGCTGTTATGATGATTCACACAAAAAAATATACAATCATGCGCCTACTCTAGGACTTACTGGAGAGACACAGCGCTTTGTTATATCTGCAACGGGCTCAATAGTTGTTTCCGATTCTGGACAAGTCTTTTTTTATCAACAGGATGCCGTTGTGAAAAAACCTGATGAAGCCGATATACAAGTCTGGAGTGCCACCACAGCATATGAATATCCTCTGCAACAACTCCACAATAATCAGGATGTCTTTCCTAAGTTAATGGTTTTCAACAGTCAGTCTGGCAAGGTTAATCGTCTTGCAACAAACGACACGCCACTTGCTAAGCTTAGTCCTCAAAGGGATTACGCGCTCACTTTTGACAAAATGAAATACGAACCACAATATGAATTTGTTGGACCTGCAGATGTCTATATAACCGATACCAAAACTGGAGATCGGTCGCTATTTCTTAAAAACTATCACGGAGGCGAGAACTCACTTATAATGTCTCCAACTGGAAAATATATCGCCTATTGGGAAGAAAACGTTTGGTCTATCTATGATGTGACAAATAAGAAACACCATCATATTAGCCTACATGAAACTGAGGATTCTAACTATAATGGTACTTGGTATGGGAACGGAAGTCCCGGATTTAGTAAAAATGAAAAATACCTCATTGCCTATGATCCCTATGATGTTTATTTGCTTGCAGTGGATGGAAGTTCGAGCAAAAGAATTACCAATGGAGTTTTTACAAAAACACAGTTTCGTATTGTCGAAGAATTATATTTAAAAAGCGAGAAACGATATAGTGTAGATTTAACCATTAGGAATATCGACCTTGATCAAGGAATAATTCTTAACGCAGTTACAGAAGATAAAAAAAATGAGATATTCCGCTACAAGAGCGACAGATTGATAAAATTGTCTTCAGAAAACGCAGGTTTCAGCAATTTTAAAAAACTTTTTGATGAGGAACGCTATAGTTACATACAGCAGTCTGCCACATTACCTCCTAGGTTAATGCTACTAGATGCTAAAAAAGGAAACACAAAAGAATTGGTGGCTTCAAATATGCATTGCAAAAATTACGATACAGGACATGCTATGCCGATATCCTACAAAAATAAAAAAGGAGAAGATTTGAAAGGCACCTTACTCTACCCTGCTGGATATCAAAAAGAAAAAAAGTACCCAATGGTGGTGTACATCTATGAAAAGCTTTCCGATGAAATCAATAACTATCATAATCCCTCATTGTATTGCTCTGGCGGACTCAATTTCGCCAATTACACCACCAATGGGTATCTGGTTTTACTTCCTGATATTGTATACGAAAAAGGAAATCCCGGGATATCTGCATCAGATTGTGTGGAAGCAGCTGTAAAGAGTATCAAAGATATGGGAATAGTAGAGAACGGGAAAATTGGAATAATTGGGCATTCCTTCGGCGGTTATGAAGTATCGTTTATTATAACGCAATCCAATACCTTTGCAGCAGCAGTTGCTGGCGCTGCCATAACTGATTTACCTCGATATTACTTAACGATGAATTTCTCATATCTTAAGTCAAATATCTGGCGGTTTGAAACCCAGCAGCTACGTATGGGAAAACCTCTTTATGAAGATTATGAAGCTTATCTTCGTAATTCTCCTATGAACCAAGCAGCAAATATAAATACCCCTTTGCTACAATACACTGGAAATAAAGACCACTCTGTCAATTGGGAAGAAAGCTTGACGTTACACTTGGCTTTACGACGAATGGGAAAGGCCAATCAGATGATTGTATATCCAAATGAAGGCCATGTCATTTTAAAACAAGAGTATCAGAAAGATCTTGAACAGAGAATCAAGCAATGGTTTGACCACTATCTAAAGCAAATACCATTATCAAATGACAACGCCAATCTTTAAGATTGGCGTTGTTTTTTTCACTCTTCGGAATCTTAGTTGATTCGGTAAAGTGGATCAGGGCAGTCAGTACCACTAGCGTCTAATTTGTGAAGAAACTCTGTTCCATTAGAACAAAACTGTGGTTTTACAACGTCGCTACAATTCACATTAGTAGCTTCACATTCTCCTTCCGCAATACGAATCCAACCTTTCAAGTTATCTGCTGATTTTTTTTCAGGAGCTTGTTTAAAGGCAAATGCTCCAAAGGCAGCAAACATAATCGCAATTAGCGGTAGGGCGTTTTTAAAAATTATAGATTTCATAATATAAAAATTTATGGTTATTGGTCTACTCTGTTACAGGTTTTCAACCGCTTCCCTGATACTGCGCTGTATATCTTTGTAGAACTTTTCAGTCCAATTATTTTAATGAATATATCGAAATGTAATTACCAACAAGTGCTACCAGTAAAGAACCTTCCACACGGAACTCCCTCATTTTTAAATGCATCTTATCGTAAATGTAAAAGCTATGTGAATAGTGTCTGGAAGTAAAATCATACGCATCTATAATTGAGGCGCTGCGCCACATATTTTTTGATTCATATTTTCCCATTAAGCCGGCATTGACATAAAGAGTTCTCCCGTATGTTGCCGTTATTTTATTCACAGTTCTAGGGGGTGATGCAAGTTTACTTTCTTTCCGAGATGCAATATACCTAACCTTAATGTCCGCTCGACTAGTGGTGTCAATCGTATTTCCTCGTGACTGCAATTGAAGATTTTTATCCGTAATTACATATTGATTACGATAAAAATAGGTATAAATTATCTTGTCGACCTGTGAGTTGTAAATGAGACTACCATCAGTATCAAATATACCGTCAATTTGTTTTTCAAGAAGGTTGGAAACAAGCCTGACCTTTGCGCTGTCGGTTCTTGAAATAATCCCCAAAACACTTTCGTGAGTTGCGCTACTTTGTGCGCGTATGGCAACTGAAAAGGAATCTATTGGTTCGAATGCCGTAAAGTACGCAGTGTGAGCACTCCAAACTGAGCCTCTCCAATCATTGACAAGCCCTCTGAATATACAAGGTGTTGTTCCATCGGTAACGTAAAAGAATGGTAACTTAACCGTAATTTTTAGATTTCGAAATCTTAAATCTGTTTCAGGAAGGCTAATTTGGAATAGCTGTTGCGTCGAAAGTGACTCGTTTATTACAATAACCTTAAGTGGCATTCCGTTATTGGCTAAGTATATTTTTCCATCTCCGATTCCAGCAATATAATAATTGCTTGACTTTAAATCCAATTCCTTTTTAAGGACAGCCGCCTTTGGAGTAAATCTTCTAGTAAAATTATTTCGTTTGTGGATCATATCTTCAGAAAACAGAAATAGACCTATCACAATAGAGATACTGCAAATTGCTGAAATCCCAAGTCTCAATAATTTAAAATGTTTTATTTTGCTTTCTCGACATTCATACAAAATAATAGCAATAACACTCAATAGCATAAAAAACAAATTAAAAATCAGGTGTTCCTTCCAGTTGAGCTTCTCAAGTATACCACCACAAGAACAAGGAACAAATGGACTAAAATATAGCATCATAAAAATATAAGCACTAAACATAACCATTAGACAAAAGGCAGAATATAGTGCAACATAACGAGTTCTAGAAAAACACATCATAGCTACAATTACAAATTCAATAAAAGGAATGAAATACGAAATGAATCTTGCGTAGGAACTTAACATTGGTGACTGGCCTAGCTGCACTTGGAAGTTTTCAAAATCCAATAATTTATTAGTAGCTGCATAAACAAATAGCACTATATAAAGTAGATAAGTGATCTCGAAAAATACGGTTCGTAGCTTCATATTCAGTTTCATAACATATCGATTTAATTCGTTATGTAAAATTCTAAATTCCAGACCCATAACACTTACACTATCGGGATCAAAAATTAATTATGAAGGATTAAAGTGATCCAATGGCAAAAAACCATCGGCTCTGCCTCTGCCGAGTTCTTTTGGAGGAAATCCAAACTGCTTCTTGAATGATTTAGAAAAATTAGGATAGCTGTTAAAACCGTTCATAAAGGAAATATTCTTCAGCGGAATATCCGTATGCTCTATCATAAGATAAGCTCTTTTTAGGCGCTGCTCAGTATAAAACTTGTAGACACTTGTATGGAAAAAATGCCTGAATGCATCTTTGAGTTTAAAATCATTTGTACCGAACTGTCTTGCCAGTTCCTTAATAGATGGTAATGGCTCGGTCAAATTCGCCAGTACATAATCATAAACCCGCTGTATAAGGCGCGCATCAGTTTGTTTGAAATTAGAATGCCTGTTTAATTTAATTTCAAAAGATTCCGAAGCAGTTTGATTAACCTGGAGAATAGGAGCAACAAAACTAAGTACGGTAAACTTACCATCTGATAATCTCGATACGGAACAATCGGCAGTTACAATAAGCTTTTTGAATGTTATAAAATTCAGTGTAATGATTTCACCCGATAACAGCATTTCTTCCAGTTCTTTTCTCTCAATGTCAGACATATTGCTAAAGTCATCGCTTAAGAAATCCTGTATCGGGCGTCGTAGCATTTCTGCTGCATTATAACCTAAAATTTCCAAGGCACCCTGATTTACATTTTTTATGGAATGGTATTCATCTAAAATAAAAGTTGCTGGTGTTACCACCCTGTGGGTAATATAGGGATTCACAAAACCGGAATGAAAGGCAGACTCTTTAAGTTCTTCGGCGACCATATTTACGAGAACCACCAGGGTTTCAATTTCGTCGTCATAACTACTCAGGGGGATATGACCATTGAAGTTGCCCCGTGCTATCTCAAATAACATCTTGTGCATGGATATTAGCCGCTGGCGATTGTGGGGTCTCTTCATCGGTCCTGATTTTATATATACTTCTGCCTAGTTAGATCTGTTTCTATAGAAAGCCTTTAAGATAATCCAGTGCCTCCTGCTCAATGGTAAAAATTCGGGTAGGCACAGAGGGCTTGCTGATTTCCAGATAAAAAGTGCTCATTGTCATTGAAACGTTTTCACTGCCAATCAATGCGACTGCTTTTGCAAGCAGAGATCCGGATTTAGCAAGATAGTCTCTGGCTGCTTTGTCAATGGAGGCTATGCCCCTGGTATCACAGAAGACAGGAAGAAGTCTCTCATTTTGAAATGCAATCCTGTCAGCTACAACGCGCATAGCCACTTCTAAATCAATTGCAGTATTGGGTTTATATTCGAAAAAAAGAATTCCTTTTTCAATCCAAAACCTCGCATTTCGATTCTCATAAGATTCATGTGCCGCAATCATGTCCTATCAGTTTTTAAATAAAGGGTTGTAATTTAACAAAAATATAAAGATTAAGAAACATTCTAATTGTCAATTGCGGATTATTTCTTGCCAAACACACTGATTTGTTGTTAAATCGGGAATTACCCTTGCCAAATTGGGAGTAAAATATCTGTCAATAAAAGTACTTTCAATTTTTATAAGGAATTTTAGATGTCTGTTTTTCAGATATTTAAAAAATGATAATTCTAAAACTTAAAAACCTTATAAAAAATGGCAAAAATAAAGCACAACAATTTTATTGATACAGTTGACACCGTTTTTTCAAATGCAAAAGAAAAAGGCATATTACACCTTTACGCTGAAGGTGAATATCTTAATGGACGAAGCATAAAAATAAACGGAAGCGAAATGCTCCATTTCGGAACTACAGGATATCTTGGACTGGAACAGGACAAAAGGCTAAAAGAGGCAGCAATAAGCGCCATTACTAATTATGGAACTCAGTTCCCGCTTTCTAAAACTTATCTTTCCCATCCCTTATATGCTGAACTGGAAAGCAAGATTGAGCAGATGTACAATATACCGCCAATCATAACTAAGAACAGTACCCTGGGACATATGGCAATCATCCCAACCCTGATAAGAGATGAAGATGCAGTAATTATAGACCATCAGGCGCATTGGAGTGTACAGAATGCTTGTCAGATTCTTAAGCTTAGGGGAATACCAGTGGAGATGATACGCCATAATAACCTTGAAATGCTTGAAGACAAAATTCGGATGTTAGGGGGAAAATCGGGGAAAATCTGGTACATGGCAGATGGTGTTTATTCTATGCACGGCGATTTTGCGCCGGTACAGGATCTATTAAACCTTGCCCGAAAGTATCCGCAGCTCCACCTCTATTTTGATGATGTCCATGGAATGAGCTGGAAAGGACAAAATGGTACTGGTTTTATCTTCAATGCCATTGGAACACTGGAAGAAAATATTGTTGTTGTCAGCACGCTGAGCAAAACTTTTGGTGCCAGTGGTGCTACATTTTTCTGCAGCGATGGTAAATTACACGAAAAAATTAAAACTTTTGGCGGTCCCCTTACCTTCTCTGCTCAGCTTGAACCGGCATCAGTTGCCGCTGCAATCGCATCCTGCGACATCCATCTCTCTGCGGAAATATATGAGCGCCAAACTGAACTTGCAAAAAAAATAGCACATTTCGGTACGCTTCTTTCAAAAACTAGCCTGCCACTTGTCTCAGAAAACGATTCACCCGTTTTTTTTCTTGGAATGGGCACCCCAGCTACTGCTTATAATTTTACCAAGCGCCTCTATTCGGAAGGTTTTTATCTCAACCTTGGTATCTATCCGGCAGTTCCTATAAAAAATACAGGAATCCGTATCACGATATCTGCACATAATAAAATTGAAGATATTACAGATCTTGCCCGTGCAATGGATCACCACTTTCACAAAGCTGTAGAAGAAACCGGAAGCAGCGACCAAAAAATACGTCAGGCTTTTAGAATGGACATCAAAACGAAGGTACCTGTTATAAAACAGCAAACTGAACTGTTGCAGATTGAAGAGACAACAACAATAGCGAAAATAGACAAGCAGGAATGGAACAAATATCTGGGTGCTTATAATATTTTGGATTGGGAAGGAATGCAATATCTCGAGAAGACTTTCGCAAACGCTCAGGATCCAGGCAATAAATGGGATTTTTTCTATTATATTATCCGTGACCAGAACATGCAAGTGGTTTTAATGACATACTGTACATTGGGGATGTGGAAAGATGATATGCTGGCTACAGAATCTATATCAAGGCACCTTGAAGAAATTAGAAAAACAGACCCCATGCATATGACTTCCAAAGTATTAAGTACCGGCTCATTATTTACTGAGGGACTGCATTGCTATATTGACAAGGATCATCCTATGGCAGAGCAATCAATGAGAATGCTATTAAATAAGCTTGAGGAATCATACAATTCGCTGGATGCCGACATGCTCGTTCTGCGTGATTTTGAAACCGGATTCCGCTGGGATGAAATGATAAGGAACCAAGGGTATTATAGAATCGATATGCCTGAATCATGCGTTATCAATAATAACAACTGGCCGGCAATTGACAATTATACTTCACTACTTTCTACTCGTTCCCGCCAGCATTTCAACAGGGAAATACTTAAGTATGAAAAATTCTACGATGTTGAAATAAAAGATTGCCTGACAGAAGAAGAACTAAACAGGGTCTACCGTTTGTACAGCAATGTAAAAGAGCGCAACCTTGCTATAAATACTTTTCCGTATAACAGGGAAGTGTTTAAGAACATGAACAGCTGCCCAAACTGGGAGTTCATAATTCTTACCCTCAAAGATGCCCCTGAAAAGAATTTAGTCGGGGTAATGTTCTGCTATAAAAATTCAGGAAATGTATATGTACCCGAACTTATCGGCATGGACTACATTGCCGGAGACGGCTTTAACTTGTACAGACAGCTTTTGTACCAAACAATCAAAAGAGCACGAGAGCTTGAAATTGGACGAATCGATTTCGGCATATCGGCAAGCTTTGAGAAGAAAAAACTTGGCGCTTCTGTAATACCGAAAGTGGCTTATGTACAGGCCAGGGATAACTACGCTATGGAATTAATGCAGACACTGCAGAATGAAACCAATACCGCGCGCTGATATAATATATTTAAATTCTCCAACGAAAAGTAACGTCATAATGCATCTGGGCAGTAATGCCCATGCTTTTCCTTGTTCAAATAAATCTAAATTCTGTTGCCATGATAAGATCTACATGTGAGAACGCACTTCAGGTTATTCGAAAAGCAGAACAGGAATTCAGCTTAGACCCTGAACATATAATTGAAAAATCCTACCACATGACTACCGTGCTCCGAAGCTTGCTTTGTACGGTCAAAGAAGAGGTTTTAGAAAAAGGATTCTCCGATGAAAATGAAGAGATTAATTTTTTTAAAAGTATCAAACCCCAAATACTGGGAAAACTGATTTTCTATAATAAAGTTTTTCGAATTGAAGCATCCTGCCCAGTTGTAACCGGAAAAATGCATCATAAATATTTTTCCAATGAGCTCAACCTCCTCAAGCAAGAATATAAAGAGCACTTTTATAACACTGATTTTTATCGCTACTATCGGACGGGAAGAACCGAATGGGACCACCATTTTTTTTGTCGGGGGAAAATTGACCTTCATGAAGGCGTTAAGAGTTTTGTTTTTGAAATTGACACTCAATTTTCCACCTATTACGATTATAAGGTAGCACGTATAATTGCCAACGAATTGCTTTACAGTTACCTCGTTTCTAAAATTGAACCTGACACCCAGCAGACCGCCATTTTTTCAGATGGAAATACAGCAAACAGAGACTTTTTCTGGACAGATTCAAAGAATGCCTTAATCGAATTAATTTATGCACTTCATGCATCGGGAAGCATTTCTCATGGAAAAGCTGGCATTCGCAAAATAAGTATGGTTTTCCAGTTGCTCTTTAGGATCCAACTCGGCGATGTCCATCATGCCTACCATAGGATGAAAGACAGGACTGACAGCAAAAGCATTTTTCTGGATCAGCTGAAATTATCGCTTAAACAGCACATGGAAAAAGAGGTCTAATTTTTTTTAAACTTGCAATTTTCTTGCCAATGAGGTGCAATTGGCATCAAATGGCTACTAGTATATAATTACTTCTATATGCTCAATTCCCCCAGTAAATCAGCAACTCATCTTATTTTTCATTCAGTTAAAATTTTCATAAAACAGCATTTTACATTGGTTGATATTGGCAATGAAAAACTTTTGCCATTAGCAATTTTGCATCACTAATGTAAAACACACAGTCATGAATATAGACAGAATGGAATTCATTTCCTGGATGGAACGAATCATAGAACGTTTCGACCTTTTGAGCGCGCATATCAGTGAACTTGAAAAAAAACGCGGAAGTGTTGACGGCGAAGAGCTATTGGATAATCAAGATATATTGCAGATGCTTAAAATAAGCGGGAGATCACTCCAGCGTTACCGATCAATCGGCAAGCTCCCCTACTATACCATCAGTGGAAAAATATATTATAAGCTATCAGACGTACACCAGTTTATCAGAGAAAGTATTAATGTCCGAATGCCAAAAACATACGCCAAGGAGTGAAAAATAAGGCCAATATATTCCAGCTTTTAGTGAGCTACTTTTCACCTTTTAATTTCGCAATTGAATTTAAAATTAAAGATCATGAGCGAACAAATTAAAGATACACTAAATACTGCTGAAGAGTTGTCAGATATACTGCTGGTATTCGATAAAGAGAAAAAGAAAATCATGGCGGTAAAAGGCATTGACCAAAATGGTAATCTGGAAACCGTTGACCCTACCCACAAAAATCAGAATCAGTTCATGCGGGTAGACAAGCACGGGGATGTGTTTTCAAATTTCTTTTCAAATTTTTTCAGCCAACTGAAGAACCCAACTAATTTTTCGTTCTTCAAAATCCCTGCTCTGCTGGCTGTTGATACTTCAAAAGAGATGCAGAAACATTTAGATCATCCTACACCTGAAGGTGAGCAATTAATGAAACAGCACGAACTAAAAGATTATAATCAAAAAAATGAAATTAATATGGAAACAGCACAAACAAATCCGGAAACAAGTGAATACAAATACAAACCGGAACAGATCGATTGGGAAACATTAAACCATTTGGGTTTAAGCAAAGAAAAACTTGAAAAAATGAGCCTGCTTGATCCGCTACTCAAAGGATACAAAACAAATGAACTTGTACCGGTAAGTCTTAATCTTGGTACTGCAGTAACAAGAATGGATGCCCGTTTATCGCTTAAACAAAATGACGAAGGACAGGTCGTATTGGCCATTCATGGCATCCGAAAAGAACCTAATCTGAATTATCCTTTTTTCGGTCACGAGTTCAGCAAGGAAGATAAAGACAATCTGCTGCAAACAGGCAATATGGGACGCGTAGTAGATCTCACCAATCCGAAAAACAATGAGATCATGCCCTCCATTATCAGTATAGACAGGCTGACCAATGAGGTGATAGCACTGCGCACGGATTTCATTAAAATTCCCGATGAAATTAAAGGAATTAAGCTGACTGAAGAGCAAAAGCAAACCTTGCTGGAAGGAAAGCCGCTTGCTCTAGAAGGAATGGTTTCCAAGAAAGGAACAGCCTTTGATGCATCTGTGCAATTCAATGCAGATAAACGTTTTGTTGAATTTCTCTTTGACCGAAATGATTCTAATCAACAGACACAAGGCAATCAGCAGAACCAAACTCAGGGAGCACCTAAAAACTTTAGAGATAAGGAACTCAATAATGAGCAATACCAAAAGCTCAAAGATGGTCAGACGGTTTATATCAGCGGCTTAGTGGATAAAAAAGGAAAAGAATACAATGGATATATCACCTACAACAAGGAAACCAATAAAACACATTTTTCATTTCAAAATCCAGATAAAATCAAAGAACAGATAAAACCTTCTGAAGCCCATAAAACGCAGACCGCTGTCAATTCCGAAGGCAAAACTAATGAAGCGACTAAGAACATAAAGGAGCCATTAAAATCAGGTCAGACAAATCCTGATGACAAGAAACAACAGGAACAACAAGAAGAATCTAACTCAACTGCTAAATCAAAAGGGCGTAAAATGTAATAAAATATGATAACAATTATTGCAGAAAAGCCCAGTGTAGCAAGGGAAATAGCCGTTATAATCAGAGCCACCGAAAAAAAAGATGGCTACCTGACAGGTAACGGCTATTTTGTTACATGGGCACTGGGCCATCTTGTAGGATTAGGAATGCCCGAAGATTACGGCATCACAGGATTTGACAAAGCATCACTGCCGATACTTCCAAACCCTTTTTTACTGACTATCAGAAAGGTCAGTAAAGATCAAGGGGATTCTGTAGATACAGGAGCGCTAAAACAACTAAGAATCATTAGAGAGCTCTTTGACAACAGCGATAATATTATTGTCGCCACCGATGCAGGACGTGAGGGCGAACTCATTTTTAGGTACATATACGAATACTTGAAGTGCAATAAACCCTTTAAGCGACTTTGGATAAGCTCCCTTACTGAAAAAGCCATTAAAGTAGGTTTTGATAATCTCAAAGACGGAAAAGAATTTGACGGATTATATCAGGCAGCACAAGCCAGGAGCCGTGCCGACTGGCTAGTGGGTATCAATGCCACACAAGCGCTCTCCATTGCATTAGCAAACGGGGTTTATTCACTCGGAAGAGTGCAGACACCTACATTGGCTTTAATATGCAAACGCTATCTGGAAAACAGGAGTTTCAAAGTAAAAAATTACTGGCAGATACAGTTGTCCCATAACAAAGAAATGATAGATTTTAAAAGTATCTCAAAAATCAAATGGGAAGACAAAAAACTAGCTGCTGATGTGTTGAAAGCCATTGCGCGAAACCAAACGGCAATAATTACATCCCAAGTGACCAAAAGCGTTACAGAGCAACCGCCTTTATTGTTCGACCTTACCGGCCTGCAAAAAGAAGCCAATAAAAAATTAAACCTTTCTGCGGAAGAAACCCTCAACATTTCCCAGAGCCTTTACGAACAGAAATTTATCACATACCCACGTACCGCAAGCAAATACATTCCTGAAGATATGTGGGCAGAGATTCCTAATCTTGTAAGAGCTTTACAAAAGAGGGAAAATATTAAACAAAACCTATCTCAAATGAAATGGCGCCGTTTTAATAAACATATCGTGAACGATTTGCGTGTCACTGACCATCATGGATTATTAACTACTGATAAAATGCCATCAGCCCTAAATCCTAAGGAAAATGCGATTTATAATATGATTGCCTTTCGATTACTCGAAGCCGTTTCGCAACCCTGCATCAAAGAGATAACTGATGTCGACTTACAGGTACTACATTATGATTTTACATCAAAAGGCTGTAAGATTATAGAATCCGGGTGGCGTTCCATTAGAGGCAGTTTCCTCGATGATGATACAGAACATGTAATGGATTTGCCTGAGCTGAAAAAGGACGATGAACTTAAAATAAAAGAAGCTTCCGTTCTGGAAAAGAAAACCAAACCGCCTGTGCTTTACACTGAAGCAGGCCTTTTGTCAGCTATGGAAAGTGCCGGAAATGATATCGAAAATCAAGGTGAGCGAAAGGTTTTGCAAAATTTAGGTATCGGCACTGCTGCTACAAGGGCATCAATTATCGAAATATTGTTTACCCGAAATTACATAAATAGGGAAAAGAAATCTCTGGTACCAACCGAAAAGGGATTATTGGTATACGAATTGGTCAAAGAAAAAAAAATAGCAGATGTGGCGATGACTGCCCAATGGGAACTTGCATTGGAAAAAATCGAAAACAACGAATCAGATGCAGGAAAATTTCAAAAGCAAATGGAAAATTACGCTGCATCTATTGCCAATGAATTGTTGCAGACCCCAATTGCCAAAAACAACTTGCCAGACCTCATCTGCCCTAAATGTAAAAGCCAACAACTTATCATACGTGACAAAATAGTAAAGTGTCCTGAAGAGACTTGCAACTGGATACAGTTCCGCAATGTCTGCGGTGCGCAAATCAGTATAGACAATATTAAAAGTCTTGTCAGCAAGGGTACAACTTCACTCATTAAAGGAATGAAAAGCAGGTCAGGAAAGAAATTCGATGCTTACATCGTACTGAACGATAATGCCGAAACTACCTTTGAATTTGCCAAAAATAAAAGCTTTACAAGTAATGGAAAATAAACCTACCCTTAGCACTATGGAAATCACAAATCTGATTTATTCCATACGCGGAAAGCAGGTTATGCTCGATAGCAACCTTGCTTCATTATACCAGGTTGAAACAAAGAACCTCAACAAAGCCGTAAAAAGGAATATAGAAAGGTTTCCTGAATCCTTTTGTTTTCAATTGAATGAAGAGGAAGCTGAAATCTTGAGGTTCCAAATTGGAACCTCAGGTTTGAGTTATGGTGGAAGACGCTATTTACCTTATGTTTTTACCGAACAGGGTGTTGCCATGGCTTCCGCTATACTGCGTTCCCACATTGCCGTTAAGGTTAGTGTAGAAGTTATGGAAGCCTTTGTAGAAATGCGTAGAATACTTATGAGCAACGCATCTCTTTTTCATCGATTAGATAAGATTGAATTCAAACAATTAGAGGCGAACCAAAAATTTGAAGAAATTTTTAAGGCTTTGGAAAGTGATAAGCTCCATAGCGAAAAAGGGATTTTCTACAGCGGGCAGATTTTTGATGCCTATACCTTTGTTTCCGATATTATCCGAAATGCCAAAAACTCAATTATCCTGCTGGATAATTATGTCGATGACACGGTACTAACTTTACTGGGTAAACGCAGCGATGATGTCACCGCAACTATTTATACCAAAAGTATTAGCAATCAGCTGCGGCTGGATGTTCAGAGATACAACAGCCAATATCCCAGGATTGAAATCGAAATTTTCTCTGATGCTCACGACCGTTTTTTGATAATTGACGATACGGAACTCTATCACATCGGAGCCTCTCTCAAAGACCTTGGCAAAAAATGGTTTGCCTTTTCAAGAATAGATATTGAGGTTGCCAAAATGCTGCAAATTTTGAACAATTAAATAAATTAACCCTCTGAATAATTCGAGGGTTTTGTTTTATTTTGGACTTACAGAAAAGCCTGGCCCTGGTCAAAACTTTAACTTAGCATCTAATTTTACTCGCTCTTCTTAGTCCTATCCTTTTGTATCAAATACTTTAAATTGGGATCATTCTTGATACGTTCCAATTCGGTTTCTATAACTAGTACAATATCCGTTTTTACCTGCCTGTAATTTTCCTCTATTGCCTGTTTTATATTGTTTTTCCCGTTTTCGTCAATAAAAGATAAGATTTCAGGAATTTTTTGATAGTCTTTAGTTTCGGAAGCAACCTTTTGATTATCCACGACAATTTCAGCATGGAAGAATTTCTGCTCGATGCGTTCATCAAAATTGTCCGATACAGAACCAACAAAAAAGCCTTGTGTCAGGGTGGATATTTTGGAAGCCGGTATAAGACTGTCCAATTGAGTTGATATTGAAGTTGATGTATCGTTGCGGTTGATGCTCATGCTCTGCCTTTTCTGCAATACTTTCCCGAATCTTTCCGAAAGGCTTTTTGCAGTTTCTCCGACCACTTGGCCGCTAAAAATATTACCTACGGTGTTCTGAATTACCTTGCTCTCTTTGTCGCCATAATCCCTTGTCAGCTGGGAATAATCCTGAAAGCCCAAACAAACAGCCACCTTATTACTTCTGGCGGTTGCGATAAGGTTATCAAGCCCCCTAAAGTATATAGTGGGCAGCTCGTCTATGATAACAGAACTCTTCAATTGGCCTTTTTTGTTTATAAGTTTCACGATACGTGAATTGTATAATCCCAGCGCAGCAGAATAGATATTTTGGCGGTCAGGATTATTGCCTACACATAATATCTTAGGCTCTTTGGGATTGTTGATGTCTAATGAAAAATCATCTCCTGTCATAACCCAGTACAGTTGAGGCGAAATCATTCTTGACAAAGGGATTTTTGCAGAGGCTATCTGTCCCTGCAACTGATCCTGTGCTCCTCCCTGCCACGCGTCCATAAAAGGCGACAGATAGTTTTCCAAATCGGGATATGAGGTTAAAATAGTAAATACGTCTGAGTATTTTTTATTCAAGAGTTCTATCGCGTGTGGGAATGTGCAATATTTACCGTCGTCATAAATTTTCAGGTACCAAATGATTGCAGCCAAAAGGATAATTGGGCTTTCGACGAAAAAATCGCCCTGCTTCTGTATCCAGCTACGATTGAGGTTTAGCATTATCGTATATGCTGCTTCGTAAGCATCCGAGATATCCGTCATGAAATCAGGATTAAGAGGATTGCAACGGTGGCTCTTTCGGGGGTCATCAAAGTTGATGACATAGAATTTTGGTTGTACTTTGTATTTATCGCTGTGCTTCAATAAATGATTATATGCAATGGTAGAAAGGTCATCAAATTTGAAATCGTAGATGTACATTGAAAAACCTTTCTCAATCTGCTGTTTGATGTAATTGTTTACAATTGCGTATGATTTTCCTGAGCCCGGAGTACCTAAAACAATCGTTGCCCGAAAAGGATTAACTATGTTAATCCACCCATTGTTCCATTTTCCTTTGTAATAAAACTTCGTGGCTAGATTAACAGAATATTCATTTTCCATCAATGTAGTTTCCTGCATAAAACTTTCGTTCTCGTTATTGAAAACATCCTCCATGAGATTGTTACGAAGCAGTCGGCTCATCCAGACTCCGGCAACCATTAAAGCGATATATCCTAAGCCAGTTGTAACGATATAAGAAATTGTTGCGGTATTGATTGATAGCTTTAATAAAGCTGTGTTCAGAAAAAACAGAACAAACCCAATTGCCAAAGCAATATAAATTTTAGTCCACGTTATCTTCTGGTTCTTAACTCCTTTTGAACCCAGGCAGCTTAAAGCTAATAAAACCAAGGCAAATACTTTGGTATAAAGAGTATGCGAGAACAATCCTGCAGTACGCTGAAAATTGTCTAATATTTTGTTGATTACCTCTAGTGTCCAGCCCCGAGCTATAAAGTAACCGTAGCAAAACCAATAAATGTGCATCAGTATCAATAGGATACTTACTGCCCGCATAAAAGCCATAATTTTGGCTAATCCTCTTAAATCATCTTCTCCCTGCATCTCAAAACATTTAATGTTGTTTCATGAATTTAAATACGATAAGAACTGCTTGTATTAAATTGGTTGAAAATGGCAGCAAGCGGCAGTGTTTGACTGATTTGTTAAAATTTAAATTTTAAGGTTACGGAAAACCGTAATAACTGCTTTTTAAAAGCTCTTAATTTTAGGAAATTTTAAATTAATAAATTATGGTAGAATTTGATGAAAATGACCTAGTCAATAGTGATTATGTAAACACGACCACCACTGGTGACAATCCCAATTACACGGCTATTCGTGACAGAGAACGTGTAAATAAAAAAGAACGCTATGAAGTCGTCTATTTTTGCGATGCTTTTGTAAAGAACTATCAGGTTCCGAAAACGAAAGCAAGCTTTCAAAAGGTCGAGAGAATAATAAGACTATCTCAAGCCAGCAGCATTGTAATGAGAGACCAGCTAAATAATTTTGTGGCTCAAAACTGGAATTTACTCTAGCCTTTTTAACTAAGCTATCCGATAAAACCGTCGGCTTTTCGGATAGCTTTGATTCTATCCTTATCTGCCTTCCCTCTTTTTTCTTCTCTTCTTCATTCTATTAGCAAAATCTTGTTCCTGATAATCTTCTCCATTGGCTTCTGGCAATAAGGTACCAAATGTATCAATTAAATCGCTTTCGTGCTTTTGCGCAGTATTCAGGAAGTCGAACAAATGATAAGGTTCATCTGGCGGAATATCTGCATTATTTGCTGGGGATATTTTCGATTGCAATTTAACCGAATCTTTAATTTCAGGTGTGATATTTTTGTTCCAGTAATCATTAAATGTGTTGGCAGTTAGTTCTTTTCCCAATCTCGAGCCGTTCCACATTGTTTTAGAATTATGGTCTATAAAGGTAATTCCGTAAATACGTCCTGTGTCATTTCTACGTGCCACCACATTCATTCCTTGCTCCACTAACTGTTTTTTAAAAGCCTCCTCATCACTTGTTAATTGCAGGGCAATGGTAACGGCAGCTTTAATGGTCGGCTTTGCCGGGTGGTGTTTTAAAGTTTCTTTGTATTTTGCATATTTCAATTCCAGAGCCGGCAGTCCAGCATTCTTTCCAAATAAAGAAGCCTTGAAAGGATGTCCGGCTCTTTCGCCTTTTTCATTCAAAGGTATATATAACAAACCCTCCTGCATTTTTCCTTTCAACTCGCCCTGCACTTTTTCGGTGGTAATATTAAAAAGAGAAAGTAAGGCATTGAATTCTCCTAAAGTTTGGAATTGATAATAGTTAGCCAGGTGACGAACAACGGAAGCTATCTGACTTTTAACATCACCTGCCTTATAATCTACAGGACGGAAAACCTTGTCTATCTGTTTATGCTCTTTATCTGTTGCAGGTATCAATCCATATTTCCTTTCAAGTTCACGGCAGACGTTCATAGAGCGCATTTTCTCATAACTATCCGAAATCTTTTTACCCTGTTCATCAACGCACACCGATACAATATGGATATGGCTACGGTCAATATCAGTATGTTTGAACACCACATAAGGCTGCTGTCCATAACCCATTTCCTGCATATACGCATCTGCCATTTCCATGAACCTGTCGTCACTTACTTTGTCTTTCGGATCGGGATTAAGCGAGATATGCAACGTATGTTTCTCTGTATTGCGGTTGGCAATGAGATAAGGAGTAAAAGATTGGGCTAATTGTGCAACGGAATAATTACCGCTAGCGGTTTCAATTATCTTATTGCCATACAATATCTCCCCTTTTTCATTCTCAACTTTGAGCTGGTTGTAGGCTAAAGCTCCGTATAAATTTGCGCTTCTTCCGATTTTTGCTATCATTTCTAAGGCTGTTTTTTCAGATATTTTGCGTCAAATTCTTCAGTTATCTTTATGATTTTTTGGCATAGTGCCGCCATTTCAGCAGTTTGTTTTTCCAATTTATAGAGAAAAGCCGCCGCCTTTTTCTCGGAAAAATGATGGTACAATAGCTTTACAATCTGATTATAATTGACGCCTACGGAGCGGAACTGACTGTGAAACGAAGTCAACCGCATATAAAAATCAACTGTTCCTTTGTCAATTTTAATCGTTTTCATCTCCTTGCTGAACAACAGCGAGGTGATAAATTTTGCTTTGTTGGTAATTCCCGATGTTTCAAAAAGCGATAAAAGTTTGGCATTTTCCGTATCCGTCAGACGAAATACATGGCGGTGGATGCTCGGGTCGCTTTTGGGCGTGCGTCCACCCTTGTGTTTTTTATTGTTATTGTTCTCCCTCATTATTTATCCATTATTAAATTTTATATAAACCGGACTTCGGAAGGTTTATTCAGCCCCCGGCAAGGCAAGTTGTTTTGAGGCACTAACTCGGTTTAGAGTGCCTCAAAACACAACTTGCCGTGTTCTGGTGAACACAAAAATCCGCCCTTCGGGACGGATTAAATGTAACAGGGAAAACGGCTCGAGGCCGTTCTTCTATTCTCCGTTTTTTTAGTTGTCCTTGCATAAATCCTTTATTAAAAATTCATTTTACAAAGTAAGTTCCTGTTTACAAAAGGATTGTAGTATGAAGAAGTACCAAACACTTCCTTTAAGCGACAAGCAATGCCACATCCATAGAGTGCAAGGAAAATGATTAGTCCTTTGTGTTTGAATGTTGGCAGGAGGACAATCAGCCCGTACTTCAGGACAAGTGTATTGGGCCCATTTCAGATTGCATATTATCTGGTTTTCATGATTGCTAGAGTGCAAGATCACAACAATGCGGAAATGTCGGAAAGCGTGACAGAATGCCGTGAGACTATCCTGAATTCCTGATGGAGTGGTTGAAAGAATATAAGTAAGATGGAATTTCCGCCTGACTAGATACAGGAATGAATGCAGTGATGCTGTACTTAAAAAAACCAGGCGATCAGAAATGCCGGCCGGCATCCCTGATAGCTACCCGGTGCTAAATAGTAAGCTTGAAATCAGTGTAGCCTCCAAAACTGATTTGCTAGGATATATAAACTTTAAATTATCAAATATGAACACAAAAAAGAAACCTCTGTTTATAGCCTTTTCTTCTCAAAAAGGCGGTGTTGGCAAAAGTACATTTACAACCCTTCTAGCAAGTGTGCTGCACTATCGGTTGGGCTACAACGTAGCCGTATTTGATGCGGATTTTCCGCAGCACAGCCTTGTGAAAATGAAGACAAGGGATTTGGCAATGGTAATGGAAAACGAAGCTTTGAAAAAGCTGGCGTATAGACAGTTTACTACCATCAACAAAAAAGCTTATCCCATTATGCCGTACAAAGCAGACAGCGTACTGGAAGCAGCTAAAGAGTTTGTAAATGATTCTCTCACGCCTGTTGATGTTGTATTCTTCGACCTACCCGGAACCGTTAACACGCCCGGCATCCTGAAAGCATTGGCAGGAATGCACCACATTTTTAGCCCGATCACAGCTGACCGTGTGGTAATGGAAAGTACTCTAATCTTCACACAGCTTTTGCAGGATGTGATTATGAAAAAAGGGGAAACTTCCATCGAAACTATTAACCTGTTCTGGAACCAGGTTGACGGCAGGGAAAGCACGCCTTTGTATGAAGTGTATAACCAACTTATTGAACAATTAGGTTTAAGCCTTATGCAAAGCCAAATCAAGAACAGCACACGTTTTCGCAAAGAAAGTGAAGTGGACAGCAAAACCGTTTTCCGTTCCACCATATTGCCTCCAGATGAACGCTTGATGAAAGCGTGTCAATTAGACCTGTTCATACACGAATTTTTAAAAATTACACAATTGTAGATTTATGGAAAAGGAAAATAAGAGAAAAACCCCGCCGGACATTAATGAAGAACTGATGATGGACCTGATGGTTGACGGCATTAAAAAAGAAGGGATACAGTTTCCGCCTGAACCAATCGAAGAGACGGAAAAGGTAGATGTAAAACAGGAAGAGTTACTGCCGATTAAACCTGCACAAAGGGAAAAGAACCGAACAAAGAAAGGTCTTGACGGAAGTTATGGCGGCCACTTTTTGAAAACCCACTCAATGACCAAGCGTGGAGATAAGAGTATTTACATCCGTCAGGAATATCACGAGCGTTTGTCCCGAATTGTACAGGTAATAGGGAAAGATCAGATACCGCTGTATGCCTATCTCGACAATATTCTCGAACATCATTTTGAAATATTTGAGATAGCAATTACTGAAGATTTTAATGATAAGTTTAAACCCATTTTTTAATATTATGATTATGAAAAATTTATTTAAGAAAACCAAGCTGCCTGTACAAACTGGGCAATACAAAAACAATTTTTTACAACCAACAGAATTTATAGCTAGAAACGGCAAGTCGGTATATATCAGTGAGGATTTTCACAGGAAGATATCACGTATTGTTTTTATCCTCGGCGATGGAAAAATCACAATCTCAGATTACATGTACAATGTGCTGAAGCAGCATTTTCAGGATTTTGGAGAGGATATAAAGACGCTGCATATTGAAAAACAAAAACCAATTCTTTGATTATGGAAACAGTTATTGTGATATGCCTGCTAATAGTCATAGTCGTTCTTGTGCAGGACAAGATCGTCATTCAAAATAGGCTAAGGCAACAGCAGCCAAAAAAGGAAAAAGTTAACCCAAACCTGCCGGATATTATGGGTCAGCCCAAGCCTGTAAGAAGCCTTTCAGTCCCAAACAATGCCAATGAAAGCCAAATCGAGGAAACAGAGGTGGATCCCGATAATTTTGACATTGAATACGACGAAAATGAAAACGTAAGTGTTCAAATTCCGCAGGAAGAGCTGGATGAAGTTTTCAGTAATATGCCTGATTTTGAACAGGAAGAAGAAGAATGGAATAGGTACGGAATATCCGGCACAGATGACGGTTTTGCCCAAGGGGTTACCTTCGAGGAACTAAGCTCCGTGGGGATGCTGCTTCAAAAAGATAAATTGGAGCCCTCTCAACAGGAAACAGCGATAGCGTTAGTTCAGAAAATACATGGAACCGAATTATTCAGCCTGCTGGAAAATTCCATAGAAAGTGCCTCCCGAAAAATAGCTGAGCTGTTGGACGGGAGCCTTTCTTCTGAAAAGCATTCCGGCTCTTCCTATCTGCGGAAAATTGATTTGAATGAATTTGATATTGGGGAGTATGTCTGAAAGGGCATACTCCCCTTTCTCATTTAATAAACACCGTATAATTCTGCATGAAATTTTATACGTCAAACTTAAAATGTTTGACGTTTTTTATGCTCAAACATTAAGAATAACGCCACAGCTAGTCAACTAATTCCACAGACAGCCACTTTACGGCAGGAACTCGATTTTCATCACACTTTTGTTGCCAGAGCCCGCATAATGCGGAAGTACAGTAACAATCTAAAGTGTTTCATTATGAAAAAACAAAGAAAAAAATTCCTGCCGGCAGTAATCATAATGCTGTCATCCTTAAAGTTATCGGCGCAGGGAAACGGAACAGCAGGCATCACGGAAGCCACCCAAATGGTTACCTCCTATTTTGATCCCGCCACACAACTCATCTACGCCATTGGAGCTGTAGTCGGTCTGATCGGCGGGGTTAAGGTGTACAATAAATTCAGCAGCGGAGATCCCGACACCTCAAAAACCGCGGCGAGCTGGTTCGGCGCCTGTATATTCCTTATTGTCGCGGCTACCATCCTTCGCTCCTTCTTCCTTTAACCTTCCCTATGAATACTTACAACATCAACAAAGGCATAGGAAGAACAGTCGAGTTCAGGGGACTCAAGGCACAGTACCTGTTCATTTTCGCAGGAGGGCTGCTTGGAATACTTATCCTGGTCATGATTTTATATATGGCCGGGACGAGTTCCTATATCTGTCTTTTTCTGGGCGCAGGCGGCAGCTCGCTAATTGTCTGGCAGACCTTCTCGCTGAACAGAAAGTACGGGGAACACGGACTGATGAAAATCGGGGCAAAAAAAAGACATCCACGCTACATCATCTGCCGCAAGCCAGTACGACGGTATTTACAGTCAATTCCTAAATCCAGTGACGTATGAGAAATACAGCCAAGAGCACTACACTGGAAAGCAGATTTCCGCTGCTGGCAGTGGAAAATAACTGCATACTTTCTAAGGATGCGGATATTACCGCCTGCTTTGAAGTCCGTCTGCCTGAACTCTTCACAGTGGCTTCGGCCGAATATGAAGCAATTCATTCTGCCTGGCATAAGGCTATTAAGACCCTACCCGATTTTACGATTGTCCATAAACAGGATTGGTACATCAGGGAGAACTATGATCCTGAAATGGACAAGGATGTGCAGAGTTTTCTGGCCAGGTCTTATCAGCGGCACTTTAATGAGCGCCCGTTTCTGAACCATTACTGTTATCTGTTTCTTACCAAGACCACCAAAGAGCGCATGCGGATGCAGAGCAATTTCTCCTCACTGTGCAAAGGTGTACTGATACCAAAAGAAATCAGAGATAAAGAAACAGTTCACCGTTTTATGGAAGCCGTCGCTCAGTTTGAGCGCATTATAAACGACTGCGGATTTGTCAAAATCAGCCGTATGAGCGAAGAAGACATTTTAGGTGAGCAAGGCAGGCCGGGGCTGTTGGAACAGTACCTGACCCTGTCAAGAGAAACCGGAACCTCACTGCAGGATATTGCGCTCGGCAGCGAAGAGGTACGTGTGGGTAACAAAAGGCTGTGCCTGCATACTCTTTCTGACACCGACGACCTGCCCTCAAATGTATCAGCTGATAATCGATATGAAAAACTCTCCACAGACCGCAGCGACTGCCGTTTATCTTTTGCATCTCCTGTGGGGTTAATGCTGAACTGCAATCACATTTACAACCAGTACCTGTTTCTGGACAACAGTGAGGAGAACCTGCAGAAGTTTGAAAAGTCCGCCCGAAACATGCACTCCCTGGCACGCTACAGCCGAGCCAACCAGATCAACAAAGAGTGGATAGAACGCTATCTGAATGAAGCGCATTCCTTTGGACTGTCGTCAATCCGCGCACACTTCAATATAATGGCATGGTCGGACGACCTGTCCGAACTCAAACAGCTGAAGAACGACTGCGGGAGCGCACTGGCCCTTATGGAATGCAAGCCAAGGCACAATACTACTGATACGGCGGCGCTGTACTGGGCGGGTATGCCCGGAAATGCAGGAGATTTTCCAAGCGAGGAAAGCTTTTACACCTTTATTGAACCGGCATTGTGTTTCTTCACAGAAGAAACCAATTACCATGATTCCCCATCGCCATTTGGCATCAAGATGGCAGACAGGCTGACGGGAAAACCTATCCATCTGGACATTTCCGACTTGCCGATGAAACGCGGTATCATTACCAACCGCAACAAGTTCATACTCGGTCCCTCGGGAAGCGGCAAGTCTTTTTTCACCAATCATATGGTGAGGCAGTATTATGAACAAGGCGCCCATGTCCTGCTGGTTGATACCGGTAACTCCTATCAGGGGTTGTGCGGGCTGATCAATGGAAAAACCAAAGGCGAAGACGGGGTGTATTTTACCTATACCGAGGACAATCCCATTGCCTTTAACCCTTTCTATACCGATGACGGGGTTTTCGATATTGAAAAAAGAGAAAGTATCAAGACGCTCATACTGACATTATGGAAACGTGATGACGAGCCTCCCACCCGCTCCGAGGAAGTGGCACTGTCCAATGCCGTAAGCGGCTATATCGAAAAGATCAAGCGAGATGATGCCTTTCCCTCTTTCAATGGCTTTTACGAGTATGTTCAGGGGGATTACCGAAGCGTGCTGATAGAAAAACAGGTAAGGGAAAAAGACTTTGACATTGCCAATTTTCTTAATGTACTGGAGCCTTATTATAAAGGCGGCGAGTATGATTACCTGCTGAATTCCGATAAGCAGCTGGATCTGCTTTCCAAACGTTTTATAGTCTTTGAGATTGATGCAATCAAAGAGCATAAAATCCTCTTTCCAATCGTAACGATCATCATTATGGAAGTGTTCATCAACAAGATGCGAAGGCTTAAGGGTATCCGAAAACTCATCCTGATTGAAGAGGCCTGGAAAGCTATTGCAAAGGAAGGTATGGCAAATTATATAAAGTATTTATTTAAAACTGTTCGTAAGTTCTTTGGCGAGGCCATTGTGGTGACCCAAGAAGTTGATGACATTATCCAGTCTCCTATTGTTAAGGAAAGCATCATCAATAATTCGGACTGCAAGATACTTCTCGATCAGCGCAAATACATGAACAAGTTTGATGAAATACAGGCCATGCTCGGACTAACAGACAAGGAAAAAGGGCAGGTGTTATCCATTAATATGAACAACGATGCATCACGTCTTTACAAAGAAGTATGGATCGGGCTTGGAGGGACGCATTCGGCTGTCTATGCCACAGAAGTGTCCGCTGAGGAATATCTCGCGTACACGACAGAAGAAACAGAAAAAATGGAGGTGATGCAGCTTGCCGCTGAACTTGGTGGCAATGTAGAACTTGCCATCAAGCAGATCGCCAGTAGGCGCCGCGAAAAGAAAAATCAATAATCAATAACAATTAAAAAATCGATAACAATGAAAAAAATACTATTTATGGTGTCTGCGGCAATTATGCTTGCCTCGGCGCCATCAGCAAAAGCCCAGTTTGTGGTTACCGATCCGGCAAATCTTGCCTCGGGAATCCTCAACAGCGCCAACGAGATCATACAGACTTCCTCTACAGTCAGCAATGTGGTCAAAAATTTCAAGGAAGTCGAAAAGGTATACAAGCAGGGCAAAGAATATTACGATAAGCTACAGGCGATTAACAATCTGGTAAAAGACGCCCGCAAGGTACAGCAGACCGTCCTTTTGGTGGGTGATGTATCGGAAATGTATGTGCAAAATTTCGGTAGGATGCTCAATGATCCAAACTTTTCGGCAAGAGAACTCACCGCCATTGCCAAGGGATATTCGGCGCTGCTGGGAGAGAGTACCGAGCTTTTGAAAGAACTCAAGCAGATTGTCACCTCCTCGAGCCTTTCACTCAGTGATAAGGAGCGAATGGACATTATCGACCGTGTATACAAAGAGGTAAAAGAATACCACAGCCTGGTTCGCTACTACACCAATAAGAATATATCGGTGAGTATCCTGCGAGCTAAAAAGCAGAACAGCACCAAAAGGGTTCTTGAGCTTTACGGCACCCCAAACCAAAAATACTGGTAATATGGAATTCAATAATCTTCATGAGGTCCTTCGCTCGCTGTATGATGAGATGCTGCCACTGTCCGCCGATATGGCGGCGGTGGCCAAAGGACTGGCAGGACTTGGGGCGCTGTTTTTTGTGGCCTTGAAAGTCTGGCAGGCACTCAGCCGCGCTGAACCTATTGATGTCTACCCGCTTCTGCGCCCTTTTGCACTGGGGCTCTGCATCATGTTTTTCCCGACGATCGTGCTGGGCACAATCAATGCCGTATTAAGCCCGATAGTTCAGGGAACACATAGCATTCTGGAAGATCAGGTATTGGACCTGAACGATCTGCAGGCAAAAAAAGACCTGCTGGAGCATGAAGCGATGATCCGCAATCCCGAAACCGCCTATATGGTATCGGACGCGGAGTTCGACAAGAAACTGGACGAACTGGGCTGGTCGCCTTCGGACATCGGGACTATGGCCGGAATGTATATGGACAGGCAGACCTATCAGATAGAGAAAATAATAAAAGAGTGGTTTCGTAACCTGCTCGAAATACTATTTCAGGCTGCAGCGCTGGTGATCGACACCATACGCACTTTCTTTCTTATAGTGCTGTCCATCCTGGGGCCTATCGCATTTGCCATATCAGTCTGGGACGGATTCCAGTCAACTCTTACGCAGTGGATTACACGGTATGTCAGCGTTTATCTCTGGCTTCCCGTAGCAGACCTGTTCAGCTCGATGCTGGCCAGGATCCAGTCCCTGATTATTGAAAGGGACATAGAAATGCTTGCCGATCCCACTTTCATTCCCGACACCTCAAACACCGTATACATCATTTTTATGATTATCGGCATAGTGGGATATTTTACCATTCCAACTGTGACAGGCTGGATTATCCAGGCAGGCGGCGCAGGGAATTTTTCACGCAACATCCACCAGACTGCCATGAAATCCGGAAATATAGCAGGCGCAGGCGCTGGTTCGGCCGCAGGCAACATTGCCGGAAGGCTTGTCAATAAGTAATCAATAAACATTCATTAAAATGGAATTTAAAACACTCAGAAATATAGAAAACAGTTTTCATCAGATCAGGCTGTATGCCATTGTATTTGCCGTGCTCTGTGCATTAGTGACCGGATACGCGCTTTGGAGATCGTATGGTTTCGCCGAGCAGCAACGCCAGAAAATTTATGTGTTGGACAATGGCAAATCGCTCATGCTCGCACTTGCTCAGGACGCCTCGATCAACCGTCCTGTGGAAGCCCGAGAGCACGTAAGGCGTTTTCACGAGCTGTTCTTTACCCTGGCGCCCGACAAAAATGCCATTGAAAGCAATATGAAAAGGGCATTTAGCCTTGCCGATAAAAGTGCCTTTAACTACTACAAGGATCTTTTGGAAAAAGGTTATTACAACCGGATCATATCGGGCAATGTACAGCAGCGTATCGAAATGGACAGCGTGGCCTGCAATTTCGATACTTACCCTTATGTGGTGCGGAGCTATGCAAGGCAAATTATCATACGCTCGAGTAATGTAACCAGACGCAGCCTGGTTACATCCTGCCTTCTGGTAAACTCGGTGCGCTCGGACAATAATCCGCAAGGCTTTAATATTGAAAAGTTTGCGGTGGTTGAAAACAGGGATATAGAAGTCATCGAACGCTAAAAAAATCTTATGGAAGCATTATTAGATTTAGACACATTTGCGAGAATCCTGACTGAAAAAGGATTTAACGGCTATTTCCATACGCAGGGTGCGCATGCCGGAAAGTTAAAAGACAGCATCAGCGAATACCTTGAAAACTGCAAAAATGGAAAAGACAGTTTGCCTAAAGAGGACTTGCTTCTGACAGGCTACCTGCAATGGTCAGGTGAAGACAAGCCCAGTGTACGATGCATTATGCTGGTAAAATACCTGAACGGTAAATTTTCTCTCAACAGAATGCAGGTGGCAAGGAAGGACCAATTTGGACAGCTGCAGAAAAAAACGGAACTGACAAACCTGTCTGTTATATCTGCGCCCAGCGCTTCGCAGGCAGTCGCCTTGGTCAATGATGACCAGCACCAAAAAACAGATAAATGTCCAAAGCGTTTTAAGCTTTGAGAACAAAAATAACAAGGTTATGAATAAATTAAGAGCAAATATAAACCAATGGCTGGAAGGGCTTGACAGGAACTGGGAAGCAATGCCAATAAAAAGGCAACATCAGGTAATGCTATACTTTTTTGCAGCGTACGTGCTGCTGACCGCAGTTGTCATTTTCAACGTATGCCGCGATACCGCATACGCGAGAAACAATATGGCTGTAGAACATATCGAAAACCCTGTCTCCGCAGGGAAAGAAAGTGCGGCGCCTTTGCAGGACTACCTGAAGAAAATTTTTAAAACAATAAAATTATGAAAGAAAATAAAAAAAAGGTCAGCCTTCTCTCAGAAGAGGCTCGCCAAGACACTTCCTCGTTTCTGCCTGATGAAAAAAAGACAACTGTCGAGCGTATTAAAAAACCGCTGATTTTCACACTGATGGGAATTGTATGTATCTGCTGTATGTATTTGATCTTTAAGCCGTCGAAGGATAAAAAGCAGATCGAAAGCATTGGTCTGAACGACAGCGTGCCACAGGCAAGCGGATCTGTACTGCAGGCAGACAAACAGAAAGCGTATGAGCAGGAAATACTCGAAGACAAAGAAGAGCAAAAAAAGAACGCTTTAACGACGCTGTCCGATTACTGGAATGAGGGCAACGCTGAGCAGAAACAATCACTGCCCGATGACACGGAAGGAACTAACAATCCGGCGCTGGACACTTACCGTACTGCACAAAGCACGCTTGGCTCATTCTATCAGCAGGACAACGGAGAAACCAAGGAACTGCGCCGACAGCTTGAGGACCTGAAGCAGGAGCTCGCGCAAAAGGAAATTCCCAAAGCAGCCACGGTTGATGACCAGCTGGCACTTATGGAAAAATCCTATCAGATAGCAGCCAAATACCTTCCCTCAGGCTCCGGTTCTGTCGAGCCTGCAGACAAGAACACGACAGCAGCAAAGGCGGAATCAGAAGAGAAGAGTTTTTCGGCACTGGTCCCTGCAAAAAAAAGCAAAGTCTCCTCGCTGTATCAACGTGCGTCCGATAGCACTTTTATTGCAGAATGGAACACTGGTAGAGGGTTTAATTCTACCGGTTTAATGCAAGAAACGCTTCAGCCAAAAAACAGTATCAGGGCCTGCGTGCACCAAACACAAACTATTATTGGCGAAGCAGCAATAGCACTTCGATTATTGGAACCAGCAAAGATTTCAGGTCGTATCATAGCAACGGGCACAATTGTGACGGCAAATGCGAAGATACAGGCAGGCCGCCTGCAGTTGAAAGTCACTTCCATCGAACTGCAGGGCTCCATTATTCCGGTAGACATTACTATTTATGACCTTGACGGCCAGCAGGGAGTGCCTGTTCCTTATTCTGCCGAAAGAAGTGCCCTAACTGAAATGGCGGGCAACATGAGCCAACAGTCCGGCGCGAGCCTTATGATGACACAGTCTGCAGGACAGCAGGTGGCCGCTGACCTGAGCCGTGGGGTGGTTCAGGGCATCTCGGGCTATTTCGCCAAAAAAGTGAGGACGCCTAAAGTGACCCTAAAAGCAGGACATCAGGTGTATATGGTTTCCAAAAAATAACAGCAATCTAAAATAAATTAATTATGAAAAATCAATTTAAACTATTTTGGGCAACAGCCCTTTTAATAACATATTCATTAGCCGCGTCTGCGCAGGAAAACGAAGCCACGAGCCTTGATTTAGGAACGATACCGCCCTACCATATGCAGGTTACTTATGACAAAACTTCCCATCTTATTTTCCCTTCCGCTATCCGATACGTGGATCTTGGAAGTGAATACCTGACGGCCGGAAAAGCTGAGGATGCTGAAAACGTCCTTCGCGTCAAGGCATCGGTCAAGACTTTTGAAGAGGAAACCAACTTTTCGGTGATTACAGATGACGGCCGTTTTTACAATTTTAACGTGCAGTACAGCACCAACCCGCCTACCCTCAGCTATGATCTAATGGCGATGCAGAAGAACTTCGACAAAGTCAGTGCAAGCGATGTTCTTTTTGAGGAGCTTGGAAAAACACCGCCCTCACTGGCAGGTTTGATCCTGGAAACTATTTACAAAAACAACAAGCGAATCGTAAAGCGCATTGCATCGGAGAGTTTCGGCATTCAGTTCAGCTTAAAAGGCATATATATCCACAACGGCAAGTATTATTTCCATACGCAGCTTGAAAACCAAACCAATGTACCTTTCAGCATTGACTTTATGAGTTTCAAGGTGATAGATAAAAAAACAGCCAGACGAACTGCCTCGCAGCAAAGGGCGATTGTGCCTCTCCGCATTTACAAAACCCTTGATGAGATTCCCGGAAAAGCGACAGACCAGAATGTGTTTCTCTTGGACCAATTTACAATAGCGGATGACAAACTGCTGCTAATTGAGATTTTTGAGAAAAACGGAGGGAGACACCAGACACTCAAGATTAAAAATTCAGATCTGGTAAAAGCCAAGGTGATAAACAGTATGCACCTTAAATTTTAATAACTATTAAAAAATTAGAAATTAAAAAGTATTACAGCCCGAAGCATTGCTTTGGGCTCTTTTGTTTCCTGACCTTAAGCCTTTCCTGCAAATACATTGCATAACTCAATTAACGTTAGTATCTTAGCATTGAACTGCAAGAGCCAAAACCTATTTTGGCAATAAGGATTTAACTTGTATTGTTATGCATAATGTTATTGACCGCACCAACAGGTTTTATATCGAAATGTCCAAGCAGGTACTTTCTGAAAAGGAATATGATTTACTTCAGAAACTACTCATTGAAAAGATGCCCCTGACCAAGGCGGCAGAACAATACGGGGTTACATCCGAATATGTGGAGGAGCTTTACGAGAAAACCTGCAATAAAGTAAAAGCAGCAACCGAACTGATGTGTGAAATCGATCATTACCAGAAAAAACTTCAGGCATTAAAGCGCGAATTAAATCCAAATCCCAGCCCTGCTCAAATCAGAAAAGAAAAAAAGGAAAAAGATCGGCAGAAACTGCTTTACGACAGTCAATTTCCTTTCAGCAGAAGAATGTACAGCATGTTCGGTGTTTTAGATGTGAGAACCTTTGGAGATCTGGCCAATATTCCGCTAAAGGATTTCCAGCATTTCAGGGGATTTAAAATAAAGTGCAAAGAAGAACTCATAGCCTTTATCGAGTTTGAAAACATAGCGTATCTTTTCAAAGGCTTTTCCCGCTGGAAAAAAGCGCCGATTATACAATTAAAATAAAAGCCATAAAAAAAGGCGGTCTTCTTTTGCTTCTCCTATGTTTGTATAATATAATTTAAGTGAAGAAGGGCGAGAGCAGATTTTGCTTTAAATAACCTTACGGTATATTCAAGAAAAGAGACTGCCTCCTCTTCTTTTACCTTTTAGAATCTGAACAGAATGTAAGGAATACATCCCTATTTGAGGTTGTATAGCCAGTATATCCACTCAGGAGAAAAGATGAAAAAAGGTTATCACTTACCTAAACCAAATAAAATGAAGGTATTATTAAAACAAACAGTCGGAATTGATGTTGCGCAAAAGGAATTAGTTGTGTCACTTGGTCGGATGGATGAGCAGATCACTGTTGAAGTTTATGCTTACAAAGTATTTCCCAATACTCGAAAGGGTTTTTCAAGCCTTGTGTCATGGGTAAATAAGCAGACATCAATTACAACAGAAGTACGGTACGTAATGGAAGCAACAGGCGTTTATCATGAATCGTTAGCCTATTATCTATGTAGTGTTCAAAAACAAGTCAGTATCGTTTTACCAAACAAGATTAGTAATTATGTGAGAACACTTGATATAAGAACGATTACTGACAAGAGTGCTTCACAAGCAATTGCAAGATTTGGTTTGGAAAGGCAATTGGAAGTTTGGCAACCTCCTCTAAAAATATTCAATGATTTAAGGCAGCTTTGTCGGGAACGTGAGCAGTTGGTACAGGAACGTACCATGTTAAAAAATCAGTTGCATGCTGAACGTATCTCTGCAACATCAAGTGAAAAGTCAGTTAAAAGAACAAACAAAAGAATAGCCTTGATTGATACGCAGGAAAAGGAGATACAAGAAGAAATTGCTAAACTCATCAAAAAAGATGAGGTATTAGCAGAAAAGATGAAAATAATATCTTCTATACCTGGAGTTGGAAATTTGACTGCCGTGACCATTATCGCTGAAACCAACGGTTTCGAACTCATAAAGAATAAAAGGCAACTGGTTAGTTATGCGGGATTAGATGTAAGAGAAAAGACATCTGGGACCTCCGTAAAATCCAAACCCCGTATATCCAAGCGAGGTAATCGGAATTTAAGGAAAGTCATGCACTTTCCGGCACTGGCTGCGATTAGAACCAATGAAAGGTTCAGAGATATCTTTTTAAGATTGGTTTCAAGGCATGGCATTAAGATGAAAGCTATCGTTGCCATCCAAAGAAAAATATTAGAATTGACTTTTATCCTCTGGAAAAACAATTCTTATTATAACTCGGAATATGCATATCAAATTTTGCCAACCGAAGTAATATCTATGTAATGGAGAGTTGAGTTACTTATAGTTAAGTTTATCTATCCACATAAATTCTTTGAAAGGGGTATTAGTTTATTTGCTATTACCAATAGATACTATTGCCTTTTTATACCTATGGAAGCAAGGTATTCAATACATCTTTATAAGATTAAAATTGATATAAGAGATAGCCAAGCAGTGCGCCACCCAAGACAATGAATGCACTGTTGATTATTTTGAATTTAAAAACAATACTTGCACTAATCAGTGCTATGCTGATTGTCTTCCAATCGGTTATGGTTTCTTTACCCATTGTAAAACAAACAGCCATAATAATGGCAACAGATGCTATATTTACAGCATCCAGGGAAGCTGACAACCCCTTAGAATTTCTCATTTTTTTCATCAGAGGGTTAAGCAATGCAACCAATACAAACGATGGAAGAAAAATAGCAATCGTTGAGATAACAGCCCCGGATAATCCATTGATTTGATAACCTATAAATGTAACTGATGAAAAAACAGGACCTGGTGTAAATTGGCCAACTGCAATAGCATCCATCAATTGCTGTCGGGTAAGTAAGCCGTTTGCTACCAATTCCGTATCTAAAAATGCGAATAACACGTAACCGCTTCCATAGAGAATAGCACCAATTTTTAAAAACATCCAAAATAATCTGGTGTTTGTCTCTGAAAGTAATTGATTATTTGCAATTTGAAAAAAAAGAATGGGAACAAAACTTTGCAATGTAATGTTTTTTTGATCTCGAATATAAAACAAAGCCAATGCAAAAAAGCCTGCACCAAACATTAAATACATTTCCCCGATTCCGAATAAAGACAAGACCAATACAGCGATACCTATAAATGCTAATAAAATTGACTTAATCGATTTTTTGGCTAATGGAAAAATTGCCCCGATAATGATGGCTATAATGGCTGGTTTGATACCGTAAATAAACGGCTGTATTTCGGGTAACTGTCCGTATTGTTTGTAAAGCCAGGCAAAAACACCAGTAATGAAAACCGCTGGAAAAATAAAGCACATACCTGCAACCAGCAGTCCTTTCCAACCCCCTTTGTCGTATCCAATATGTATCGCCATTTCAGTACTATTGGGACCAGGAATAAGATTGGTAGCTCCCAATAAATCTAAGAAATGCTGTTCGCTCATCCATTTTCTTTTGGCGACAACTTCCTGCTGCATCATTGCAATATGTGCTGCTGGACCTCCAAAACCGATGAATCCCAGTTTGAGAAAGAGTTGGGCAATTTCTTTTATACCAATATCACGCCCCATTCCTCATTAAGATTTTATCAATAGACCAATTACCGCCACCTTTAACTAAGAGAAATATACCTCCTAAAAGCATTGCCCAATCAGTACGGCTTCCATGAAGCAGCTCCCAGAAGCCCTCATTTGCCAATACTTCAGCTTTGGTAGTTGCGAAAGCAACAAGCATTATTATGATTAACGGAATACTGGCTAAACGGGTTAGCAGACCCACTAAAAGTAAAACTCCACATAGGATTTCGAAAAAACCAACAAAACTTCCTAAAAAATCAGGTGATGGAAATCCGATTTTTTCAAAGCGTCCAGCACCACGAATGGCTGGAAATAAAAATTTTTGGACTCCCTCAGAAAAGAAAACTGCACCAACAATCATGCGGATTATAATTGTGGTTTTTGAGTTGTCGGTATTAATGATTTTTTTGAACATATTAAGCGATTTTTTTTATTATAATCGGATTATACAAATTGTAAATTCGAGCCACAAGCAAAGCAATAGGAATACTCAGAACGGCCGGAACAATAATATCCATCGGATAATGCACTCCAAGATAAATCCTGCTTATACTGACAAATACTGCCCAGGGGATAAGGACAAAAGGCAGCCATTTTAGTTTGTCCCTGGCCACCAGCGTGAGGTAGAATGCCAATGAAAACACATTGGCTGCATGGGATGATGTGAAACCAAACTTTCCGCCTCTGTAATTATTAACAATGTGAAGCTTATCTATTAAATCAGGGTTATGGCTTGGCCGCAATCTTTCAAATAATGGTTTGAATATTCCTGAAGCTAACTGATCACTTATAGTGATTAGTAAAACGATCAATAATATCATAAAAATCGCATCTTTTCGATACTTCCATATTAACAGTGATAACAAAAACACATAAAATGGAAGCCAGGTAAATTTACCACTCGCAAACCACATCACTTCATCCCAAAATTCGGAATGACTACCATTTAAGCATAAAAGTATTGAAATGTCTAATTCTTTAATAAATTCTATCATTTTTTTGTCTTAAAATCTTGATTTGAAAACGGTGGAATTTTCGGAATGGTTATTACGTTATATTCGTGATTTGTGGCTTGGTGGCAAGTATTGCAAGAATTTGTGAGAGTTGTGTAATTTCTTTGAAACATTACTTTGTTCTTTTTCAGAATTGAATTACTCAAACTATCCATTGCCAAATTAATCATTCCGATAGATTTGGTTTCAGTTCTGTCGGAACAATATTTTTGAATCCCGTCTAAATTTTCTTTGATTTCATTCATTTCAAAATCGGCTAACTGCCAATTTTGATTTTCTCCTGCGAACCAAAGTTTAGCGTGATGAATTTGTATGTTACCCATAAATTCACCAAATCCTGGCTTATATGTTTGCGAAAGTTTATTTTCTAGACTGTCAATCTGAGTTTGTAAATATTGCGAATTATCAGATTTTTGACCGCAACTTAACATGGAGAGTATAAGGAGAGTAATTAATATTTTTTGCATCTCTTTTTTTAGTAAAAATAAACAACAAATAAATAACTTTGTGGTTTATTTGAAAAACGAATGGTGTCCCCCCTAATTCGTCACTGATCGAAAAGCATTTGGTGTAATCCCTGTGTACCGTTTAAAATATTTTGTAAAGTGGGAGTTGTCCTTGAAGTCTAATGAGTAAGAAATTTCAATAATGGTTAGGTCGGTGTAAAGTAATAATCGTTTGGCTTCACCAATTATAAACTCTGAAAGCACTTCCGTCGCTGACTGGTTGCTTTCCCTTCTGCAAATGGCATTGAGGTTTTGAGGAGTAGTATTAAAAAGTTTGGCATAGTGTACAACTTTGTTTGTCAATTTTTTCTCCTGCGCAAGAAGGTCTTTAAATTTGTGGAAAAGATTTTCTTTGTGGCTTCTTATCGAATTCTCAGGTCTTTCAGATTGAAGTAATTTAGCTAATAAAGCTTTCAATAAGCCTTCTATTATTGCGTTACTCTCCCCCTTACTTTCTTGATATTCTTTGTTTAAAAGTTGGAATAACTGTTCAACTGTATTTTTGTCATTTGGATATAGACAAGGAAAGGGACTTATTTTTGAAAGCAACTGCTTTATTTCCTTGTCTAGGGTTTTTTCAATAAACGATTTTTTAATAATGATTACAAAACCGGATGGCTCTGTTTCAATATCCCAAAAATGTACCTGCTCTTTACGCACGATGAAAATAATTGGTGGTGCTATTGAAAATTCTTGTGTATCAATAGTATGTTTTCCTTTACCTTTTGAGAGATAAATAATTTCAAAATAACTATTGTGTTTATGGGGTTCTGTTCTGCGTATAGCTTTTCTGAATGGTGAAACTTTTATCAGCTCCATCATTTCAATTTTATTCTTTATTTCTATTGATTTTTTCAATCGTTCTTCCTTTTAAAACTGCAAAATACAAAATTCTGAACCGTGTCAAAAGGGGTCTTGTGATCGACAGTAAAACATTCTATTATTTCGAAATGTTGCTGAAAACGGTTTGCCAGTGTACTTTCGGAGTATTGCTGGATCTCAATGCCACTACATTTTTTAGGCCCTTGCTCTGAAAAAGTACCAATAACCATAATTCCATTTTTGGACACTGCATCGGCAGCAGTTTGTACATAATTGTCAATCTCTTTATCATCTGTCAGAAAATGGAATGCGGCCCTGTCGTGCCAAAAGTTGTATTGCTCCTTTGGGTGAAAATCCGAAGCATCCGCAACAATCCATTTTATATCAGTAGATTTATTTCCCAGCCGCTGTTTCGCTCTTTCAATAGCTGAAGCGGATATATCAAGAACGGTAATATTTACGAATCCTAAATCAAGCAGATGGTCAACAAGAAAGCTGTCTCCTGCGCCAATATCTATAATTTTTGCAGCCTTAGGCAGATCAAATTCTTTGATAAGTGCTAATGAAGTTTCGGGTGTGGGTTGATACCAGCTTACCTCTTCCAATGATCTAGTTTGGTATATATTTTCCCAGTGATTTTTTCTATCTTGTAATGGCATCGTTTTTAATTTTTAATTCTTTTAAATGTTGTGAAATAGTTGCCTGCGCTAATCCTAATTCCTCAACCAGATCATTACAAATACATGCTCTTTGGTTGATAATATATTACAGGATTGCTATTCTGGCAGGATGCCCTAAAACTTTAAGAAGCGATGCAAGTTTATTTTGCTCGTCTTTATATATTTCTGTTTTTGTAACTCCCATTTCTATATTTATTTACATCGTAATATTACGATGTTAAAATTAAATACAAAAGATTTTTCATTTTTTATTTAGGAGGTTAAATATAAAAGCTTTCACATTCAATTAAAAAAACTGATAAAAAACTTGTATCATAACACAGAATCTTTTCTTTGGCCGCCCTCGGAAAGAAAAGAAGCCCGCCCAAAAACAACAAAAGGGATGATAAACATCCCTTAAAAAAAACGCAGCGGGTTTGGTAAAATAGCGGGTACTGCATTTTGGCAAAAGCGCTCCACCGTTTTAAACGCAAAAAGATGCTCCGCCCGAGAGGAAGGAGTGTCTTTTTGCCGCCCGGTTTCGGGCTTATACGGAAATGGGCTGTGACCGGAAATCTTTTAAATTCAGGAAAAATCCCCTGTTTGCTGTCATGCCCTCACGAAACAAATTCCACAATAGCGAGCATCCCATCTGCGCCAAAGCAGAATTAATAAACAAATCCTGTTTCTCTAGTGCCTCGGCAAGTGAACAGCTCGGCGTGTCGTCCTTCGTTTCAGATTCATGTAAAAGCTCCCCAAATTCCTCTGTCACAAAAGGCAGGCGCTCCACGGTTTCAAATTTTTCGGACTTGGGCTGTGGGATTTCCCCAATAGTGGACAGGATGACCTGCCCAGTATACTGGCTGTTGCCAAAATCCATCCAGTATTTCGGGTCGTCCCTGTGATGCCTTTCGTTGCTGTATTTTAATATTTCGGCAATATCAAAACGGGAGCGTACGCTGTCAGTGCACGTGATATAAATAGATGCCTTTGCATTACTCGGCAGTTTTCCAAAATTATCCCTTTCAAATTTTACGGTTTCCGCTTTCCAGTTTGTACCCGTAAAACGATTCGCTCTGTTGATAAGTGCCACGGATTTGTACAATCCTACCTCGCTTGGTGCAAAACGCTGTCTGCCAAGGTTGGCATTTGTGATAATATCATCATCCCACAGGCGCACAGAGAGCCCTGCATGCCCGAGCGCTGTAAGGCTGTGGTTCATTTCCATAAGGGCGGTCAGCACTTTTGAGCCTGTACCTCCCGCCCCTATCAGGTTAACGGCAATGGGATTGGTGGGGCTAATCAGATACGGGTCTGTAAAATGCATTTTGATTTTCTCGGTATTCATGACAATAGATTTTTAAGTATTTTGTTATTCTTTTTCAATACTGTTATGGGAAAAGGCCTGCCTGTTGCGGTAAGATCTTTCCACAGGCTGACGCAATTGCCCTTTACAGGGCTGTTCTCTCCCATTAGATGACTGAAATAGCTGTTGAAAAAATAGTCCTCCCACGCCCATGTAAATTCCTCCACCGATGCAGAGTTTTTAATACTGATACTGACTGAACCCATACATACCCTGCCGTCCTCATAAATGTTAAAAAATGGTGCATAGTACAGCGGTGTTTTTTCCGTAGGTCTGCTGTTACTTAAAACGGCAAATACCCGCAGGCTGTTTTTGCTCGCCTGCCAGACCATGGGAGGCACAAACACCTGACCGCTCGGAATCCCTAAACCCTCTATAAAATAAAGCGGTCTTTTTTGGGATTTGGTGTACCATATCACAGCGCCTTTATCCCTGCTTGGATTAATATGCAGGATATTTGTTGGCAGAATCCCGACGGGTTTTAAAAAAGCAGACTGCTTCTGCTTTTCGGTCATAAGGGCTTTTGCGAGTGCCCCGGCTTCACGCTCTGTGAGCGGATGAGCATTGATAGGCGTGCCATTTCTATCCATATCAAAATACTCTACATACATATCTTTATCTAAACCTTTACTTTCATAGAAAACAAGGGCGGATTTAGCGTGGTAGAGCGTCCGGAAACCCTCTGTTCTATCCATTGCATTATTCATTTTCGTTCTGTTTATAGTTATACAGTAAAGCGCACATATCGTCCAAAAGTTTAAACAGACGGCTTTCAAAATCAAGGCTGTTCTCTGTCAGTTCCCTTCCGTCAAAGCATTTTATAATGGTTGGCTCGTCCATTGCACCGTACTCGTTAAACTCGTTGTTGATGCTCTCCTCTATGCTTTCATACAGCCATCCTTTGGTATCGGAAATAAAGGAAATGTACTTTTCCATCCCGATGCTCTCGTTTTCCGTTTCTTCGTCTTCCTCCTCGTCATGTGTTGGTGCATTTCGAAAAATGCTCTCGTTGGGATAATTGGTGTATATGGCAAAAGCTTTTTTGCCTATATCCAAACACTGCTTATCAAAGGCATCACTGCTTTTAAAACCTTTTAAACGCTCTTCAAACACGGCTAAATTTATGGGGTTGAAAATCTTCTTTTCGATACAGTCCCCTATACCTTCCGCCTTGACAAACTCCCGAATATACCGCTCGTTTTCTTCCCTGTCCTCGTCCTGTTCTGTCCATTCCCTGTGCATTTCATAGAGCCAGTACAGATAACTGCCCTGCTGTCTGTAATACGGTACATCTGCAATATGATACAGATACGAGCAGACCGATAAAAGCAGATGCGCATTTTGTTTGTGCTTCGGTTCTCTGAGCATTTGATAAATCGGTTCTATGGGGATATAATACAGCGTTGTGCCTGTGCTGTATTTTTCCTCGCTGAGCAGATACGTTCTGTGGCTGTCCTGCAATAATCTCAGTTCGGAAAAGTTCCCCACACTTTTTTTGAGCTTCTCTTCCAAATCCCATACAGCCAATGCCATATTATAGGGATATTCAAAATGACGGGTCGCCATCGGCATAATAGTATAATGCTCTGCAAGACTGTCAAGGGAGCTATAAAAATCGTTTTCCATTTTGGAAATATCCTGACAAGCCTGTACCGTTTTATTCTCTTGTAGTCTGGGCAGAAAAGAAACCTTTAGAAAACCATCGGTAGCATCCCCGCAGGAACTGACCTTGGTTTGTCTTTCTGCACCTCGCCTGCATCTTTTGTTCTCTGCATCCAACCCATAAACCCTGCGAGCTGTGCGTGAAGCTGTTTTTGTCTTTTTCGCTCGGGCAGTTGCACTGTTCCCGATATGATTGTCTGTTGCATAATTCATGGCTTTAAATTTTGGTTAGCCTTTTGTTCCCATTACCGTTTCAAATCGGTACTCCACCGCATCATCCCTGATGGCAGGGGCGGATATTTTGGCGGTAGTGAGTATCGGATAGGTCGGTGCATAAAAATTCAGTACCGCCTCGGTGCTCCATCTCGGTTCGGGGTCGCAAAGCCTGATTTCCTGTCCCTTGTCTTTGAGTATAAAAACCCGCTGTAATTGTGTTGCTACTAACATGATTTTCGTATTTTAAAATTAATACCCCTGCTCTTCGGGATCTTCTTCCCAGTTTTCCATGTCCTCTGCGTCCGTTTCTTCCTCGTCCGTTTCATGCCCCTGCGCATCACTGCTATCATTAGCATACTCGGGAAAAAGCGCCTCTCGGGGCGGTTCGGATTTTGCGGTTTCTGTTGTACTGCCGAACAGATCGGGCGCAAATTTTGCCGATAGTTCGGATTTGCGTCTTCGTATTTCCTCCGCCTTAAAGGGAAACTCATGTATTTCGGGTACTTTTATCCATGCCTCACGGAATTTTCCTTCTTTTTCCAGTTCATCGGCTTTCGCCATAGCTTCGCTGAACTTTTTGTCTTTGGCTTCCTCCTCCTTTTTCTTGGAATCCGCTTTCTCCTTCTCCATTGCCGACTGCTTTTTGGTGTCTTCAAGCTGTTTCATATAGCCTTCCATATCCACCATAAGACCCGAAGCGGACTCCATGGGCGTAGTGATATTCTCAAAAAAACCGCTGTCGAGTTCCTCGGCTGTTCCCCTTAGATTTAACGGCGGTATGCTGTGTTTGGCGGTGTCCCCACACCCCTCGTTTTGAAGCATAACCAGTACAATAAGCCTGTCCTCTGTCCCTTTGGCAATGGTAATGTGCAAATCGCCTATGATCTGCAACTGCGCTATCTGATTGAAAAAATTAGTTGTCGTTTCCATAATTTAATTTTAGTTTTTTAATGACGAGTTCCATCACGCTCTGCTCATCATGCCCCAATCTGTAGAGGCGTTCGATGTAGCTTTTCATATTTTTCTTATACTCCTTTTCTCCCTCTTCCCCTTTTAAGATAAGCAGATGGGTGTTCCAGTTCATTACCGCTTCCCTGATGATGGCTGTAAGCTTTTGGGCGTACTTTTTTTCGGCTGTCTGGCTTTTTTTTGAAAGCCCCACTTCTATATACTTGTCCAAAATATGCCAATACATACGGGCTTCCTTGCCTGTACTGCGGTGTTTGCTGACAAATTCATTATAGAGATACAGTATAAACTCAAAATTGTTGCTGTCCTTCCTTGCCATAATCCCTGCGCTTTTATGTTATTGAATTGTGCAGATGTCCAGCCCTACTATCGCATCACTAAAATCTGATTTTAAAGGCTGTCACGGTTTGCAACAGCCTTTGGTTATCTGCCTGCCTAATTCAGGTTTAGGATTTCTGCGCCATCTGCCTGAAAGGCGGTACATAGTTCAAATGCCTTTTGGGCTTTTCCTTGCGCTGTGCCTCCCATTACAATGGACTGCAGTTTGGCTTCATTGTCTTTATATTTTCGCACATTCTGATAGTAGCCCGTAACTCCATTGTAAGCCCCGAAAAGCGTGCCTTTGGTGGTTTCCATCTGCTGAGATTCGCTCGCCATGGCATACGCAAAAGCATCATCTACTGTATTTTTAAACACGGTAGACATTTCGTCCTCAGCCCCTTTTTTGATTAAAGCCAAAGTTTCGGTATTTGGACATAATGCCAATTGAATCAGCTTCTTAACTTCCCTGTCTGTTACCTTAACTTGAGCCCACTCATTAAAAATTCCTTCCAATTGGGTGCTCAATTTGTCCGCCAGTCCCATCACTTTATGGGCATCGTCAAGACGCTGTTTTGCCCCCGAGGTATGGCGGATGCGCACCACGTTGCTCATAGAGCGCAAAGAAGCGTTAAGGGTATTTTGGCATACGATGCGAATTGGCGTAAAAGCCGCCGTGATGCTTCCGCTTCCGTCATGGGAGGTAGTAAGGAAAATATATTTTTCGGTCACATCATCCTTGTTTCCGACCCTCATATAATCAGGAAGTTTTGCCGTGATAAAGATGCGCTCTCCCTGCCCGAGTGCCCCTGCCGTCTCGTACAGTATACCGTCGCCCCCGCCTACAATGGCATCAAAAAAGCTGAACGCTTCACGGTTCTGTACGATTTGGTAGTCTTTTCCCACGACCCCCAGTACGGCATTGCTGTCGGTGCGGATAGTGGCAAAGCAGTCAGGGACTGCCAGTTCTGTACTGCCCATTTCAATACCGCCCGAAGTTTGGATAATGCCCGATGCTTTTGTATATAAAGGGCTTTTAGCCACCTCGTAATCAAGCCCTGCATGTCTTATGGCTTCGGCGCTTGTTGGGTACTGCTCCACAATCTGCCCGAGCCCGTGCCACGCTTTTTCCTTCACGCTGAAAAAAGAATACTTTCCTGTCTCGCTGTTGTAATTGATATTATGTGCCATGATATTTGATTTTAAAAGTTTGAAATTAAATTTGTTTAGAACCCTTTACTGCCTGCTCAAAACGGGATGTCGTCCTCAGGATCTTTTAAAGTGGCTTTTTTGTTTTCTCCCTGCTCCGCAGTCTGCCCTGCTTTCAATGCCTGCGCACCTTCGGACTTCTTCCCGCCCCCGTGCAGTTTGATATTCGAAGTGTTGAAGTTCAGCCCTGCACGCGGTTCCCCGTCATTGCCCGTCCACGCCCTTGCGCTTACCATGCCTGTGAGTTCCACCACTGTGCCTTTGGTCAGCCACTCGGCAACCCTTGGGCTTATCCAGTAGGCGCAATCAAAAAATGTGGTCTGCTCCACCTTGTCGCCTTTTCTGTTTTTGTAGCTCTCGTTGATGGCTACTGAAAAATTTACTACCTGTCTGCTGTCTGACAATGTGCTTACTTTCGCATCTTTTGTCAATCTTCCTGTAATGTTCATGATTTCTGATTTTTAAAATTTTTACTTTTTTTTCCCGCCCCGCATTTTTACTTTTTACTTTTTTTTCTTTTCTTTTTTTTTAAAATTTTATTCGGCAATGAGAGCAGGCGCTGTTTTGTTTCATCATTGCTTTTTTCAATATTTCAATTCTCATTTCTGACATTTTTTTTTATTCGTCTAAAGAGCCGCAGTATGCTATGTTTTGTTTCATGAGCATAAAAAGGTGAGTGTCCGGCAAAAGCAAGGCTCTGGCAAAAAATACAACCCGCATGGGTGGAGATTTTTTGGCAAGACCTGAAAGGCCCGGCCTTGCTTTTGGCTAAGGACACGGACTACCTTTGCTCCTGAAATAAAACAAAAGCATACGGGGACTTTGATAAAAAGTAAAAGGGAAGTAATTGGGATGTTATGGATAAAGAGCAGTCAGGAAGAATACATACAGCTCCGGGATGAATTCCAAAAGATGGGCCCGCAAGTTCTAGGGTGCTGGCATCCTAGCTCTGCAGAAAAAACTTAAAAATTACACGCAATTAAATAACCTTCAACTATTTAAAAAACAGTAACAGGACAACTAAATAACTGATGTATAGCGGCTGCTGCAAGACTAAAAGATTAGTATATTATTGTTATATTCGCTTAAGGAAGATTACTAATTGGACAAAGCCAACTAAAAAAGGACGAATTGGTGCCATTTTATGGCTGGTATAAATTAGTTGTGCGTCATATCTCAGCAAATCGGGAGACACTATGTAGAAACAAATCTTATTTTTTAATTATAAACCAAAACACGACGTATGAAAATTACAAAAACCAAAGTATTTTTTTTCTTCTTAACAGCAATTATATTGACAAATCATTCTTTTGCACAAAAAGTTGCAGGTTATTCTTTTGACAAATACCCTGCGAAAGAAATTTACAAAGGACAAAAAGTGAAAGTAAATTTAAAGAGTAGTAATACAGCCAATAGTTATAGGACAGAAATTACAAATCAATATAATGAGTCAAAAATTGACTTTGCAGGAAAATATTCTTTTATTTTTTGGGGAGCTGGTACAGGTTTGACAATTGGGGCTATGGTAGATAACAAAACAGGAAATGTTTATGATTTGCCTCTAACAGAAGAGAATTCTACTAGAGGTTTTTGTGGCTACGAAATCTCTGAAGAAGACAACAAATTATACAAAAAAAACAGCAACCTGTTTATTACTTTTACCTGGTCTTGCGAAGAAAATGAAATAACAAAAACAAATGTTATAACGAAAAACTATTCTATTTTTATTTGGGACGAGGCAAATAAAAAATTCTCTCTATTAAAAAATAAAACTGAGAAAAAAACTGAGAAAATACCAACCGAATAATGATACGAACGCACAACATACGCTACAAGCAATTTGGGCAATTGGCTTAATGGAAAGTTGGTGTTGTATTTGGAATGATTTGGCAAATCCGAAGAATGAGTTTAATTTAGTACCAAACCCCGCCGTAGTACAGGAACGTTATAGGCAAGTTTTAAACCTGCTAAAATAGAAATCTATGAAATTAATACTCCAAAACAATTTTCTGAAGCTCATAATTTTACTTTTAGGTTTAAAATTATCTGTAAGCTGTAATACTAAATCAAATAATCCTGAAGAGTCAAAAGAAAAAATTATTGTTGACACTTTAAATACATACAAAAGTAAGCCTGAAAAAAAATCAGGTAAAATTGATTCTGTTAAAATGCATGCATTTGACGACTTATATTTCGGAATTCAAAGTGAAATTACCTCAAAGAAATATTCTGTAAATGACATCGATTATTCTGTGGCATCTTCAGGAAGTGAACCTGGAAAGGGATTATTTTATTTTATGCTTGAAAGCAAATCAAATATTACTACACAAAAAAAAGCAGATAGAGTTTTGAACGAATTAAAAAAAACAATTTCAAAAAAGTACGGCAACGGAGAAAATATAAACAAAACCTATTACATTAAGCATCCAGAAGAAAAAGAAAAAGCTGAAGACTTTTTTGGTAAACGTGCTCTTTATAAATATGATAAAAAAATAATTGGATTGCCTTATGAGGTTGTGAAATCAAAATGGGACTTAAAATATAAAGAAATCAAAATTGGATATTTAATTGAGCACAAAAATAGAACTGTATATTATCAATCTTCACCTGAAGATAATAATTATATAATATATATTGAATTAACGAGCAAAGTAATTAAATCGGAGAATGAAAACTCGGATAATAAAAACGCTGAAAAGGATTCTAATAAGTTCTAAAAAAAACCTGCCTATAATAGCCGTTTAGCGAGATTGGGGTTTTAGGCTTAATGGAAAGTTGCTTTTGTATTTGGAAAATTTGTGTTTAACCGAAAAATCTCGCATCTTTAATCCCCAACCTCGCCAAGGCCAAGACGTTGTGTGCTAGGTTGAGAATCAAAACTTGAAAACCCATATGACACGAAAAAACGACTTTTTTGAAAGTGAAACATTTACTGAAGCCAGATAAACCGTTGAAAAAATGATTGATTTTCAAAAAAAAATGTGTTAAACAAAAACTCTAACGAGTTTTTTATATATAGCGTCATATGACAGTAATTGAAAAAATATTAGATTCTAACGGTCCAATGATGTCAAGCAAACTCGTTGAAATTTTAGAGACTACAGAAAAAATCAGTAAAAATACAGCAAGCCAAAAAGTTTCGAGAGACAATTCTATTATAAAAATAAAAGGCTTTTATAGCAGTGGTCAGTCATTTTGTTATCTAGAGAAACATATTAGTGATATTTCATTTTTTGATTTATTATTAAAATCAATGGAAGAAAATGGAAAAAAATATTGGTATTGTATTAATGCTATAAAAATGAACGGTGGGATAATAAGCCAAAAATATTTAGAATGTTATACTAATTATCCAGTTATTGCTTTAAAAAGTCATTTACCTTTTAAAATTGTTATGCAAAATTTTGTATCGAGCGGAATTTTGATTTTTGACAATGATCATTATCTAATTTCTCCAAAATTTAATCAATCATATAGTAATTATACACAATATAATACCATAGAAATGATTAAAGACGATATTCTAAATAACTTTCATAATTATGTTAAGAATATCGGATTAATATCTTACAATACAGGAAAAAAATTTTCAGAATTCGGGAAATTTAATTGGTGCTTTACCGGAGTGTGCCCTGTTAATGCACTAAAAACTAACAATAAATTTGGGTTTTTAATTGCAGACATTTTATTTGGACATTCAATTTATGAAAAAGATGTAACCTTCTTTATAGAGAAAATCAAAACCGTTCAAAGTTTTCAAAACGCTTCAAAAATTTTACCTTTTATATTGGTTGATGATATCGAGCCAAAAGCATTAGAATTATTGAAAAAAAATGGAATAATAGTAGGATTTATAAGAGAATTATTTGGTCAAAAATATGCTGATACATTAAAAAATTTGGTAAGCGTGTTAAATAATGCAGGAGCTAGTCTTAAGAATGATCCTGACAAATATTTAGACTTAATTTCAGAATTAAAAAAATATAATGAAGGTCTTGCAAATAATATAAAAGGAACATTGTTTGAATTTGTAATTGGTCATATTCATTCCGTTGATAGTAATAATAGTATTGATTTGGGAAGAGAAATATTTGAAAACAACGGAAAACACGAAATTGACGTATTAGCAGTTTATAACGATAAAATAATTTTTGCAGAATGTAAGGCAACAAATTCTTCTACATCAGTTGAAAAAATTGAAAAATGGAAGAATCAAAAAATACCTGCATTTCGAAAATGGGCAGAAAAACAAGAAACTTGGAAGAACAAAAAATTAGAGTTTGAATATTGGTCGACAAATGGATATGACAATGAAGCGGAAAATATTTTAAAATCAATTTCCGAAAGTGCAAAAAAGTTTAAGATTTCTTATTTTTCAGGTGCAGATATTAGAAAACGAACTTTGCAAATGAAAGATAAAAAACTTAAAGAAGCCGTGGATAATTTTTTCCTCAAAACAAACTTGTGAAAAACCCAGCACACAATACACGCTACAAGCAATTTGGGTATTAGGCTTAATTTGAAATTGGTTTTGTTTTTGGAAATCCGAATAATGAGCTTAATTTAGTCCCAAACTGCTTGTACCGCAAGAACGTTGGCAGTAATTGACAAAAAACTCATAATAAAATGGACGAATTACAAGACTATAAATTTAATGAAATATATGACCTAGCTGCACTAATTGATTCTCATGCGAAATATGAAAATTCATTTTTTAATTATGACCGAACTACGTTTGTTAATCGGGCTAGCAAGTTTTCTAAAAAAACTCTTTTACATCTTTATATAACTTCTGCAGCATTAAATTATTTTAGGACAAAATTCAGAAAAGAAAGTGATTTATTTTATGAAGATGGTGCTATGGATTCTTGGTACAGTTCCTTTAAAGAATATAATATTAGTTTACGAAAATTCAAATTTGATGGTAAACAAAATATATATGAATGGTTTCAAGATAATGTAGACAAATTTGAAAAACTTTTTGACAAAATGGCTGAAGAGCTTTTCTATATTCTTTTTTCTAATAGAGGTTTCCTTTTAAATTTTAATTACTTAGTTTCAGAAACTGTTTATGATAATGTTTTTCCAGAAAAAGATTTAAATCCAAAAGGAAAAATAAAGAGAGTAAATATTCCTCAATGGGTTAGAAATGCTGTTTACCATCGTGACAAAGGTCGCTGTGTATTTTGTAATACTGATCTAACAAGATTGATCAATATTTTGACATCAAGCAACTTTGATCACATGATCCCTTTAGATTTAAATGGAGCAAATGATCCATGTAATATTCAATTAAGTTGCGAAAAATGTAACAAATCCAAAAAGAATAATGATGGCTCAACAAGTACTAAGTATATTGCTTGGTGGTAGAAATACGGCAAGTAACAGCGACTTCACGCCATTGCTGCATTTTCGTGAGTTGAAACTTTAGAAAATCAAGTATATTTACGGTAACGGAGAATATTCTGTTATTAATTCCGTAACGGAATGAAGCCACGGGACGTTGTGAGTAATGCCCAAACTAATTAACGAGAAAATTTATTTTATTGAAAAGATGAATAAAAAACGACACAAATTACTAGGTGTTTTAGCTAAAGAATACGCAAATGCAGATCCTCAAGGAAGTATTTTAGATATTATAGTAACCGTGCCTACAATTCTAAAAAAACTCAAAATCTCATATGACGAATTTATATTCATGTCTGAAGAGTTAAAAGCAAATGGCGAAATAAAATATTTCCAAGTCGAAGATCATTTTGACTCACCGGCGTTTTATATTGAGTCCAAGGGAATTACTGCATATGCTAACAAAAGATATTTGAGAGTTGAAAGAGAAGAACTAAGAGAAGATATAAAATTTTGGGCTCAATTAATTTTACCTGTTCTCTCATTCCTAATCGCAGCAATCGCATTATACTTAAATATGAAAACCCAAAGTGACGTAAATACTGTGAAAAAATTGCAGAAAACTGAAAACAAAACATATCTAAATAAGTAATGCAGTACTCACAACAGCTACAACGAATTTGGGTAATTGGCTGAATGGAAAGTTGGTTTTGTATTTGGGAGATTTGTCTAATCCGAAGAATGGGCTTAATTTAGTCCCAAATCCGCTTTGGTACTAGAACTTTAGCAACCAAATAACCAAAAGAAATGAACAAACTCTCCGAACAAGCAAAAAAACTTGCAGAACTAACAAATAAGAATTTAGATCAACTTGCTGGAAAATGTCCAATAAGAAATGAAGTTCAAGATTATTATCTTGGCATTTTAAGGCGACAAGCAATAATGCTTTTGGATTTAAGCAAAATTTTTGAAAATAGAAATCGTGAATTAGTTACAACTCCTTATATAATTTTAAGAAGTATGCTAGATGATTTTTTACATCTTTTATTTTTAGAACTTCGTGAAGACAAAGAAGAACAAATCACATTAATAAATGCGAAAGCACATAAACAGACTTTCAAATCGTTAAAAGAATTAACTGACAGTAATCATAAACATTTTAATGGTGAGTATCCATTTTACTTCAATAATGAACAATTTGACTCCTTAAAGGAAACCTTTAAAGGAAAAGAAGAAAATCAAAAATACTTTCAAGATATTGCTACTTTTAAATTTAAAAATTTTCTTCAACTATCACAAATTGCAAGTTCAATTAATTCTACTAGAGAAGTGGAAATATTTAAAGACAGAGCATATTACTTTTGGTGTGATTTTTCAACTTTTGTCCATTACTCAAATTTTTCATTTTATTTAGAAATGAACTTTGACCCAGCTAGCCTACATAAAATTGATGAAAGTTTTCAATATTGTTACAATTCAATTTACTTGGCATTTAAATACTTTGAAAGAACATTAGGTTTAACTTTTATAGACGATGAAGAATTAAAAAACAAACACGGAATAATATACGGATGCTAGCACAAGCTACAAGCAATTTTGGCAATGGCTTAATGTAAAAATTGTTTTGTATTTGTAAGATTTGGCAAATGCGAAAGATTACGCTTCCTTAATCCCAAACTGCTTTTAGCGCAAGAACGTTGGCGGTAATATTACAGAAAAGAAGATAGTTCAAAATACTAATTCAGCTTTAAATGATATTTTTTTAATTTATAATATTTTGATATGAAATCTAAAACACTATATATCCTAATGATTATTTCTTCATTATCTGCATGCAATAACAATACTTTAAAAGAAAAAAGCAATGTAATAGAAGGAACTTACGAAACAACAGAAACTGGACTCGTAACTCAAACTGGGATATGGGTATTTTCGCGAGATGAAATTACTATTTTAATAGATCATGATTTGAAAAACCCTTTTTCTTCTTTAGGCTTGGTAGCAGTTCAAAAATATTATATAAAAGATGATATTATTTATACATGTCTTTGTAACTCTCAAGATTGCTTAGATAAGGGACAAAACTATCAGAAACTCTGGAAAATTGAATCAATAAGTCAAACTAACAACAAAGGAACCATTTTACTTACGAATGTTTATAACCCTGCATTTAAAGTAAAACTAGAAAAAGATAAAGGGATTGGTTTAGAGGTGAAAAATGGGAATTAGCAAATAAGATACTACTGCCAGCTCACACTACAAGCAATTTTCAGTACATGTAAATTTATGAAAAACTTCTTTTTAATTTTAATATCATTTATAGTCCTATCTTGTAAAGACACAAATTCTTCCAGAATGCAGGAAGAAAAATCACATATGGGTTTACATGAAGAGATGGATAAGGTTGGCAGAGAATTAGGAAAATTCGATAAGCAGCTGGTGAAACTATATTCTTTTTCAGAAAAAAATCGTGGAAAAGCAATCCTTAGTGCGGATAATCTCTTACTTGTCAATAAACAGGAAAAGGATAAATACAAATCACAAATAAAATCTAATATTGACCAAAGCCTGCACAGATTCAAAGCTGAAATGCTTTACCAACTTGGCAAATACAGGGAATCAATAACAGAATTAGAAACTGATGATTACAAATCAGGAGATATTGCTGCAGCTTATGCGGCAAATTATGTTAAGTTAGGAGAATACGACAAAGCAAAATGCTTTGTAGATAAGATTGGAAATTATATTTCTGATTATTGTCTTGGAAATTATTATGAATGTATTGGTGAAAAGTCAGAGGCAATTAAAATATACAATTCAATCAAACAAGATAAAAGCATAAAACATTATGCTTATTATGAATTGGCCGTAAATAGACTTGAAGAGCTTCAAAAAAGCAATCCTAAATTGCTTGATGAAATTTATTTCCCAACAGGAAATCCAAGTTTTGAGATTTGTGATTCTGACAATGAAAACAGAAGAAGAATTTTTGATTTGATAAAAAACCTGCCTGAAAGCAAAGGATGGACTGGTACTGCGATTTTAGATGATCCTCAGATAAATGATAAAGATTATTATTGGGTTAGGGTAACAACTAAAAATAATGAGTATAATTATTACGTTTATCAAAATACTTTTGAAATAAAGTTTTTCAATCCTAAAAATAAAAACCTACTGACTTTGAACGAATGGAGAAGGTCAAAATAAAAATATGCAAATAAAAGTTCCCCTTTAAATCCTTTACTTAAAAAATACATAGAGTGTAATTATATATTGACACGACCATGTGAAGAAAAACCCGTCAAATTCATACCCTTCCAATCTATTTTTACCATTTATCGATAAGAGAAAAATCAAAAACTACCAATAAACGAAATAAATTAATAATCAAGCAATGCGATGATAATAAGATCGAAAAAAAAGGTGTCTAATTTCAATTAGCTGGTCTATCTCCAATACGAAGAAATTACTATCTATTTTAAGCCTGTAAAGGTTATTATGAGCTTGGAACAACCCTTAAGCCAATCTCTTCAAATCTTAAATGGCTTTAAAATCTGCAGTAGTAACCTCCCAATCATCATTCGACTCAAAATATAGTTTATGCTGATCAGTATAACGATCCATATGAACGGCCAGACATACAAAATGTGTTGCTCTTGACATCGCTACATATGCGAGAGGAAGCCTCCTTTTATATGCTGCATTTTTCCTATATCTTATCCGCTCTCTGTCCCCGCAGGTGATAAACTCCAATACTTTGCTGCCTATATCAAAAATGAAATTAAAGGTTTCCAGATAAAGTGTTGCAGTGTGTGTTTCACCTTTCACGCCGTGTATGGTGTCAAAATGGAGATTAACCTCCTCTCCATTGGAACTAAAATTATAAATCTTATTTTCTGTCCTTTCTGTTATGGATTCAATTTCAGGCTTGGTGAAAAATTCATTCAGCTCCTCATTTGTGGTGCCTCCAAAAAAACTTATTAATTCTAGAATGCTCTGCTGTAGTTCTGCTTGGAAACTTTCCGCTTTAGAAAAAGCAGAAATCCATTTTAAAAGTTCTTCATTGAGCTTTTTTGAATGGCTTGGATGATCCAAAGAATTTAGAAACTGGCACAAAGTATATGGAGTAAAATAAAAATTCGTTGCCGGACTTTTCACTTTGCAGATTCGAAGGCTTTTGCAGAAAATTAATAATAATGTTTTTCGCACCTCTTTTACATTTTTACTTTTCAAAGCCAGGTTTCTGGCATTCTCCAAGAAAGACGCAATATTGGAAAAATCTTTTTTATTATAGCCGCGGTTAAAATCTTTCCAATAGGAATTGATATTGAGCCTGGACTCACTTAATCGCGCACCGATAACTTTGCACGGTCTTCCTTTATGAAGATTATGGCCTATGACCAGCTCTGCAAATCTGTCTTTTACCATTGAAATTGAGGCATCATCAAAAAGAATTATTGTAGGCTTGAGAGGTGACGTGTTTGTCCATCCTGTCATCTCCTGCGGCGATACGCAGATATTTTTTACTGCCTGCACAATGTTGTTAGAAATTCTGGTGGTCTCAGTCAATTGCAGCTCAAGATTGAGTTTTGGCTCCCATTCAATATTTTCCTCCGAGGAAGAATAATTATAGATGGACTGGTTTTTATCTCCAATCTTCTGCACAATTGCAGGGGTTCCATCGCACAACATGCTGATAAGCTCGGTCTGGTGCGTCTCCATGTCCTGCATTTCATCAATAAAAACCAAAGGAAACCTTTTGCTGAATAACCCACCCACAGAAGCATTATCTCTTAGATACTTGAATGCGATTGAATAGGCTTCATCATACTTTATATATCCGTCCCTAAGGAGCAGGTCTTTGACCGTTTTTATTTTCTGATAATGCGCGTCCATCTTTAAAGCGTTAATTCCATTAACGCTGTACCGTTCGCTGTGGTTGATAGTTTTCGAAATTTCAAAATTGCTTTTATTGTACGAAAGATAGCCGACCTCGTCAAGACCTTTCACACTTAGAAAAGTGGAGGTCCCGTTTAAAAGGCTGAACTTATTTACTTCTTTGCAGTAGGAATCTGTATCAACAATTGACGGGGAAAACTTATGCTCGTTTTTAAAAGCGGGTATGGTAAAAAATTTATCTACAACCGATTGGATTGTTCCCAGATGGTTGGGGTAATTCTGATAAAAACTGGAATAGCTGCCCAGCTTGTCTTTTATCTCTTCCACTGCAACGTTAGTATGGGTAATAATGCAGATTCCCTGTTTGAATGATTTTGGAAGCTTATTTGCCAAAATGATCAGCTTGGCGGCAAGGGTTGTAGTCTTCCCGCTTCCCGGACAGGCCTGGATATCAGTGTCGTCCCAAAAACGGATAATCCTCTTCTGCCCCTCATTGAACTCAAATCCGAAAATGCCCTCAACAAAGGCTATATCCTCGTCTGTGATATCTAATTTTCTAATATCAAACATATGCCGCGTATTTTATTGCATCGACCAGATATTTTAAATTATCATCATCCAGAATATCCTGGACAGATATCTTGGACTTGGACAATAAACGGGCAAATATCTGTGCCGTTACCGCTTTGGATGCCAGTTTTCGCTCAAGCGGGGCATAAATCTCCACCGCTATTCCAGAATCGCCTTTTGCTTCACCTTTCCATTTAGCAAAGTCCTCTTCTACCTTCTTTGTGACATCTGCCCAAATTTCTCTTGTGATTTCTTTTTCCAGATCATCGGTTTTCAGCGCAAGCTGTATGGCCTTGTGCAGGTATTTTCGAAGGCAGCTTTTTGCAATCTCGAATTCCAATGTCCATACTTTTGGAAGATATACCTTTACATCCCCCCCTTCAAATTTTGCTTTTTTCTGATCGACGATGTCCGCAATCTGCGCACCAGTGTAATCCTCCTCCGTTTTTCGGCTGTCGGTGAGAAGGCTCACCTCCTCAAGGAGCCCTGTCTTGCGCCTTTTGACTTCATAGGTGTATTCACCTGCTTCTTTGGGCGGTATATCGCGGTCCGTAATGCATGATACCCTTATTCCGATGCCCTTTCCGTCAGTTCTCTGAAAAATATTTGCATATCTCAAAAGTGCCGTGTTGCCTACATTTACAATCGAAATTCCGTATTTATGCAAGGGATAGCCTATGTACTCGGCAAATGTTGGGATAAGCAGGTTTTCAGCATCGCCCTCGACAATTATGACCGCATGGGCAAAAAATAAATTTGCTTTGGTGTCGTCCAGAAACCTTCTCAGGAATTCATAATCTGTATCCGCCAATCTGGTCTCTCCCTTTCTAAGCGAATAAACTTCTCCTTCTTTGCAGAGCAGTAAATTATTAAGGTTGGCCTTAGAGGCCAGCGAATTGCTATGGGTGGAAATAATAGTCTGAAAACCTAAACTAACAGACTGTTTGCTCAGAAAGTCTATTAGGTTCAATTGCGACTGTGGGTGCAGATGCGCTTCGATTTCTTCAATTAAAGAAAGCTTGAGCCCTAAATACCCGCTATCCTTTTTCAGCAGGAGCAGCTCGGCGGCTATAAAAAGCAGGTTGTTTGAACCCAATCCCAGATTTGATCCGTTTTTTATTGAAAAGCCAAGTAATTCAAGCTTTTCGAGGATCCTACCCAAGTCATTGGGGGCAATTCCAAATTTAGACGAAAGCGGGTTATTTAATAACGAGAATTCCTTCAGGTAATTTACGTTGATTGTATCGGCAATTTCTTTTCCTTCCCTATTCTCAAAATAATCCTTAACTTCAACATTTGCCTTATCCATGGTCTCGACTAATGGATGCTCTTTTTTATCATGTTCCTGAAAAATTTCATGGGCGCCAAGTATCTGTGAAAGTCGTGACCCCCTTCGCGATGCCAGTTCATATTCGGCATCACGAAGAGCCTTAAGGTAAGTGACCTTTAATTTATTTTTAGCCTCGCCGCTGATCATGCCGCTTTCTTCATCCTCGCCGGCCTTGACATCAAAATATACATCAGACAATGAGTTGCTTTTTTCTTTTCTTCTTCCTATCAGTGTAAGTTTCAGATAATACTTGCCCCCGCTGATTGACAGCCATTCCAGAAACGCCGATGCCTCTTCAGGCGAGAGCTCATTAAAGGTGCAGACTATTTTAAGTTCTGTGGCTCTGGATGTCCCATCGGTATGGAAATCATCTTTCGTAAGGCGGTTCCAGTCATTGCTGTGCGTGCCGGTGACAAGCTTAATAGCATCAATAATTGTCGATTTTCCCGAATCGTTCTCACCTACAAGCAAGTTCAAGCCCTGTTGGAAATTTACATCAACTGATTTGTAACTTCTAAAATTTTCAATGTGAATTTTTCCTAAATACATCCTAAATATTTTGTTTTGTCAATAATAGCGCAAAATTGTCCTGCATTTTTATTTCAGCAGGAGATTCAGACCGTCTTTATATGGTTCTCCAACTTTACTAAAACCGAACTTGCCGAGGATATGAATCACAGAATCCTTCCTCGTTGTTGCAAACAAATTAGAGCCATTAATTTGTGGAATGAATATACTAAGGAGTTTTTGGCAGAGTTTCTGGCCTTCAAATTCTGGATGTGTAACAATGTATCCTAATTCTTTTTCAAACTGTGGTTCTATATCCCCGGCACCAGCACTTTTGAAAACTGTTCTTTTATAATTTGGTTCAGGATTTTTTAAGGCGGCTACGGTGAGAACCTTATCACCATCTACGATCATAGCTATAAGATCTGCCTTTATTAATCGTTTTTCAATACCTTTTATAGAAAGCTGGTTGCCCTGATCAAGCAGATCCAAAATCTGCATCATATAATCAGCGGAAACTTTGTTTGGTTTTCTAATAATAGTTTCCATAATTTAATTTTGTTATATTAAAAAGGGTAGGCAAATTTTCTGTTTTTTAATATTTTACAAAATAAACTGCCTTTCTAAAATTATTTCGGATAATAAATTCCAGTAGAAAGTTCATTTCACTTTATTCATTTTTACATAAGCTTAACTTATTCATAAATGGTATTTACAATTGTTTTGCAACATTACTTTTTGTTGATTCTTCCAGTTTTGTTCTGCGATATTGATAATAATTCTCAGGTATCAACGTGCTGTCCTTTCTACTACAATACAACTTATCCTGCACTTGTCGCAACTGATTCATTGAGGGATTCTCTGAGTTACGAAGTTTTCTGGCTGCTTTCCGTACTTCTTCCAATGATTTAACTGCTTTTTGATTGTCTAAAATTAATTTTATTAAAATTACAATTAAAGGTAAAGTAGGTGCAATAAAATTAGTTAGGTAACCTTTTAATGAAGCATTAACTATTGTCGCTATGATAAAAGAACAGACGACAATGACTAAACATATTATTATACAATCATTTTTGAAATGAAATCTCAACTTTCGATCATATTCCAAATTTGTTTCTTGACAGCGGAGTATTGCCTGCTCATGTTTTAGACCGTCAAGATCAATGTGATACCAATTTGTCACAGGAGCTTTGGGATTGTGGACATAATTCTTTTCAGCTTCTTCTATAACCCAGTTTTCCGGCATATCCCCACTATTTGTTTCATTCCATTCCATATTGTATATACGGCAGTCAAATAATTCTTGAACTTTTGCACCGTTTGTTTTAAACTTTGATAAATAGCCTGATAAAAAAAGTAAATCAAATAAAGTTATAGAAACAGAAGCTAAGGCTATATAAGGCGTTAAGTCAATATCGGTAAAGTTTTTTTGAGTTAGCTTCAGAAAGTTTAAAATGACTACTATAATAATTGTGACCGTAAGTTGCCATCGATATATTTTTTTAGCTGTAGCATATATCACCCTTTGCGCTTTCAATAATAGTAAATTTTGAGGCAATTCCTGATTTTCTTTTATATTATTCATTTTTTAATTTGTATAAGTTGGAAATTCAGGACCAAAAATTTCTCTCCACTTTTCGATGGATTCTTTTTGCTTTCCATTAGTTTCAAAATCAATTGCTTCTTTAGATCGGTTATAATCAAGTTCAGCTCGTTCTTGGATCGAATTTCTTTCGGTCAAATTTAGTGTATTTAAATCCCCTTGAAATCCTTTGGGGTCATACAAACTTTTGTGTATTTGATTATATACATATGCAAACAGATAAGGTAATTCCCTGTCAATGTATATAGTACTAGTAACATTTACAGTATCATAATAATTCAAAATCATACACTCAAGAAAATAGGACCCCATCGTAGATGCTGTCCGGCGTTTAGTCCAGTATTTCATAATTCTGATCATATCAAGGACAGAGATTTGCTGTTTATTATTTATACTTAAAGTTCTTTCCTTATCAATTCTAGGATCTGTAGCTTTCCAATTTCCACTTCCATCTGGGATAAGAAAAAATGTGTTACCGAGATTAGGTGCTGTTAGAAAGCATGGAACAATATCATATACCCATTCGTAGGAGTTTAGTTCTAATGTTACAGCTTCTTGATTTCTTTTAATATCAGCTTTCTTGTAGAAGTGAACATTTGCTAAATATTCTTTAAATTTATTAATAACCTTTATAGAATTGAGTACATCAGTTCCAGGATTACACAGTGCCAATTGTTTTTTAGCTTCTTGTTGGACACGAATTCTATAACCTCCTTCAATTTCTTCTCTCCAATTACCTTTTGCGTGCAAAACAATCATTAAATCAATGTCATCCAAAGGCCTTATTTTTGTCTTGCGGGAAAAAGAACCGTAATCAATACTCATATAATCAGTATAGAAGTCTAAAAATTTCCCATCATTGGGGAACTTTTCTATTTCCGTAACCAAAGTATTTTTACTTTTCTTTGCTACATTATTGCGATCATTGTCTAAACGAATAATATTCTTCATAAAAGTATCGAAAGCATTATTGACTGTTGTTGCCATTCTTAATTAATTTATATATTAGAATTCACGATATCTATTTTGTTAACTGTTTTCCTTTTTTCACCAAACATATAAAACTCCTTTTATTTTGTATTACGGTTTTCCATAATGGCAAATTTTAAAATGGCAAATTAGTTTTTAATTAAAAAAGTACATCCAGTATAAATACCTGTTTCTAAACTTTGTCAAATAAAATTAGAATACAACAATTGGGCTCAAATTTACATTCTCTAAAGATAAAATTTGCCCCGCCGCAGCCCTAGCCCCGATAGCAGTGAAAATCCTTTTGTGCCGGTGTCCGGCGCAAAAGATTGGAACGGATAGCGGGAAAAAGCTCCAAAAAAACAATATCAAACCCAAAAAGATACAACCAAAAATTACCACAAGCACCACCGTAATTCCCAAAACCCGATCAAAGACCCAAAAACCGCAGCCAAAAACACCCAGCCCCTATGACCCGCAGAACCCTTATAAGGAACCCCAAAGCGGCCCCAAAGACATAACGGGCAAGGACATAGAAAAAGACCTTATAGAGAATGACCCTTTAAAGGGGTCTCAAACGGATAGGAATACCCAGAGGAGCGATGAGGCTCAAAGCGCGTCCTTTGAAACCATAGCGCCCGAAAAGGACAATCCGGTGAATAGGAATTCGAAATTGGACAGCTTGGCAATGAGGAGCTTCAGGAAGATGAAATTACCAGAAATGAGCCCGGTCAGAGTACAACAGGCAATGCTAAACCTTCTAAGCGAAATTTTAATGATTGAGATTTTACACCAATAAAAAGACCGTTATTCCTAACGCTTTTTTTATTGGACCTTGGGAACCAACCTGTAAACTATAATTTATCGGGCAAAACCAAACTAAGACATTTGTGACGCGATTCCTTTCGCATTGCCAAGCCGTTAGAAAAAGCCATCTTTATCCCAAGCCTTTTTGAACAAAGTAGGATTGAATGAAGCATTTACCATCCAATAAACGCCAGTGCTTATATTTCCTCCATTCTAATTTAAATAGTGTAAAAAAACATAAAAAAAGTCCAGCTTTTACAATCCACTAGAATTATAAAAGTAAAATTTTGAATTACCATTCCATAAATCAAATTTTGATCATCAAGCAGAGCAAAATGATTCCAGGTACAACCAAAATAGAAATGGAAAAGTAAAATTAGAGCCCTAGAAGCAAACCTATTTTATAAATAAACTTAAAAAAGTAAAGTATTCCAAGTTTTATGGTAGAATCTTGGCACACGGCGTTTTTTAAAAATGAAAAACAGCAAAATCAAGATCTCCCAAATCTAGGTTCGAAACTTTTAGAAAACTTATGGAAGATAAAATATAATAGAGTATTAATTTGAATTTAGGTGCAGAATCGGTGCATCTAGTTTCAAGAAACAAACTACAACACTGTTAAACAAACACTTAAAAGCGTAAGTTCGAATGATTACTACACCACTAAAGGAGTATTGGTCTGTTAATAATTTATTGCTAGTTTAAAGGTCATTTAAAAAATTAATTGCCCTTTAATTTCAATTGCGTCTATAGTGTGGACATAATTGGATTTGAAAGTTATTCCGAAAGGTATTTTCTTTCTATTTTTTCTTTTGCTTCAGTCAATAATGAATGAATTTTTTCTTCAAACTGCTTTTTAGGTGGTAAATCAGTCCAATATTCAGCAACTATTATCCCGTCTTTGTGCATTTCAAGTAATTCTATTTGTTCGCGACTGCTTTCTGCGCAGAGTATTAATCCAATTGGTGTTTTTTCACCTTCTTGCTTTTCATACTTGTCTAACCAGCGTAAATATAACTCCATTTGACCTTTATGTTTAGCTTGGAATTTCCCTAATTTTAATTCAATTGCTACTAGTCGTTTTAATTTACGATGATAGAATAGCAAATCTAAATTAAAATCTTCACCATCTATAATCATTCTTTTTTGACGTTCCACAAATGTAAATCCTTTACCTAGCTCAAGAATGAATTTTTCTAACTCATACAATATTGCCTGCTCTAAATCCTTTTCTAAATAGGCATTCCCTAAATTTAGAAAATCCAATAAATAAGGATCTTTAAATGAGTATTGTAAATTATATGGGGATGATGTTGTTTGAATATTGACTATTGCGGTACGTTCGAAAGTTTTTGCTGCTATTTGCTTGCGTAAATCCCTAACACTCATTAACTGGTCGCCCACCTGATTTGCGTAGAAGAGTTTAGCTTCCGGATTTTTGATAGGTATTATTGCTAAAAAGTGTGACCAGCTTAATTGTCGTGACAGTGTCACGACAATTTCTTTGTCTGTAAATTGATCAGCGAACTGCATCATTCTCCGAAGATTTTTTTCTTCGAAGTTTCTTCCGTATTTATTTTCCAATTGTAAAGACAATGATGAAACAATTTGTCTTCCGTATTCTGCTCGTTTGTTTTGAAGTATAGTATCGTTAATTCTAAAACCAATCTCCCAAAATAGCAATGTTAAAGAACTATTGTTTTGAACAATAACTTGTTGTTGAGTTTGCTCAACAAGTAGTGATAATTCGTTGAGTAAATCAGTTTCATTAAATGCTATATTATTTTCTCTATCCGCCATCGTATGATTATTAATAATAAGTATCGTAGAATGTATCTTACAAAAACAAAAATACTAAAAGTAAGTTGACACAGTTAAAAATATATCTATCAAACTTATTTTAGTATTAACACAAACATTTTTAAAACATATTATGAATTATTTCCGCACTGCAGACTTAATAATAATAAAAATAATAACGTCAAAAATCGGAATAAAACAATACTCTTGATTTTTAAATCAGTTTCTTTTTATCGCAAAATTTATGGAAGTAAGCATATAATAAATTATCGCCATTTTTAGTTTTTGTGGCATAATCATGGCACATGGTGTATTCGAAAACTCCATACTCAGCAAAACTGAGCGTTAACGAATTTAGGTTCGAAACTATTATACGCTGTTTATTTTAGTCTTTTTTGTCAACAGGTTCGAGTCCCGTTCCCGCTACAGAGAATAACCCATCAAAATTTTGGTGGGTTTTTTGTTTTTTACCACCTTTCTCAATGCCTGTAAACGTTGAGACTAAGCCAAAAATAGAGTTTACTCTTCCAGTTAGATATTCCCTGTTTTCAGCCCTAATTGACAATCCTTCTGGAAATACTAAATTCTGGATTCTTATTTTACTGTCAATATCTCCATCTCTCCAGTATTTATTGATATTTGTAACCTTTTCGACCACTTTATCAATATGTCTGCTGTGGTTAGATATTATTTTTTTATTTGAGGCAATCTGAAGATCAACATCCTTTAATTCCGTATCAAACTGAAGTGAGTATCTATTGTATTTTTCATCCCCAAAATTCGGATTGTCAAAATAGCGTTTATCCAAATTTTCAATTTTCGATTCTAAATCTTTTTTCCTAGCAAGCAGACCTTTCATCTCTTCCCTGCCTTCATTTTCCACAATCTCAAAAAGTTTATTCAGCTGAAATTTAAAAGGTTCTACAAATTGAGAACTTAATGTATATTTTGATAACAGTTTTTCAAAAGAATCATTCAATCCTTCCGTTTTTGAATGTGAGGTGGTTAATGCGTTAAAACTGGCACTTCTGCATTTCTGGCATTTATAGTAATGCGCATTCTTTTTTCTTACCATATAACTTGTGAGAAGGCTTCCGCATTCGCATCTTAAAAAACCTGTCAATGGTCTGAACTCATTGATCTTGCTTTTGGAGTATTCTTTAACTGGCACTTTACTTTCGGAGAGCATCGCGTCAACTTTCAGAAAATCTTCCTCACTTACTAATCCTGTCCAGTTTCCTTTCACTGGTTCTTCAAGCAGTGCATTAACCGATATTCCGCAGTAAAAAGGATTGCGCCACATAGAGCCGAGTAACTGTTTTGTAATATTTAAATTCAGTTTGGCTAGTTTCTCCCTGATTACAAAATCCCTTTCTCCTGCGAGCTTCCATTTCCAAGCCTTTTTTAAAATCTCTCCCTCCAGATTTATCGTTATAGACTGCTTCTCCTGCATTAAAGAATAATCACCAACCTTCTTTCCTCTCATCGTGTAACCTCTGGGAGCTTTGCCAAGCCAGTTTCCTGATCTGAGCAGTGCTTTCATGCCTGGTATTGTTTTTTCAAGCCTGTCCATGTTTTCTCTTCTGGCATCTAAAAGCTTGCTGTAAATATCAAGTTTGCTATATTCATCATTAGTGCAGAGACCTGAAGAAGTTTCAATTAAATGCACGCCTAATTTATCCACCAGTTCATGGACAATAGTAATAGCGTTACCTCCCGTTCTGGAAAACCTGCTGATAAATTTTATGGCGATTGCAAAAGGTTTCTTCTTTGCGCTTTTAACCTCTTCTAATAATCTTGTAAACTCTTTTCTGGTAAAATCTCCCGATGCACTTTCATAAGTGCCTCCAAGCATATTTTTGAGTGTATATCCTTTTTTAGAAGCAAATTGTATTATTTCGATCCGCTGTTCTTCAAGGCTGTTGTTTACCAGCTGTAATTTGGAACTTACTCTTGTATAACCCCAGATTTCTTTTACCTCAGATCTTTGGGCTAATTTCTCTTTTTGAAATTTTTTAAAACTTTCAATTCCCATAATTTTACATTTTAAAATTATAAACTATCATCGCTAATTGAAATAAGCTTTCAATTATTTCATTTCCATCTGATTCTGAAATTTCTTCAAAACCTCTACATCTTCTTAATTCTTCAATTGTTAATTTCCCTTCATTCGTTTTGGGCTTTTTTTCTGCATCACAGACAATCCTTTCTCTTTCATCAAACCTAACCCCCTGTTTTTCAATTTGTAAATTTACAAAAGTTTTTCCTCGGGTGATTCTTCTCTTCTCATCCGTTGCTCCGTTTTCCATTATAAAAATCCTCTTCATTAAAAAAAGACCATTACTGGTCTTTTTTGTTCCACAATCATTTATCGCTATAAAGTTAATCCCTATTTTTCATTTTATCCCCATCAAAATATGGTGGGGATACTACAAAGATAAAATCTAAAACACTGATAGTCATAAGTAAAATTTACTCATGATAATAGTCGATTTTCTAAATTAGCTCTCGGCAATTGAGTCTAGCTTTTGACTCAGATAAAACTGGTGGAGTTCATCAAATATTTCAAATTCTCTCAGTGGCATTAACTGAAGTGCTAATTCTATTATTCCCAATACATTTATCTCTGGATTTCGTATCAGCTCTGAAACATAAGGAGGATCACTTTCTAAAGCCAGAATGCTTACTTTAAGCAAATCTGCTATCATTAAACTTAGTTCATTATAACCTGAAACTTTTAGTTCTACAACAAACGAATTTTCTTTCTCCTGATCCGGCTTTAACTTTGTAAAATAATTAATTCTATTCATAAGGCTCACAAAGTCCCTGCGCAAATCTTTTTCTTCTGCTTCCATGACTTTAGTTTTTAAATTTTAAACTTTCCAAACGATTTAATTCTGCTTCTGCCAATTCAATTGCTTTTTGTTGAAAGAGATTACATCTTTTCTGCAATAATTCCGTATGAAGAAAATTCATTGTTTTCAATCTAGTCCAACGAAGTTTGCTTGGATGCGCTTTTATAAGATCAAAAAGCTTTTTATCCTCCTGTGTATTTCGGGGAAATATTTCGGAAGTTAAGTCTGTAAAAATTTCACATAGGTCAAATAAATACGCAGTAGAAAAATGATTGGGATTATACCCTAGAAAAACATCAATCAGCCCTAAGCATAATTGCTCAACAGCAGTATGCATCATAGCTTCCTGTATAACTTCCGTGTCGCTTCCATCAATCTGATTTTCACTTTCAAGATAAACCTCAGCAATTCTTTTTCTATTGTTCCAATGCGAGCGCATAGATTCTAAATTGCGTATAGGTATTTCATCAAAGGCAATATTTGGAGGTACATTCACATGTTCATATACCATCTGGCTTTTAGTTAATGCTTCATGAAAGAAGAACATTTTATGAGGCGCTAAAAATCGTACTGACGTAGTTTTATGAAGAAGTAGAGTAACAGTATAACGCCCGTCTGTTTTTGTCTTAATTGTATCGGCAATGTCACATGAAGCATTTTCAATAATTTCATTAGTAATGACCAACAAATAAAAATGCGTATGCTCTTTCTGCTTGGATAGAGATTCCTGAAAAGGATTCTGAATTGACTGAGTTTTCTTTTTTTCTCCAAAGCAGTAAATACCGCTTGTTGAGATTCTTTCAATAATAATGTTGCTGATTAATTGCAATCCTGTACTATCAATTGTTTTCATAATTTTACTTTTTTAATTAATACTTGTCTGAAAAATTGTATTTTTGTTTGATACATTGCAAGTAAACAATTGATTGTACCGTACCGAACTAAAGGGAATTGTATAACACAAATGAGCGCTTGTGTTTTACCAAAACAGAAAAATTTAAGGAATTTTAAATATCTTTGAACTATGAACACAGCCACAAAACCAAAGCATATTGGAAGAAATATAAGCCGAATCAGAGAGCTTAGAGGAATGAAACAGGAAGCTTTAGCGATTGCTATTGGTGTAAGCCAGCAGTCTGTTTCTAATATTGAAGGAAGCGAGATCGTTGATGAAGATAAATTAAAAGCTATTGCTGAAGTATTAGGAGTATCTGCCGAAGCTATTAAAAATTATAGTGACGAAACTGTATTAAACGTTATTAATAACACTTTTACAAGTCATGATAGCTCAACGATTAATGCAATTAATATACAACCTAATTTTAACCCACTTGACAAAGTAGTTGAATTATATGAACGTTTAGTTCAGGCTGAGAAAGATAAAGTTGAATATTTAGAAAAACTAATTAAAGAGAAGTAACATCTCATAAAAAAATATAGTAATTCAACCAAAAAAGAGACTAAGTCTCTTTTTTTGGTTGTAGCGTCAACTACTTTTCTTGAGAAAACACTTCTTTTCCATCCTTAAAAACTACTATGCCATAATCCTTACTAATAACTATTGTATATATTATATTTGGCAAAATTGAACCATATAATGCAGTTCTATATCTACTGCCGTAGTTATTCTGAACTTTTATATTTTTTACTATAGGTGTAGAAAAATATTGGGAAATATGAGTTAATGCAAGATCTTTCGATAATAAATGGAATCCATCTTGATAGATACTTTCAGAAGACGAAACCTCAATCAATACTTTTAAAATTTTTTCATAATCCACTAAAGGTAATATAAATGGTATTTTTTCTTCGTTTAAAGGAATAACAGGTAAATCATCAAAATCATTATATACTACCAATCCTATACCTTCAAACTTTACACCTTTTTGATTATTTAAATCAGTACAAAGTTTTATTATTTTTTCTATCATATAAATTTAAATTAACCGACCTAATAACTTTTTTTGAGCGTATGTAACTTTAATTGTACCATTATTATTTCTTTGATTATAATACACTCCATCTAAAGTTTTAATATCTTTAAAATATTTCAATTGTGCTGTACCAAGATGATTATTAAGATTAAATAAAGGTGCTGTTTCATTAGAAAAAATATAGAAGACACTAAAAATATCATTGTCATCACATTTAATCTGTTCAACTTTACTTTGGGAACTGGAGGTATTAAGATTCGTACCAATATCCCCAAAATATGAATATATATGCAATTTTGATGCTGTTTGCTTAATTTCCATAACGCATGTTTTTCTCACGGGAACACCTGCAACTTGAAAACTAGATATAACTTCACCAACATAACGACCATTTAGGTTTGGTATATTTATAAGCCATTCAAATATTTTATACTTCCAACCAAATTTATCTATTAATATTATCGTTGAAGTAATTAGTGTAATTGTCGAAAAAACCCCAACATATGCATATGCTTCATTCAGGATTTTATATTCTACGATAAAATTTTCTATATATTTTGAAACCCAGTTATAAAAAACTGAAAGTACTAATACGGTCGCTACTAAATAATTTGTTTTGTAATATTTTAAATTCACAATAGAAGTATTTAAAGTTCATCAAATCTAACCTTTTTTTTAGTTTTAATTCCATTTTTATCGACAGACGAGATGTAAAATCCTTTTCTTCCGATTATCATCATAAAAATTATTTGCGAGTTTAGAACATTACCTCTCATCTGTTCTAATATGGATTTCTGATCGAGACTTGATGGAGTAGGATAGTCTTCGGGATGTGTATGCCATTCACCTAAATAAATCTTTTTACCGTTACTTTCTTTAAAAAAAACGTTTAAAACCTTTTGGGCATATTTTATAGACCTTGTAAAGTTATAACGACTTGACTTGTCATAAATACTCGGAAATGAAACATCGGTAATTGAATAAGTGTTGTCTTCTATATAAAAACCAATTAGAACACCGCCCGATTCCGGTTTATGAAGATCATCTTGAATAAACTTTTTCAAATTTTCCAGCACATCTCTTGATATTTTAACGGAAAGGTTTTCTAGCTCAAATTCAATCATAAGTTATTTATTACTAGTTGAAAAGAGGTTCTTTCTATTGCAAAATCAGTTATTAATAATTCTTTTTCTGCTAGGAGATCTTTATCACCAACCCATGTATACACTTTAGAAGTGATATCTTTTCCATTTAAATGATCTTTCATATATGGAAAAATTGCAGATAAGAACTGGATTAAATAAGTTGATGAATAAGGTGAATATCCTGTTTGGCAACTACCTTCGATTAAATATGTCTTATCTAATTGATTTTTCAATGGTGATAATATACTAAATGGATAATTTTCACTTTGAATCAATTGTAGTGCTTTTGTTACATCTGTAGGCATTATAAAAAGCATTTGCCCACTTGCTAAAAAAGGCTCAACCCAAAAAAGAAATGTGGGTTTAAATAATTTCCTTTGTGCAATACTATTTAATATATACTTTTCAATCATTGTCTTACCAATTGCAATAAAATGAAAATCACAGGCGTTAATAAACTCAATTTCATTTTCAATTATTGTTGAAACAGATTTATTTCGTATCTGAACATCAATTAGCGGATTGGAATTTTTTATTTCCTTTTTAATTCCTTCAATTTTATAATTCCACACACTGGAAAATCCAAGCAAGTGTCTTTTTATATTCTCTGAAGACAGGACTTCTTTATCAATTAAATGAAACTTGTTAATCGATAAATTTTTAAGAAAATAAACTAAATTTGAACCAACACTTCCTAATCCACTAATAACGACACTTTTTTGAATTTCTTTATAACCAGCGGTTCTTATTTGTAATCTGCTTAAATTCATATTGTCGAATGATAATCTTGTCACATGTCTTTTAGCATAAACATTATTGGTCAGATGCTGAATTTTAGAAGTCAAATGTCTATTCCCTCCTTTTTTTCGTGTCAGAATATCCACATTTTGATATGTCCAACCAAAATATTCGTTGGTAGAATTATGGTTATTTGTAAAAACAATTAAAACACTATCAAAATTGTAAGTATTACATAACTCTCTAAATTGTTTGTACTTTTCCTCATCTTTTTTAATTATTTCAATACTTGCTTCAAAAGTTAATTCAAAAGGAGGCTCAAAAAAGTTGTTATCAATTTTTAAGATTCCTATTTCTTCTACCAAACATTTACATTCTTTTGCATATTCTTTTATTTTCTTTATGTCATAATCATCATTACTAATGAAATAACGATAATTTCCAAGATTATTATTAATAAACTTTAAACCTTTCAACTCATCATTTTCATTAGAGATAGAATGAAAGACTTGATTAAATATTAAATCACTTTCAGAATAGCTTAATTCCCAATATGCTTTAAATTCTCTTTTAAACTCATTTCTTTTATACTCTTCATTTTCAGCATCCCTAATTATTTTTTTCGCTCGTGCCAACATTAATTCAATTAAGTCTGCAAAATTATCGGTTGGCAGAATTAAATTTAAACCTTCATCAAAAATACAAATGCTATTATCTCCATTTATATGGGGAATATATTTTAATTCTTCATAGCTTTCTTTACTGATAAAAATTTTAGGCATACTAAATGGAAAATCAATAGGGAAGTTTAGAAAAAAAGTAACATCAACCGATTTACCATCAGTTGCTACCTCAGTCTTAATTTCCCAAACAATACTGTCTTTATAAAATTTGTACTTGAGTTCTTTTAATTCAGCTCTTCCTAAATTTCTGCAAGTCTCAGTTTTTCCTAGTTCTTCTAAAAGTAATGTATAATCAATCATTAAGCAGATTTGTTGTCGTACCTTAATTGATCTGAAGATGAAAATGTTTTTGCCACATCTTCATCTTTCTCTTCGATATTTGAACAAGGAAATCTATCCCCTAGATGTTTTTGCCATTTGGCGCAAGCATCCTTTTTGCTTTTTGCATTTATAGCCTGTCTTCCAGAGGTGATCAAGCTATCTAACGCATCAAGAAAATTTTTCTTACGAGTTTCTGACGAATATTTATCTAATAAATTTTCAGTATCATCTATTGTTGGCCTTTTACATTCATATAAAGCTGTCCATGTAAATCTTGTATCATCAATTGATTTTTGAATTTCCTCCAAAGTGTCCAGAAAAGCAATATCATCCTTATCATTTGCGATGTAATTATCAACAGCTAAAATTGTAAATACCATTCCGTTAGGTAATTTCAAATGACTTTTATTATCTGTCCAGGCTTTTAGATATCTTACAATTCTTTTTAACTGACTTTTATCTTTAGACTTATCATCAAACCACTTTTTGAAGGCATAAGGATCGCTTTGAATCCATCCCTTTGATTTATGAGCCAATTCAGGAATATCCACACTATCATAAAAACTTTCGTTTTCATTATCTGTTATTTTGTAATAAATAGGCAGATCAACATGATATTTTTTTGCGTACTGAACACGTACACAAGTGTTTTTATCAATTGTATTTTGGTTTGTTCTATTTTCTACTGCTTTAACAATCCAACTATGAGCTGTTTCAGGCGTCGGTTTATCTTCTTCCTTACCGAAAATATAAACTCCATCATCGACATCATACTCTCCACTTAACGGTAAAATCGTTGTATTCATTGAGAAAGAACCTTGTCCTTTAAATTTAACAGTATGTTTATCTCTTTTTGAATCAAAATAAGATTCTATATCGGTTCTTATTGCATTTCTCGAAGTTCTTAATTCGTCTTTTTTTGTTGAACTAAGAGCAACGATCCCATTAAATTCTGTAAAAGTTTCGTGTAAGTCTGCCATATTAAATATTAAAAGTTTTTTTAGTTGTAAAGATTCGCTTTATATCTTCTTTTTTTTCAAAAATTAATGCTTGATCTTTTGCTTTGATTTTCATTAAATCATACGCTTGTCTATTAGCGACATCTAACTGAATGAGACTTTCCTGTTCAGTCGCAATTGAAACACTAGGAATTCGTATATATTTAATTTCAACATTATATATCTCAGTTATTTTTGACAAAAAAAAGTCCGTAAAATAACTTTGTCCATTCATTGATGTTTCAAATAAATCCGCCCCCCAATCTCTAAATGAACGCTCTCTTTTTAGACCTGTTTTTTTACCTCCCGTGATAGTGAGACTACTAAGAGATAAGATTTCAATAGATTTGTACTCTTTCTCTTTTGCACTGCCCGCAAAATAATTTAATGCTTCTAAAAGACCAACTAAAGTTGGATTATTTGCCCAAACACCTCCATCAATAAATTGTTCATTATCATAAAATTTCGACTCTGCTAGTGGAAAATATGTTGGAGCAGCCGAGGTAGCGAGGGCAATATCTATTATTGGCGCTTGATTATCTCGCGATAATTCTCCTTGCTTATGATCATATTTAAATACTTTGGGTTTCGCTTCTGTGATTGAATAACTGGGAATGCATATTAAATTATTACAATCTTTTATCTGTTTACTTCCGAAAATTTCAGTTAATGCCTCTTTTAGTCCTTTGTCGGAATACTTTCCGCCTTTAGCTATTTGCTTTAAAAATCCATAATCAATAGTTCCAAAAAATGGAATTTTTCTTTTCTTATGTTTTGGGAATATTATTTCTCCTTTATTCTCATAAAAGTCACATATTTCCTTTGCAGATATTTTTAATGATAAAGCCAATGCTATCAAACCTCCTGTTGATGTACCACAAATCATATCAAAATGATCACTTGTTTTACAATTAAATGTTTCTTCAAACTTATTTAATATCGATGCTGAATAGAGTCCTTTAATTCCTCCACCATCAATCGATAAGATCTTAAATACTTTCGGCATTATTGTTTAATTTTTTAGATAAATGAGTTGTGCAGATCACGATTTAAATATAGTTATATACTTAAACTATAATAAAGATTCTTATTAACAATAATTGACTACTTACAAACTATTTAATTTTTGCAAATCTTCCAACAGTAAATATCATAATTTTTAAACTTTAATATTTACGGAAAACCATAAGACTCCATATTTTATTTTACAAGTCTACTAATAAAGCACCAATAATCGTTAAGTATTTTTACCTGATTAAAAAACAAATAAAGATTTAATATATAACGAAAGAAAAAATAGTACAGCGAAGATATTGGACACAGCCAGAAAAGTGCGCATAACGTCTTTTTATCGTCCCTCAAAAAAGCCGCCCTTCGGGACTTATAGCACTTTAATTGTCTGACTGTCCAATTTTAAAACTGCTTTCTTTTTTTCCTTTTTCTTTTTTAAATATTTGTTTAAAATTCACAGTTAATGGCTATCATAGGCAAAATATGGTCATGATAGGATTTGTCAATACTCTGCTTTAATTTAGTATCAGACTTTTAAAATTGCTGAAGACCACCTCGTTCCTGTGGTCTGGCAAGATGAACGGTTGTTTAACAACCGCCTATCTTGCCACCCATTGCCTCGGGACTCGGCGGTGGAGAAACTTAAAAGAAAGAGTTTGATAATAATGAAAATGAAAGATGATGAAAAGAGAAAATTCAAACAGAACACGAATCGTGGGACTGCGATTCACTCCATTGGAGTATGCCGAGCTGGAAAAAAGATTCAGAGCAAGCACCTGCCGAAAATTAAGTGACCACATCAGAAGCCACTTATTCAACAAACCAATTGTAGCCACCTACAGAAACCAGTCTTTAGACGAACTGATGGAAGAGACAGCTGTTCTAACTTCCGAATTAAGGGCAATAGGCAATAATATCAATCAGATTGCCAGAAAGATAAATACGCTTAAAACAGTTCCTGATTTTAAAGGACATCTTTATCTGTTCGAAATCCAGAGAAAAAGACTTTTTGACAAAATGGAAGAGGTCTCAGGTCACACACAGAAAATAGCAGAAAAATGGTTGCAGTGATAAAAACAAGCTCGTCCATAAGAGGCGTTCTGAACTACAACGAAAATAAAGTTGAGATCGGAAAAGCTGAATGCATTAGTGCTGTGAATTATCCTCTTGAACTGGAAAAACTGAGTTTCACTTCAAAATTAAACCGCTTTTTAAAACTGGCAGAACTCAATACCAATGCGAAGCGAAACACAGTGCATATCTCGCTCAACTTTGATCCCTCGGAGAATCATTCGAAAGAAAAAATGGTTGAAATTGCAGATACCTATATGGAGAAACTGGGATTCGGCAGACAGCCTTATCTGGTGTATCAGCATTATGATGCAGGGCATCCGCACTGCCATATAGTGACAAACAACATTCAGAGAGACGGAAAAAGAATCGATCTGCATTTATTGGGAATCAGAAAATCAGAACCTGCCCGAAAAGAAATTGAAGAAATGTTTGGACTTGTAAAAGCCGAAGGAAGAAAACAGAAAGAACAATTTTCGTTAAATCCGATAGATATCGGCAGAGTCCAATACGGAAAAGCAGAGTCCAGAAAGGCGATCAATTCAGTTTTAAACAAGGTTTTATTTGATTACAAGTATTCAAGCCTGCCTGAACTCAATGCGGTTTTAAACCTCTATAACGTTCATGCTGACAGAGGAAGCGAGGAATCGAGAGTTTTTAAAAATAATGGATTGCTTTACAAGATACTTGACCAGAATTCAAAACCGATAGGCGTGCCGATAAAAGCCAGCGAATTCTACGGCAGACCCACCTTAAAATTTCTGGAAGGAAAGTTTAAGTCTAATGAGGCAGAGAAAGAATCTTGTAAAAAATATGTTAAAAATGCCGTAAAACTGGCTTTCCTTCGTGAAAGCATATTTTCTCCCGAAAAATTATCCAAGATATTGGAAGATGAAAGCATTCATATGATACTAAGAAAAAGCAATGAAGGACAGCTTTACGGAATAACCTATGTTGACCATAAAACCAGATCCGTTTTCAACGGAAGCAGTCTGGGAAAAGAATACAGTGCAAAAGGAATTCAGGAAAGCTGTGCACTGAACATTCTTGCAATTGAAAGAAAATACCAAAAGTCCAATTCAACCACTTCAGAAAACTTTCAAAATCTCGAATCGCAAGAGTATGTAAAAGAAAATCTGGCAGATATACTGCTCCGTGGAGAAAAAGTAAATGAATATGTTTCTAAACAGTTTAAACAAAAAAAGAAAAAGAGAATTTATAAAAGGATTTAAAATATTTAAGGGTGCAACTTTGCACCCTTAACTTTGAAACAGTAAAACTTAATTGCAATGTTCAAGAAATAATTGTTTTGCATTTACTTGACCTAACATTGATATTTCCAACCACACTTGGCAGGCATTCTGTTTATCGCCAGATTCAAAATATACTGCAGCCTTATTGTATAATGCATCTATATTTTTATGATCAAGATTATATGATTCGGTAAAATATGTAACAGCCTCTGGATATCTCTTTTCATCGTATGCTATTAATGCTTTATTAAAATAATCCGAAGATTTTCTTAGGTCTTCCATTTTTATTCCATTAATCCTTTCAAATTCAGTTAAATCTTTTGTGAAAAAGATTACTGAAATCCCCCAATAGCTTTTTGTAATTTCACTTTTTAAGACAAATGGAATTTCAATGGATTCATAACCTTGAAAGTCTTTTAAGTTCCATTTTTCAAAGGAATGATCAATAATTTTTTTTACGATTCTTATTCTTGAAGAATCATTTTGTGTCGAAAATGTAACAGCTGTCTTTACTTTTTTTTGTGCTGGATAAATTTTAAAATTCCCTATCAATTCAAAGTTCGAATAATTATTTTTGAAGGCTTTATTCAAATCTATTTCAATCGTTGCATTAGTTTTTGGTGTAAAAAATTTTGACGCGGTTATATTTTTTTGATCTTTATACTCTTCTTTAAAATTGTCCAATACAACTTCTTGTTTTCTAAAATATAATCTTTTTAGCTTATCATCTGTCAAACCATCAATTTTTTCACTTAATATCAGAGAATCATTACTTACTTTTTCAATAATAAATCCTGCATATTGAGATGTTTTTATCAAATTATTAATTAAGGTAAAATCTAAACAACTTTCATTAGTTCTATGAATTGGACTTGAATTAATACATAATTTATTTTGATCAATTCTATATTCTGCATAAACAGAATCTTCTACAAATCGACCAAAAAGATCGCTGCCATCTTTCATCTCGACTTTATCGTTTATCCAATATCCTTGTATTGTTGCGAGTTTGATCTGCCCATAATTATTAGTGAAGAAAAATAAGGCTATGATAAAAAGAAAGTTTTTCATTTTGAAATTATACTTGTTAGATCTATTTTGGTTTCCGGAAAAAATATTTTCGATTTGAAATTCAATCTTAAAGGATAAACTTAGCATTTTATTACTCAAATCCAAAAGTAAATCTTCAAAACAGCAGTAAAAATCACTAAACTTTTACTGAAGCAGATTGTTCGTCTGTTGAGCCTTTTCAGATGTGTTCTGAGTGTCAAATTTTTCCTTTCAATATGATTCGTGCCAAAGCGTTTTACACAATGTAGTTTCTCTTCGATCAAATATCGATAGTTTTTCAATCTGTCCGTAAATATCTCTTTAGCTTCTGATAATTTTAGAGTTTCCAAAACACGACTCAGCGTTTTATTGGTTCGTTTCCCAACATTAAAACTCACAACTGTTTTAGAATTCCTTTCCAATGCATAAACCAGCCAGATATAATTTTTCTTGTGCCTAATATAAGTACACAGCTCATCGACTTCATAAGTCTTGCCTTTGCTGATAATGGGTTTGATAATACTTCTGGCAATTGAAACAATTCTTTTCAATAATGTTGTGGCCGATATTTTTAATATTCTTGCTGTGCTTCTTATTCCTAAACCTTCTTTTGTGAATAGAATTATCTCCTGATTAATGCTTCTTTTACACGCATTATACGTATAATCAGACTGCTGTCTCTTTTGACAAACACAACATTTATAACGTTGATTTCCGTTAGATTGAAATCCATTTTTTATGCATTTACCATTACAAAAATTACATTTTATTTTCATGACCTAATTTGAAACACTAAGGTAAGACAAAAGCATTTTAAGGCTTTTAAAAAGTCCAAAAATAGAAGAGACGACCAACTGGTCGTCTCTTTTTACACTCAATAATTAATAGTTTATATTCTTTTTCAGTTCGTTACGCTGTTATTTTGTAAAAACACCTAATCTGTAACATTACCCGTTATGGAATGGCTTTTTGTATTTTTATGTGCAAACATTGTAAATACAAGCTTTCGGTATTGACATATCTAGTTATTAGCACTATAAAATTTGATATATTTTGTAAACACGACCATCAATTTCTAACCAAGAAAGTACTTTTTGGTCTATTAATGTTGATAATTCGTCCTCAAGTGTTTCATTTATATTAAAATCTTTATAGTCGGGATGTGTTCTTATAAATTCCGAAAATTTCCACAATGAGAATTCTATTTCTTTTCCTTTTAAAGGTGCAAAATCATATTCACAAATAATTCCATTTTTTTGTAATTTACATCCAGCTCCATGATAAGAATATTGATATCCATCAATATTACCACTTCTGTCAAATAAAACACCTGCTTTAAAAAAGGGATTTTCGTTTAATTTATATTCTTCAATCATTAGATTTTCAAAATCTCTAATAAATTGTATATAGTCTTCTAATATTTCTTTAACAATCATCAATGTAGTCCTTTAATTATTTCTTCTATTTTACTAGCATATTTAGCATAAGCCGCTTTCGCTGAAAGTTCAACGGCTTCAATTGTTGCACCAACACTTTTTGCGGCTTCAATTCTGTGGTGTCCATCTAAGATATACGTTTTACCTTTATAAACAAAAGTCTCAATTCTTTCCGCATAAATGCTTATATCACCTGCTTTGATTTTTGTTGCAATAGAAGCGACTTTTTCAGTTGCCTGAGCTCCTTTTTCTGTGCTTACCAATGCTTCTAGTGTTTTTCCTGAATAAGATACAAATTTTTGTTCAGCACCTCCTAAAAAGAATGTTACAGCTTCTGGAAATTCAGCAATTTGCAAATTACCTTTTTTCTCACCGCCAAAAATAATTCCTTTTATAGCTTTAATCCAGTCTATTTTAGGTTTTTCTGCTTTTCCTTTTTTTGCAGGTGGGTCTTCGCCAGTTTCATTATTATTCTTACCATCACTATTTCCACCAGAATTAGCATACGACATAGCTTCGTTAAAAGAAACCTCTTTACCATTAATTACATATTGCCCCGTTGTACTATTGTATATAGGCGAGGCTCCACTTGGGTCTGCAAAATATACAGGATTATTACTAAATGCATTATACGGCGATTCAGTATAATGTGTAACGGGGTCTATTACTGTCCATCTTGCAATAGCAGGGTCATATTGACGCACATCCATTGCGTACATGTTAAGTCCCAGCTCGTCTTGAAGCTCCTTTCCGTTGTACTTATACTTATTATTTGTTTCAGGTAGAAAAACATAACCTACATGTTTTAATCCAAAAGGATAATAATGTGTCTCATCAATAATTTCAAGAACCTGAGTGGTTGGATTTTTAGCATAACTCAATCTTATGTTTCCTAAATGATCTTTGTACTGAAACACATAAGAAAGAGCTCCACTGGTATTTTTTACATAACCTTCTGCTGTTGGAAAAAACTCCAAAACATTATCCTTATACTGAAAACCTCCTAAATAATTTGTATTATTTGTAACAGCTCCTTGAGTTACTATTTTCTCCAACTTCTGCCCTACTGCATTGTAAATATACTCAATACTTCCAGTTGTTCCAAATGTAATTTTCTTAGGTAGGTTGAGCTGGTTGTAGTCAATTTTAGTAATATTTTTATTTTTGTCCGTAATCATATTACCATTAGCATCGTAAGTATAATCATCACCCGTTTTATTAAAATCATTAAATCCGCTTGTATTATTTGCATTATCAACAACTTTGGTTAGCTGGTTTGTATTGGTTGGATATGTATATACTAAAGCATCAATTGCATTTGTACCTATTTGAGGGTCCATATCTCCGTTCCTATTCAGAAACATAATATTTCCATTTTTATCGTAGGTCATATTCTCATTATACATTTCTGTGGCCACTCCATTCTTTTCATATACTGCTGCCGACAATCGATTGAGATTATCATATTTATACCCATAACCTCGATCTGTATCATCAGAGCCCGTTTTCCAAAACGTTTCAGATATATTACCATTATACAATGCTTTAACATTAGGAACTACAACTTGTACGCTGTTATAATTAATTTTAAAAGCAAATAAATCCTTAGGATCTGAACCTTGTTGTAAACCACCAGGCCCTACTTTATTAATCTCGGTAAGCCAGCCTCTGATATTATAATTAAAATCAACTTTCTGCAAAGGACTTCCTGTACTATTCCCTACATTTTTACTCATTAACTGCCCTAACTCATCATAAGTGTTGGCCGCCATAAGCTGCACCGTACCTCCATTAATTTGATGTGTATGAGTCAGTAAACGATCCTGTGGCGAATAGGTAAAATCTTCTCTTATCGTTATCTCTGTGGCTCCTGAGGTACGTTTGTGTTTGGCAATAGTATAAAGTGTTTTACCAATAAAATCAAGTTTACTATCTGTATAAGTATATCCTCCTAAATGATTTTGAGTATAGGTACGAACAGGTCTTGACTTATCATCATAAAATGTAGTATTGGTTTCGCCTAACATTGCTGCTGCATCTGTTAAAGCTCTTGTCCAGCTTCCGGTAGCTAAAGTTTTAGTATTAGCCAAAACGGTTTGTCCCTCTACTGTTGAAGGTACAGCTTGAGCATTAGGAAATACATAATTATCATAATAATTAACCGTTAAGAGCTTAAAACTCGTTGGAGCAATCGTATTACTATAATAAGCTGCAATACCATCTATAGTACCTGACGTTTGTTTGGTTTCGAACAAAACGGTTGCTGAATTTTGAGCATCCTGCAATGATTTTCTGGCAGCTGAAGTTGATGTCTGATTCATCCAACCTGTATATATAGGTCGGTTAAAAGCATCATATTTGGTAATTAACCAACCCACAGCGGTATCATTTTTAAAAGGAGAAAATGCCGGTCCGGTTGCCACTGGTCTGTCTAATTTATCATAGACAATAAACTCCCATTGTTTTCCTGGCAGTTTTTTTTCTACCAAACGATTGCGATAGTCATATTTATATTGGTAACATAAATCATCTAAAATTTGTTGCGTAATAACTCCTTCTGCTTTAGGAGGCAGTACATAGGTGAGATTGCCATAAATATCATAGACATAATAGGTGTCATGTTTTACCCCTGCATCATAAGTTCTCTTTAAGACTACCTGACCTTCTTTGTTTTTAAATTCTACTGTTGATCCTGCAGATTCAGTTGGATTTACAGCAGTATTCTCATCATAAGTAATATTTTTATACAATTGATTGACTGCATAGTTTCCGGCATCTGAGAAAGCTATAGCATACAACCCTAATCCAGCATCCCAATTCGTATTGGCTTTAAATAATCTTACTTCTGTACTGCTTGTATTGGTCTGATAATCTAGTTTAATTTCATGACCACTGTCCATCTTCCAAGAGGTTCCAGGAGCGGCTTGCCTTAAAACTCTGTTTAATGGAGACGACTCTAATTTCTTCTCAGAAAAATAATTTGCAGTGTTATCATATTTAGAACTATTATACAAACTGTTAAGAGCTGTTTCAGATGATGTTATTGTTACTCTTGGATAACTGTTTGCTCCATTGGCCAACCAGTAGGGTAAATATTCTTTTATCTGTCTTCCAAAACCATCATAAGCCATTGGTGTAACGATATCTTTATTATTTCCTCCCTGACCTATTGCTGTAGTTTGAACAGGACGACCTAATCCGTCAAAGTAGGTAACACTTTGATTGATTTCGTCTTTGGTTAATGAATTAAAATTAGCTGACTGAACTGCTTTTTTGGGAGCAGCAGTGTAAACAAAATTATCATCGCTGAAAGTTTGGGCAGTTAAGCCCGAACCAGTAAATAATAACAGAATTAATATAATGATGTATTTTTTCATACAGATTGCTTTATGTTTTTTATTCTAATAGAATTAATTAACAGTGTAAGATTGAACGCTTGGCACGCCAACAAAGGTTAGAGACATCTGTAACGTTGAATTGGTGCTATTAGCCGGTAAAATAACATCTTTGGTTACAGTATTAATTTGATTAAGCGGATACTTATATGTAACTGTCACAGAAACTGTCCTTGCGGGATGACTTGCTGAATTGCAAGTAACTGTGATCCAAACCATTTTCATATTAGAATCATAATCTGACATAGAGGCATCATATGCTTCTGACGAACAAGTTCCATTTGCATTGGCATAAGCCTGATAATTATTAATCAAATCAGCCTGAGCTTTATTATTTGCATCTAGCTGAGATATTGTAGAAGTGTATGTTCCTGATTGGATTACATAAGTCGACGCTGAACCATATTTACCTGCTCCGCAATCGTTTTTATTTCCAGTTTTTGACATATAAATATTACTAAACGTACAATATCCATTAGCATTGGCATTTGTAGCTCCTTCAATCTCCAAATTTGCCAAAGCACGTGCATCAACATCAGCCTGAGATGTTTTTAAAATTATTGCTCCTTCTGGGAAACCATAGCTTACAAAAGAGCCGACTCCCCCTGCTGCACAATTTGTCTTTTGGAATGAATTACTTATAGCAGCACTTCTAAAAGTACAATCACCATATGCATTGGCATTGGCTCGTCCTTCGTTATTAAATCTAGTCGAAGCCTGTGCATCTGCATCTGCCTGAGAACTATTTGATGTCATTGTTCCTTCTGCCAGACTGTAGCCAACAAAAGATCCAACACCGCCAATCGTACAATTCGTTTTTTGAAAAGAACCGCTTAATGGTGCACTTCTAAAGGTGCAATATCCATTGGCATTGGCATTAGCCTGACCATCTGCATTAAATTTAGCCAATCCTTTTGCATCTGCATCCGCTTGAGAAGTTGTAGAAGTAGAAGCTCCAACTCCCTGACTATAAGCTACACTCGAACCTACACCGCCTGAAGCACAATTATTCCTTGTAAACGAACCACTTCTGGCAATACTACTAAAGGTGCAATATCCATTGGCATTGGCATTAGCCTGACCATCTGTATTAAATTTAGCCAGTCCTTTTGCATCTGCATCCGCTTGAGAAGTCGCAGAAGTAGAAGCTCCAACTCCCTGACTATAAGCTACACTCGAACCTACACCGCCTGAAGCACAATTATTCCTTGTAAACGAACCACTTCTGGCAATACTACTAAAAGTACAAATACCATTTGTATTGGCATTAGCCTGACCATCTGTATTAAATTTAGCCAGTCCTTTTGCATCTGCATCCGCTTGTGAAGTTGTTGAAGTAGAAGCTCCAACTCCCTGACTATATGCTACACTCGAGCCTACACCGCCTGAAGCGCAATTATTCCTTGTAAACGAACCACTTCTGGCAATACTACTAAAAGTACATGTACCATTTGTATTGGCATTAGTCTGACCATCTGTATTAAATTTAGCCAATCCTTTTGCATCTGCATCCGCTTGAGAAGTTGTAGAAGTAGAAGCTCCAACTCCCTGGCTATAAGCTACACTCGAACCTACACCGCCTGAAGCACAATTATTCCTTGTAAACGAACCACTTCTGGCAATACTACTAAAAGTACAAATACCATTTGTATTGGCATTAGCCTGACCATCTGTATTAAATTTAGCCAATCCTTTTGTATCTGCATCCGCTTGAGAAATTGTAGAAGTAGAAGCTCCAACTCCCTGCGTATAAGCTACACTCGAACCCACACCGCCTGAAGCACAATTATTCCTTGTAAAAGAACCACTTCTGGCGATACTACTAAAGGTACAAATACCATTTGTATTGGCATTAGCCTGACCATCTGTATTAAATTTAGCCAATCCTTTTGCATCTGCATCCGCTTGTGAAGTTGTTGAAGTAGAAGCTCCAACTCCCTGACTATATGCTATACTTGATCCTACACCGCCTGAAGCGCAATTATTCCTTGTAAACGAACCACTTCTGGCAATACTTTTGTATAAAACTACACTAGTTGAAGTATTATCACTACAATCGACTTGTTGCCCCTTATAATTGTAGCAATATTTTTGAAGTACATTTAGATCTTTATCTTTAACAAATTTTAATCGGTTAAAAGAGTCATACTCATAATACGAAGGCACTCCCTTAGGATCTGTTACACTTGTAACTCCTACAAGAGGATTATAGGTATAAGTAGAAATAAAGGCATTTGGCAATGTCCCTCTAAATGTATCTAACCCATTTCGTAATAATTGCTCCGTACAACTACCAGACATACAATTATCATTATCTGCATCTGAAAGCGTTTGTAAATTTGTTATTGTTCCAGCTGGAATTGACGCATAAACAAGATTTTCAATCTTAGCAATAGGCTGAGTTTTATTATAGCCCCAAATAATAGAAACAGGAACTCCACTTTCCAGAGTGTATTGCAAAATATTCCCCTTTTCATCATATTTATCGTATGTGATTTTTTTATCTTTAATTTTATCTATTTCAGCAATTCCTTTGTTTGCATACACATATTTAGGCAATAACAAATTAGATGTAGATGCATCGTTTATATATTCTGTTTTTTGATCCGATAACTTTGCCCCATTATGGTTTTGTGTCACCAACGGGATCCCAATCATATTCTTCAAAATCAATTCATTTCGAAAAGGCTCACTTGCCATTTCTATATCAGTTGGATAAAAATATTTGGTTTGTAAATCTTCTGCTTTTGAATTTTTCTTCTTTTTACCTTTTAGTAATCCACTGTCTAAATTGTAATCATAGTCTACAGTTTGCACCAATGAATCTGCTTTAAAATAATTGACGCTTTTTTCTTGCTGTAATATGTAGTTTTTAGGCTGATGTTTAAAGGAGGCTACTTGAAAATCAAGTAATGGTCTTGGATAAGTTAATGCACACCCCCCACCACCTTCACTAAATTTAAATCTTCTTTCTTGGACAAGTTTACAATTTAAAATGTATAAAAACTTGTCATTATTAGGCCTTAATAAGACTCCATAAGTATTACTTTCTTTAGCAACTTTGACACTTGTATTATCTTGTATTATTTTTTTATCAAGTAATCCTGTCAAAAAGGGAGCTTCTAAATCCAGAATTGAATTTGAAGTTGCCTGTCCATAATAGCTAAAAATTGTTTTCCCATTATCGACTAGTTGATTATTAGCATTTCTACCAAAATCTATTTTCTCAACTATTTTATACAATACAGGACTCCCCCTAAAAGTCGATAGCGGATAAATACTGGTATAATTATAAAAATCTCTTTTTACGTAAATTGATGGTGCACATAGTGAATTGTCCTGAAGATGATACCCCGAATAAAACTCAGGTTTTTGCAACATTAATCCTGTACTTTTATTGCTTTGCGTATAGTTGTAAATAGTTGTGATACATTTACCATCAAAATCACAATTTTGGACTTGTTTAACCCTCATGCCTCCAACTGTCTGATTAAAATATTCTGGACGTTGTTTCAAACTAACATCCAATGTTGCTGAAGATCCAATTGTCGAATTTGCCGTAATCCGATAAGTCCCTATTTCATTAATAATTATTTTCTTTGTTTCTGTAAAAATTAATTGAGGAGGAATCCAGCCAGTTTGTTCCTGAGACCAGAATTGTGCAGCCTGATAAATAGGATTTGCACTTTGCCCCTCTTTAAATAACATAACCTTGGTGTCTCTGTCCGCATATGGATTAATTTGAGTATGATTTGTTAAAGATGAAACAATATTGATTTCCGCTGGAACGGTAGATACTACAAAAATATTCTCATTGGGCGCATCACTATTAGCTGTAGTTGCTGCCCTTACAGAAGAACTAACGACACTATCTGCATCATAAGGAAAATTATAATCCCCTGATTTCGTATAAATACTGTTTGGTTCATAATCTATTAATGAATATCCTTTTGTTTGATAAGTAATTTTGGTTAATGCTCCAATTTTAGTACTAGCAAAATCAGGCTTTAATGTTGGATTGTCAAAAGGAGTGATTAAATTACTATATGTAACAGGAATTCCATTTGAGTCATAATATCCCCATAAATCTTTTTTTGCATAATCGCTATCAACTTGCAATACAGGATAAGGAAGACTCATATCATATTCCATCTCGTTTGTAATAACACCGTTGTATTTTACATTCAACAAATTAGTTCTTCTTCCTGTCCATGATGAATATGTAAAATCATAACTTTTAACAATTTTATTTAATTTATCTTTTACACTTAAATTGTTAATTACAGCAATTGCAGGTTCTATTGAGTTATTACTGTACTGCAGTTCGATAGTACAGGTACTAGTCGTGATTTTTTTTAATTTATTCGTACCAACAATAGTAGATGTTTTATTATTATCTATTAAAGAACTTTGAACTATACCATATTGTGAGCTGTTTTGTGTCAGAGTTTGACTTATGTTGATATCTGTATAACTATTATCAGTTGTTTCATATTCAAATACTATTTTATTAGGTGTTGAAGGAAAATTAATTTCCGTCAATAAAAAAGAAGAAATATAATCAAATGAACTTGCACCAGAGGACTTAGAAGCGTTTAAAATTCTATTAAAAATATAATTAACACCCTGATCATCTGTAATGGTAAAACCACTATGAGAATATCCTACTACTTTATAGTTTTCATTTTTCAAAAAAATCGCATTATTATCTTTATCAATATAAAAACTACAATTAAGATTTCCTGCGTTAACACTATACTTATCAGGCTCACCATCAAAAACACCATTGCTCACATTCTCTAAATAATGATTAATTGTCGTCAAACCTGCCGCGGTACTATAATCATCATATGGAGGCAGTTTATTAATATATTTATAAACGGTCTCTTTATTGTATTCACGACCTACATCATCTAGGCCGTTAATTGAATGAAGAATTGATCCTCCCATATTAAATACCCATCCAACTCCGGCATATCCTGGTGTTTCATCTAAAATTAATCCCGAATAATTATAAGACAAATTAATAGGCATACTAAATGACCCCTCTTTTATTTCAAAAATTGGAATGGTATAATTCATTCGACCTGTTGAAATATCAATCGGTATTTCACCTACTTTACTTATCGAGGCAGCTTGAGGTGGGGCAACAGTTATGTTTGGGATGTAATTTTTTTTAACATCTCCTTCTTCTTGAGATTTTACATTTTGTGTAAAAAAAACAAGAAAGAATAAAAAAGAATATATATTTGATTTCATACTGATGTGCAACTTGATATAAAAAAAATTTAAATATAGGCAACTATTTACCTAACAGATTTGATTACTTTAACAGATTCTGTTTTTACATCAGTTTTAATCTTTATAATGTAAATTCCTTCTGAATACCGGCTTAAATCTACCGGTACAGTTCTGTTATTAATAACAAACTCCTGCAAAACACGTCCAGCAATATCTACTACCGTAGCTGTTCCTGACTTAAAATCATATCCTATAATTACATTGGTATAAGTCACAACAGGGTTAGGTATTGCCTCAATACTGGCTTTAACTTTCTCAACTTTTGTTTTGTCTTTTAATTTTACAACCCAAAAATCATTATTGCCAATATTTGAATTTTTATCCTTTGAAGAATTTGAATTTGAAGTTCCTGCCATCAAATAGCCACCATCACGAGTCTCAATTAACTTTCGAAGAATATCCTCTCCACTGCTTCCTACAGTTTTACTCCAAAGTTCTTCACCTTTATCATCAATCTTTAAGGCAATGTAATCATTGATACCATCTTTATCTGTACTAATGCCTGCGGCTTTTGCGACATTATTAATTACAGATCGATTTGCTTCCGTTTTAGCATAACCAGCGATCAGGTAGGTATGATCTTTATTTTCAACTAAAGAAGTTAATATATCAATCTTTCCAAAATCGTACGTTTTGCTCCAATCTATGCTACCTTCTTTATCTAATTTTAAAATCCAATAATCTGTACCATTACTCACAATACCTCCCATAGTGGTTAGCGCATTTGTACTGTTAGAATTTCCTCCAACAATATAACCTTCATCACTTGTCTGGTGAATTACATAAACCTGATCATCTCCATCTGCTCCATAGGTGTTTTGCCATTGGATTTCACCAACATCATTTATTTTTATGATCCAATAATCCCCAATACCTTTATTACCATCTGTTTTATCTCCTGATATCGGAGAATTTGAATAACCGGCCAAAATGTAACCGTTATCAGTTGTTTGCTCCATGCTTCTTAATAAATCAGCATACTGACCTCCATACGTTTTTTGCCATTCGATATTCCCTTTTTTATCTAACTTTACAACCCAATAATCCATATTACCTCTACTTCTTTCAGACTTATTATATAAATCTGCTTTAGTAGTTGCTATAGATTTTTCATCTGGTTTTATATTAGAAATCGAAGGAGGATTAGAGCTTGAAGAACCACCTAATATATAACCTCCATCTTTAGTCTGAAAAGCGCACAGCAATTCATCTTGGCCATTACCACCAATTGTTCTCTGCCACTGCTCACCGCCTGAGGCATCTAATTTTATGACCCAAAAATCAGTAAGCCCTTTACAGTCCTCCCCTTTCTGGAAACCACTTCCCGAACTAGATGTTCCGGCTAAAATAAATCCACCATCTTTTGTGTTTTTGATACTTTGAAGTAAGTCGAATCCACTGCCTCCAAAACTTTTTTGCCAGTCAAGATCTCCTTTTTCATTCATTTTCCAGACCCAATAATCTAAGTCTCCATGATTATCGTCTGCCTTATTTCCAGTTTTATCCGAAAGTGAACTGCCTCCCAAAATAAAGCCATAGTCGGCTGTTGGCTGGGCATCAAAAAGATAATCGGCATGTTGGCCTCCGTATGATTTTTCCCAAAGAATGTCTTGAGAGTAAATAAATAATGGTAGTAAAAGAGAAAATAGTAAGTAAAGTTTTTTCATACGCAATTTTTGTTAGGATTTGGGAATCTAATTTTGCTTTGCGAATCTAAATAACCTGCGGATACAAACATTACGGTTTTCCTCATTTTACATATAAATCTCCAACATCGTCTGTAAACACTACGGAAAAATCCACAACTTTAACACTAAATCAGTAAAATTATTAATTTTTAAGCTTTGATAAATTACTATTTTCAAACAATTTAATGCTTTAATTATAAAATTAAAACTCCTAATTAAATAAAAAACTGAAATTAGTTTCTTCAAATCAACTATAAAACGGTTCTAAAACTATCTCATTAACATACCAAATGATTATGTAATAACTCATTTCTAAGTTTAGAAAGGTTTACGAAATTAAATAATCTTTCAAGGTAAGATCTGCAAAAAACAATTAAGCTCTTTTTTCTTCAAAAAAATCATAGAAGTTTTGCAATATTAAATCTAAGACGCACACGCAATAATACTATAATAATCTTCAATAATCTGGTTAGATATTTGAATGCTTCCCGCTACTGTATTGTCTCAACAATTTTCTGAAGGCACCTATATGTGCACCTTTTTTTGAGACAGTTTGGGAAAGACTGCTACCATTGATCTCAAAAGACAGGTTCTGGATGAGAGGACTCTGCTAGTTTCAAAAGAAACGTTAAAAGTCAAAAGCTTTTAAAGAGTAATATCTAAAGGCTTTTTGTTTTTAGCAAACGATTGTATTTACTAGAATATTTTCTCTGTTCTTGTTTTAACTTCTCCTTACTGCGGCCTGAATGTCTTCCTTTATAAATTCCCAATATTTGCCTTTAAGACAGACAGGGTCAAAATCATCATCAGCAGAAGTAAAATCAATAAAGTTTTGCAGGATTTTTTCTTCATCATGAGTATACTCACTTCTTTGTTTGTGAAGGCTCAGCATTTTTTTTATATCGTACTTAGGTAAAAGATCATGCAGGTCCCAAAAATCTTTTTTACGGCCTCCCCTTAAAATAACATCTACCTTCATGGCTATAATTTCCTTTACACTTGCCATACGCACTCCATCCATTACAATGGCGTCCTCAATAAATTTCTCATTACTGTAGTAAACATCCAGCTTCACAGTATTATCTTTATCTGTACCAATAAGATAAGATTTACCCATACCTACAATACCCCCAAATCCTTTATCTGTATAAGGAAAATTTGCCATCAAATAGTTCTCAAGTATATCAAAATCTATGCTTCCATAATCTTCATCTGTAAAAAGATCAATATCAACAGACAATCTATGTCCGATTTGAAGACTCAGCGCTGTTCCTCCAACCAGACGAAAAACTTTAAATTCATCCGCCTGCATAAGCTGCAGAAGACTCTCTCTCAACAATTGATTTACTGTTTTCCAGTACATCATGATCTTTTGGCTTTAATATACGTTTTTCCAACGGCTTCTCTGATCACGGGCTTGATTCTCTCAGTCCCGTAAAATCGGATGATTTCTTTTTTTTCACTGATATTTCCACGCTCAAAAACCCTTCTGATAACAGCCTTAGACTGACTTTCCCAGTTAATCGTATTGATATTAGTATCCCAAAAAAGACTCTTTCTAAGCCTGCTTATCTCGGGATGATTGCCCTGTAATGTTTTTTGCTTCTCTTTTTTTATGTCATAATACGTTTGAAGCACCAAAAGCGAACCCTCTTCAAGTCCAAGGGCACTTTCTATTTTAAGTGCTAAGGCAGTATTGAGATCTCTTTTCCCTTTTATAATAGCATTGATAGTCTGGGGATGCTCAAACAGGGATTGTGCAAAGGGACGCTGTGCAAGATTTCGTTTATCAAGCTCGCGTTCCAGTACTGCCCCTGGATGAATTCCCTTATATTTCTCATATTCCCTTTTCATACTGCAAATATAAACAAATTTGTTTACAAATGACATTAACGGCTTGTTATTAATACAATCAATCTGGTTCGAATTGAAAGATGATGAGAACGACAGTGATTTTTTGAAGATTGCATTCAAACTAAGCAATACCAGATGATAATTTCGGTAATAGTGGGAATTGGAGTTGATACCTTTTTTACTACTCTAGAATAATGCTTTAATCTCTTAAACCTAAATATTCAATATTTTTGATATATTTGGAGTTGATACCTTTTTTGCGACTAAACGCTTAGGCAGTGTTTATCTAAGCAGTAAAAAAATGAGGATATATTACCTAAAATTTCTGACTGGCAGCTAATTTTATTCCGGCTAATTTTAACAGCATGAAAAATACGAGGAGAACCTTTACTTTAGGCTTTAAGATTCTGGCCGCTTCCATGAGCATCCACTGCGGAAGAGTCTGTGACGTAGCAAGAGAACTCAACATCAGTACAAGTACCCTTCAGCACTGGAAGAAGCTTTACCAGGAAGGCAGATTTACCATAAAGAAAACTTCAGCTGAAATATCCCATAAAAATGAGCTGCAGAAGCTTCGGAAACAGATAAAAGAATTAGAAATTGAAAGGGACATTCTAAAAAAGGCTCAAAATATCTTCTCCAAGAGCGGCGGGTGAAATATGAATTCATCAGAGAAAATGCTGAAATTTTTCCCGTTGAGAAGATGTGCCGGATATTTCAGATCCACAAAAGCAGTTTCTTCCGATGGCGCAAAAGAACACCCACCGAAAGAGCAGAACGAAAAGCCCTCATCATAAGCGAAATTATAAGAATTTATCACTGGAGCCAATTTCGATACGGAAGCCCGAGAATTGCTAAAGAATTAGATTCTATCGGGATAAAAGTTTCCAGAAAATTTGTCGGGCAGATTATGAAGGAAAACCATCTGAGAAGCATTGCAAAATCTAAATATAAAAAAACTACAAACCCACCCCGTAATAACAACTCGGCAGAAAACAGATTAGAACAGATTTTTAAGGCAGCCAGAACAAACGAAATCTGGGTTTCTGATATAACATACATCGAAACAGATGAAGACTGGATCTATCTCACTGTGGTAATAGACCTTTTTGACCGTAAAGTGATCGGCTGGTCAATCAGCGAGACAATGAGAGCAAAAGATACCAGCATCACCTCTTTAACGAAAGCTCTTCTAAATCGTCCATTGCAGAACAATCAGGAACTACTCTTTCACTCAGACCAAGGAAAGCAATATGCCTGCCGTGAGTTTATTGCTTTATTAGCCACAAATAAAATAACCCAAAGCATGAGCCGAAAAGGAAACTGCTATGATAACGCGATAGCAGAAAGTTTCTTCAAGACATTAAAGGTAGAACTGGTATACCAAAATAAATATAAGACTAAAGAGAAAGCAGAAAAATCAATAACCGATTATATCGAAAACTTTTACAACACCTGCAGAAGACATTCTGCACTCGGAAACTTAACGATCGAAGAGTTTCAGAATCAGCAGCCAATTAAATAATAGCTTTTCTTATGATGCTAGCGTTAAAATGGGTGAACAATCGATGCATTTAGATTTAACAAGAACTTATAACTTTATTTAATTAAATAAAGTATTTCCCTGGCTAACATCTTAACTATTTTTTTTAACATATAGTTATTACCAAAAGTTACATTTATTTTTAATATTTTAGTCTTTGTGTTAAAATAGTAAATGACTTTAATATTTGTCACAACACAAAATAATATTTTTCATAATGATTCAATGACAATACATGCAACTAACTTAATAATTCAAAAATGAAAAATTTCATCCTATTTCTTCTATTATTATCCAGTACAATTATTTATTCGCAAAAAGGGCCAAAAATCGAGTTTCTAGCCCAGGACAATACAATCGATTACGGAAAAGTTTCAAAAAGTGAAAATATCCTCCGCTCATTTGAATTTAAAAACACAGGAGATGCACCATTATTAATTATAGCAGCAGAATCGACAGTAAGCTATGTAGTGGTCAATAAGCCATCTGCGGCAATTATGCCAGGTAAAAAAGGGAAAATTGATGTAACTTATAATAGCATCTCAACCGGTCCGATTCGTAAAACAATTACTGTAGAGAGCAATGCCGTCAATTATCCTGATGGAAGAATTGCAATAAAAATTAAAGGCGAAGTTTTATAAATGCACAATATGAGTATTTATATTAAATTCCAAGACATAAACTCTTAACTGAAAGTGAGTTTTTATCAATTTATAAAAGAAAACCCGAAACAGTTGCTCGGCTTTTAATAATTTTTTGAAATAATAATAATAATAATAATAATAATAATAATAATAATAATAATAATAATAATAATAGCCTTCACAATCAAATATATCTCCTTATCTGGCCTCACAAAAGCATAAAACAAATAAGGTATTGCTGAGATGTTTCTTTTGTGTCACAAAGATATAATTTTTAAATTTATGATCTACACTCATCTTCAGAACTGTATATTTATAATTTTTATTCATTTGAGCATTTTTTTAAAATCAGTCTGAGCTAAACAATTCCGGCCAAATAACAATATATTTTCTACATTACAGTACTTCACCTTTTTAATGTCCTTTTTTAAGATATTCATCAAAGGCTTTATCAGGATCTGATGTTGCGTATTCATTTTGCGGTTCGGGAATATATTTGATTCAACCTCAGGAAATCCCTAAAACATATCTAAAGTATTTGATTGTATTTTTTTGTCAAATAAAAATCATACGAATAAACATTGTAAGGCAAAAGCTTTTTTGAAAACAAATAAGAAATTAAACTTCCAAGCAAAATCGGAACAAACAATAAATATCCGTTTGGCAGTAAGCTACATATCAGAACCAAAGAGGTAAAGGGAGCAAAAAGAGAAGCAGATAAGGTAGCCGCTGCCCCTACCAAGGCAAAGTTTAACGGAATTAAATCTGTTCCAAAATAATTGTTACCAATAAAAGCAACCAGTAGTCCTAAGAATGCTCCCGAAACAATGCTTGGTGCAAATACACCGCCATCGCCGCCAGCACCAAGTGTAAGCGAGGCAGCCAGAGGCTTTAGAATAGTGATAATTAATAAGAAAAAAAATGAAACGTTCGGGGTTGTTACAGATTCATGCAGCACCTCACGAAGGGCATCGTAACTGTCACCATATAAGCCTGGAAAAAAGTAAATTAATAGTCCCACAAGTAAAGCTCCTAAATTCACACGCATGAAATTGTTGGAAATGGTTCCGAAGAGGCCTTTTATCCGGGTGACGAGTAGTGTAAAATAAACCGCTAATACTGCTGCAAAAAGACTTAGAATAACAAAATAAGGTAAGGCCTTCCAATTCCAATCTACAATGGTATATAGAAGTAAAGGTTTATTATCAAATAAAGAAATAAATAACCAGCTTACCAGTGCCGAAGAAGTGCAGGCAATAGCCAATGTTTTGCTTATTTTTCTTGCGATAACCTCCAGGGCAAATAGCCAACCAGCCAAAGGGCTGCAAAATAAAATAGCAACTCCTGCCGTTACTCCGGCGCAAATCAATTCTCTCTTGTATACTTGCGCTGACAATCTTTTTTTGTAGGCAAAGTTTCCAATAGTGGCAACAGCTACAACAGTAGATACTTCTATACCAGTGGAGCCTCCAAATATTACCGTCAGAAAACCATTAATATAATGCGAAGGTATTTTAAATAAAGGCAAGTGATCCTTGCGTTGATCAAGTGTTTTATAAATTTCGGTTATTCCTTTATTTTTGCGATTTTTGAATGCATATTTTCTTAAAAAATAAATAGCGGTAATTCCAATAGTTGGCAATAAAATTATTGCTACTGAATAATTACTGACAGCATTAAACAGATAATGTTCAAAAAAATCAGTAAGTTTCTTTAGTGAAAAAGCGAGCAATGCCCCACAGAGCCCAACAAAAGAAGATATAAGTATAAGTTTAAGGTAGTTTCGATGTATTATCTTGCGTCTTTCCATTTAAATTGTGTCTTTTTTATTATAAACAAAATTAGATATTAAAAAGCTAATGTTTTATTTTCTGTTTTTTTAATGTAGAAAAATTAGTCATCAAAGGATTTAACGAATTTTATTGCCAAAAGCGATCGTTCCATTGTTGGCTATTTGGTTCAGGAGAATAGGTTTTTAAACTCGCTATAATTTGATTTGATGGCATCTTATTTCTTATTGATGCGAATATATTTCTCTCTTCCAAGCGTATTAGTATTTCAAGATCTTCCTCAATCCTACTTAATGATTTTTCAATTAAAATATTTTTTGTAAAATGTTTTTTTATTTTTCGCTGCAATGTCAATGCTTTTTTTACCAATTCATTTTCCATTCCCAATATTGGAAAAATATGTTCCTTTTCCATCTCGAAATGCGCGGCCAATTCATTGCTGTAATACCAATCCGCATAATTTTTAATTCTGTCAGGGGCAATTTTTTGTTTAATTCCAACCCTGATTGCCCAGCATAGTTCTAATGAATGCTGGTGATCGCTATGTAAAGAGGTAAGTACTTTCTCCAGATTTCCCAAGTTCTCCTTTTTTATAAGTGTTTTTTCTAAATTCATTTTATTTTATCAATTTTCCCGAAGGATTTAATATCTCTGATCTAATTAAAATTATCATTTTGAAGTAAAAAACAGACCTTCCTTTGCGAAGGTCTGTGTTCTGATGGATGTAATTTCAAAATATTAATTCCATCCTCCACCTAACGCTTTGTAAATGGTAACAAAAGCATTTAGTTGTTGTTTTTTGGTTTCAATAAGTTCAAATTTAGATTCCAATGCATCTTTTTGTGTCAGTAAGACTTCCATATAATCGGCTCTTGCTGAACTAAATAAATTATTCGAAATCTGTATCGATTCATTAAGAGCCTGAACCTGTTTCGATTTCAGATCATAACTTTGTGCCGTGTTTTTAATTTTAGATAATTGATTTGCGACTTCAATATACGCATTTATCAAAGTCTTCTCATAATTATAAACGGCCTGTATTTGTTTGGCATTCGCCGAAATATAACTTGCCTTTATCGCATTTCTATTAATTAATGGCGCGACTAAATCACCTGCCAGTGAATAAAATAAAGATTCTGGAGAAGTCAACAAATATTTGGTATTGAAAGCTTCATATCCGATTCCCGCTGAAATTCCTACAGAAGGATAAAATTTAGCCTTAGCTACTTTTATATCCAATTTTGCTGCCATCAAATCCATCTCTGCCTTTTTAATATCAGGTCGGTTTTCCAATAATTGAGATGGAACTCCGGCATGGATCAAAGGCGGAATGATAGTATTAAAAACATCGTCATTTCTGACAATCGACTGAGGAAAACGTCCCAACAGAAAATTAATTTTATTTTCTGTTTGATAAATTTCCTGCTGAATATCAAACTGCAGGCTTTGCGTATTGAGTATCTGCGCTTCAAAACGACGCACAGCCAATTCATTAACTCTCGCAGCTTCTTTTTGAATTTTTACAACTTTCAATGCATTGGACTGAATATCGATATTTTGTTTCACAATTGCCAGTTGGTTGTCCAGCGCTAATAATTCATAGTACGAATTTGCTATTTCGGCAATCAGATTAGTAATTACAAAATTTCTGCCCTCAACAGAACTTAAATACCTGTTTAAGGCTGCTTTTTGTGCATTATGCAATTTGTTCCAAATGTCAATTTCCCATGATGCAGATAATCCAAAACCATAATTCGGCAAAGGATCGGGCGTTTCTTTACCGGGCATAATTTCGGTAGTAGCTTCGCCCGAACCTGTACTGGTATATCGACCAGATTTGTCAAGACTTGCTCCGGCATTAAAGCCAAGAAAAGGCAAATATTCTCCCTTTCTGGCTCTTACTTCACTGCGGGCAATTTCAATTTCCTGCAATGTAATATTTAGTTCCTGATTGTTCTTTAAAGCAATCCCAATCAGGTTTTTTAAATTCTCATCTGTAAAATAATTTTTCCATTGTATTTTGGCAGTATTAACAGTATCCTGAGAAGCATCTGCATAAACCTGCGGAACGGTTTTATTTTCTGTTTTCTCCATTACAGATGGTGCTTTACATCCTATAAAACATAGTAATATAAAAGACAAACCTGCGTATTTTATTTTTTTGTTATTCTTCATTTTCCTGTGTTTGATCGTTTGTTGAAAAATCATGCACATGATGCATAAAATCATCTGATAATGAACTTTCCTCTTCTCCTTTAATTAGTTTTCGGCCTTCGGCCAATGAACCAAAAATGTAATATAATCCCGGAACTATAATTACGCCAAAAATGGTTCCAAAAAGCATTCCACCCAATGCAGAACCTCCAATTGTACGATTACCGATGGCTCCTGCACCGGAAGCAAAAATCAAAGGAATCAATCCTGCAATAAAAGCAAATGAAGTCATTAAGATAGGCCTGAAACGCACCTTTGCTCCTTCAATCGCCGCTTCAAGAATTGTAGCGCCCTGCTGATGCTTGAGAACTGCAAACTCGACAATTAATACGGCATTTTTACCGAGTAAGCCGACCAGCATAATAAGTCCGATTTGAGCATAAATATCGTTTTGCAAGCCCATCAGCTGCAGTATAACAAAAGATCCCAAAAGCCCTATAGGTATTGATAAAATTACCGATAATGGAATAATAAAACTCTCATATTGTGCTGCCAGTACAAAATAAACAAAAGCCAATACGACTAAAAAGATGTATAGCGACTCATTTCCTCTGCCTGCCTCATCATACGAAAGACCTTCCCAGGCAATATCATATCCTTTAGGCAGGGTTTTAGCCGACACTTCTTTAATGGCTTTAATGGCATCTGCAGTTGTATATCCCTTAGCAGGCTGTCCCTGAATGGAAGCTGAATTATACATATTATAACGTGTTACCTCGTTAGGACCTTGTGTCTTTTTAAGTTTCATAAAGGCAGAGTACGGAACCATTTCACCATGATCATTCTTCACAAAAAGATTTAAAACATCTGTCGGAAGTCTTCTGAATTTAGGGTCCGACTGTACGTACACTTTGAAAAAACGGCCAAACTTAATGAATCCCTGCTCGTAGGTACTTCCTATCAAAATATTAAGGTTTTCCATCGCTTTTCCGATAGAAACTCCTTTTTGCATGGCCAAATCATTGTTAAACTCTAATTCATATTGCGGATAATTGGCGGCAAAAAAAGTAAACAATCCGGACAGTTCTTTGCGTTTGCTTAGCTCAGACATAAAGTTTTTATTGATTTTATCAAACTCCTGATAATTGGTACTTGTCGTTTTATCTAATAAACGCATAGAAAAACCTCCTGAAGAACCAAAACCCGGAATCGCAGGTGGTTCAAAAAACTCAACTACTGCTCCAAGATTTCTTGATTTTTCTTCAAGCTCCTGCATGATTTCTTTAACAGAATGTTTTCTGTCTGACCATGATTTAAGGTTGATCAAACAAGTTCCCGCATTAGATCCACGTCCTTCAGTCATGATTTCATAACCCGCTAAAGAAGAAACAGATTCTACACCTTCAACATCTTCACAAATTTTCTGAAGCCTGTGCGCCACTTCATTTGTTGTTTCCAAAGTTGATCCTGGTGGTGTCTGAATAATTCCGTAAATTGTTCCCTGATCTTCACTTGGAATAAACCCTGAAGGCAGCACCTGATTCTCAACAAATATCGCCACACAAAATCCGATTAAGATTAGAAAGGTCAGCCATCTTCTGCTTACAATAGATTTCAAAACAATTACATATTTGCCTGTCAGTCGTTCAAACCATCTGTTAAAGGCATCTAATGATTTGGTCAGGATGTTGCCTTTCTTTTGTTTACCATGATTATTTTTCAATAAAATAGCACAAAGAACCGGAGTAAGTGTAAGCGCAACTATTGCTGAAATTATAATTGAACTCGACATAGTAACCGAGAATTGTCTATAAAAGGTACCTACTGGTCCGGTCATAAATGCAATTGGAATAAAGACAGCAACCATAACCGCCGTAATAGCAATAACGGCACCTCCAATTTCGCCCAATACCAATTTTACGGCATGGTACGGTGTGATATGAGGAAACTCTTCAAACTTGGCATGGACGGCTTCAACGACAACAATGGCATTATCTACCACAATACCAATAGCCAGTACCAATGAAAACAAGGTCACTAAGTTTATGGACATTCCAAACATCTGGATCACAAAAAAGGCACCAATTAAAGAAACCGGAACTGCAATAATAGGAATTAGTGTGGAGCGCCAATCTCCTAAGAAAACAAATACAACAAGTGCCACTAATATAAAAGCATCACGCAGCGTGTGCATTACCTGATCGATAGAAGCATCAAGGAAACTTGATACGTCATAACTTATTTTATAATCCATTCCGGGAGGAAAAGTAGCTTTCATTTCCTCCAATTTGGCTTTTACATCATTGATAACATCACTTGCATTACTTCCATAGTTTTGTTTCAATACAATAGCCGCAGAAGGATGGCCGTCTAAGTTGGAATAAATATCAAAAAATTCGCTTCCTAATTCAACTTTTGCAATGTCTTTTAAATGAATGCTCTGCCCTTCTGCATTGGCTCGGATAATGATATTTTCATATTGTTTGGGTTCATTGTATCTTCCTTTATAGGTTAAAACATATTCTAAAGATTGAGCTGAAATACCCGAACTTTGCCCTAATCGGCCAGGACGGCCAATGATACTCTGTTCCTGTAATGCTTCCATAACTTCTTCTACAGAAATTTTGTAAGCTCTCATTCGGTCTGGATTTAACCACACCCGCATGGCATATTTACGGCTTCCTAATATTTGCGATCTTGCTACTCCTTTTACCCTCGAAATTTCAGGTATCATTTTTACATTAGCATAATTATAGAGGAATTTTTCATCCATACTTTTGCTTTTCGAATACAAGTTGACATACATTAGCATACTGGGCTGGATTGGCGTGATAACAACTCCTTCACGCTGAACCAATTCGGGCAATAATGGCATTACCTGATCTACCCTTGTTTTAACCCTGATAACGGCCTGATTGGGATCTGTTCCGGGTTCAAATATTATTCTGAGTGTTGCTTCTCCGGCGCTTGTTGCATCTGTTGCCATATAACGCACACCCTGAACTCCATTAAGAGAATTCTCTAAGGTAATCAGCGTTGATTTTACCAATACATCTGCACTGGCTCCCGGATACGCTATAAATATATTTACTGTTGTTGGTGCAATCTGAGGGAATTGCGATATAGGCAGCTGCTTTATGGCGAGTGAACCTATAAAGACAATTACAATCGAAATTATAATTGCAAAAACGGGTCTATGTATAAATTTATTAAACATGTTTTTTTAATTTTTTGAAGATTCGATTATTCTGCATATAATTCTAAATGAGACAATACCTCTTGAGGCTGCACTAATTTGTAGTCTATTTTTTCATTCTCTTTTACAAGTCGAAGACCTTCCAGAAGTATCTTGTCATTTACAGACAAACCTTCCTTTATTACAAATAAGTGAGGCATCTCTGCCATGACAACAACTTCTCTTGATTTTACAGCATTATCTTTATCAATTACATAAACATATTTTTTATCTAAAACTTCGAAAGTGGCTTTTTGCGGAATCAGCATTGCATTTTTTAATACAATCGGCATTTCGATACTGCCGGTTTCGCCGTGTCGCAATAATCTTTTTGGATTAGGGAAAGTAGCTCTAAAGGAAATATTTCCGGTTTCATTGTCAAAGTCGGCTTCAATTGTTTCAACTTTGCCAGGATACGCAAATCTCTGATTATTGGCCATTAAAAGATTTACTTTCATTTTATTTCCTTTATCTGCCTGGGTCTGATAATCTAAGTACTCAGATTCCGGAACATTATAATAAACCCACATTGAACTGTTATCTGCCAATTCTGTCAAAAGCTCGCCTTCATCAACCAGACTTCCCTGACGAACGTGAAATTTGTCTATAATACCATCAAATGGCGCTCTAATTTCAGTAAATTGTAAATGAACCTGGCTTAGGGACATTTCTGCATTGGCTTTTTCCAGTTTTGCTTTTGCCATTGCCAGTTCTCCCGGAGCAACAACGTTGCCATCAGCCAGCTTTTTAGTGTTTTTATATTCAATCTCAGCAAAACTTACTTCTGCTTTAGATTTTTTTAATTCGGCCTCATATAAAGTTGGCATAATTTTAAAAAGTAACTGGCCTTTTTTTACCGCCTGGCCTTCATCAACATAGATTTTTTGTAAATATCCGCGTTCCTGGGCTCTGAGTTCAATATGCTGGATGGAGTGAATTTGGGATACATATTCTTTAGTTATTGTAGTATCTTTTTCCATTGGATTGGTAACTACAAACTTAGTTTTTTCTTCTTTCGCTTCTTCTTTTTTAGAGTTGCAGCTTGTATGTAATAGCATAGCACACATACTTAGAAGCATGAGGATTCTCTTCATGATAATTTAAATGTTTAAAGGGAAATTTATTTGATTTTTAAAAAGTCTTAAAACAAGACAGTACAAGTTCTGATCCTTTTGTTACAGTAGAAAAAAACTACATGATACAAAGGATAAAACATACATTATAAGTAAATTGTAATACTTAAGGATTAAAAATCAAATCCTGAAAACCTGAAGGAGAATGTATACTTTATTAGAAAGTAAACTAAAAGTTTTGTAGTAATTTACCTTTTTAGTAAAGGCAACGCTGCGATCAGCTAATTTAGTACGACCTAAAAAATTTAAAAAATAAGTGCTCTTTGAAAGCTGTTTTCCAATAGCAGAAAAGTTTTCTTCTGTTTCTTCATTGTCAAGAAGACAAGCTTTTCTTTTGAATGTTTGGAAGGACTGGCCTTTATCCAAATAGTGTTCTGTACTCGAAATTCCTTTTATAGGAAATAACAATTTTACGTGGTGATGAGGAAAATGGCAGACCTGCGAGCTGACATTATTATGTGAGCCCAGCAGAGTGATAAATAAAAGCAAAAATTTAATAAACCATTTTTTCATAGGATTTACAAATTTAGCAAACGGTATTATAATTACAATGAATAAAATTTATAAAAATATGAGAAATGATATTTTAGAAGTTTTTACTACTTCAATTTCAAGATATCATTTTTTTTCTGTACTCCCAATATAAATTCCTCAATGAAGTATAAATTGATGACTTTGTCAAAGAAATGAAACCCGCTTTTTAAAAAAATCTTTATCTTTGAATCCAAACAAACAAGCCTTTCTTTTCAAAATCCTAAACCTGCAAATGAAACAATATAAGTTCACAGCTGTTATTTTACTGTTTCTGCTCGCTTTTATAAGCGGGTCCGGATTCTGTAAACAGGCTGTCGAACCCGCTGTTTCCCATACTAAGGTAAACTTTTTTTCCAGCGAAAAATATAAAATTTCACCTATAACCTTTGGTCAGGCTAAAGAGTCTGACTTGCATTTTATAGTTAAAAAGAAAGTTAAATACCGTGCTACAACGTCAGAAAGCAGTACTTTAAAAGCACCATACTTTACTAAATTAGTACACTTTAAAATTTTCAAAAACCGCTTAATATATGGTATTGCAACTACCTATCAAATTCAGCGTCATACCCATCTGCACCTTTATCAGCTTTTCTAAAGTTATACTTACCTCATTTTAAATTCAGAATTTTTCTATTATTTTCTTTAATATTTTTTAAAGGAATTTCCTTTTTATTATAGAAAACTATGACAAATTGGCTTTGGCCTTTTCTAAATAAAAACACATCCAATCTTAGGGCAAAAACCTGCGTTGTGACTTTCATCTATAAAAAAACTGAATATCACAAATGCCATTTTAGAATAATCCCAAGACTTAAAATTAATAAAAACACCCCTTGTCATGAAAAAAATTACCCAAATCATCTGTGTTCTTTTAACAGTTACAAGTATGAACGCACAACAGGAAAAAGGAATCATTGGTTACACAAACTGGCTAAGCAATTGGTCTGAATTCAAGCCTCATAAAGTAGAGTATGGAGAAGCTAACCAGATTTTAGCAGGAAATATATCTGTTAACACTAAACTGCTCAAAAGGAATATTTATGTTTTGCAAGGAAACGTTTATGTTACTAACAATGCTGTTTTAACTATTGAACCCGGAACTTTAATCATTGGCGATTTTGAAACCAAGGGTACGCTGGTAGTTACAAAAGGTGCACAGCTTATTGCAGAGGGTTTAGAAACAGACCCAATTGTATTTACTTCAAACCGCAGCCTGAAAAAAGCAGGAGACTGGGGAGGTATTGTACTCCTTGGCGATGCGCCAATTAATAAATTTGGAAATATTGGCTCCTACAACCTGGATCTTGATCCATCCTTAACTACTTACGGAGGTGATAATTCAGTATCAAATTCTGGTATTTTAAGATTTGTAAGGATCGAATTTGCCGGAAAAAATATTAAAGGTGCTGATGCTTTCAATGGTTTGACAATCGCAGGTGTTGGCAACCAGACAATATTAGAAAATATAATGGTTAGCTATTGTGGTGGTAACTCTTTTGCTTTCTATGGAGGTGATGTAAATGCTACTAAATTTGTTTCCTATAAATCAATTAATGATGATTATAAATTCACTCAGGGAGTTCAATGTCGTCTGTATAATTCACTGGCTGTTAGGTCTTCTTATTTGTCAAGCAACAAAGACGGATCACGCTGTTTGGAGTTAAAAGGATATGAAAATAAAAATGAAACAGATTTTACTAAAAAACAGACTTTAGTTGAAGCTGCTAATATTACAGTGCTAAATGACAGCGACAACATTAATGCTGATATTCAGTCAGGTTTGGTAAAAGAAGCTATTTACATTGCTGAAAATGCTTCGCTTGAAATGAAACGCAGTGTGGTTTCGGGATTTAATCCTGCGGTTTTATTAGATGGTAAAACTCAAATAAATGACACTAATCTTAAGAAAATCATATTTGAAGAAATGTACTTCAATTTATGTAACGGAAACATACTTTCAGAAGGAAGTAGCAATAACGAAGATTTGGAACACTGGTATGGCAACAGTTTATTTTTTAATGTCCATTCCAAAAGTGATAATAAGGAAACCTTTGTGGACATATTTGAAGCTAAAAGACCCGATTTTAGATTACAATTAGGAAAAATTACCGCTTCAAGCAGCAACAAATAATAAAGAAGCATTGTATGTATCTTATGGAATATAACAGTTAAGTTTTTTTTCCATAAGATATTACTTTAATATAATCCATTAGCCTCATTGATACAATTAATGCAATAGGCTTACTCTTTATGTTATCCCCAAATCATAATTTCAATATCCTAACCTAATCCTTACTGTTTTTACCTTGAGAAAATCACTATTGCCCATTTTAGTTATAGCATTCACCCTGATCTTAATTGCAAGAATATTTTATTTACAAATTTTAAATGATTCCTTTAAATTAAAAGCTGAAAATAACTCTATAAAAATTGAATATGAAATACCTGAAAGAGGAAATATATATGACAGAAATGGAAAATTACTGGTAACAAATCAGACTTCTTACGATATTATGGTTGTTCCTCGGGAAGTCCAAAATATTGACACCTTAGAGTTCTGTAAATTATTAGGAATTAGTAAAAATAATTTCATAAAAAGTATAATCAAAGCAAAAAAATTTAGCACTCGCCTTCCCTCTTTATTTCTTGCTCAATTAAATCATAGCGAAATTTCCGCTTTTCAGGAAAAAATGAGAAACTTTCCAGGATTTTACTTTCAAAAAAGGATGCTAAGAAATTACGAAGTCAACTATGGAGCAAATATATTCGGTTTTATAACACAGGTAAATGAAGAATCATTAAGAGAACACTCGTATTATAAAAATGGAGATTTAACTGGAAAACAAGGTATTGAAGAAAGTTATGAACGGATCCTTAGAGGTACAAAAGGGGTGAAATATTTTCAAAAAGATAAATTTAATAAAAAAATTGGTTCTTACAAAAACGGAAAATATGACACTATATCTGTTAAAGGTTCTGATATTAATTTGTCCATTGATGGAGAATTACAAGCTTATGGGCAGCAACTCATGATAAACAAAAGAGGCGGAATTGTCGCTATTGAGCCCAAAACCGGGCAGATATTGGCTTTGGTAACTGCGCCATCCTATGATCCCGCTTTATTAGTTGGAAGGTCTAAATCAAAGAACTACACAAAGTTGTACTATGATTCAATTGCAAAGCCTTTATACGACAGGGGGCTTTTAGCAGAATATCCTCCAGGCTCACCTTTTAAGATACTGACTGGTTTAATCGGTTTGCAGGAAGGTGTTATCAATGAAAGCACAACTTTTATTTGTAATCATGGATTTAGTTATGGAAGAGGCAGCTTTATGAAATGTCATGGATCGGGCCCTCACCAGCTCAATAATGGAATTTATAATTCATGTAATACATATTTTGGAAATGCTTATATGCTTACTATAAAAAAATATTTAAAACCATCTGAGGGCGTTGACATATGGGGTAATTATTTAAAAAGTTTTGGCTTAGGAAATTATATGGGCTATGACTTACCAATTGGAAGAAAAGGTAAGATTCCAACATCAGAAACTTATAACAAAATTTATCCAAACAGGAAATGGAAAAGTACCACTATCGTATCAAACGCTATAGGACAGGGTGAAGTTTTAATGACCCCCATCCAACTCGCCAATATGATGGCGGCTATAGCAAACCATGGCTATTATTATACGCCACACATAGTGCGGAAAATTACCGGGCAAACCATTGACCCAAAATTTACAACAAAACATATAACTACTATTGATGAAAAAAATTTCCTTCCTGTTATTGATGGGTTATTTGATGTATATAATTACGGAACCGCTCGTGGTCTGAATGTTTCAGGAATAGATATTTGTGGAAAAACAGGTACTGCAGAAAATTTTGCAAAAGTAGATGGAAAACGAGTTCAGTTAGAGGATCATTCGATCTTCGTTGCGTTTGCCCCAAAGAATAATCCTAAAATTGCCATCGCAATTTTAATTGAGAACGGAGGTGCAGGCCGAACAATTGCCGGACCGATAGCAAGCCTGATGATAGAAAAATATCTTAAAAGAAAAATAAGCCGAACTGATTTGGAGATAAAAGTTCTGAATACCAGTCTAAAAAATCAATACGATCTTTCTCTTAATAAAAACAAGATTTATTTAAATTAGATTAGAAAACAACTAAAGTAACTATCACGAATTAGAAAAATATTTGGTGTCAAATTGATCTATTGGAACAAATGGAGTTGATACTTTTTTTGCGACTGTCACCAGAGCTTTAATTTCATATTGCGAAATATCCTGTATTTTTAATATATTTGTGATACAAAAAAAGAATAATACTACTGTCTGTTAATTCGTTAGTATTTAAATTTTGTGCACGATTTAATATTGAAATAGCAAAAAAAATGAATTTGGTGCAGAATCGGTGCACAGAGGTTCAAGACATAAATAAAAGTGGCATATACAGCGGTTTCAGGCGTAAAGTTCGAATCCTGCTCTCTCCAAAGACAAATTGGATCTGTTACAGATCCTAGCCCCGATAGCAGTGAAAATCCTTTTGTGCCGGGGTTCGGCGCAAAAGATTGGAACGAATAGCGGGAAAAAGCTCCAAAAAAAAAATAAACCAAAAAAAAATCCCGCCCAACCTGCCCCGGGCACCCCTTTAAAAAAACAACAGCAATAATTAAATTTAAAAAATAAAATTACAACTTCACACGCGCCAAAAAATTACCACAAGCACCATCGTAATTCCCAAAACCAAATCAAAGCCCCAAAAACCGCAGCCAAAAACACCCACCCCCTATGACCCGCAGAACCCTTATAAGGAACCGGGCAGCGACCCCAAAGACATAACCGGGAAGGACATAGAAAAGGACCCATTAAAGGAGTTTGAAACGGATATTGATACTAAAAGAGCGATGAGGCTCAAGATGACTCCTTCGAGACCATAATGCCCGAAAAGGATAATCACGCGGACATAGGGAATTCGAAATTGGGGAACTAGGCAACCAGGAACTTGGGGAAGGTGAACTTACCAGAAATGAGACAGGTCATAGTTCACCGCGCACTACTAAACCATCCCAGCGAAAGTTTTAATGCATCGGATTTGATCTTTTTTTTTATGACATCGTGGAATTAATGTGCTTCTTTAAACCCGCGATAACAGGAACCGAAAGTAAGATGAATGATGCAATCCTGAAAAGGTGTGATCTTAAAGGAAAAATAAAAAGGTACTGCCCGATTTCATAGCAGTACCTTTGATTAATAAACAACTCCACAATATAAATTCAGTATTGGTTGTTGCAGATGCGTGCTTTTGCAATAGCTTTCCAGGCTTCTCGATAAGGGTTAGTTTTCACACTATTTTCAATCGACGCATTTTATTTATAAAAACCTCCATTATAATGATGGTTACAGTTGGAAAGAATTTTATGGTTCTTTTATGGCATGAACTTCAAATACAATAAATCGTTTAGAAAGTAAGTCCAATAGTTTATCATAATTCAGTAGATAATCGTATTCACCTGCCTTGTAATAAGGCTATAATCCATTGATAAAATTAGCCAGATCATTCATTTTCCCGTACCTGCTTTTCTTCCATCAGCTTTTTATAATCAACACCCTTCACGTATTGATAAAATCCATGGAAAGAAGTACGACAAGGTCGTTACGGCGCCCAGAATGATTTCGTGGTATGGGGAGACAAGAAGACCCGAGCGTAAGGCAAATCCCGACTGGCCCGCATCACTGCTCCAGATCAGGGAACGTGTGGAGCAGCATACCGGTATTGAATTTAATGCCGTGCTGCTTAATCTCTACAGGGACGGCACTGACGGTGTGGGCTGGCACAGCGATAAAACCACCAGCATCAACAAGGAAATGAACATCGCTTCGGTAATTTTTGGCGAAACACGGCTTTTCCGGCTGCGCCATAAAACCCTAAAGCATAATCCCCAGATTGAAATTCCCCTGCATCACGGCACTTTTCTGCTTATGGTCCGACATACCAATACTTATTGGGAGCATCAGGTACCCAAAACAGCCCGTGAAGTGCTCCCGAGGATCAATCTTACCTTTCGTCAGATCATATAATGATTATATTAGCTCTATTTTCTATTACCCACCTAATTAAATGTTATTGATAATTATAAATAATGAGCTAAAAAACACTGTGCGAATAATAGTATTAAAAACAGTCTTATGGCTCATTTGTGCCAAAATTGAAGTATTTGCAAAGATATTTGCAAAGACAATAATGGTCAACTGTACCATCTGTAACAGTGAAGTTCCATTAGAAAGTACACACATAGCAGCAACTGATCCAAGGCAGCTTTGTCCAATTACTGCCATAGTAGCACAACCAATATAATTATTACTAAAATTTTCAAATGTTTCGTTATAAATTTTCATGATATATATTTTTATTGGCAAATTTAGCCCACATATGTATCATGAAAATATGACCTAAATCATAATATTGTTTCACAATTTGTATGAAAACTAAAAACAACTACGATCATACTTCTTGCTATTTTGTTGCATACCAGCCGAATGTTTAATCATTCGAGTCATTTTATACTGTTTGATTGCTTCATAGCTTGAGTTCATCTAAGTTTGTTAAAATCATCAATTTTGATTTTAATTCTTTTACTCAAAAGGCTTCAAGTACATAAAAAACTAAACATAAATTTAAAGTTTGGTTATTTACCAAGCATGTTTAAAACAAAAAGCTGTATTGTTTATTTAAAGATTCAAATAATTCAATATATATTTATTTTTTAATGCCTTGAGAAAGCCCATTACATGACTAACTATCAGATATTTAACTATAATCTCCACATGATAAAAGAAGATATATTGCTTAAGTTTGGCGCTTGCAAGATGACATATAAAAAAGGTGATTTTCTCTTTAATGAAGGTGATTTTCCAAAATTTTTCTATCAAATCCTATCTGGCAGCGTTAAGATGAATAATTTTAATGATGAGGGCAAGGAATTTATACAAGGAATATTTTCTACAGGCCAAACTTTTGGAGAACCTCCATTGTTTATTAATAAACCTTATCCATCAAATGCTATGGCTATCTCTCATACAACAGTATATACCATCCACAAAGAAGCTTTTTTTAGATTGCTTTTGACAAATCCTGAGGTAAATCTTGCTGTTAGTGAAGTCCTTTCCCAGAGATTATATTATAAGTCGATTATGGCATCGGAACTATCTTCTCAAGATGCTGAACATCGAATCATAAAGCTGATTGATTATTTCAAGGAAGAAATTGGCGTACCATCTGATGTAAAATATAAAGTGCCGTTAACACGCCAACAAATTGCAGATCTTACTGGATTAAGGGTTGAAACAGTAATTAGAGCTATAAAAACACTTGAGCAAAAGGGTGGGCTCAAAATTAAGGATCGAAAAATTTTCCTATAATTTACTTTTATGATCTAGATCATAAAATTGCTATCTAACCATAACCTAATTTTGTAGAAGTAGTTAAAGATAAAATGTAAAGAGTACCCCATTCATTCTAGATAAATTAGGGTACATCATGAAAGATTTTAATTCAATGATTCAACAATAAAGAATTTGCGTGGATTTGATGCAATAGAAAGTATTAGAGCTAACGCAATGCTTCTTATTTTACAAATAAATTTTAAATAGATCAAAATGGATTTTAAACAAAAAGAGTTAATAAAAGCGACCGTTCCAATATTACAATCAGCAGGAGCAATCCTTACAGAACATTTTTATAAAAGAATGCTGGGACAACATCCTGAATTAAAAGAAGTTTTTAATATGGGAAACCAAGCTAATGGAAGACAAAAAGAAGCATTGGCAGGCGCTGTTTTAGCTTATGCCGCAAATATAGATAATCCTTCAGTGCTGCTTAATGTTTTAAAAGGGATTGGTAACAAACATGTTAGTTTGAGCATAAAACCGGAACAGTATTCAATTGTGGGAGAACATTTAATAGCTTCAATTAAGGAGGTATTGGGTGATGCAGCTAATGATGAGCTACTTGAAGCGTGGACAATAGCTTATAATCAATTAGCTGATATTATGATAAATATTGAAAAAGAGATGTATTTAGCTAATCTGGAAAAAGAGGGAGGTTGGAATGGCTGGAGAAACTTTACTATTGGGAAGATTTCCGAGGAATCTAAAGAAATAAAGTCATTCTTTCTTTATCCAACAGATGGCAAAAAAATTGCTGATTATAAAGCAGGACAATATGTGAGCGTCCAGGTTTATGTTAAGGAAATTGAATTACTGCAACCAAGGCAATATAGCTTATCTACTGTACCAAATTCTGAATTCTATAGGATATCTGTAAAAAAAGAAACTGCTATTTTAAATAATCCTGCAGGAATGGTTTCTAATACTTTACATGGAATGCAAGTTGGAGATACTATAAATCTATCCAATCCAGCGGGTATTTTTTCTTTAAGACCTGCCGGAACTCCAATTGTCTTAATAAGTGGCGGCGTTGGAGTGACTCCTATGCTGAGTATGCTTGAAACAAACAGAGATACCCTTAAGAATAAGACGATATGGGTACACGGTTGTAGAAATGCCTCTGTTCATGCATTTAAAGAAGATGTTAACTTAATTCAAGAAGAAGCTGACTGGCTTGACACTTATTTATTCAATGAGGATGTTGATGATCAAAGTGATAGTGCTATTATCGAAGGGAGGGTAGATTTAAATAAATGTAAGGAGGCTATTTTATTAGAAGATGCACACTACTACATCTGCGGCCCGGAAATGTTTATTAAAACACATTATAATTCGTTAATCAATTTTAATGTCAGCAAATCAAATATTTTTTATGAGGAATTTGGACCTGGGTCTATTAATTTGAATTAATTTTAAACCCTGCAAATGCAGGGTTTATTTTTTAGTATCTTTCCATCTATAAAAGTAAAACTATGCGTAATTTACTTTGAGGTTATTAGTGAAAATAATTAAAAAGAATTTTTGAATCCAAATTAATCACTGAAATTTGCTCTTATATTTAAATTAAAAGGGTTATTTGTTTGACATTTTAATTAATGTTAATTATCAATTTTTTACAACTACTGATTTTTTTTAGGGCTAAATTTCAAGAACTTCTATTTCTGATTCCTCTAAATCAGTTGTGATAAATAGTTGGCATGAGAGCCGAATGTCCGCATCGGTATACCCCATTTTGGATAACGTGGAAGGTTCATTTCTTTCTTTTATCATTGAATTTCCTTTTATAGCTTTTGCTTGTACGATGCAGGTTGCACATCTTCCAACTCCCTGACATTCTCCAAAACCATCTAAATAGAGCCTGTCCCGCAACAAAAACATTAAACTTGGATATTCACCCACATAGGTTTCAATATGATGTTTTTGATTATTTTCAACAACAGTAAATCGTATTATTTTTCTATTTAGGCTCAAAATAGGTTGTGTTTCAAGGTTAGTTCTATGCTTTATTTTCAATAATATCTTTTAGATGATATCCTTTTCTACTTCGATAAATAATCCTTTAAAATTATTGCATGATATTGGGGATGCCTTGCTCCATATAATAAAGTTACATCATGAGTTCCAGCAATAATTTTCAATCTGTTTAATTCATCGGTTTTTGCCATTAATTCGTGGATATAAAGTTTAGAAAATTCTTCAAAGCGCTCTTTTTGGTGAGTAAACCATTTTCTTAATGCAAGAGAGGGCGCAATTTCCTTGTTCCATTCGTCAATCTGCAAATCTATTTTTCTTATTCCGCGTGGCCACAATCTATCGACCAAAACCCGATAAGACCCATCAGCTGTTTTGCTGTTATAAACTTTTTTTATAATGATCGTTTGCATCTTAAAAATTCTTTTTAAAATCGGATGGCCTAAAATTGGTTAACTGATAAAAGGTATTGCTAAAAGCAGGCAGACTGCCATAGCCTACAGAATATCCAATTTCACTCATTGATAAGTCCGTTTGAAGCATTAATTCAATGGCTTTGACCATTCGGAGTAATTTCAGGTATTGCAAAAAAGAAGTATTTAAAGTAGACTGAAACAAACGTGATAAAGTCCTTTCACTCAGTCCGAACTGACTTCCTAAGCTACGCAGAGTATGAGTAGCCGATATATTATTTTGAATCCATTCTAATATGGGCTGCATACGCTCGTTTTCGGTAAAAGGCAATGCGATTGGTAGTCTTTTAGCACTTATTTCAGGGAGAATATTCTTAATAACCGATAAAAAAAGGTAACGACTCTCTCCAGGGAGTATATGTCCATCCCAGGTTTCTGAATATTTGATCATTTCCATGAGAAGTTCATTAATAGGATAAATCCCTACCTCTGAATAAAAAGGATGTTTGTCATCATCATGGGTATAAAAAAACAAAGAACGCAAAACCGTTCCTGAATGTCCAATTTTTAAGATATGTGTTAAGCCTTGTGGTACCCAGAAATAATGACGTGCAGGAATTACATAGTGACGGTCATTTATCTGCAGATACGCTAGTCCCCCTTCGACATATGATAATTGTCCTTTAGTATGACTATGGTGCGGAATGAATTTCTCAAATCGCTCATGCATCACAAAAACAGAAGATGATAAGTTGTCAATCTCAGGTAAGGCAGCAATTAAGCTCATATTTTTATTGTTTATACGGATTAATCAAAGATACGAAACGCAATTTGTAAGTGGGGTAATTTTGGAAATCATTAATTTCTCTGAACAAAAATAAAAGAAGTTTACTGTCATATTTAAGTTAAAATTAACATTGACCGGAATGATTAAATAATCGTCTATTTTACATAAATAGGAAGGGCCAATTGGATTATATCTTTGTGGTCTAAAAATATAATTAAAATGTTTATCGATAAATCAAAGAAACTAATTTACCTCCTTTTAACCCTGCAAACCTCTTTCCTCTTCGCGCAAAACAAATTGATTCCAAACGCCGAATCAAAGCCCTTATCAATAGATCAAATGTGGGCAAACGTTATTGATAACAGTAGAAAAATTCATTTGAATACTTTGGAGTCAACCATCGCTGAAGAAGAAATTTCAGAAATCAAAATTGAACGGCTTCCTGAAATTACTTTAAAAGGTAATTATGAATATGCCACAAATATTCCTGTGTATGAAAACGGCCTTTTCAGTAAACCGACCCAGCATGAGGTGATCCATTGGCTATATAAGGTCAGTACAGATATGTACCTGAATATTTACAATGGAAATAAATTAAACTTAAAAATAGATAAGAAAAAAACGCTATCTGATATTGCCAAAGTGCAAAAGGATATGACGGTTTCTGAAATTAAATTGCAAGGAGCTATTTATTATTTGAGTTTACAACGAAGCCATATTTTTAAAGAACTCATGATCAAAGATATCGCCAATCAGGAAAAACAACTGTTGGAAATTAAGGCTCTTTATAAAAATGGTGTGATATTAAAGAGCGACGTACTGCGAGTAGAACTCAAATTATCTAATCAAAAAATGATGCTTGTTAAAATCGAAAATGATATTGCTATTGCAAATCAAAAACTCAACATTTTAATTGGGCTACCTGATTTGGAACTGGTGAATCCTTACCAGGAATTAGATCCTGCATTATTTGAATTGCAATCATATGAAAGCTATTTGGAAGTAGCTCAGAAAAAATCATATGATTATCATATTTCAGAAAAGACAGTAGATTTAAGGAAAATAGAACTCAAAAGTACTAAAGCCAATGTAAAACCAAAAATTGGAATGTATGGTGAATTTTATCTTGCCAATCCCCAAATTTTCCTTTATCCATATTCTCCTAGTAACTACACCCTCGGAATTTTTGGCGTTAGGGCTTCAATACCAATATCAGAGCTTTATATCAACAGGCCAAAAGTAAAAGTAGCCCAATTAAATTTAGAGAAAGAAGAAGTGGAACACCACCATATCGATGATAAAATTCGACAACAAGTTTATGAAAACTATCTGCGTTTTAAAGAATCTCTCATTAAAATTGATGTAGCAAGGAATGATGTGGCGCAATCAACCGAGAATGCAAGAATTGTAAAGCAAAACTACTTTAATCAAGCGGCACTTATTACCGATCTTTTAGATGCAGATATTCAATTATTGCAAAGCAGATTTGATTTCGCTTCAACAAAAATAGCAGCACAAATTCAATACTATCAACTTCAAAATGTTTTAGGAACACTATAAAAATGAAAAACAGAAACACGTATACCGTTACAGACAAATTAATAACCAAAATAACAGGTTGGATTGCAATAGTGATAACCTTTATTTTAAGTATTTGGGGCATTGTATCTTTATGGGACATTTACCAAAATGAAAAAACAAATGATGCTCAGGTTCAGGAATATATAAATCCGGTAATTTCCAGAGCTGGAGGTTTTATTACAGAAATTAAATTTGAAGAAAACCAGCCTGTAAAAAAAGGTGATACCATTTTGATTATCGACAGCAGGGAATATAATATTCAGCAACAGCAAACAGAAGCTGCACTTTTAAACGCAAAAGCCCAGCTTGAAGTTTGGCAAAGCAAGGTGGCAACTCTTAATAAAATAGCAAAAGTAAATTTGTCAAAAATCAATGTGGCAAAAGCCGAATTAAGGAAAGAAGATTTAGACTATATCCGATATAAAAAATTAGTGCAGGCAGAATCAGCCACAGCTCAAAAATTAGAAACTATTGAAGCGGCCTACAATATAGCTTTAGCCGAATCGCAGGCCACTACTGATAAATATCAGGCATCCTTATCTGAAATAAATGACGCAAAATCGCAAGAAGCAGTTGTAATGGCTGAAATTGCGCGACTTGAGGCATTGCTGGATCGTCATAAACTGGATGTTACTTATACTGCCGTTACTGCATCATATGATGGTTTTATGGGAAGAAGAACTGTTGAAAAAGGTCAGATGATTGATGCAGGACAGGTATTGGCTTATATCGTCAATGCAGAAACAGATAAATGGGTGGTTGCGAATTATAAGGAGACACAAATAGGATGTATGAAATTAGGGGACACTGCTTGTTTCATAGCTGATGCGTATCCGGATAAAAAGTTTAAAGGAGTAATTATATCTTTTTCGCCAGCTACAGGTTCTAGTTTTTCGCTGTTGCCTCCCGATAATTCAACAGGCAATTATGTGAAAATTGTGCAGCGTGTTCCTGTTAGAATCCGCGTTACAAATCCCAAAAACGAAGCTGATTTACTGAAAGCAGGAATGAATGTAAATGTTTCAATTGCTAAAAAACAAAACTAAAATGCTTCCAAAAGGTTTTTTATTTAAAAAGTGGGTTCCGGAGTGGTTGATTAAAATAACGCTCTTTATTGTATTGCTCCCTAGTTTGGTTTTGTTTTTTTTGCCCATGGCAAATATCAATGCCGCAGCAGGGAACACAGGAAGTGAAACCTATGATGTCTATTTTTCAGTCTCTTTATTTTATGCTGGTTATGTTAGTTTTTTTTCTCTGGAAAGGCGATTTTTTAAATTTCTGGCAGCAAAAGAATACTTTATCGTAATAACAATTATTCAGATAATAAGCTCCTATATCTGCTATAGTACAAAAGAGATAACTGTTTTATTTATTTTCCGATTTATTCAGGGAATGGCCTTTACAATGACTGTGAATTTATCATTAGCACTTATTTATGCGCGTTTAAGAACAGAACGGGCACGTGTTATAGGGTACTCTATATTTTTTGGAATGCTGGTTTGCATGATTCCATTTAATAATTTTATAACTGCTGAAATCATTGATTCATTTGATTTTAATATAGTATATAAATGTGCAATGTTTTCGTATTTGCCCAGTCTTATAGCACTGCTCTTATTTATGAACAATGTCAGGCTGGACGTTAAATTTCCTTTATATCAATTGGATTGGGCTAGTTTTACATTTTATGCCATTTCAATTTGCCTTATAGGTTATATAATGGTTTATGGTCAAGAATATTATTGGCTGGAGGATCAGCGTATTTTTTGGAGTGTAATATCGATCTTCATTTTTGGTGGACTTTTCATTCTTAGACAATCCAGGTTAAAACGCCCTTATTTCGATTTAGAGGTTTTTAAATATAGGAATTTTAAAATTGGAGCGTTGATAATTGTCATTTTTTATGTCTGTCGTTTTGCTTTTTCAATAACCACAACCTACTTTTTGACTGTTTTAAAGTTAGATCCGATTCATGTTGGTCAGATCACGTTAATTAATGTTTTTGGAATCATAATTGGTGTAATTATTTCAGGTGTTTTTGTTCTGCAGCATCGTCCGATACGTTTGTTATGGATCTATGGTTTCTCTTTATTGTTATTGTATCATGCGTGGATGATCTTTCTTTTTACCACGCAAGCCAATGAGAATAACTTTTATATACCACTTTTGATTCAGGGATTAGGTGTTGGGACCTTAATGACACCTTCTATAATTTTTATGGTCTCCTCGGTGCCCGAAAGGTTAAGTGTAACATCAGCAGGAATGTGTTTGTTTATGAGATGCTTAGGTTTTTATGTTAGTATCGGTTTAATGAATTACTTTGACTTATATGCTAAAAGCAAACACTTTAATACTTTTCAGGATAAAATTTCCAATCTTAACCCTGTCGCCCTGCAATCTGTAAGTAATATTAAAAACATATTGATCCAGGACGGAGCAACATCCGCTTATGCTGCAAAAGCAACTAATAAGGTATTAATTAATACAATTAATGCCCAAAATCATATCAGATACGCTGTTGATTATTATGAGATGATTTGTGCAGTTATTATTATATCCCTTATTGTCATTGCTTTATTTCCCTATATAAACCGTACCGTGTTAACGCTGTCTAAAAATCAGCCTTCACCATTTTAAAATTAATTGACCTCAAATTATAATCTTAAATTTATTATCATGTGGACTATCTACAGTATTGGCTTTTTAACTATACTTTCTTGCATCATTTATAATACCGTTAGAAAAAAAAAGTCACAAGTAACCTCAAAGTTTTCTATACTAATCCACTTATTGCTAAAGTTAGATAAAAAACTAGTCGTCGAAAATGGCAGTAATGATGAAATAACGTTATTCTCTTCGAATATTAGAGGTTCTATTGCCATTTTTCTTGCCCAATACTCCGGTATAATTTCCGTCATTATAGAATCTAGCACTATCGAAAACACAAGTCAAAAAAAAGAATGGATTTTTTTAGATAACATAAATCAATACCTCATTTTTAATCATATACTAAATGATCTTAAAAATTTAAATAATAGTGGTTTTGATCATCAAATATTAAAAAGATTAGTTGATAAAAGTAACCATTCCATACAGAGAATTATTTTGTCAAATGGTTATTCTCCTTACAATGTCGCGCAATCTTTATTTGTTATTGCTTTTTCCGAGGTAGAAAAAATAAATGATTTTCAAAAAATCAGCCAGAAAGGGTCTTTTGAAGTGCTCTTTTTTAATTGTGTAGTGGCGCTCCAGAAAAGTGACAGCAAGCAACAGAATGAATTATGGGATCAATTGTTTGCCTTATTGATTTTTTATCTTGAGAATCATAATTTAATGAATCAAATTAAAGATCTGGAAAAACTTTTAGCAGACAGATTAGCTTTATATGGTGAACAAATACAACAAATAAAATTGGACCCTGATTATAATTATAATTTGCTTTATGACTATTTCTTTTTAAGACCCTTAAGCCTGCATTCTAAAATTAAATCAAAAGTAATACAAACTTCAAGTTTGTCTAGAACGATGCAAAGTGCTGGATTTTCAAAAATAGTTCTGGTTATGATCGCAGATCTAGAAGAAAAGCTGCCAATCCTACAGAGTTTAATTTTTTAACTGATAAATTTTTACTCTTTAATCTATCGGGTCAAATGTTTGCTTACACTAGCCACTTTGTAATATCGCTAAAAACCAATACAGCTTAAATGATTATCTTTAGGATACATTCAAATAAACTTTACATATAATATTAAAGACATGAAAATCTGATAAAAAATGAACCCATATACAAATTTGACAGAAGCTTTAGAAGGTCTAATATGTCAAGGATATAATATAAGCTTTATAGCTAAAAAAAATTTTATAAATGCCAGAAATCATAATTGCAAAATTAATTACAATGAGATTGTGGTTAATTATGCTTACCATTTTTGGGATCCCGACCCTAAATTAGACGCTATCCTTTATGGCTTTTACTCGAAAAAACATTGTATCAAAGGATTGATTATAATAAGTTGCTCAATGTTATTAGAAATTGATTCGCAGGAAATAGAAAAACAAGAACGATAGTAGCTTTAGGGATTTATAAATTCCATAGAATTTATTATCTGTCACTCTTTACTTTAAATAATAATGAATTTAGAAAAAAAACTAATAAAGGAAGAAAATCTAAAAAACTTAGAAACATTACTTAGTTCGTTACATAGAGATAATCAGCTGTCATTAGAGTTATGCCGAGCAATTCGTGAAGGAATTAGACAGAAAATTGTTCCTGAAAGGATTAAAAATTATGCAGATTGGTATTATAGCAATGAATTAGCATTGCATTTCGAAATAGAAAAAGAATATATTTTTCCACTATTAGGACTGGAAAATCAATTAGTAAAAAAAAGCTTAACGCTACATCGACGATTAAAAAAACATTTTACAAAAAATATTGAAATCGAAAAGTCATTAAGCCGAATTGAAGAAGATCTGGAGATATTAATACGCTTGGAAGAGAAAAATATTTTTACTTCAATCAGAAATATTGTACCATCAAATCAAATTATATTGAACTTAAAAGATTTTTCCCGTGAATTAAATAACGAGGAATGGAATGATTTTTTTTGGCGATAAAAATATTTGGTTATTTTTCATTTTTTTGTAACCTTTTGGAATGTCATTTCCTCTACTTCTAAATAAACAATTAAATTTAAAAGAAAATGGAAACAAACAATTTACGATTGAGGCTTGCGCCAACTTTCAATTTATTAAAGATAACATTTGGTATCGTGCCAATTGTTGCAGGTCTGGATAAATTCGTTAATTTATTGACAACATGGGAAAACTATCTTAATCCGGGAGTTGCAGCTATTATTCCTTTTTCTCCACACACTTTTATGATTCTTGTTGGAATAATTGAGATTGTTGCAGGAATAATAGTTTTGACTAAACCAGCAATTGGAGGTTACATTGTGGCTGCTTGGCTAACACTCATTGGATTGACCTTACTGTTTAGTGGTACATATCTCGATGTGGCTGTAAGGGATTTCGTAATGGCTATAGGTGCATTTTCACTGGCTAAAATCGCACGAATAGTTTCTTAAATTAAATACTATATTGAGTTTACAACTTTACTTCTTTTTGTAAACTCAATATTTTTTAAATTATATCTCAGTATTTACTGTACCCGGACATGAAAATAAAAGAACAATATTCTGACGCTGATATTATAACCAAGATCATTAATGGGGAATTTGGATTATTTGAAATATTGATTAGAAGATACAATCCTTATCTCTATAAAATAGGCAGGTCATACAACTATAATCATGAAGACACTCAGGATTTAATGCAAGAGACCTTTATTGCTGTTTATTTTAATTTACAAAAATTTGAAAATCGAGCCCTTTTCAAAACATGGATAATCAAAATAATGCTAAACAGTTGTTATAAAAAGAAACAGAAGTTCAGTTTCAAAAATGAGGTTTCAAAAGATATAAATAATAATGACGTGCCAATGTTTTCAGATCACCAACATACTGATACAAATAAGATTGTAATGAATAGGGAACTAGGAAACATTATTGAATCATCATTGAATCAAATTCCAATAGAGTATCGAATGGTTTTTTCTTTAAGGGAAATTAATGGACTAAATGTTTCAGAAACGGCTGATGCTTTAAATATTAGTGAATCTAATGTTAAAGTAAGGTTGAATAGAGCTAAAACGATGTTGCGAAAAGAGATTGAAAAATCATATTCACCAAATGATATTTTTGAATTTAACTTAATATATTGCGACGCAATAGTAAACAGGGTAATGAATAATATTAAGCTTGGAAGTAATGGGAATTAAAGCAGGTTGCGATATGAAATTAATGACCTGAAAATATTTACTTGAACAGCTGTTTCAGAAGCTTTTGTTGAAATAAATCTAGTTTTTTTATTAATTACTTGGTAAAAAAGGTTGAAAAGATTTGTCTGCAAAAGGCAAGTCATTGCAAATACTTTCAAATTAAACGATCCTGAACTTGATACCGTAAGAATTGAAGATATAGAATTAAACAATTATGTCCAAAACCGTTGCTGATAAAATCATTGATTTCAATACTAATTTACAATATTCAGGTCCGCTGCCTGAATATTTTAAAGTACTAAACCCTTATGTAGACAATCCTGAAACTATCTTGGTAATGCAGCAGTTTTATAATAAATATTACAACGATTTACAATCAAGAAAATTCATTATCGGAATTAACCCGAGTCGCCATGGCGCTGGAGTAACCGGTATTCCATTTACAGATACCAAAAGGTTGGAAAATGCTTGTGGCATTAAAATGCAATCAGCAAAAACACACGAAATATCATCTGTTTTTATGTATGAAATGATTGCTGAATATGGCGAGGTCAAAGATTTCTATCAAGATTTTTATATCAATTCGCCATTTCCTTTAGCTATTATTCGTAAAACCAAAGAAGGCAAATGGCTAAATGCCAATTACTACGATGACCTAAGGCTCTTTGAAATGGTCAAGGGTTTTATGATTCTTTCCTTAAAAAATCACATAAGTTTAGGGCTGGATACTTCTGAGGTTTTCGTGCTTGGAAAGAAAAATGCCAATTTTATCCAAAAGATCAACAAAGAGGAAAATTTATTTGATAGGATAACAGTCCTTGAGTGTACCGCTTTTTGCAGTTTGGCCGCATCGGTCATATTGGGCAGGTATTCAACGGTAAGATTACCCGTTGCAAAATTTACAGCAGCGCTTACCACTCCTGGCTCGTATGTAACAATGCTCTCAGCACTGCCCGCGCAAGAGGCGCACGTCATGCCCAATACTGGAAACGTGTTTTTTACGGTCGAAACGCCATACCCCAAGTCCTTGATTGCTTTGATCGCTTCCGCTACCGCTTGTGTGTTGTCAACCGTGATAACAGCCCTGCGGTTGTTCAGCTCTACCTGGTGTGTTTCTATGCTTTTCAATCTTGCCAGTCCCTTTTCAACGATGAGTGCACAATGTTTGCTTTCTACATCTTCCAAGGGAAGATAAATGACTTGCTTCTTTTTATCTGTTGCCATTTTTTTTTGCTTTAATTAACAATACAAAATTGGGATAATATGGGTGGGAAGCGTTGTGGAATTATGAAATGGATTTGTAAGATTTACTTAGACCTTATCCGATGGTTTTCTTTTATCCTCCCGTCTTTGCTTGAAATAGCTCGGAGTAAGCCCGGTTACCTTTTTGAACTGGTTGCTTAGATAAGCAACACTGGAGTAATTAAGGTGAAATGCAATTTCACTGAGGGACAATTCGTCATAAACCAATAGTTCTTTTATCTTTTCTATTTTTTGGGCGATGAAGTACTTTTCAATGGTGGTGTCTTGCGCTTCGGAAAACAGGTTGGACAAATAATTGTAATCATGTTGAAGTTTGTCGCTTAATACATCGGAAAGATTGGTTTTTACACCATTTTTTTGATGATGTACTAAATCAATAATTATATTTTTATTCTTTCTACAGTTCTGTTTCTCTTATCGTCAATGATTTCAAATCCTAATGTAAGCAGCGTTTTTTCCAATTTAAATAATTCTTGAGTCGTAGGTTCGCTGCTAAGTGTAATCTCCCCCAGCTTTATGCTCTTTAGGTTTAAGCCTAACTTTCCCAATTCATTCTGCACCACCATAATACAGCGGTCACAAACCATATTTTTTATAATAAGCAACATCACTTTGCTTCACATCTAAAGAAAATATTAATTTGAAACTCTAAAATAAATTTATAACCGTTTATTCTTCAAATTTCCAATTGGTAAGTAATAAAGCAAACCGATTCCTATCAGAAATAATATCAATGAAGCTATAAATGCAGGAATAAGGATTTCTTTATTATTATCCAAAGCATTGTTCAAGGCGGCATATAATAACCAAATTTGAATAGTCACATTTAGTATTAATATAAAAATAATAGTAGAAAGTATCGCGTTTAATTTATTTGGATTGGCTTGATTCTGACTAGTTCTAAAAGTACTCATGGTTTTTTATTTTAGGGATTTATCCTGGTTTCTCTTCCAGATTCTCTGATGCTCTTACATAAATGGCATTCTCTTTAAAAAGCACTTCCAATTTAGGCAAAGCTCTGGGCGGGGGGCCAGCGATAACATCTCCGGTTTGAGCGTCAAAAGAACCTTCGTGACAAGGACAATGAATAACTCCCGTGCCAGGCTTATAAAAAACAGAGCAGGAAAGATGGGTGCATTTTTGTTCATACGCTTTGAATTCTCCCGTCTCCAGATGAATCAATATATAAGGGATTGTACTTCCTTCGATAACAAAAGCACGTGTACCCCCTACAGGCACCTCTTCTTTTTTACATACAAAGTGCTCTCCATCCAGCTCATCTTTTGGAAATAGGTGCGCTTTGGCTGCCACCAGACCACTCCCAACCATTAACCCGCCTGATACTAGTGTAAGGAATTTAGCAAAATCGCGACGGCTCACATTGGTTGCCTGTTGTTTTTCGATTGGAAAATCTTTTTTCCAGTTTTTATTTAAATTATCTTCTTTAGACATGAATTCTAATAAATTATTAATTGATTACTGCCTTTTGGCATCATAATATTAACTTTTGTATTCACTACCTCTTCTCCAAAAAGGAAAGTATTTACTGGCGAACTATTTGGACGCATTTCCTGTATTTCCTCTCTGGTGCCGTAAAACAAAGCCCCACTTGGACAAACCGTAGCACACATAGGTTTTTTGCCCACGCTTGTTCTGTCGTAGCACATCGTACATTTCATCATCAAATCGTAGGACTCTTCTTTTTTAGGCACGCCAAATGGACAGGCCATCACACAATTCGAACAACCAATACATCTTTCCGTATTGGCAGTATGAACAATTCCGAATTCGTCTTTTGAAATAGCATCAGCAGGACATACATTTGCACAAACAGGATCGTCACAATGCATACACACCTGTACAGTAGTTTGCACAGTTGATGCCCTATCGACATAATTTACGTGAATTAAAGATTCCTGACCATTGGTTTCGCATTCAGCACAAGCCATTTCGCAGGCTTTACAGCCAATGCAACGTTGCATATCTACAAAAAACTCTTCATTTTTATTAAAATTGGTATAATTCATTTTTTGTTTTTTAGTTGTTAAACACTAGCGTAAGCCATAGATTCGCTCGAAGGTGGTGCTATTTCACGCAAAGGTTCCAGATGACAGGCACAAACTTTGAATTCCGGAATTTTAGAAATAGGATCTAATGTTCCGGGAGTTAATTGGTTTGCTGATTTTTTTCCAGACCAGTGGTACGGTATAAAAACCGTGTCTTCGCGAATCGTTTCTACAATGTTTGCAGGAAAAATGCCTTCACCACGCCGGGTAGTAACTTTTATTAATTCCCTTTGTTTGATGCCGTATTGTTGGGCTAAATTTGGATGAATTTCCAATAAAGGCTCCGGATACTGATCAACCAATTTTCCAATTCTTCGTGTTTGTGTACCACTCAAATATTGAGAAACCACACGTCCTGTCGTCAAAATTATTGGATAATCGGCATCTGGCACCTCACCTGGAACTTTGTACGGTGCCGGATTAAAATGAGCCCTTTCATCTGAGGTTTTAAATTTTTTATCTTCCCATAAACGCGGTGTTCCCGGATGTCCTATTTCAGGACAAGGCCAAAAAACACCCATTTCGTCTTCAATTCTTTGGTAGGTAATTCCATAATAATCAGCAGTTCCTCCTTTTGAGGCTACCCGCAATTCGTTAAAAACGGCTTCGCTGCTATCATACGTAAATTTATCCTCCACCCCTAAGCGTTTGGCTAATTCCAAAATAATCGAAGTATCGGTTCTGGCATCTCCCGGAGGAGTAACTGCCTGACGGATTCGGATAACACGCCCTTCGGCTGAAGTGGTTGTACCTTCTTCTTCCTCCTGTAATGATCCTGCCAAAACAATATCGGCATGACGGGCCGTTTCGTTTAAGAAAAAGTCAATACAAACATAAAATTCTAACTTTTCTAAAGCCTCCCGAACATAATTGCTGTTAGGCAGGGAAACTAGCGGATTAAAACAAATCGATAATAGCCCTTTAATCTCCCCACGATGAATGGCTTCGATTATTTCATAAGCCGACAACCCTTTTCCGGGCATATCTTTCTCATTAATACCCCAAACTTCTGAAATATATTTACGATGTTCCGGATTTTCAATATCCCTATTTCCTGGCAGCTGATCGCATTTATGACCGTGCTCTCTACCGCCTTGCCCATTTCCCTGTCCGGTAATAGTGGCATAACCGCAATATGGCTTACCAATTCTTCCTGTTGCGAGTACCAAATTAATGCATCCCAACACATTATCTACGCCTTTAGAATGATGCTCAATACCACGGGCATGAAGTAAAAAGCTTGTTTTGGCTCTGCCCCATAATTCGGCTGCCTGTTGAATTTTTTCTTTTTTAATCCCTGTAACTTGCTCTGCCCATTCCAGGGTATAATCTTTTACGGAATCTATAGTCTGCTGAAAACCTGAGGTATGGTTGGCAATAAAATCGTGATCCAGCATGTCATGATCCACCAAATATTTCAGCATTGCACCATACAAAGCCGAATCTGTTCCCGGGCGGACATCCAAATGAAGATCGGCTGTTCTGGCTAATGGAATCATTCTTGGGTCAATAACTATCAATTTTGCACCACGGTCTCTGGCTTTCCAAATCCAGTGGGTTAATGTTGGGAAAGTTTCACTAACATTGGCACCAGCCACAATAATTACTTCCGCATATTCCAGATCCGAATAGTTATTAGAGCCCCGGTCCAGACCAAATGCTTTTTTATTTCCTGCTCCTGCACTTACCATACACAAGCGTCCATTATAATCTAAATTTTTTGTTTTTAGAGCGACACGGGCGAACTTACCCATCAAATAACTTTTTTCATTGGTTAGCGAAACACCCGAAAGGACTGAGAAGGCATCGTTTCCATATTGCGCCTGAATCCTTTTAATTTCAGAAACTGTTTTACCCATCGCATCATCCCAGGACGTTGGTACAAATCCTTGCCCTTCTACTCTTTTTAGCGGGGACAAGAGACGGTCCGGATGATTGTTCTGTAAATAGCGCTGGACCCCTTTAGGGCACAATCGCCCTTCGTTGAACGGAAATTCCATCCAGGGTTCAAAACCTACTACTTTGTTGTCTTTAACCGACAATTGAATACCACACTGCATTCCACAAAAACAACAATGTGTTTTTACCAATTCATCTGGCTCATCCCTGCCCTCATAACCATCTTTCGGTGTGTAGTTTTTATGAGGTCCAAATTGCGTGATAATGTTTTGTTCCGAAACAGGTAATTTTGCCATGTTTTATATTTTTTAACCGATGCGATAAAAAAATCACCAGTGTTGTTTTTAATTTTCAATTCAACTAAAAAAAATTAGCCAAATAAATTTCCGCCTTCCAGTCGTGCTTTTAAGTGGGCTTGTGCCAAACGGGATCTTTTACCTTCAGGGCTTAAATCTAAATGCGATGTTCCATCCGGTCTGTCAAAATTGAAACCTAATTCCTTAGTTACTGTTTTAAGATCTTTTATATGCAAATTGGTAGCGAATTCCTCTCCGGTGTGCTCACAAACTGCCATTCCCATTTTCATCCCCTGCTTTTTATATATATGTGCCCCAATTTGTGCCGGACGCTGAATGATATGAAAAAACTTTCCAAACGGAATCCAGATTAAAAACATAATTACCGTTACTGCATGCAGAACAGCTAGGAAATCAAATGCAAAACCTTTCATAAACTGATAGGAATAGGTTAGCCCCAATCCTGTAGCGGAAATAGCAATTAATAAAATTAGGGGTAATAAATCGCCTTCAAAAGTTTGAGTAGCAATTAAACCAGGATTGGTCAAACGTCTTCTTAAGTAGTATAACGAACCGAAAATAACCAAGTAAGAAGACCAGTTCAGGGCATGAAAGGTTAGGAAGGCCATAATGGAACCCAATTTAAATTCCATGACCTTGAAACCGAAAAAATGTGCTTCGTAAACCGATATTGAATCGGGGGCCATAGTAAAATGAATCCATCCAAAAGTCAATGGAATCGTAATTAAAAAAGCGGAAGTACAGCCTATGGCAATCATAAAATGCGCCATCCACCGATATTTGCCCCGGGGATAAATAAATTTCTGAAAAGCAATATTTTCAATTGTTTCTTTTGAAGCAAACCAAAAGTGAGAAAACACTTTTCCCGTAAACAAGTAACTTACTCCTCTTTTGAAATAAATCCACGTTGGCGGCCTTTGCAGCCAAACAGAATAACGGTATACAATACCAAAAAAAGCAAATACTGTCCCAAATAAATACGTAATTAATGCCGCATCAAAATTTTGCAGTTTTCTGGATCCATAAAATACTAATATGATCATTAGCACGGACATGGAAGCGGCAATTAGTAAAGCCTTTATATTGTAGTTTCTATTTTTCATTTTAAATTATCATTACTTCAAGTCACTTTTAAACACTAATTATTAAAGAATAACTGTTAATTTACAAATTACAATCCGAACCAAATACATGAAATAGGTTTCATTTTCTGACTATTTATAAAAACAGCTTTTAAAAATGTTGTACTACTAAAGAGGTTAATTTACAAAAAAAAAGCAAGAGGCCAATCGATTGCAAGATCAATTGATTAATTTCGTTCTAATTTATAATAAAAATTAATAATATTTTATATTCATTGGCTATTCTGAAACATCTTTTCTATCCATATCCTGAGCAAATTCAGGTAGTTTTTCTTTAGTCACTTTTACAATTACACGGTGCATCCAAATCAAACAAATAATAGATAAGACAAAGATAAAGAGCCATGAACTGGTCCAAAAACCAGTAAAAGCAAGCAGGTATCCAAAAACTATTGGACCAATAAATCCTCCCAAACCACCAATCATTCCAACCATTCCTCCTATAACCCCTACCTGATTTGGAAAATATTCAGGAATGTGTTTGTAAACTGCTGCCGAACCAATTCCCCAACAAGTCCCAATTAAAATAACCAAGACAAGATAAACCCACATATTCGCTTCAAAATGAATTTGCGTGATTCCGTCTGCAATTAATTCTTTTTTCTGAACTTTTTGATTTTCTGCTACAACAACTTCCTGCCATGTTTTTTTAGATGGAAAAAACGGATTGTGCTCTGCATTAACATCTTTTGAAGTAACTAAATATTCTTTTTCTCCAATAACTATTTTAGATGGTGAAACTTGTGTAACCGTTCCTGCTTTTGCTGCCATCAAGCCGCTACCGGAAGTAGTAATATTCATTTTTGGAAACAAAAGTAAAAAACTCAACACTACCGAAGTACTCAATACCCAATACATCACTTTTCTTGCTCCAAATTTATCGGATAAAAATCCTCCAAAAGCACGAATAATACCAGCTGGTAAACTAAAACAAGTAGTAAACAGCCCTCCTAAAATTAAAGTTGTATGATAAACATTCATAAAATTAGGCAACAACCATTGGGAAAATGACACAAACGAACCAAACAGCAAAAAGTAATAGGTTCCAAAGCGCCAAACACGCACCTCTTTAAGCGGTTGTAAAAGTTCTTTAACTGTTTTTGCTTTTGCTTCTATTTTTTTAGTTTTCGAAAAAAGAATAAAAACAATACCCATCGTCAACAATACTACACCGTAAATAACAGGCAAATATTTCCACCCATTTACTGGATCTGACTCTGAAAAGTATTTTAGCATACTGGGTGCTATAAAGGGAGTAATAGAAGCTCCTGCAGTACCCATTCCGAAAATTCCTAAGGCACGTCCTTGCCATTCTTTAGGATACCATAGTGAAGTATAGGCCACACCAACAGCAAAACTTGTTCCTACCATTCCGAACATAAAACTCAATAGTGCGAACATCCAAAAATTGGCAGCAAAAGGAAGCAAAAACAATGGAATAGATGCCAAAATCAGCAAAGCAGAATACACCACTCGACCTCCATATTTATCTGTTAAAATACCCATTGGTAACCGCATGAGCGAGCCTGTAAGTATTGGAATTCCCAATAACCATCCGATTTGAACTACATTCCAATCAAATATTTCCTGGTCAACTAAAAAAGTGACTAAAACACCATTTAAAGTCCAACAAGCAAAACAGACTGCAAAAGCAAGTGTGTTTAAAAATAATATTCTGTGTGATTGTGATAAATTGCTCATACTTACTTTAATTAATTCTTAAACAAAGATAAAATAGTCCGTAATCCTAAAACATGATATAAATCATTTATTGTTTTCAAGTCAAAATAACCAGAAAATAAAGATGAAATTAATAAAAATAAGCTATAAAACCCAGTATTTCACAAAATGAAAAAAAACAAATACTAATCCAATCAGCCATTGGGGTTATGCAAAACTTTTTAAAATTAAGTATTCTAGACAGCTTTCAAGTGAATTAAAAATTATTTTTTATGAGAAAAAATCTGCGGATTTACATTAATCATTACCCACGCCCAATTGTTAACGTGATCAACGTGGCCATCTTTCAATCTTTGCATGGCATCGGTAGCAAACATTTGGGAATAACCTCCCGTTACATTCACAAATTTATGCGCTGAATAGCCAAATGTAAAATCGATTTCCGTACCAAGATAATTTTTCATTTCATTTCCATTAGCATCCAAAACGGTATTCGCAGCATTAAAAACATGGGGAAATAACGCAAATTGCCATTTGTTGACATTGTATGCAAATTTCAAAAAAGCATCCTTTAAACCAACCGAGTTTTTATGATTTCCGACATAGAAATAATCCATATAGCCATTGAAGGCATGATTGGTTCCAAAAACAGGATGAAAAGATTTTATTGCTGAACTAGTATTTTCCTGGCTCTTTCCGGAGAGATATTCGTATCCAAAACCAGCTGTAAACTTATCGGTCAGCTTATAATTAAAATTAAGAGCTACGTCAAAAGCATTTACTGTATTAGTTGCATTTTTTCCTGTTTGTCCATAAAACCATAAATCCCCGTCCCAGGATTTTCCTTTGCTTTTCCAATACGTCCCAAAAGTCTGCATGTAATCTACTTTCAATTCGGGTGTTGGTGTTGGAACCGGAGCTGTTAATTTATTTTCATAACCTGTATTTAAAAACAAGAAACTCATCTTTATTTTTCCTAATTCAGTATGGTACCAGGCATATTGCATCGATTTGTAATTTAGTACCGTATAAGGTGTTGCAAGTTCGGTTTCAGCATTTGCATTATATGCAATTGCTACATCCAGATGTTTTTTGTTACTTTTAAAAGTTGTTATCGCAGCATCGTGACTTTGCGCTTGTTGTGCCCAATCGACTTCACCAAAAATGCGTTGATTGTCATACGAAATCACCTGACGGCCTAAACGCGCACTCCATTTTTCACTAAAGTTATATTGCACCCAGGCTTCATATAACTGAATCCCGTTTACATCTGATTTGGTATTTGTGGGCACATCTCCCCAAACACGAACATTTTGCATACTAAGTCTGGTAATAAATTGATCTTGCCTGAAGTTCAGATTCAAACGAGTTCTGGATGAAACAAATTGAACTGCCGTTTCTCCATAAGGAATTGGGGCTTTATAGCCATTTCTAAACTCGTAACGAGGTCTGATCTGTAAATTTGCATCCAGTTCCTGAGCAAAAGCAATACTGCTGAACACTGGTAAAAGTGTTATAACAATAATTTTCAAGATTTTCATTTTGTAAGTTTTAAGGAATAAGTTTACTCTATCTTTGTAGCTTCTTCAGTGATTTTTTTAATCGTTGCCTCAGAATTTACACCCAAACCTTCTTGCTGAAATGTTAATTCCCCTTCGGCATTAAAAACACTTATTATGTTAGAATGCGAAAAATCTAAAGGAGCAATTTTCTTGTAGTTGACTGCCAAAACCGCTGCAAACTCTCGGGTATTTTCTTCTGTAGATCTCAAAAATTCCCATTGTCCCCCATCCATTTTATTAGCAATAGCAAATTCTTTTAATCGTGCCGGAGTATCAACTTCCGGATCTATGCTTACCAATAGGAACTTTACATCGGGTTTGATTTTCTCAGACAAACGAGATTCTATATTTCGAATATCGGCCACTAGTCTGGGACAAGCTGCCTTGCAGGAAGTATAAATCATTACCATAACGAGCACTTTGCCTTTTAAATCCTTCATTTCAAGATTTTGCCCATTTTGATTGGTCCATTTTGAAGGCAGATTGTATATGGATAAATCTGAAACCGGTTTATCTTCGGATTTTTTATTAGTATTACATCCCTGTAAAACTAAAAGGACTAATGTTAATCCCAGGAACAGTTTTTTCATTTTTTTATATAAATGGTTTAGAATCTATTTTAAATCTTTGGCACAGCGAAAACCTAAGTTTTTGGTTGTATAATTTGCTTTCAGGCTGCTTCTGAAAGCATAGCGCATAAAAGCCGCATAATCCATTAAATCGGTGGCATTTACGGATCCGCTGCCGCAAAAAAGATTCTTATCTGTAGCTTTATCTTTTCGGGACTCCCCTGACAGAAAGATACTATTGAAATCGCCTGTCCATTCCCACACCAAACCGTGCATGTCATAAACCCCCCAGTAATTCCTGAAGGTTTGACCTACAGGGTTTAAATAGGTTTTTGGCTTCTCATACCACGACAAAATGTATTTATTGAATTCTTTTTTAGAACGTGCATCAATACGTTTTTCATCGGCCATGGCTACATATTCCCATTCGTCCATTGTTGGCAGTCTTTTGCCTTGACATTCGCAATATTTTTTGGCAGCAAACCAGGAAACATTGGTAACCGGGGCATTGTTTAAATTCTTTAAACCATAATCGAAATCACTTGTCCATTGTGCCAGATAACTTTGATCTGCAAAAATTCCTTTGATTTTAGAGCGACTATACTCTGGGTATTTTTTGATAAAAGCAAGAAATTGTATATTGGTAACTGGATACACATCAATAGTAAAAGAAGGTATGTTGACCGGTTTTTCAGAAGTAGCACCATAAAGGGGCACAAAACTACCGCCCTTTATGGATGCCATTTTTTCTTGTTGAGCAAAAAGAGAACTTACACAGAATATAAATAGGATTGATATTGTTTTAAATACTGCCATCTTTTACTTTTTTTGATTTATTCTAATGTTCCTGGGCTACTTTTGGAGCAGGTTTGGCTCTAACAGCTTTTACTTTTGCCGGAGTTATTACTGTTTTATTATTGCCCCAACTGTTGTATATGTATGTCAGAACATCAGCAGCTTGCTCGTCAGTTAGGTTCTGACTGGTCATCACGTTATTGAATTTCTTGCCATTAACGGTGATCTCTCCACTTAATCCGTGCAATACCGCGCCAATAGCTCTATCTGGATTCGCATTCAGGTAATCTGATTTTGCCAATGGAGGAAAAGCATTCGGAATACCTTGTCCTTCAGATTGGTGACAGGCATAACAGGTACGGTCAAATAATTCTTTACCGGCTTTAATTTGTTCAGGAACAGTTTTTGCAACAGTAGTTTTAGGAACTGCTTTGCCTTTTGGCATACCTTGAATTGTCCCACCTTCTGGTAAATAAATTCCATCTTGTATGGTTCCAGAATACAATTTTTTATTTTCCTCGCCTTCAACTTTCAGCATTCCAAGTGCTCCTTTATTAAAGGCCCTAAAAATCGAGTGGTCTACCAGTATAAAAGTTCCCGGAACATCTACTTTAAACTCCACAATGGCCGAACCACCTGCAGGTATTAAGGTAGTTTGTACGTTTTCGTTGATCATATCCCCTCCTTCAATATGCACTTTGTCGAAAATTTCTCCAATAACATGGAAAGATGACACCAAATTAGGACCTCCATTCCCCATATAAATACGGACAGTTTCACCAACTTTGGCCGTTAAAGACTTATCTCCGGCGAGAGCTCCAACTTTCCCATTAAAGACCACATAATCAGCTTGTTCCTTAATGGCTTTATCCATATCAAAAGGTTGAGAACCTTGTTCCCCATAACTGCCCTTGGTATAAAAATCACCTTGCATGATGTAATATTCTTTATCAACTTGTGGCAAGCCTCCTTCTGGTTCAACCAAGATCAACCCATACATTCCGTTAGCAATATGCATTCCAACTGGTGCTGTAGCACAATGATAGACGTATAAACCGGGATTTAAGGTTTTGAAACTAAACACTTTTTCGTGACCTGGCGCAACCAACGATGAAGTAGCTCCTCCGCCGGGTCCGGTAACAGCATGTAAATCAATATTATGAGGCATTTTGTTATCCGGATGGTTTTTTAGGTGAAATTCTACTTCATCACCCACTCTTGTTCTGATAAAACTTCCGGGAACAGAACCGCCAAAAGTCCAATAGATATATTTTACACCATCTACCATTTCTCCTTCAATTTCTTTAATTTCCATGTTGACCACTAATTTTGTAGCTTCACGGTCTCCTACTGCTTTCGGAACAAACGGAGGCGCCGTGAGTTCGGCAGTTTGCTGCCCTTTGGCCTCAATATTTTGATAATTTTTTGCTTCATCGCTTCCTCTTTTGCAAGAAAAAAATCCGACTAAAACAAGCAACATTATAAAAAACCCCCTTATTTGTCTGTTTAATTTAACACTGGTTTTCATATTATTTTGGTTTGAAATTTATAGTGTAAAAATAAAGGATAAAAATATCCTTTATTATGATATTTGTCATATTCACTATTTTTAAAAAACTCCAAGAGAAAAGATATTTACAGCTGACTATTTTCCTTTAAAAATAAAAATGGTTAAGGTCACTTTAAAAAAATATTTAAAAAAATGCAGTCTTATGATTTAAATCATATTCTGCATTTTATAATTATACGAATTTTACAATATCAAATAATACATTAAATAATAATAAGACAACTGGATAACAAAATAAATGATGAAGTGTGTTTAATTAAAAGACAAAATACTCTTTTATTAAGATAATCATCGTTTAGTCATTTACAAATTATAATCTAAATAAAAATTATGGAAACTTTAGAACAAATTACAATCGGAGAATACGTGGCAAAAGATTTTAGAACAGCAGCCTTGTTCTCAAAATACGGAATAGATTTTTGCTGTAACGGAAACAGAAGCATTGAAGAAGCCTGCCAGAAAAAAGCAGTGACTGCAGATGTTTTATTACAGGAAATTGAAACAGTTCTATCATCAAAAAGCGATTCAGGAATTGATTACAATGCCTGGCCGATTGATTTATTGGCTGATTATATTGAAAAAACGCATCACAGATATGTATCAGAAAAAACACCAATACTACTGCAGTTTTTAGATAAGCTCAGCAGAGTACATGGCGCAAAACATCCTGAACTATTATTAATAAATGAGCTTTTTAAAGGCTGCGCAGGAGAATTGGCACAACATATGAAAAAAGAAGAGCTGATTTTGTTCCCATTTATAAAAAAAATGGTTCATGCTACTCTATCTGATGAATTAATTGAGCTGCCTCATTTTGAAACCATTCAAAATCCAATTGCTATGATGATGCACGAGCACGACGCCGAAGGTGTCCGTTTTAGAAAAATAGCAGAATTAACTAACAATTATACACCGCCAGCCGATGGCTGTAATACTTATAAAGTTACGTTTGCAATGCTAGAAGAATTTGAGCAGGATTTGCATAAACACATTCATTTGGAGAATAATATTTTATTTCCAAAAGCTGCCAAACTTGAAAAAGACTTTACAGCTCAATAATAAGTAGCTTTCAATCACTAAGAACCAACAACTATGGAAAATTATGTCATCAAAAGAAGTGGAAATTATCAGCCATTCGAAAGCTATAAGATCAAAGATGCAATTGAAAAAACTTTTCAGAGCGTCTCTATAGTTGTTGACGAAAGTGTTTTTGAAAGTGTGGCTATACAACTCGAAAACAAAGAAGTATGGTCTGTTGAAGAAATTCAGGATGTAATCGAAAAAAAATTATTCGATAAAAACCATTTTGATGCCATGCGCTCCTTTATGCTATACCGACACACCAGAAAGCTGCAACGCGAACATCTTGAAGGATTGAATGATGATACAACTTATGTCGACAGCACCCAAACGATTGAAGAATACATACAACAAACAGATTGGCGGATCAACGCCAACGCCAACACCTCTTATTCGAACGCAGGATTGGTTAGCAATGTAGCAGGAAAAGTTATCGCAAATTATTGGCTGGATAAAGTGTATTCTAAAGAAGAAGGCTATGCACACCGCAATGGTGATATTCACATTCACGATTTGGATTGCCTGACGGGCTATTGTGCGGGTTGGAGTTTGCGTGTTTTGTTAAATGAAGGTTTCAATGGAGTCAGAGGCCGGGTGGAAAGCAAACCGCCATCTCATTTTAGGGAAGCTTTAGGACAGATGGCAAATTTTCTGGGGATTTTGCAAAGCGAATGGGCAGGTGCACAAGCCTTTAGTTCTTTTGACACCTATTTGGCTCCTTACGTATTCAAAGACAATCTCCTTTATGATGACGTTTTAAAAGCGGTACGAAGTTTTGTGTACAACCTGAATGTTCCCGCACGCTGGGGACAATCTCCCTTTACTAATATCACTTTAGACTGGGTTGTTCCTGAGGATTTAAAAGCACAAATTCCGACTAAAAATGATTGTCATATTTTTGAAAAGAACAATAGTACAGACCTATTGACAAGGGCTAAAAGCAGAGGAGTTTCTGAAGTTACTAATTTACGATACGAGCATTTTCAAAAAGAAATGAATCTAATCAATAAAGCGTATTATACCGTAATGACAGAAGGTGATGCCAATGGGCAGCCCTTTACCTTCCCTATTCCAACGGTTAATATTACCGAAGAATTTGACTGGGATGGAGAGAACACAAACCTGCTTTTTGAAAACACAGCGAAAATTGGTTCTTCTTATTTTCAAAATTTCATTGGAAGCCAATATGTTTTGGACGAAAATGGCAATCAAATAGAAAATGAAAATGCCTACAAGCCCAATGCTGTTCGCAGTATGTGCTGCCGTTTGCAACTCGATTTGCGCGAACTACTAAAACGTGGAAACGGACTTTTTGGAAGCGCTGAAATGACAGGAAGTATTGGCGTGGTAACTATTAATATGGCTCGTTTAGGTTATTTATTCAAAGGAAACAAAGCAGCTTTATTTCAACAATTGGACAAGCTTTTATTGATTTCCAAATCAACTTTAGAGAAAAAAAGAACTTTTATTCAGGGAATGTACGATCGTGGATTGTATCCCTACACCAAACGGTATTTACAACATTTCAGAAATCACTTTTCAACTATTGGTGTAAATGGAATGAACGAAATGATACAGAATTTTACCCATAATGAAGACGACATAACTTCTGAAACTGGTATTGAACTTGCTTCTGAAATTCTGGAACACATCCGGGACAGAATGAAGCAGTATCAGGAAGAAACTGGAAATCTTTATAATTTAGAAGCCACTCCGGCAGAAGGAACCACATACCGATTTGCCAAAGAGGATAAAAAACGTTTTGACGATATTATTCAGGCGGGAGCAGAAAAAAATATTTACTACACAAATAGTTCCCAAATCCCTGTAGATTTTACCCAGGATCCATTTGAAGCTTTGATGCTTCAGGACCAATTGCAATGCAAATACACAGGAGGAACCGTTTTGCATTTGTATATGAGCGAAAGAATAAGCTCACCTGAAGCTTGCAAAAATTTTGTAAAAAAAGTGATTACTAATTTTAAATTGCCTTACATCACAGTAACACCTGTATTTAGTGTTTGCCCTGTTCATGGCTATCTAAACGGAGAGCATGAATATTGCCCAAAATGCGATGAAATTATCATTGAAGAAAAAACAAAGCTTATAGAGATTTGAAAAAACCACACCGCAAATTTTACACAATTCATAACTAAAAAACAGCAAATATGAAACTAACAACCAACGCGATTTTAGAACAAAATCAAGAAGTTCGCACCAAATGCCTGGTGTACACAAGAGTAATGGGCTATCACAGACCCGTAGAAAGTTTTAATATCGGAAAAAAAGGTGAACACAAACAGCGAACCCATTTCAATGAAGCAAAATGTTAGTGCCCCTATTTACAGTATTACACCGTTTACTTTATTAGATTATCCGCACCAATCAGCTTGCATTTTTTGGTTTGCAGGCTGTAATATGCGGTGTTTGTATTGCTATAATCCAGAGATTGTATACGGAAAAGGACGTATTACTTTTGATAAAGCACTTCAATTCCTCAAAAGCAGGGTTAATCTATTGGACGCCGTAGTTTTTAGCGGAGGTGAATGTCTGTTACATAAAAAGGCTGTTTCGTTTATTAAAGAAGTCAAAAAAATGGGTTTTTTGATCAAAATTGACACCAATGGATCACGGCCGGATATATTGGAAGAACTGATTCAAAAAGGACTCATTAATTATGTAGCACTTGATTTTAAAGCAATGCCTGCGAAATTTGCAAAGATAACCCAATCAAAACTTTTCATTCCCTTTGCAAAATCATTACTTTTATTGCTTCATCATACAGTACCTTTTGAAGTTCGTACAACAGTGCACTCTGATTTATTAAACAAAAGAGATATCCAGGAAATGGTGTTTTTTCTGGAAAATTTGGGATATTCAGGAAATTATTACATTCAGCATTTTATTAATGGATCCTCGACAATAGAAAAACTTGGGCATTCTTTTAAAGAATTGGAAAACCAAAATATTGGTACAGAGAAAATTAAAATTCATTTTAGAGGATAGTAATTTATTTTTTTAAATCAATCAATTTTAAGCAAATGAAATCAACTACTCCCATCAAAAGAGCTCCGGAATTAAGGCCTTTAAGCCACGACCACCATCATGGTCTGCTGCTTTGCTGGAAAATTAAAACTGGAATGGCGAAAAATATTGACCTGCAGCGCATCAAAAAATACGTCGATTGGTTTTATGAAATTTATTTAAAGACGCATTTTGAGCTGGAGGAAAAATACGTTTTCACGATCTTAGAAGCACATGACGCGCTCATTGAGCAGGCTTTGAAAGAACACAGAACGTTAAACGAATTATTTGAAAGTACTTCGGATCTGGAAATAAATTTAAAAAGAATCGAAAAAGAGTTAGACTCTCATATCCGTTTTGAAGAGCGTGTTTTATTTGCTGAAATTCAAAAAGCAGCCACAAAGGAACAATTAAAAAAAATAGAAGAAATACATTCAAAGGAAGCTTTTATAGAAAATGAAGATGCTGATTTTTGGAGCTAAAATTTTACAAAATGAAAAAAATAAAACTAGTATTATTTTTATTGGCCATTGTATCTATCGGATCATGCCAAAAAAACAAAGAAGATCAAACATCGAAAGAAGCAAATGAAATAAATTCAGTTTCGGAAAAAAATACCGAAACAGCCGCGGAAGTGGGCCTGAACAAAGGACAATTATGGGTAGCCAACCCAGAAACTACTGACGGGATTACTACTTTACAAAAAATAATTCTGGAATCAGGAGAAGAAGAAAGCGCATTGATTTTGAAAGAGAAACTGAAATCTGAATTTGCCATGATTTTTAAAAAATGTACAATGAAAGGTGAAGCCCACATTCAGTTACACAACTATTTGATTCCGTTAAAATTAAAAATTGATAATCTTGAGGATTCCAATAAAGCTGAAATTAAAAAAGAGATCCTGGTTCATTTAGAACAATATAAGCTTTTTTTTATTTAAAGCATGAACACACTTTTAAGCATCAAGAATTAAATCCTTTATAAAATCATGAAGAAGAGTTGGTTACTCTGTACTTTTTGTAATTTTTTCATCGCTTCATTGATGGGACTGTTGCTTCGATGGATGTATGTTGCACCGATCGCCGGAGTCAATTTTCAGTTTTTAATGCACGGCCATTCACACGTGGCGATGTTAGGTTGGGTCTATATGATGTTGTACTGTTTGATTTTTCATTTTTTTGTTCCAAAAGAAAAACAGCAAAAACCCATCTACAACCAATTATTTTGGATAACAGAACTGGCCGTAGTCGGAATGATAATTGATTTTCCTGCTCAAGGGTATGCTTTTGTTTCTATTCTTTTTTCGACTTTGCATATTTTTTGCAGCTACTATTTTTTTTATTTAATTATAAAGGATGCCAATCCAACAACTCTGGCTGAAAAAAAGCTGCTTCGTGCGGCTTTGTTTTTCATGATTTTTTCTAGTTTGGGTGTCTGGTGCCTGGGTCCTGCAGTTTCATTGTTAGGTAAAGCAAGTGCTTTTTATCAAATTGCGATTCAGTTTTTTCTTCATTTTCAATTTAATGGCTGGTTCCTGTTTGCCATTTTGGCTTTGTTTTTCAAACAGGCAAAACTTATTATTGAAGCTAAAAAATTCAGGATATTTTATAATTTATTTGTTGCTTCTACTTTTTTAACATTGGCTTTGCCGGTAAGTTGGTATTTGCCTAACCCGGTTTTTTATTGGTTAAATGCTCTTGGAGTAATGCTTCAGCTATATGCTGCGGTACTTTTTATACAATTTATCCGCCCGCAGTTTCAGTCCTTTTTTGCTGTTTTACCAACGATCACAAAAATAGTTTATGGTTTTGCTTTGTTTTCATTGGCTTTAAAAGTCGTTATTCAACTGGTGGTTTTGTTTCCGGAATTGGCACAGGTATCCCATCAGATTCGTAATTTTGTCATTGGATACATTCACTTGACTATGTTGGGAATTATTACAGGTTTCCTGTTTGGATTTGCATTACAAAATGATTTTTTAAATTCGAGAAACCGTATTCAAACATGGGGAATCGCAATTTTTTTATTCGGATTTTTTACAACTGAAATTCTTTTGTTTCTTCAGGGCATTTGGTTTTTCTTGGGTAAAGGTAGTTTACCGAATTATTATCAAAATCTATTCTTATCCAGTATTTTTATGCCAGCAGGCCTTATAATGCTATCTGTTAAAATTGTGAAACTAAAACCTAAAACTATATGAGCCACCATTTATTGTTAATCATCCATCTTTTGAGTGCCACCATTTGGGTTGGTGGTCATTTGTTGCTTGTCTTTGTTTTTTTGCCACAAGCATTAAAAGAAAAAAATCAGAATATAATTCTCGATTATGAAAGAAAGTATGAACCTGTTGGCATGACTGCTCTGGTTTTGCTGGTCATTACCGGAATTTTAATGGCCTATAAATATGGTGTTGGCATCGAATATTGGTTTCAGTTCGAGACACCTATAGAAAAAGTTGTTTCAACAAAATTAGCTCTTTTATTATTGACGGTTCTTTTTGCTTTGAGTGCTCAATTTAGAGTGCTGCCAAAACTTGAAAAAAATGCTGAGAAGTTACCTGAAATGACCTTTCATATTCTATTGGTTACCATAATTGGGGTTTTGATGGTTGTTTTTGGATCTTTTGTGCGTTATGGCGGGCTTTGATTTATATGATTTATACATTACAAAAAAAAAATTATGTTCTCTAAAACATGTGAATATGGCATTCGTGCAGCTATTTTTATTGCTTTTCAATCCTATCAGGACAATCGCATCGGCTTGAAAGAAATTGCCAAAAAAATCGATTCTCCGGAGGCTTTTACAGCCAAAATTCTTCAAATCCTATCGCGAGACAATATTATTAAATCTATAAAAGGAGTGGGCGGAGGTTTTGAAATTTCCAAAGAGAATATGAAAGAAATTACATTAGCTCAAATAGTTAATTCTTTGGATGGCAATCGCATTTTGACCGGTTGTGCATTAGGATTAAGTAATTGTTCTGAAGACCATCCTTGTCCGATGCACGATAAATTTATATCTATTCGCAATGATTTGGTTTTCACGCTTGAAAATACAAATCTGGAAGAATTGGCTTTGGGTATTAAATCGGGAGACACCTTCCTTAGGTATTAATTTTAGTGTCATAATGAAAGCTTTGTTTGATTGGATTTCCGAAAAACGAGCAAAACTTAATTTTCAAAAAACTTACCGATTTTAAAAACCCAACATAAGTATCAGCATCAACTCTTTTGTTTTAAAATAAAAGAGAATAATTAAAAATAATTTAATAATGAAAAACCTTAAAGAGCGAATACTGAAATTAAAAAAAGAGAAGAATGCAGTTATTCTGGCACATTACTATCAGGAATCCGATATTCAGGATGTTTCAGATTATGTGGGTGACAGCCTGGGATTGTCACAAGAAGCAATGCAGGTGCATGCTGATATAATTGTTTTTGCAGGAGTACATTTTATGGCTGAGACTGCAAAAATTTTAAATCCAGGTAAAAAAGTTATTCTTCCCGATTTGAATGCTGGCTGCTCGTTGGCTGACTCTTGTCCCGCTAATTTATTTCAACAATTTACCCAAGCCCATCCAGACCACATTGTTATTACATATGTGAATTGTTCTGCAGAGGTTAAAGCTTTAACTGACATTGTGGTAACATCTTCTAATGCCGTTAAAATCGTCAATTCTATACCAAAAGACAAACCCATTATTTTTGCTCCCGATAAAAATTTGGGAAAATATGTAATGGAACAAACAGGCAGGGAAATGTTGCTTTGGGACGGTGCATGTGTGGTTCATGAAGCATTTTCATTTGATAAATTAATTGAATTGTACAAACAAAATCCAGATGCGCAAATTATTGCCCATCCTGAATCTGAAACCCATATTTTAAAAACAGCCAGCTATATTGGTTCGACTGCAGGAATGATTGAATATGTTAAAACCAATCCGGGCACCAAATTTATTGTAGCTACAGAAGTGGGAATTCTTCATAAGATGAAACTGGAAGTTCCTGATAAGATATTGATACCGGCACCTTCAAACGAAGACAACACTTGTGCCTGCAGCCAATGTGGCTACATGAAAGTAAATACGTTACAAAAATTATACGACTGTTTGCTTAATGAAACGCCTGAAATTAAAGTTCCTGCTGATATAATGAAAAAAGCGTTTGTTCCTATTGAAAGAATGCTGGAATTATCCAAATGATGATGTTAGCTGGCTTCTTTTTTTAATCCCTTAATATCCTTTAAAAAAATCAGCTTTCCTTTTAATTCGATCAGCCCTGATTTTTTAAACTCAGACAGCAATCGGATGCAACTCTCGGTGGCTGTACCGATCATTCCGGCCAATTCCTCTCTTGATAATTGCACTTTTAAGGATTGATCAGCATTTACACCAAAAGTGTCACTAAGATATAATAACTTTTCAGCCAGTCTTTCCTTAACAGTCTTCTGGACCATATCTACAGTATGCTCATCCGCATGTTTCAAATCATCACAAACCGACTGCATTAAGTTCATTGAAAACTGATTGTTATTATTAAAGAAATGAATAATCTCAGATTTTGGAATGAAACAAACTTCCATATCTGCAATTGCTGTAGCCGACAAGTTTGCAGGTTCATTGCTGATCATTGAACGTTGCCCTAAAAGTTCACCCGCCTTAACAAGTTTAACAACCTGGTCCCTGCCGTTGGCACTTAATTTCGAAAGTTTTCCAATGCCATCTTTGATACAGAAAACACCTTTAATTACTTCCCCTTCCTCTATTATAGCCTCGCCTTTTTTAATTACCTGGGTGCTTTTACTATTTGCCAATTGTATGATTTGCTCTTTGTTTAGTGCTTTTAGGGCACTAAGCTGTCTTACAATACATTGATCGCATTTATTCATAGTAATTTTTTGCTGCAAAAGTAGAATAATTAGAGTCATTACAAGACATTACTTGAAAAATTCTAATAATTTTATTTTCCAGCAAATTTATTTTTTAAACATTGATACAATGGCTAACTGGCATATCGATCTCAATTTAAATCGGAAGTAGTAAACCACATCAATCTTGCCAAGATATCATGTTTGATAATTAGTATACCTAGAAAATTTCAGGATATGAGTCAATTTGTGCAAGGAATTCCATTAATCGTTTAGACTGTCATTGAAAAAAGATTAGTTTCGGGAGATTTTCTTTTCAAATGCAAATCGAAAGCCATACAAATATTACGAACAAAAGGTCTGCCTGCATCTGTGATCTCGATTCTATTTTCTTCAATAGTTACCAGATTATCATTTACCATTTCCTTTAAATCGGACAAAACACGTGGTAATTCGTCAAAATAAAAGGCTTTATCATCCCACGCAGTTTCAAATTGACAGGTTAAATTGAGAATATGTTTGCGAATAATTAAATCCTCCTTGTCAAGTATATGCCCTTTGACAACAGGTAGTTGGTCGCACTCCAACAGTTGATAATATTCTTCCAATCTCTTTGTATTTTGCGCAAAACTGTACCAACTATCACTGATAGCTGAAACTCCCAATCCAATCATTAACTGGGTTTTTGAAGAGCTATATCCCATAAAATTTCGATGCAATTCACGTTTATGACCAGCCTTATACAAACTATCCGAAGCTAAAGCAAAGTGATCCATCCCAATTTCGTGATAGCCGTTTTGAGAAAGCAGGTTTTTTCCTGTTTCATATAATGTTCTTTTTTCGATATCTTTTGGAAGGTCGGCTTCATTGAATCCACGTTGTCCATTTCCTTTGATCCAGGGCGTATGCGCATAGCTGTAAAAAGCCAATCGATCTGGTTTTAAAGAATTTGTTTTTTCGATGGTGTCCACAATGTTTTCAATTGTTTGAAAAGGCAATCCAAAAATAATATCGTGTCCTATTGAGGTATAACCAATTTCTTTTGCCCAAAAGGTGACTTTTGCCACATTGTGAAATGGCTGAATCCTGTGAATGGCTTTCTGGACTTTTTCCGCATAGTCCTGAACACCAAAACTTACTCTGCGAAACCCTAGATTATATAATTTTTTAAGCTGCTCATAAGTCGTATTGTTGGGATGTCCTTCAAAACTGAACTCATGATTTTCAGCTTTATCAGCTAACCTAAAAATACCGTTTATAAGATTTTCTAAATTTTCTGATGAGAAAAAAGTCGGAGTTCCACCTCCCAGATGAATTTCTTTTATGATTGGTCTTTCAGAAGACAGTCCACAGTAAATACTCCATTCTTTTAAAACAGCCATGATGTATTTTTCTTCTACTGAATGATTTTTAGTAATTCGTTTGTTGCATCCGCAAAAAGTGCACAAACTTTCACAAAAAGGCAAATGAATATATAGGCTAATCCCATTTTGTGAATTGCTCTCCAAGAATGATTTTTGAAAAGAAATCTTCCATGCCTCTATTGAAAAAAGTATTTCATTCCAGTACGGAACAGTTGGATAACTGGTATATCTGGGACCTGGAACATTATATTTTTGAATTAAAGACTTTGACATAATTTTAATTTTAGAAATTAGGAAGAAAATGAAATAGAACTTTTTTAAATTGAAATGAATCTTTTTAGCTATTACCATTCTAATGCATTACAAATATCCGAAGTATACTGCTTTTGTAATATGATAAATATCATAACACTTCAGATTACACAATGACTTCCAAAAGATTAGCTACCAGTTTAAATTAAAAATATCTTTTTATAAATCTTTAATTTAACACCTATTCTAGCTTCAACAAAACTTTCAAAACCTAATATTTATCATGTTTTTTTTATACCTGATTTCTTTTCTTTGCTTAAAACATATACCTCCGCTTTCATGAAAATCAATAATAACCGCAGGCGCTGTCTTCAAGCGATGAAATATTTCGCATCATTTATAAATACATATAACTTTAGAAAAAATGGATATTGATACAGATTTGCTATTCACTTGGGGCGCTGTTGCAAAAAAAACACCCAAAAACTGTATCATATTTTACGAAAATGATCCTCCCCTATACTTCTATCAGATTCTTGAAGGGACTGTAAAAATGACCTATACCAATGAAGACGGAAAAGACCTGACAGTAGGAATTTTTGAAAATGGAAGCAGTTTTGGCGAACCGCCCCTCTTTATTGATCAGCCTTATCCAGCCTCAGCAGTAGCACAGACCGATTGTGTGCTCTTAAAACTTTCAAAAGCCAACTTCTTTTTACTTCTTGAAGAAAATCCAAAAATCCAATCGAAAATATTAAAAGTCTTTGCCTGGAGAATTTACAATAAAATAGTATTTTCAAAAAATATAATTAATCATAAACCTGAGTACCGGGTACAGTATTTTCTCGATAATTTAAAAAAACAGCAGAATATTCCCCCAAATCAAAGACTGAAAATTCAGTATACCCGTCAGGAAATTGCAGATTTTACTGGTTTGCGCGTTGAGACGGTCATTCGGACAATTTCTATTATGAACAAGAAAAAAAAAATAGAAATTATAGATCATAAAATATTTTATTGAAATTTCTTAAATACTTTAATATATGATTCAGATCATATATCTTTTTTAAATATTTTTCTTTCTTTGTGGAGGTTAAATGAAAATTATTAATTCAGCTCTAATAGCATTTAATTTAAAAACGGGCGCTCTTCGAGCGCCCGTTTTTTACTTTATCACTTTATTTTACTACTTTATTCATCATCATTTTCGAAATACTCTGAGCCCTAATCTTTACTTCTGATGCTTTTGGTCCTTCAAATAAATCATCAACAGTTTTTTTCCACAACTTATTCCAATGTTTAAAATGAGTTTCAGTTAAGGGGCTTTTCTGATTTAAAATCCGATGCTTCATCATCGGGTTTCCTTCAAAATTTCCGGAATGAAAAAGGATATTATCCCAAAAATCATACATAATTGGAAGATGTTTTTCCCAATTAACATTCGCCACTTTGGTAAATAAATATCCGATAGTAGCATCTGTCTGAACCTTACCATAAAAAGCATCAACCAATATTTTGATATCCTGTCTGTTTTTAATATCTGTTTTTATCTTCTCCTTCATAATTGAGTATTAAATATTAATTGTTAAAGATCTTTTTTATTAAATTTTCTGACTGAAATAAAAAAAGGTATCGCAATCCATAAAATCAATAGAAAAAAAGAGATAATCAATCCAATAGTTGTCCCAAAAAAATCTTTAAAAATTGCGCCTGTGTAACCCATCATAGCTGACTGATCAAGATGTAAGAGAATCTGAATACGTGCAAGATCTATTGGGCTCAGGGCCGTTACCCCCACCATTGCCTCTTCAATAGGATACTCGGCAAACTGAAACAACAGAAATAAAACCAAAGCGTCAAATAGTATTGCAAAATACATCCAAAACATAATCGCTACACCAATTCCTTTTGCTTTATCACGAGTCAAAATACAGCTCAAAAAAGCTAAAGACACAAAAACAGCCGAGATTAAACATCCTGACAAAAGCATCATAACACCTGAAGCATCAGGCGCATTAATTACAAGGGGGATTCCCGCACCCAGCAAAAAAGCCAAAATCATTGCAATGGAAAGCCCGGCAAATAAACTGATCCATATTTTTTTTCGCCTTAATGGCTGGCTGAGTAACAGTTCAATAAATTCAGAACTGTTATAAATATATATCGTCGAAAAAAGTATCGAAACTAATGGAACTGTAAATAAAATTACATTCAAAATTGTCAACAGCCCTTTAGCAGAATTGTCTTCAAGGCCAAAAGATCCCCAGGAGAGCAAGGCCAAAACAAAAGTGTAACTCAGAACGATTTTATTTTTAAGAATATCCAACAATACAATTTTAATGATCCTGTTCATGACTCTTTTGCTTTAAAATTTTAGATATGGCTTTTGAAATTTTGATTTCACCCGTTGATTCAAGCAGTTCGTTTATATTTCTATGAAAATGCACTTTACCATCCTGCATAAAAATAATCTGGGTAATCATATCGTCAAGTTCGCTTAACAAATGAGAGGTAATCAAAATTAATTTTCCTTTTTCCTTTTCTTTAATAATTTTCTCCTTCAGGATTTCTGATGCCAGGGGATCCAATCCTGCAGTTGGCTCATCAAGTATAAGGACGTCAGGGTTAAAAAGAAAGGCTAATGTTGCACTTACTTTTTGGGTTGTTCCGCCGGAAAGCGTGCGCATTTGTTTATCATCCATCTTATCAAGTTTAAAAGCTTTAACTAAATCTTCATCCAGAATGTCTTTCGAATTCCTGATTTGCTTGATCATGGCAATAATTTGTCCAATAGTCATATGATCTGGATAGCGGCCTATCTGAGGCATATAGCCAATATTATTTCTATATTCAAACTTTCTAAGAATAGATTCTTTATTGAATAAAATATCACCGCTGTCCGGTAAAACCATTCCCAGGATGGATTTTATCAAGGTCGTTTTTCCGCAACCATTTGGACCAATAAGTGCAATGCACTCACCTGCGTTAAATTTCAGGTTTACATTTTGCAATACCTGAAGCTTGCCAAATTTTTTGTTTATATTTTGTAAAGTAATCATAACACAAGAGATTTCATTTCGGGGGTTTGGTCAACAAAATTATCCGGGGTAATACTTGGCAGAATCTTTTCTGACTTATCAAGAAGCGTAATCATAAAGCTCCTGAATAATAACATTGCAGAGGGATTGTTTTCTGTAAGCACTGCAAAAAGGCTCAAAGGGTGAAAAGGTACATCTCCAATTCCGTCCTTATTAAGGTCATAACCTTCATATTTATCCCAATAATTATTATTGAAATGGTTAAGAACTAAACTGCCATTGGTGCTTATATCAAATGTATTGGCGATAAAATTATTAAAGGAAATTTCGTTTTCCATACAGCTTGCCTGAATTTTCATACCCCACCCGTTATCTCTAAAAATATTTTTTGAGAGGGCTACCCGGCTGGTTCCTTCCATATAAATTCCCGAAGTATTTCTGATGAATTTGTTTCCTATGATGTAACTATCAGAAATTTCTTTTAGCAATAAACCATACGCGGCATCTCCCCAGTTTTCTGCAAAATAATTATGGAACATTTTTACATTTTTGGTAAACATGACTGCCACTCCTGCCCCATTATTTTTAAACACATTGGAGATGTACGAATCATCATTAGAAAACATAAAATGAAGTCCGTATCGAATATTACTCTTTGAGATGTTCCTCCAAATAATAGAATTAGACACAAATTCAAAGTAAATCCCGTCCCGATGTCCTGAGACTTGGTTTCCGACAATTTGCAGGTTTTCACTTTTCCAGCAATGAATGCCATTCCCAATACGCTGCTCTTGTTTTTGATGGGCTTTTATTGTGTTATTTTTTATAATACAGCCAATTCCTTTTTGAACATAAATACCAAAAAAATTATTCTCCAGAATATTTTCTTTTATGGTAACCCCTGTTTTGTTATATATTTTAATACCGCAGGGATCATTCAGGGAGGCATACCCTGAATTTATGACTTTAAAACCTGCAATGGTTACACTATCAGCTTTGATAGAAACCACTTCATATTTTTTTTGGCCATCGAGGATAGGAAAGCCAATTCCCTGCAGTATTATTTTTTTATCTATCACTATGTTTCCTTCTCTATAAACACCTTTGTAAACCAACACCGTATCGCCGGGATTGGCCAGTTGTATAGCTTTTTTTATGGTTTTTATGGCTCTATTTTTTCCTACTTCAATCTTTTGAGAATGAAGACAGGTAAAAAAAAATGAGAAGCAAAGACAGAGAAGTATTTTCATGTTTAATTGATTGTAATTAGCATTTTCGTCCCAAAATTATTTTTCTAAAATTGACGCCCATTGTATCTCTGTTCCCTTTGATTCTGCTCCAAATGCTTGTGATTGGCTTTCAGTGGAGAACGCCGCAATGTTACCATGCATCGGACTTTTTATTGTGCCGCCTGAAATAAAAAAAGCTTTTTCTGCCTGAATTAGTTCATTTTCCTTTGTATAATCATGTACATAATAACTCTTAACCTTCATATCTGAATGTTCTTTACAATAGTTGACCATACAGGCAATATCATCAAACTTATATGCCCGGCCTTTTTGGGTAATAATTTCTGAGCCATATTTACCGTCACTTATTCCCATTTTACAATAATCACAATTGTCTGTATTTATTTTGATGGAAATTGGTCTATCTCCTGAACATGAAAAAAGAAAAGAAGCAATAATTAAAACGCTAAAAAATTTATTAAATCCTAAAGCTGATTTCCTCTCTTTAATTATAGCCAGAAAAAGCAAGACACCAACTGTAATGAGCATCCATCCACCTATATCAGGTATAGAATAAGCGCCAAAATTCAGCAACTGTTTATAGCCCAGCAATGGAGGCTGGTATGCCATACCTGGAACCCGTATGGCAGCATTCGGGTCTAAATTATGGCCATAGTCGTAATTCCATCTGTAAAAATCAATAGCAGCTAAAACTCCGAAAAGCACAAAAGAACAAAACAATATATACAAGGAATTTCGCTTAGCATAAAAAGAGCAGCTTAAAGCAATGATGCCAAACAATCCTAAAATGTAAGGCAGGATTTTAAACTCGATAAAATCTTCGGTATGAAGTGTTTTCATACCTATATAATGATTCAATCCGTTGATAATATCTACATCTCCTGCAATTTTTGTGGCATGAAGTTTTAAAACCAAACCTTCAGGATATTGTGGAGCTGTCAGTTCAATTTTCCACATGGGAACAAAAATGGACCCTATTAACAGAAAGCCACACACAAAAAGTACTGCTCTTGAAAAAATTGAAAGTATTTTATTTTTCATGATGATTCAAATAAAAAGGGAACAAAGAAAACTTTGTCCCCTTCACTGGTTATTAGTTATTCCTTTGGTAAATTCGTACCCAAACTATACGTAATTGGCACATTACTTCCTGCAGGTGAAACTCTAACATAACCCTGCATTTCCTGATGAAGTGCACTGCAGAAATCCGTGCAATAAAATGGGAAAATTCCTTTTTTCTGAGGAACCCATTTTAGTGTAATCGTTTCTCCGGGCATGATCAGCAACTCAGCGGTATTTGCTCCTTTAATAGCAAATCCGTGAGGAACGTCCCAATCCTGTTCCAAATTGGTAACGTGGAAATAAACTTCATCCCCTACTCGTATACCTTCAATATTATCCGGAGCAAAATGCGAACGGATACAAGTCATATAAACATGTACTTTTTTCCCCTCTCGGACCACTTTGGTTTCTTTTTCACCTCTGGCAACGTAAGGATGCAGATTATCTGCCATTTTGTAATATTTCAATTGACCGTTATTGCGTATTTTATCAGCTGGAATACCTTGCGCATAATGAGGTTCTCCAATGGTTGGATAATCCAATAAAAGCTTCATTTTATCCCCGCTAATGTCAAATAATTGTGCACTTTGCGCTAATTCCGGGCCAGTTGGTAAAAAGCGGTCTTTAGTGATTTTATTATAAACCACCATATATTTTCCAAATGGTTTCTCTGTATTGCCTCCCGGAATCATTAAATGCCCTGGAGAATAATAGGTGGCTTTTCTATCTACAACTTTTAAATCTTTTATGCTCCATTTTACTACTTCAGAAGAAACAAACATTGTAGTATAGGCATTCCCTTTTCCGTCAAATTCGGTATGTAGCGGTCCTAAACCCGGTTTTTGAACTTCGCCATGAAGAGCGGCCTCATACTTAATCACAGGAATTCCTGCATAACTACCATCAAATTGTTTTTTGGCAATAGCATTTTTCAGTTTCGTAAAACTAAATACAGGAATAAGGGCTGCTAGTTTTCCACTTCCAACAATATATTCACCAGTTGGATCAATATCACACCCGTGTGGAGATTTAGGACAGGGAATCATATAACAGATATCTTTCAGTTCAGCAGCATCCAGAATCAATACTTCTTTCTTGATTTCAGATTTAGCCGTTTGGGTTTTCTCATCCCAGGTATTATGAACATAATTTGCCGGTACACGTTTTCCTTTTCCAGCTTTAATATACTCTTCAGCTTTTTTCCAATTGACGGCCATGATAAAATCCTTATCATTTTTAGAAGCGTTTACCTCAAGCAGGGTATTGGCCTGCTCAGTGTTGTAACAGGAGAAAAAGAACCAACCGTGAGATTCTTTTTTCCCCGGATGACTAAGATCAAAATTAACACCCGGAGTTACGATCTGAAAAGCAAGATCCAACTCTCCTTCTTTACCCACTTTTACAAAACTAAGGTGTCCTTTAAAGTTTTTCTTATATGTATTAATGGGTACATCTCCATCGTCATTATCTGCGGGAACGCTAAAACGGCTTGCCCCCACAATATACTCTGTGTTTTGCGTGATAAAAGGAGAAGAATGGTTTCCTCCACAATTTGGAAGCTCGATTATCTCAGCTGTTTTAAAAGTTTTCAGGTCAATACGTGCAATCCTTGGCGTATTATTGGCATTGGCAAAAAGCCAGCGCCCGTCAACTTCTCCATTGGTTTGAGATAAATCTAAATGATGCTGATCATCCCATGGCACATAACCATGCGAAGTATTCAACATGGCTTTTGTTTCTTCACTGTAACCATAGCCACTTTGTGGATCTTCTGAGAACACCGGCATAACCCTTAACAATCTACCGCTAGGAAGTCCATAAACACTTACCTGACCGCTGAAACCACCAGATACAAAATTGTAGAACTCATCATACTTACCTGGAGCAACGTAAACTTTTTGCGCAGCATCTCCATCGACAGTATCGCTGGAATCCTTGGGCTTGCAGGAAACAAAGAAGGCACAGCCTAACGCAACGGCAAAAACTGATTTTAATAATTTATTTTTCATAACATTCTCATTTGAATTTGAATTTTTTATTCTGGTTATTTCACGCCGTCGTTCTGGCGCATGTATTCAAGAATACTTCTGGCCTCATCATCGGTCAGACCTTGATTAGGCATACGAATCATACAGAGTTCTAATTGAGCCTGCAATTCAGGATCTTTATCAATCATAGGATCAGGATTGGTAATAAAATTCATAATCCATTGAGGAGTTCTGCGTCCTGTAACGCCTTTCCATCCAGGCCCTACCAATTTTTCATCTGTAGTTTTGTGACAGGATGTACATTTTACTTCGGCCACTTTTAATCCTTTTTCAGCCAGTGGCTGATCTAAGGAAGTACCAACTTCAACTGTAGAAAATTTTCCCAAGCCTCGTTTAGGATCGTATGATTCGGCGTCGGCTGTTTTTTCTGTAGCTGTAGGAGTTGAAAAATCCTGATCTGTATTCGATTTTTCTTTCCCACACGATACGAGCAAGAAAGAACCAAACATCGTTAATAAAAATAATCTGTTCATTACTAAGGTTTTTAATTTGTTAAACTTTAGAGCAAAATTCCAAAACTTGTATTACATAAAGTATGATCACAATCATAACATGAAAAAAAAGATCATGATACCTTCGTACTTTCAAAATACAGGTAATGAAATTTTGTATTTACATATTCCTTTTTGCAGTATTGTTCAGACCGCTATTTCCAATCTTGGATTACGCACTGAATTACAATTATATTTCTGCAGAATTATGCGAAAACAGGGATACTCCTAAACTAGAGTGTAATGGCAAATGCCATTTGAAGAAAGAGCTGGCAAAAGCCTTAAAAAATGAAACACCTTCCTCGAGTGAGAAAAAAGTTGAAATCACTGAAACTATTTTGCTATACTTTGAAAACATTCCCGTTTTTAATTTTCAAAACAACCAAAAAGTCATCTTAGAAATAAACTCACGATATAAAAATCTTTACGTTTATCTGAACACTTACTTTGTATTCCATCCCCCCATTTTCAAGTATTAATTTTTCGCTTATCTAATTTCTTCTCCTTCGGATTTGCATTCGACAGAAGCCTTACATCCATAATTTAAATTAATATTCAAATGAAAATTTTAAAACACATAGCCATTTTAGTGCTGTCCATTTCTCTGTTCTCATGCTCCTCAGATGATAATACCTCCACTCAGATTCCAATTGATGAAATCACCGGGCTGCAAAAAATTCAGGAAATATCCAATGACAATCATACTATAGAGCTTTATTCTCAAAGCGGTATTTTACTCCAGGGTTACAATCATATCACACTTAGAATTAAGGACAAAAAGACGAACAGCTATATTCAGGATGCCAAAATAAACTGGACACCTCTTATGCATATGGTTACAATGAAGCATTCTTGCCCAAAATCCGAAGTAATGAAAACTTCTGGCAAACAAACATTATATGAAGGTGACATTATCTTTCAAATGGCTCAAAATGATACTGAATACTGGGATCTTACAATTACATATACTGTAAATACCTTTTCTTACACAGCTGCTGATACTATTAAAGTTCTGGTATCTGCAAAAAAAACTGTAAGTACTTTTACAGGTACTGATGGCATTCGTTATTTGGTTGCCTATGTCGCTCCCCAAAATCCTAAAGTAGCCACGAACGCTATTAGCGTTGGTGTTTATAAAATGCAGGATATGATGACGTTTCCTGTCGTGAATAATTTCAAAATAAAAATGGATCCAAGAATGCCCAGCATGGGTAATCACGGTTCGCCTAATAATACCGATTTAACACAATCTACAACCGATGGCTTTTACAACGGAAAACTTTCTTTGACAATGACTGGCTATTGGAAAATTAATCTTCAACTTTTAAATGCTTCAGATAATGTACTTAAAGGAGAGCCTGTAACGACAGAAAATCCTGCAAGCAGTCTTTTCTTAGAAATCGAATTCTAAATATTGAATACTAACAAGAAAGAGATGGTTTTGACTGGCTCTTTCTTACAATTATCTTATGATGAAAAATATAACCGTAGTCCTTTTAGCTATCTTTTCGACAGCTTGCTGGGCACAGGAAAAAAAGAATGATAGTCTTGCAGCTGAAAATCTCCATGAAATTATAGTTATAGGAAGAAAAACACCTTTACATCTTAAACAGCCCAAATCGTTAACGTCTGTAGAAGATTATCTGATGGGTTCTTCAAAAATGAATATGATTAAAAGAGGTGCATATGCATGGGAACCTACGATTAACAATATGTCAACCGAGCGTACTGTAATTACCATTGATGGTATGCGGATTTTTGGTGCCTGTACCGATAAAATGGATCCCGTGACTTCTTATGTCGAGATTTCAAATTTATCTGAGGCAACAGTTGCCTCAGGTCAGCAGGCCAGCTGTCATGGCGCTACGATTGGAGGTTCGATAGATCTAAAACGAAATCAATATAAACACAGAAAAAACGGCTGGAATGGCAGTTTATCTTCTGGTTATGAAAGCAATAACCAGCAAAAGATTATTGGTGCCGCTTTAGGTTATACTGACAGTACCTTTTTTGCGTATGTTGATTTTATGCATCGTGATGCCGAAAACTACAAAGCGGGAAACGAAAAAGAAATTAATTTTTCTCAATTTACCAAGTACAATATTTCGGCAAATGCTGGCTATTTTATCGATAAGAAGAATGTACTCGAAACTTCGATTATTTATGATAAAGCTGTGAATGTTGGCTATCCGGCGCTTCCAATGGATGTTTTATTGGCAGAAGCTAAAATCATTTCATTGAGTTACAAGTACATTCCAGATTCTGCTGTTATTTCTGGTTGGGAAACAAAAGGATATTTTAATACCATTACCCATAAAATGGATGATACTAAAAGACCAGCAATTCCTATTCATATGGATATGCCGGGCTGGTCTGACACCTATGGTTTTTATTCTAAAATAAAAGGAAAACACGAAAATCATGAATTTCTAGCCGATTTGAATTCTTTTTATAATAAGGCTGTAGCCGAGATGACAATGTATCCTGTTGATCCAACTGAAAATCTGATGTTTATGTACACCTGGCCTGATGTTCGAACGCTATATAACGGATTATCATTAGAAGATATTATTACAATCTCACCCGAAACCATTCTTAGAATCAGCATTAATCTAGGTTTTCATTCTAATACAGTAGCCAATGATTTTGGACTACAAAGCCTTCGTATTTTTTATCCTGAAATGGATGCCACAAAAAACCGATCCTTAAAAAGCCTCTCCGGAAATTATACCAAAAATACTGGTAAGTTTGAATTTGGATTTGGTTTGGCTTATGCCGAAAGAGCACCTTCTGTTTCTGAAGGCTATGGCTTTTATCTGTATAACAGCAATGATTTTTACGATTATATAGGAAATCCAAATTTAAAAAATGAAAAAGCAGTAGAAGGAAACTTTTTTTTTGGTTATAAAAATGGCAGGCTAACGTCTAAAATTACGGCTTCGTATTTCTATATCTCAGATTATATCATCGGAAAAATTGACCCAGGCACGCTGCCTATGACGATTGGAGCATCGGGTATAAAAATCTACGACGATATTAATTATGCTATAATTTTTAATACTGATTTTAATCTTGAATACTCCTTTTTGCAAAACTGGAATTTAAAGACACAGATCGCCTACAGTCTGGGCAAAGATGATCAGGAAAATAACCTTCCTTTTATAAGTCCGCTCCGATATAATGCCGGAATAGAGTTTAAAAAAGAAAAAATCACTGCGGGAATATTTGCCTCTGGAAATCTAGCACAAAATAACTTCGCAAAAGTATACGGACAAACCAAAACACCCGATTACCTGATATTTAATATCAATGCAGGTTATAGCTTTGATTGTAATCAAAACAAAATAAAAGCGCAGGCAGGTATTGAAAATATTTTTGATAAATATTACGCTACTTTTTCAGACTGGAACAAAATACCACGAATGGGACGCAATGGTTTTATAAATTTTACTTATAGTTTTCACTAAGATTTGAAACAAAAATAAATCGCCTTTATGATTAGAATCATAAACCAAAAAAAACGATAGCCATACTTTTACAGTAATAAAATTTAATAACATTTAAATACCAAAAACAATGAAAAAGTCTTTCAAGATTACCCTCGTAGCAGCCTTTGCAATTTTCAGTTTATTCTCATGCGGAAAAAAAGATTCAAAAGACATAGAACCAGTTGCAACACCCACAACTGAGGAACCTTACGAAGAAAGTCCGATCGAAACCCCAGTCGCTACAAATGATCTTCAGATTGAGAGCAATGATCAAATGCAATATTCTGTAACTGAATTAAGAGCTCCCGCAGGAAAAATTACTCTTACACTAAAACATGTCGGCAAGATGGAAAAAATCGCAATGGGACATAATTTAGTTATTTTAAAACCTGGAACTGATATTTCTGATTTTACACTTAAAGCTGTAGATGCAAAAGATACAGATTACATACCTGCATCTGAAAAAGCAAAAGTAATTGCCCATACAAAAATAATTGGCGGCGGCGAAAGCGATGTTATCGAGTTTACAATAGACGAACCAGGAACTTACGATTTTATCTGCTCATTCCCTGGACATGTATCGATGATGAAAGGAAAATTAATTGTAGAATAAAGCATTTTTTTTAATATAAAAAGCTAAAATTATTATAATGAACAAGGAAAAAAAACTGTGGATAGGTTTTGCACTTGTGATGAGTATCTCTTTTTCTGTCTTAGGATATTACGGATATGAGATCTATCAGGAAGCACCTCCTATTCCAACCGAAATAGTTGGGCCAAACAACACCGTAATCTTTACCTCTGAGGAAATTAAGGATGGGCAGAATGTATGGCAAAGTATGGGTGGACAGGAAGTTGGTACTATTTGGGGACATGGTGCCTATGTAGCGCCAGACTGGACTGCAGACTGGCTGCATAGAGAAGCCATGTTTATTTTGGATAAATTATCCGAAAAGGAATATGCAAAAACTTTTGCAGAACTGACAGAAGAGCAGCAGGCCACAATGAAAATCAGGCTACAAAATGATGTTCGCAAAAACACCTACGACAGTAGTACTGGCATCATAACCATTTCTCAAAACAGGATTGAAGCCATAGCCTATTTGAGTAAGTATTATGAAGGGTTGTTTATGGATGATCCCAAATTTGAGACACTACGCCATAATTATGCGATTCCAAAAATGTCTATAAAAGATCCGGAAAGAATGCATAAAATGAACGCTTTTTTCTTTTGGGCAACCTGGGCAACTGTAACAGAAAGACCAAATCAGAAAATTTCATACACACACAACTGGCCATCTGATGAATTAGTTGGAAATGTGGCTACCAAAGATCTTCTTGTATGGTCAGGAGTTAGTATCATACTGCTGTTATTTTGCATCGGTGTTCTAATTTTTTATCATGTGCGATCAGGCGAAGATGAGCATTTCGAAATACCAGTTCAGGATCCACTATTAAAACAAGGAATGACACCTTCGATGTTTCGAATAAAAAAATATCTTTGGGTCGTAAGTCTTTTAATTGTATTGCAAGTTGTAATGGGGGTCATTACTGCACACTACGGCGTAGAAGGAAACGGATTCTTTGGTATTCCTCTGGATCAGATTCTGCCTTACGCAGTAACAAGAACCTGGCATACTCAACTGGCTATATTCTGGATAGCAACCGCTTGGCTTGCAACTGGATTATACATTGCACCGGCTGTTGCAGGGAAAGACCCAAAATTTCAAACATTTGGTGTTGATTTTTTATTCTATGCTTTAATTCTAATTGTATTAGGCTCAATGGCCGGACAATGGTTTGGGGTAATGCAGAAACTTAATTTGGTAGAAAACTTCTGGTTTGGTCATCAAGGTTACGAATATGTAGATTTAGGTCGATTCTGGCAAATATTCCTTCTTGTAGGATTGTTTATTTGGCTGGCATTAATGGTTCGTCCTTTACTTCCGGTACTGAAGAAAAAAACAGGCGAAAGAAATCTTATCATAATGTTCCTAATCTCATGTACCGCTATTGCTACTTTCTATGCAGCTGGCCTAATGTGGGGAAGACAGACCAATCTGGCAATTGCTGAATATTGGAGATGGTGGGTTGTGCATCTATGGGTAGAAGGCTTTTTTGAAGTGTTTGCTACTGTAGTAATTGCTTTCTTATTTGTTCGTTTAGGTCTGTTAAAAACAAAAACAGCAACGCTGAATGTTATTTTCTCTACTATCATTTTTATGTCTGGAGGAATTTTAGGAACATTTCATCATCTTTATTTCTCAGGAACGCCAACTGCTGTGATGGCTCTTGGGGCAACCTTTAGCGCTTTGGAGATTGTGCCTCTGGTTTTAATTGGGTATGAAGCCTACCATAACTACAAACTTTCAAAATCAACACAATGGATCAAGGATTATAAATGGCCTATCTATTTTATGATTGCTGTTGCTTTCTGGAATTTCTTAGGAGCCGGAGTATTTGGTTTTATCATTAATCCGCCTATTGCTTTATATTACGTTCAGGGCTTAAACACAACGCCTTTGCATGGACATACTGCCTTATTTGGAGTCTATGGAATGCTCGGAATTGGTTTGATGCTATTTGTGCTCCGCAGTTTGTACAGACATGAGATATGGAATGAAAAAGCAATGAAATTCATATTCTGGTCTACCAATATTGGATTGCTGGCTATGGCTTTATTGAGTCTTCTTCCTGTTGGAATTTGGCAAGCTATAGAAAGTATCGAGCACGGAATGTGGTATGCACGTTCGGCCGAACTAATGCAGCAGCCAGCGATGGTAACCTTGAAATGGCTTAGGGCTATCGGCGATACTATTTTCGGATTTGGAGTATTGGCATTGTGCTGGTTTGTCTTTGACCTTACCCTTAGAAAAAAAAGTTAGTAAACTAAAATAGAAACATCTGGGAGAATATACTCCCAGATGTTCTTTCAATCAAAGCCTTGAGCAACTTGTTTTGTACTTAAAATAAAAAATGATCTTTGGCGAACATTTAAGGAGTGATGTTCAAAAAAAACTCGGTATTATTAGTGCTTTAGATGTTTGAAAATTCAAAAAATACCGAACCTCTAAAAATGTTGCACATCAAGAATATGAATTCATATTTTAAAGGTAGCTTGATATTGGTTGACATAAGTCATTATTTAATTTATTAAAACGGGCCCCTACTACCGTTTTCATTGTGGCTACAGAAGTCGGAATCGTGTGCGAGTCTTTAAAAGCAGTATTTTATAAAAAGCTGATTCCGACTCCTTCCACACAAGACTAATTGGTAAACAAATCTTTATTAAGATAAATACACCTAAAACAGCTTATCTACATCACAAAACAAATGTTGCGGATTAAAATAAATGTAATAAGAGAAGCGTGAAACGCACAAACCCATAAAAATCTTAAACTTTCTTAAACCTAAAAATATGCCTAAGACTGACATTCTAATAGTAGGTTCTGGTATTTCAGGACTATTTTTTGCCATTAAAACGGCAAGAAAACGCCCCGATTTATCTATTTGTATCATGACAAAAGAAAAGGCTAACAACACCAATACGCAACTTGCGCAAGGAGGAATAGCTGTAGTCACCAATCAATTGAAAGATAGTTTTGAACAGCATATAAAAGATACGCTGAAATCTGGCGCTGGACTTTGTGATGAAGAAATTGTTAAAATGGTTATTCAACAAGCTCCCGAAAGATTAGAAGAACTAATAGAACTTGGTGCCATATTTGATAAAAATAAGGAAGGCCAATGGGATTTAGGACTAGAAGGTGGCCATTCACAACATCGAATTCTACATCATAAAGACAGTTCAGGATTAGAAATTGAAAAAAAGCTCCTTTCAATTATCACTCAAACAGCAAATATTGAACTTTTAGAAAATCATCAGGTCATAGAATTAAATACTGAAACAAAGCGCAATGAAGTGAATTGCACCGGTGCTTTTTTTTATGATAAGAACAATAACGCAATAAAATATATACGTACCAGAGCTATTGTGCTTAGCACAGGTGGCTGCGGACAACTCTTTGAAAACACAACCAATCCTGCAATTGCTACTGGTGACGGAATTGCAATGGCGGCTCGTGCAGGAGTCGAAATCAAAGATATGCAATACATGCAATTTCACCCTACAGCATTAGCTTCCGGGAATAAAAATCCGCTATTCTTAATTTCAGAAGCTGTAAGAGGTTTTGGAGCCTATATTATAAACGACGAACACAAAAGATTTCTTTTTAAATACGATTTAAGAGGTGAACTAGCTACCCGAGATATTGTTTCCCGTGCTATTAGTATCGAAATGCTCGAAACTCAAAAAAAACATGTATATCTGGATTGTAGACATTTAGATCAAGATGATTTTTTTAAACATTTTCCTTCTATTTCCGCCCATTGCAATGCAATAGGTTTATATCCGGAAAAAGATCTGGTTCCAATTGTTCCTGCGGCTCATTACCAATGTGGTGGTATTAAAGTAGACCGCAACGGTGTTACGACAATCAAAAATTTATATGCCATTGGTGAATGTGCCCGGACAGGATTACATGGGAAAAATAGATTGGCATCTAATTCACTTCTTGAAGCTTTGGTTTTTGCTCATCAGGCATCCAACAACATTGATAAAACTATTGCCGCATTTATTTTTTCTTCCAAAATCCTTCTTCCCAAATTTTCAACCGTAAATATTAAAAATAACTACGAACCGTACCAAATTTTAAAAAAAGAACTACAGAAACTTATAACTTCATTTTATGCCAGCGATGAACACGACACGCATTTAGCAATGCTAAAAATAAAAATGCTAAAAAATGAAGCAGAAAATCTTATAGATAAAAATGAAATTACAATTCCATTTATTGATTTCTCAAATATGCTAACGACGGCCTTAATTATTATTAAACAATGCCAACCTGAAAAAGAACATTCATACTAATTAATAACCTTAAGTCTTTATAACTTCCTATGAAAACAACAAACAAAACCACAATTGGCGAAATCGCAGCTGATGATTTTAGGACGGCAGCAATTTTTTCAAAATATAGCATTGATTTTTGTTATAAAGGTCATCGTACCTTAAAAGAAGCCTGCAAAAAACGAGGCATTGAGGAGTCTCTTTTAATTGAGGAGCTTGATCGTGCAACAAATAATTCGGCCAACCAATCTTTTAATTATAAATCATGGTCATCGGATCTGTTGGCAGACTATATAGAAAAAACACATCATCGATATGTGGCTGAAAAAACACCCGTGTTGCTTAAATTATTAAATGAATTATGTACTCTTCATGGTGAAACATATCCTGACCTCTTTGAAATTAATACTTTATTTACTGAATCTGCCTTAGATCTCTCTGCTAATATGAGAAAAAAAGAACAGATCCTTTTTCCTTTTATAAAAAAAATAAATGAGGCGCATGCGAAAGGATTATTTTTAGAGATAGCACACTTTGGAACTCTTGAAAATCAAATACTTTTAATTAAAGAAGAACATGATACAGTAGGACAACGCTTTAAAAAAATTGCTGCATTAACCAAAAATTATACCGCTCCAGCAGATACCTGCAATACTTATAAAGTAACTTTTGCAATGCTTAAAGAATTTGAACGTGACCTGCACAAGCATATTCATCTTGAGAATAATATTTTATTTCCAAAATCCGTAGCACTTGAAAAAGCTTAGATAAAGTTCTTTAAATTATTAGTTTTATCACACAATCGTTGCACATACTATTCTGAAAAATAATATTCCTTCTAAATCAATTACTAAATCTTAAGGTTAGAATTCGCAGCTCTCCTATTAAAGATTAGATACGAATTCCATCAATCCCCAACGGGACATCCAAACCAAATTCATAAAGCCAATGAAAGACAGCCTCTACTTCCAGTAAGCCAATCTCTTCAAATCCTCCATAAAATGGTGCGTGATTTGTCCTTTTGGGGTCACAGCCAAATGGCGCCAATTGAAGACAATTGGCGCCATTTTTTTCATATACCCTATTAATAAATGAGTTTGACTTATTTTTACTGTATTTTTCTTTTTTACAATCATATTAAAACAAAGAAAAAAACTATAAAAAAATAAGTATTCCCGTGAAAATTAGATAAATTTAAAATTAGCGTTCTTACTTCCTATAGTTGTATATTTTTGTCTTTTTGTCTTTTTGTCTTTTTACTTTATAAAAAAAAGATTCGGCAATGAGAGCAGGCGATGTTTTATTTCATCATTTACTGTATTAGCAAATCTCCAACGCATATTTATTATATTTCCCCTAAAATAAAAAAGCCTCGCACTTTATTAAATCGGCCAATTACTTTTTTATAATTAACTCTTTTGTAAAAAATATAGTGCAAAAAAGCAAGGGATTTACAAAACACAAGCCATGCCAATCCACAGTCTTGTAAAAGTGTATTAAGTTGTTGGTAATTTTTTATGTAAAAATCGGTCAATACTATATTTGTTTTGTCCGTTTTCTAGCCACATTACAAGTAGAACAAAGGCTAAATTATTAAATCCGTACATACTGATGGAACCCGAAGTTTCAAAAGGATCGTCCAATAAATGTCCAAATACAATACTTACCATAAAAAAAGATAATAAATAGACAGTCCACTTTGTTTTTAGGCCAAGTGTTAGCAAAGCCCCACAGATGCACAAAATCCATGGATTAGAAAGTCCCATAAACCACAATAAAGACGTCGGAATTAATGTTGTATCATACGATTTTACATATACATTTTCAGCAAAGCTCATTAAAGTTGCTTTTCCTGTCAGTAACTCTAATCCTTGTGCAAAAAATAGTACCCCAATGAAAATTCGCGCAATAAAAAACACTATTTCGTCTTTTATCTTTGAACTCAATTCATTCTCATTTTTTAAAAATTTGTCTAAAGAAAAATCTTTATGTGTCGATAAAGCGTATAAAAGAACAATCGCAAAACCAATAAATGGAACAGAATGATGAAATGAATTATAAAATGGCCCGCTGAATGCCTGGTTTGCAGGTTTAGCAAATAATAACGCGATATGATTTATTAATAAAAATGCAATTGAAGCAATTGTTGCCCAAATTGTTTTGTAACCTAGTAACAGGAAAATAGAGACTATAAAAAGTCCAACTGCAATACAATTTCCTAAAACGAAATTATTTGTAATCCAGGAGGTTATTTTTGATGGTTCTTCTACATAAAATTTCCACAATTTTAAGTGTGCAACAGAAGCAAATAAAAAGTTCAATCCTAATACCAATCGTAATGTCAAACTTATAACATGTCTATTCATTTTGTTTATTTTGTTTTTATTTTTTGTCTTTTTGATTTAAAACTTTCCAAGAGAAACTTTTGTGAATAATTTTCCATTGGTCTTCATATTTTAATAATAAAAAATAGTCGGTATAATTACGCTGTTTTTCTGGCATGAGAATCTCCACTTTTGCAATAGCCGCATCATTTTCAATATCAATAAATAGGATGCGTCCAATACGGTTTGATTTTTTACCATCTTTGAAGTTGCCGACGTACTCTTGTCCTTTCCAAATTCTCAGACTATCTTTTGCAACAGAATAAAGGTTGAAATCGGGATGAAAGGCTTTTTGTAGCCTTTCAGGTTCTGCATTTGCAGTCCCTTCAATGTAGTGCATCAAAGTTTCTTCAATCTGTCCTTTTTCAGATTTCTTATTTACTGTTTGTGCAAAGACAGTACTTTGGAAAATTATCGTTAATAGTATCAATACAATTTTAGAGAATTTCATAGCTTTAATTGTTAAAATTATTTTTAGATTTTTCGAAAAGTAAATTCTTAATCTTATCAGAATTTATATAAAATCCTGTAATTTTTTGTTGCTTATCACGAACAAACCGAATGCCTCCCAAATTTCTGGCACTACTCAGAAACAAATCTGACTTAATGGGAGTAAAATTGATGATGGATTGATTCTTATTACTTGTGAATAAGCCTTTTTCATTTTGAGCCAATGTATAGCTTGCTCCCAAAGTTCTACAATAATAGATACCTGAAAACTCATTTAAATCTGTTGTAGAGTATGTTTTTGGGTTGTAGTATTCATAGGCATATTGGTCGCTTTCACCAGAAGTATAAATCATTTTAAAATGGTCACCTTCCTTACGAAATTCGACCATAATTACATCGTCTCCATCAACCACCATTTGAAATTTTTTGTCTTTAACAGGTACTAACAAACTTTCAGTTGCACTGCCCAATATTTGATAGCGTAAAGTGTCATTTTTCACAAAAACCCTGCGCCCTGACATTCTTTCATCATCCCAATAAAAGCCATTGTATGCTGCTAATTGTTGGGGTGTCATTTTTATGCTTTTAAGCTTACTAAAGTCAATACTTGCCGATTGTGGAAAAACATTTCCAAGTACTTCAATAGCCATGTTCATAGCAAGACTACCGTTATATCGATTGTTATTTCCAAGCACAAACGAAGTAACATTTTGATTGGGGAATATGAAAATATTGCTTGCATAACCGCCTTCTAAACCATACGTCCAAATTTTTGGAACGCCACGTTTTGCATGTACGTACTGTTGCCCATACAAAAGTCTTCCTGAGGTTGGATTAAAAGTAGTTTTACCATCATTTAAAGTAACCGGGGAAGCCAATTTTTCTATCAATTTTTTACTGCCTACTTTGGGTTTCTCAAAGTTGAGATACCAACGGCCCAAATCTGCCGCCGAAGTATAAAGATTGGTAGTCCCGAAAATAGAATGATTGATGAGATTATTCTTGAATCCGTTTTTAGATACTTGATACGAAACAGCTACATTAGGTATTATCATTTCATTATCATCGCAAAACAAGGTATTGGTCATGCCCAAAGGTTGAAAAATAACTTGCTGAGAAAATTCAGCAAGTGTTTGACCTGTAACTTGTTTAACTACTTCAGCTAATAAAATAAGCCCTGATGAAGTCTGCGAAAATTTTGTTCCTGGTTCATAATCCAATTCTTCTTGTCGGAAAATTAAATCCAAAGCGTCTTTTTGCGTAAAAATATCTTTTTCTTGCCAACCTGCAATTTCTTTTAGAGCCAAAAAGTCGTGCAAACCACTGGATTGACTTAGTAAATGTTTTATGGTAATTTTAGAACCAAAATCAGGAAGTTGTGGAATATATTTGCGCACATCATCAGACAAAGATAATTTCCCTTGTTCTTCCAGCAATAAAATAGTAAAGGCCGTAAATTGTTTAGTCATAGCCCCTATTTGAAATCTGGTATCTGTATTGATGGGAATTTCGTGGGTTATATCTGCATGGCCAAAACCTTTTACATAGACAATTTGGCCCTCTTTTAGAAGACCTGCTGCTACGCCCGGTTTAGACTTAGAATTATCCCACTCAGAGAATACTTTATCCAAATTTCTAATGGATTCTTGTTGTATAACAGGTTTGTTTTTTTCTATAAGAGTGATTATTTCGGAAGCCATTTTTGAGGCAGCACTAGGGTCTTGCCCTGTTACAAACCGGCCATCTACCACATAAAAACCTTCTCCTAATTTATCAGAATGCACAAAGTTGCCTTCATTCTTTTTAATAGCCTCGTCAATGGAAAAAGGAAATGTTTTGTAATATTCCTCTTGTTTGTCTTCAAATTTATCCGAAAAACCAGTTATTTTTTTGTCTTTGTAGAGTGATTTACCTGCCTCGTCTTTCAAATACGCCAAGCCTGCCGTACCGTGACAAATAGCCGAAACCACCCCGTTATTTACAAAAATCTGTCTTGCAAGGTTTTGAATGATAATGTTTTCTGCTACGCCATACATAGCAGCGCCGCCGCCGCCATAAAAAATCGCACTATAATTTTCAGGAACAACTTCGGCAGGTTTCATTGTAGTTTTGAGTTTATTCATAAAAAAATTATTGTATAGGAATTTTTTATGAATACTATCCGAAGCATTGATATAGCCGATTGGAACAGCTCCGCCTTTTGGGCTTACAAAATCTACAGTAAATCCTGATTTTGAAAATACGTCGTAGGGCACAACAATCTCCCCAAAGTGATTAGCAGTTTTGATCTGTGAAGTTCCATAGTAGTCCTGATTAGAAACTACAAATAGGATTTTGTTTTGCGAAAAAACAAAGGGCGAGAATAAGCATAAACAAGTGCTTATTAAAAGCGGTAGCCTGAACTTTGATATTACTTTGTACATATTTGCGTTTTTTAATTTTTAAATTACATGCAAATATGTGCCGAAGAAATAACGTAGAGGTTTTGGTTTATAATAAAGGAGTACGATGTTATAAAAACGAACTCATTTTACAGGCATTTTTTGGTATTCGGTTGGAGTTTTTCCTGTGATTTTTTTAAATGTGGTAAAAAAAGTTGATTTTGAATTAAAACCACTTTCATATCCAATACCTTCCACAGTAAGGTTGTTTTCAGTTTCCAATAACTTTTTTGCTTTTTCAATCCTATACTCATTTATGAGATTGGTGAAGGATTTGCCGAGTATCACATTCAGATATTGAGATAATAGATGTTTTGTTACATTCAGTTCTTTTGCGGCTTCGTCAAGTGTAAAATTAGATTTTAAGTATAACTCTTTCTTAACAATAATAGAAAGATTATGACCAATCAGCTCCAATGTATCAATGTCAATTTCTTTGTCTTTGTATTTCTCTTTTTCCTGAAAAAAAGTAGATTCTTTGCTGCTTCTAAAAATCAAAAGCAAAGCCATTAAGTAAAAAATAAATGTGAATGATAAAGCCCCAACAATATAAGAAGTATATGCTGCGATATAATATGCCAACCAAATAAGGAATGTTCCCAAATAAATACTAATATGCCAAACATCTATTTTTTTTAGACTTTCTTTAGTTTTTATTTTTTTTAGTATTGGTTGGTTGTATTTAAAAGATAAAACGACATAAATGAACCATTGCCAATAAATAGCTTTTACGATCCATTTACTCCAAACAACACGATGATCAACATAAGGATAAAAAACACCCACTATACTTATAATTGTTATGTATGGTAAAATATGAATAAGCCAATTTGATTTTTTATTATCTAAATTTGATTTTAGAAATAAATAAAGAAATGGACCAATAAGTACGCAGGCTGAAAGTCCAATCTGAATAAAAATGTTTGATAGATGAGGATTAAAATAGAAAAATACAGATTTTATAACCCGAATACTTAATACCAAAAACAGAAGTGATAAGAAATAATTTGAAAATTTTTTCTTTTTAGCATTGTAGGCAAAATAACCTGAAAGTAGTAAACCATTAAAAGCTCCTAAAGCGCTGAAAAAAAATATAAATTCGCTGGACATATTATTATGTGTCAATATTATGATTTGTATCTTAAAAATATCCGTTAACGGTTTACGACTTGGCGATCATGGGGACTAAATTAAGCGCATTATTTGGATTTGCCAAATCTCCCAAATACAAAAACAGTTTTTAAATAATGCCAAAACCCCAATCTTGCCAATCATCTGTTCACTAAAAAAAATCAAATATTATCAATTTCATTGTATAATGTTGAGACATTAATCCCTTTAGCAGCAAAATCGTGGCACAAGAGTATTTTGAAAAATAGAAATTCAATGTTGATAAGGAGTGCCTAATTTTGGTTCGAATCTGCAGCTTCATATTAAAAATTAGTTACTAATTCCATCAATCCCCAACAGGACATCCAAACCAAATTCATAAAGCCAATGAAAGACAGACACTATATATAGTAAGCCAATCTCTTCAAATCTTCCATAAAATTTATAGAAATTTGTCCAGTCGAGGTCACAAAAATCCCATTTCTTACGAAGTGGGATTTTTTTATGCTCCTTCCTTACTTTTTTAAGTTTATATAGCAATATTTTATTCCGTTACGCAATCAATCTGATCCGCTTTCTTGATTTTTTCAATGCCTCTTTCTTTCATTAGCGCTACTGCATCGAGCATTTTGATTATATAAATATAAGGCGTCGTCAGGTCAGAATAAGGATCTCCGTCACGAGGAGACAAGGAAAGCTCCAGGATGAGACATAGAAACGATTCAAATTCCTCCAGTGTTTTTTCATTAAATGCTTTTTGAAATACCATAAAAGGATTATCGTATTCCTCCTCCGTCAGAGAAGAAAGGTGAAATACTGTTTCAGAGCGCAAAGATGCTGTAACTTTCCATTTTTTGCTTTTCTCTGGCAGGCAGTAACACAATTTGAGAAAAGAGTTTATAGCAGTATAAAAAATAAAAGCATTGGAGGGATTGTTCACTTCGTAGATGTCACTTTTATAGCTGCACATTACCGCTTCAGTTAAATTCTGTTTGTAATAATCCAGATCTGCATAGGCAAAAAAAGCATCAATGGCTTTAATTGGATTTACCGACACCTCCCCTGCCCAAGAGCTCGTTTCGAAGGATATTTTATTCTTTTTCATAATCAAGGAGATTTAAAATTCACAAACGAAGTTCTGTTCTTTCCAAAGGATAATCTATTCAGAATACATCTATAATATTCTGACAAAACAGAGGTTTTATGAGATATTTTTTTATCTTTGAAATTCAGGATTTTTATACAAATGGCTCTATCTTTGAGCCTTTAGAAAATTGATATTCGTTATGGAACAGAAAATACATCAGGGAAGAAACGTAAAACGTTTTAGAGAAATGCTTAACATCAAACAGGAAGCATTGGCTTATGATCTGGGAGAAGACTGGAACCAAAAGAAAATTTCGATGCTGGAGCAGAAAGATGTAATTGAAGACAGCCTATTGAAACAAATTTCAGCTGTATTAAAAATTCCAGTGGAAGCTTTTCAGAATTTTGATGAAGAGCAGGCCGTGAATTTAATTTCGTGCAATTTCTCTGACAATGCAATGTTCAATAATAAGATTGAAGTCTTTAATAACAATCCGATTGAGGAGATCAAAAAACTTCATGAAGAGAAAATCGTTCTGTTTGAGCGTATGTTGAAAGAGAAAGATGAAATGATGGCGAGGCTTGAGAAATTGATCATGAACAAATAATTATTATTTAAAATCTACTTTTACAAAAAAAACTTATATCCCTACATATTCTAACATGAATCATCTCAAAATTAAACATTCTATTTTACGTTTATTATCAGAGTTGCGCCTAAATTACATTGAAGACTATCACAGTATAAGAGATACTTTTTTAACAACTGACCAAATTGTTAAGAACCAGAATTTACCTAATGATGTTGTCAGAACTATCATAGCATCCCTATTAGCAAATGAAGAAATTAAAATCTACAGTTCGGGAAATAATTTTGATGCATCTGGATACTCAATTACAAATAAAGGCCTATTTGCATATGAAGATAAAAAATATCTTCGCACTGAATCTGAACGATTAAGAACTAACTTGAGTTTTTATATTTCTGTAGCTTCTTTAATAGGTTCTATAATTGCAATATTTGTCTCATTGCAGAAATAATAACAGTTTATTTGGCTCTTACAATTTTCGATTCAGGAAAATCGACATCAAAATACTTCCTTATTATTTCAGTATAAACATCAATACGAATTCCAATAATAATGTCCGCGCTCCGAAAAGCATACCTTGCAAGCGCTGCGTAAATATCTAATTTAAAGTACATAAACCGTAAAGTCTCAGGCTTTAAAACTAAATTTATTAGATACAATTTCTGAAAAAGAAAGAATAAAAATAATATTAAAAAATAAATATAAAAAGTCGGGAGACTTTTACGAACTTTAATAATTCAGTAAGTGTAAAAAAGCGCAAGTCAGAGACATTTGCACAGCTTTTCAGTTGAACACTTTGGAAAGCTGGGCAATAGTAATTCAACTCCTAGAGTTGAATTAGAAAAAAGAGCAATTCAAAGAATACTAACGCCACAACCATAATAAAATGAAGAAAATATTTATAATGTGTTTTTTGTTATTAAGCACAAAAAATCTTGTAGCACAAGAAACAAAGAATCTAAGTTTTATTTTAGTTGTTGATGATCAAATAGTAAGCACTCAATCAAATTTAACTTTTATAGTTACTAGTGATATCTCAACAGAGAATATATCAGCACAATATTATCCAGGAACATTAGTTTTAAAGAAGCTTGATTACGAAAAAATAATTTCACCCTTCACAAAGACTATTTATTTAAAATACCGTAACACAGTTTATATAGATGGTAAATCTAATTATTATGATTTCGAGATAGAATATCAAAAATCCTTGTTACAGGATCTTTACAATATCCTTAAAATTTATAATTTAAATTGCAAAAAATATAAGAAAAAATTTGAACCTTTATCTCCAACAAAAAATTACACCTTTGAAATTACAAGTCCTAATTCAACTTTTTTGAGAGTTAGAAAAAAATAAAAAGGGAGTAAATTATCATCGAAATATTCAAACACATACAATGGCAATATTTTATCGAAACATTCTGATTTTTTTCGCCTTAGTATTTCTGATGCTATGCTCATGTGCCTCAACTTTGAGTCGCAATTCTGCTTCTATTAAAAATACTGAGTCTATAGATTCTTTATTTACAGTCAATAAAATAGATTCCGTTAATAACTATTATCTAGTATATTTAAAAAAAGATAAAAATTGGTACAAGATAGTTTCAAAGAAAGATAATGCGATTGATTCTAAAAAGATAAAAATTAACTCAAGTTATAAGTTTTGTCTTAAATCCGCTCCGCAAAGTATACCTCACAAGTGCTACGCAAATGTCTCCGACTTTGCGCTACCTATTCAAGTCTTCATGAAAAAATAAAACGTTAATAAGTCTCCGACTTTAAACCGATATCTTAATATTGATTATAACGAATAAACGATTTATTATCGAAAACGTTCACTATTAGATTGTCAGCTTTTTCAATTTTTAACAAGCCTGAACCACAAACATAATTACTTACACTTGAATAAATATAATCTGATGCTTTAATAGCTTCCCCAACAATTAAAAAACTATTTCATTTAAATGTGCTTTTCATTTCAAAAGTTTGGTGTAAATTTACACCAAACTAAAAACTTATACTATTATGACACGACAAAGTATATCATTAACTGCCCCTAATGACGAGTGGTTAAAAAATCAGGTTAGTACAGAAGAGTTTAGCAGTAAAAGTGAAGCTATTAACTATTTGATTAAACAAGCTCGTTCACAAGAAGAATACTATGAGTTTGTGAGAGCTAAAATAGATAAGGGAGAAAAAAGCGGTTTTGCTGAAAAACAAACTAGAGAAGAAATGTTAGCCGAATTTAAAAAAGATCTGCCTAATGTATAGCTATTATTTAAGTAGCGAAGCCAAAGAAGATTTAAAAAGAATTTATTATTATGGTGTTAGTAAGTTTGGTATTAATCAAGCTGACAGCTATTTTAATATGTTTTATGATTGTTTTGAGAAAATAGAAGGAAATCCTTTTTTATTTCCATCCGCTGACCACATTAAAATTGGATATCGCTATTGTGTTTGCGGTGTTGATACTATTTACTACCAAATTAGCGGAGATAAACGAGTAGAGATTATTACCATTATCGGAAGACAAGCCTTTTAAAGCATTTCAATTTGTTGGAATATATTTCTTGTCATAAAATTTTAACCCCGCTCCTCAAAGTATACCTCACAAGTGCTGCGCAAATGTCTCCGACTTTGCGCTACTTATTCAAGTCTACATCAAAAAATAAAACGTTAATAAGTCTCCGACTTTAAACCGACATCTTAATATTGATTATAACGAATAAACGATTTATTATCGAAAACGTTCACTATTAGATTGTCAGCTTTTTCAACTTTTAACAAGCCTGAATCACAAACATAATTACTTGCACTTGAATAAATATAATCTGACGCTTTAGCAACAAGTCCGGCCTTTACAGGATTTAAATGTATATAATCTAATTTTGACCACATAAATTCATTACTATAAATTTCTTCTGCATGATTTCCATACTGCCAGAATTGATATTCTTTATTTCTCGAATGACTTTGGATTGCTAATCTAAAACGTTCTAACATCCATTCCCTTCTACTTTCAGGGCTATTCTGAATTTTTTCAAGAATATTTTTCGCAGTAAATTTTTTAAAATCTCTTATTAAATCTGATAGTTTTCCATGTTCAGATTGAATAATTAAATGTATATGATTACTCATAATAACATAACCATATAAAATCATTCCCTTATGATCAATACAGTATTCTAAACTCTCAATGACTATATCTCTGTAAACCTGACGTGTAAAAATATCTATCCAGTCTACAACTGTTGAAGTTATAAAATGTGGCAATGTCTGATCTCTTATTATGTATCCTTCTTTCATTTCTAAATCTTTTTACAAAAATATAAGATTTAACTTATTTTATGGCTCTTTTTAACTGAAAGAGGAAGAGTCAGAGACTATTGGGACGGTTACAATTTATAACAACAACAAAAATTGCGCAAAGTCAGAGACATTTGCGCAGCTTTTCATAAGGAATTCTTTGAGATGCTAAGTTTAATTTGTTTTTAAAGTGCTTTTTAACTGAAAGAGGAAGAATCAGAGACTCGTGGGACGGTTACAATTTATAACAACAACAAAAATTGCGCAAAGTCAGAGACATTTGCGCAGCTTTTCATAAGGAACTTTGTGAGATGCTGAGTTTAATTTGTTTTTAAAGTGCTTTTTAACTGAAAGGGGAAGAGTTAGAGACTCTTGGGACGGTTACAATTTATAACAACAACAAAAATTGCGCAAAGTCAGAGACATTTGCGCAGCTTTTCATAAGGAATTCTTTGAGATGCTGAGTTTAATTTGTTTTTAAAGTACTTTTTAACTGAAAGGGAAAAGTCAGAGACATTTGCGCAGCTTTTCAGTTGAACACTTCGGAGACCTAATGTATATTTAAGTCTAGAACCTTAAAATTAAAATCACAAAAATTAATTACTTTAAACTCTCTTAACCTATTACATAAAGTAATAAACTAAAAAACGCATTCAGTTTACTAATTAAAAGACAGGAATTTATAAGACTATTTGATAATCCGAGTGTACAAATAACTTCCTTGAAATATAATTTCTCTTATTGGATCCTGCGTATGTACACCTTTCCAGTAGTCGTTCATTTGTGTCATTAAATCTAAAAAAAGAATATGGTTTTGAACATTATCTATTAACATCATGTCCCCCTCAAACATTTTCACAACTTGAATTAATTCAACTTCATAAATTGTCCCTACATTGTTTAAATGTTCTTTAATATAATACTGACAACTCTTTAAATCATCAAATAAAAATACTGATTCCAATCTTTTAGGCAAGTGACTATACCAGTTTAAGCGAACAGCTTCGAGGATAAATTCCCAAAGATAAATTCCATTGTCAAAAAAAATAAATTGCTGATTACCTTTAAAATTATTGATAAAATCACTAATTAATGAAACTGGTATTTTAAAACCGCTATGATTAATATTACTTGTTACTGCATACAATTCTACATATTCTTCGTCTGCGATTAAGTCATTCAAATATTGTCGATATAGATTTGACTCCGTAAATATTCTATTATTAAGAGAGACAAAAAAATCTGAAGGTATATCGACCTGTCTCATAACATTAAAATATACATTTAAAAAATGCTGATAATACGAAAAATCTAAATTCCGGCCATATTGATAATTTTTACTTTGATATACTTGATTCAGGTTAATTGGACTATTTTCTACTCGATAAAATTTTCTAGTCATATATATTTATTAATATTTATTTAGTTCTGACAGCAATGTATAAGTATGCTATGGTGACTCCTAATTGTTTGATCTGCATTTTTATTATAATTTTTAAATTCTAATCTATTGAATTTCAAATTAATTATCAAACATACAAAACGCGCTATACTTTGTATTACGGTATTCCATAATACAAAGTATAGCGTTGTAAAATAGGTTAAAAAAAACTAAACGAGTTAAGTATAAACACCTGTTTTAAGCAAAAAAATCGCTCCGAAAAGCATACCTCGCAAGCGCTGGTAAATGTCTCCGACTTTGCGCCCACTTGCAAATATGTAACTTAAAACATGCAAGTCATGAAGTCACGTGCTGCACGTAACGAAACCCTAGCTGTTAGTGGCTGATGCCTTAGTCTCTATGAATACTCTATTATGATACTTAAAAATATAATTATAACTTTCGAATATTAAAGTCTGCGAAATCACCCTTCACGGTTTCTTGTTTAGCAATAATAGGTTGAGATGAATCAACTATTCTCTTGCCATCAACATAAAAGCAATACTTTAATTCCTTTCTACTGGATTTCATTTTTATTATCCAACCTTCAGGGGTACTACGTAAAAAGCGAAAAAAATTATAATCGCCTTTGAATTCGATCAAAACGACTTTCGCATCTTTAAATCCCTCCAGTTTAATGGTCGTGTTATAATCTTCACTATCGGTAAGATTTCTTAACAGTTCCTCGCTTCGTGAAGTTGGTTTTTTAATACTCTTCAATTCATCAACCGATTTTTTATTGTTCCCTATAGTTGCCAAGTATTGTGCTTTTGTAATCTTCATCTCAATCGAGTCAAGCCTTTTATTCAGGTAGCTATACTTTTCCCATTCAGGAAAAAGGAGGGCCGCTTTATTGAAATCCTTTTCGATAAAGAAATTATCTAAAAATGATAATCTCAGGACTGACTCTTTTTGGGTGTTACTCAATTTGGATTTTTCAAGAAAGGTTTCTATGTCATTGGATTTGCCACCAGTCTCAATTAGCATGTTAAGTTTTAAGCTTTTATTGTTAGAGAACATACTAGCTAGTAAAATACTTTGTTTCCCCCCTTTTAATAATTTGCTGATATTTGTACGCCAAGGCATACCATAGTCTTCTCCAGATAAAACCATATATCTCCCGTAGTAAGATTGTGAATATTAGTGTATAAAGTTGTAGTAAATTCTTTCCAGGAAGTTGCATCTGCAATTTTTACTAAGCTCTTTTGGCTAATTCCATTTTCAGATATGATATTCTCTGCTATGGGATATCTCCAACATACCCTTTTGTCAGGGTTAGCTTCACAAACGTTAAAATTGGTAGAGGTTAAATGCTTTTTGGAGATTACGATTGTGTCAGGAGTAATAATTGCCAGATTGCCATTTTTATCCGCTAAGTGAATCTGTATTCCATTCATTTCTGGCATATATTGGGTTTCCCATAACTTAAGAAACTGTGGTACTGACTTACAGTGTTGAAGCAGATAATCAAGCATAGAACCAGAATATGGCTTTCTGCCTACGCTGAGTTTATAAGTTTGAGGTGGTAGTGCGTTGATGTCAAAAAACAACCCTGCTTCATTTACCCCTCCCTGAATCCCACTTTCAGGTGAACCGTAAGTGAGCGTTATATACCCTAATGAAGTTTTAGTGGCAGGATATATATTAACGTAATTTGAATATGTGTGAAAGAAATCTTCGTTATTCATAACCCAAGTCTGACCTTTAGTGTCAACCCCGGAAACTATTGTACAAGCAAAGAGTTTTAGCTTAAAAATAAAGAGAATAATAGATAATAAAGTTGTTTTCATGAGGTCAGATTGTTTAATTTCTTGTTAAGATATCCACTGCTTTGGTAGTTTTTAGTTTTGCATTTGCCGCTAACGTTCTCGCGCTACAAGCAGGCCGGGATTAAGAAAGCCTAAACTTTCGGTTAAACACTAATTTTCAAATACAAAACTATCTTTAAATTAAGCCAATATTCAAATCCTTTGTAGTAACTGTTGAACTAAACCTTCGGTAGCCCTCGAGATGATTTAGTACCTTACGAATATAATTAAAATTCGCAAACTTATTTCAAACACTGCGTTTATGGTCTTCGATTTTTGCTAAAATCCGAAGGCTTACCGTATAAATTCCTTTGATTGCCCTCGCATCGATACAAACAATACCTCATTATAAAATCTATTTTCTTTTTTGCCAGCTCATTCTATTTTGCTTTCACTGCCTTAATAAGTTTGGCATTTCTTCTGTCAGCTCTGGAATTCTCAAGTGACAGAACCGCCCATATGGCTGCAGGTATCCATCCTATCAGCGTAATCTGCAGTATTAGACACAAAAGAGCGGTCAGAAGTTTTCCCCTCAGAAGAAAGGACAGCGAAGGAAAAAATATAGCCATTAAGGTCATCATAGTATTTTGGTTTTAATATTACAGTAAAAACAGAGAAATTTAAATCATCTCAAAATCGTTAGACGTCATTCCAGTCATTTTGTTTCAAAAAAATACTATATAATGTAATTAAGAATTCAATACGCCCCTCTGTTCTGCGAAATATTCATCTGACAATAAGCACGATGCCCAAATGTCTGTGACTTTGCGCTACCTACTTAAGTCTTGAACGGAAAATAAATAAGCCATAAAAGAGATTTCAATCGAAATCTCTTTTACTTTTGCCAAATGTTAGAAATTCTTTACCAAGACGAATATATTATAGCCATTAATAAACCAAGTGGTTTGTTGGTTCATAAATCATTTTACGCGCGCGATGCAAAAGTGTATGCGATTCAGGAACTGAGAAATCAAATAGGACAACACGTCTATCCTATTCATCGGTTAGACCGCAAAACATCCGGTGTCTTGTTGTTTGCATTGGATAAAGAGGTTTTGAAAATTATGAACGATCGTTTTGCCACACGCGAAGTCGAAAAAAAATATTTAGCCATTTTACGTGGTTGGTCACCCGAAGAACTAACGATTGATTATGATTTAACCAATGATGATGACATTAAACAGAATGCAATCACCTACTTTCATCGTTTGCAAAATGCCGAAGTTGATTTAGAATTTAACAATAAACCAACCTCACGGTATTGTTTGGTAGAAGCTATTCCCGAAACTGGACGTATGCATCAATTGCGTAAACATTTCAAACATATTTTTCATCCTATTTTAGGAAGCCGCCCACATGGTTGCAACAAACAAAATAAATTATGGCTGGATAATTTTGATCTGAAAGGAATGATGCTTCATGCACATCAGTTAATTTTTAATCATCCAATAAACAACGAACAACTCATCCTGAATTCAAGGATTAATGAAGAGTTTAGCAAAGTAGGTGCTATTCTTAATCTGGATTTGAGTAAGTATAAATAGAATACTCTTAACAACAACCAATATTCCCCTTCATTTTCTATTGGTACTTTATGAATATAAAGCAGTACTTACTGTTTTAGCCGATCTACAGCTATCCATCAGAGATGTCCTAATCCTAGATTAATGGATTCAATCCATTTTTAAGCTCTCTCGTTGCTTTTATCTTACATTAATTAATACTTCAGCAATAAGCATTTATTTTATTGATATTCAATTATATAAATAATAATAATAATAATAATAATAATAATAAATAAAAAAAACCGGAACAAGATTACTCCTGTTCCGATTCAGTTCCATCCATTTTTGGCACTTTTGAGAAAGATTCAATCCGTACCAAATGAGATTTCTATGCTATAGTATATTTCTTTTCTGTAACAGTAGTAGTCGTTTCGGTTGTTACACTGTCTACAAATCGCCATTCGGCTTCAGAACCGGATGCTGTAAATTTAAGATAGGTATATCCTCGTTTATACAAATTGGCATATTCTAAATCATCTATCAATACTGTAAATGCCTGTTCTAATTCTATCGCTTTTGAAGGGTCTGAGGTAATTCCGAAATAAGCTTCCAATCCTGGTGATGAAACAGAACTGCACGCAATTTCGGTTCCTATATGTTTTCCCTGCATATCTGTAAGTTTACCCATCCATGCATTGTGAGTATCTCCCGCTAAAACCACAACATTTTTTCCGGAAAGCATCGCATACAATTGTTCTCTTTCGGCAAAGTAACCATCCCAGGCATCCAGATTATAAGGTAAAGTTGTCTTAATTCTCGCGATTTCCTGAGCGGTTAGAGAAGGATCATTTTGTTTATGTCTCATTTTAAGAACAACAAGTTGAGAGATTGTAGTAGTAAGCGCCTTCATGGTCGCCGGAGTTGCGCTTCCAAGTTTACTGACTTCTGCTAAAATTTGATTCAATAGCATCAGCAACTCAGCAGGAATCAGCATTTTTGTCATCAGAATCTGCTGGCCTAATACTTTCCATTTAGCAGTATCAGCATTGATCTGTGAACCCAGCCATGTCATTTGTTCACTTCCAATTAATTTTCTGTTTGTACTTAACAGATCCGTTTTAAACTTTGTCTGGTCAAAATTTCCGACATTATCAATATAATCCGTATAACTCAACTGCTTATCTCTTGCAATCACTCTGGTATCCATCATATAAAGCGAAAGAATGTTGCCAAAATTAAAGCTTCTGTAAATTCTAAGATCTTTTCCTGTTTTAAGTGGAATATACTCGCTATAAGCCTGAAAAGCAGCCATTTTTCTCATCTGAAAATCTCCTTCGGACGGCTGATGATTTTCTGCACCTGATTTATAGGTATCGTTGGCAAACTCATGGTCATCCCAAACACATATAAAAGGTTTTTTCTGATGAAGAAGCTGAAGATTTTTATCTCCTCTATATTGTCTGTATCGTTCTCTGTAATCACCAAGACTTATAATTTCCCTGGCTGGTTTATGCTCTCGGCCCAACGGATTTGTAAACGGATTTGTTCCGTATTGTCCAGGTGCATATTCGTAAATATAATCTCCAAGATGAACCACTACGTCAGCATCTGAAGAAGCAATCGCTCCATACACATTGAAAAGCCCTGCCGGAAAATTAGAACAGGAAACAACGGCCATTTTTACATCATTTACACTATCTGTTTTTGATGGTAGTGTGCGTGTTTCTCCTGTAACTGTTACTTGTTTGGTTTTTGTATTATAAAATCTATAGTAATATTTTGTATTGGAAGGAATGTTCTGAATATCTACCGCTATTGTAAAGTCATTCGTAGAAGATGCTCCAGCCTGCCCTTTTCTTGTTACTTCTTTAAATAAGGCATCTTTACTTAGTTCCCAGGTAATTTCGGCATCTGAGCCAGTTGAATATCTTGTCCAGATAATGACTCCGGTTTCTGTAGGGTCAAAACTGGCTACCCCTGTCTCAAACCCTTCATTTTTCATTCCATCTGGCGCACCGCTGTTATCCGTTTTATCATCATTACTACAGCTTTCAATAAGTGGAGCGATGAAAACTCCTCCGGCAACCAATAGAGAATTTCTAAGAAACCTTCTTCTGCCTAAATCCTTGTTATTTTCCATAAAATATTTTTAAATCAAAAAAACAATTTAATCTCAAAACTCAAGTTATGGCATATTTAAAATTACCTTACATTACTATTAAGAATCCCTTTACTAAAATTAATCTTCAATATGTTTAATATCTTTAATATGGAGTTTCTAACCACAAAGACTTTATCCGACCTACAGTATGATTAAGAAACACATAGCTTCCTGTAACTGCTTATTTTCTGCTACTATACGCATCAGAAAAAAACAAAAGTAAGAGATGCCTGTAATAAATTATTGTAAACCTTACATTATGATACATGCTGATTCAAAAACAGAAACAAATTTTCATTGCTTCATTGTGATCTTTGGATTTGAAATATAATTCATTCTAGTGTTGATACAGAAAACGAGTACGCAGCATTAAAAAAGGCACTAAAATTCAACTTGTAGTTGATTTTCAGTGCCTCCTGATAATAGTAAAAGCTACTATTTTTTTGTTTTAAAAACTTTATAACATACGAAAAGAATCCCCAGCCAAATCGGAATTAATTCTACGGATAATTTCATATCAGTCATCCACATGATGGATAAAATACCCAATAAAAACACCAAACAGATGTAGTTACTTACCGGATAAAATATTGAAGGGAACTTAGTTTTTGTGTTTTCCCTATCTTTCGATACTCTAAATTGTAGATGTGTATACGAAATCATCACCCAATTAATAATCAAAGAAGACACCACCAAAGACATTAAAATGCTAAAAGCCTCTTCCGGAATTACTTTATTGATTAAAATACAGATCGCTGCAAAACAGGAAGAAATTAAAATAGCATTAATAGGCACCGATTGTTTGTTTAGTTTCTTTAAAAACTTAGGCGCGTTGCCCTGATCTGCTAAACCATATAACATACGTGAGTTACTGTATACACTGCTATTATATACTGATAAAGCGGCAGTTAATACAATCAAATTAAGCACATTGGCTATAAGACGTGTGAAAAATATTTTATTACCAAACAATTCAAACTCCATTCCGTTTAAATTTTGAAAAACCATCACAAACGGACTACTGTCTGTCGTAATTTGCTGCCAAGGCGACAAAGCAAATAAAATGACCAATGCACCAACATAAAATATAAGGATTCTATAAATAACCTGATTGGTTGCTTTTGGAATGTTTTTCTCTGGATTTTCTGCCTCAGCAGCCGTGATTCCAATGAGTTCTAAACCACCAAAAGAGAACATAATTAGTGCCATTGCGGATAATAAACCCTGAAAACTACCGGAAGCCGTTTTTTCAAAGAAACCTTTTGGAAAGAAGCCTCCATCATTATATAAATTATGAATGGTAGCATGCTCCCCTCCCGTTCCACTTATTAGCAAGTACGTCCCAAAAAGGATCATTGCAATAATGGCAACCACTTTTATGATGGAGAACCAAAATTCAGTCTCTCCATAAACTTTTACAGAGGCAAAATTCAAAGCGTTAATAACCAGGAAGAAAAATAAACTGGATGCCCATAGCGGAATTTCAGGCCACCAAAACTGTACATAAACCCCAATGGCTGTAAGTTCGGCCATACTCACCAGAATATATAAAATCCAATAATTCCAACCAGACGCAAAACCTGCAAAAGAACCGCAATATTTATAGGCAAAGTGGCTAAAGCTTCCTGATACAGGTTCTTCAACAACCATTTCGCCAAGTTGTCTCATAATAAAAAAAGCGATAATTCCGGCAATAGCATATCCTAAAATAACAGATGGTCCTGCTAATACAGCCGCTGGGCCAATGCCGAGAAAAAGACCTGTTCCTATAGATCCGCCTAAAGCAATTAACTGAATGTGTCGGTTCGTCAATCCGCGTTTAAGCTGATTGTCTTGTACGTCTTCGTGTTTTTGTTTCACAAATTAGATTTTTAAAGGAGTAAGCACTCACAAATGTATAGACAGCGAATATAAGTTAAAAAAGGAATTGCGCAAAGCATGCACTGCACTAAAACTTCAATTAGCGGATCAGTTTTTATTTCCGTTAGCAAATCAACAGTAACCGATATTCTCCATCCTTTTCTACTGGTGCTCTATGAATACAAGGCAACACTTGCTGTTTTGGATGATCTACGGCCAGTCGCCAAAGATGTCCTACTCCTAAATTAACAGGTTCTGCATCCGGATGTACCTGATAATGCAAATCAAAATAATTTTCCTTCAAAAAGTCTTCGAATTCTTCTTCTGTCCCGTCATAAAGTTCTTTTAGCTTCAACCGGATTTCCGGAATCAGGATTTTTTGCTCTGCCTGTTCATTAGGAATAATATCACTTGCCGCTCCGTGATAGGTGCACAAAAAAGTATCTGTTGCAATGGGCGAACGATCCACATGAAACGAATACACATCAGTCGATATGAAATCAAATTCATCATCACGTTCGTAACACTTCAGCAGATTAAGAGAAGGCGAAGCTCCAAAATCAGTCAATAGCTGTAAATCTTTTAAGATTATTTCCCGCGCGATATTTCCTTTTTCTGAGAGTTGGAGTGTCAATAGATCTTCCGGATGCACTTCGGTTATATTTTCTTCCAGAGACAACTTGGTTACAATTTCCTTAAAATCGCCATCCAAATTTCGGTACCAACATAGCGCATTCTTTTCTCCTTCGAAATGAGTATCTACTAGTTCAGAAAAAGTAGATACTGTTTCTATTTGACTGTTTTCGGAAAATATATTGTCCATAATGTAATACTAAGAAGCTAATTACTTCTTGCGTTACAAAATTATACAATAGTCGTTATACTTACGCTAAAGACACTTCACTATTGTACAACTAATTTTCCCGCAGCTTTCTTCCAATCCAGCCATGACACGATCAGTTCCTGCTGAAGTTTATTAGCGACTAGTTCTAAATTTTGCAATTGAATCTCTTTATCGTTCAGTTCATTAAACGAAATCTGATCAAACTTATACCGTTCCTGATAAACCAGTACAATCTCCTGCGTAAGCCTGGTATTTTCATGTACCGTTTTTAACTGCTGTAAGACATTTTGATAAGCGGTAGTAGCATTCAGCGCATTGTATTTGTTTTTATTAATGTCTTCTTCGATTCGGTTATTATTTTGCTCCTGTTCCAATTTTAACTGATCTATTCTCTTTGCTGTATTCTCGCCAAAAAGAAGGGGTAATTTTAAGGAAACTCCAATATAACTATTGCCATACCAGCTGTCTTGCTGAAAGGGATTCATACTGGCTGTAAACTGATCTGCTCCTAAGTAACCGTTGAGACTAATCGTTGGACTGCGTTTGGCCCTTTCCTGCTTCTTTTTATTTTCTAACACTTCGTTTTGTGTTTTTAAAATTTGGATTTGGGGCAATGCCTGAATTAAACCTTCATCGAGATCAGTACTATTTCCATCCATACTATACTTTTCTAATACGATTGAAGCAGCAAGTGAAGATTCATTTCCAGTAACATATAGAAGGTATTGCTTTAAAACCAAAACGTTATTTACAGCATTATGATATTTTTGAATCGCGTTATTGTGCGTTACTTTGGCATCATTTACGTCAACTTTTAAAGCTCTGTTATTATTGTATTTTTGGTTTATAGTACTCCAACTTAAAGCCGTACGGGTAGTATCGCCAATAGCTTCTTTTACTTGCTGTTGCGCTACCAATGTGTTAAAATAGGCCTTTGAAACTTCATAAGTAAGCTCTATCCTCGCCTCTTTTTCATTTAAGCTTGCCAATTTTTCCTGTAACCGGGACTCCGTAATTAACTTTGAAATCGAAATATCCAACAAAGGCTGTTGCAGTAAAACACCAGCATTTTGGGTATAATTGGCTCCTAATTTTACTGGTATCAAACCATCTGAATAGGTTTCCGAACTAAATGCACTGGCAGGTAAAACGCTTGTAGCAATAATGGGATTGTATTGATAATTGTAGTTCAAAGAAACTCTGGGTAAATATTTAGCATTTAATTCTTTTGTTTTTAAGCTGCTGATCTTAGATGCGGTTTCCAAAGAAGTCAATAATTTTCTATTTTTATGTGCTTCTTCAATTGCTTTATTTAAGGTCCATACCGTGCTTTGTGCATTCATTTTACAAAGGCATAACAGCATAAGACACCCAATAAAACGGATATTCATTAAATTATTTTTCATTACAACGATTTTTAGCCTCTGAATACGGAAGCAGGTTCTACATTTTTGATTCTTCTAATGGCAAACACAGCTCCAAAAAGGGAAATAGAAAAAGTGATCATTAGAATTGAAAAGAGTATCATTGGACTAAAATCGATCAGTATTCCTGTTTGATACATTCCATTTTTAAACCCCATTAAGAAAACGAGAGCCACTATAAATCCAACAATAGCGAATAAAGTAGCCTGGGTAAGTATCAAATTCCGAATGTAGGAATCGGTCGCTCCTATTGCTTTTAAAGTTCCGTAATCCTTAATCCTGTCAAGTGCCGATGAATACATCGTAAGACCGATAATAAAGAAACCTGCTATAATTGCAAACCCCACTAAAGATCCTGTACTGGCACCTAAGCCAGTAGAAGCCAAAACACTCGCTACAGTCGATGAACTTAGAGATGACGTTCGCCAGGCTCTGACTCCGTAAATAGAATTATTGATCTCATCGACGACACGATCTACATCCTCCCCGTCTTTTACATTTACCATTAAGGCACTTATAGAAGTCGAAGGTATATTGCCATAATACCTTGCTCTGTCTACTGTAGTGTACATCAAGTAACCACCCCAGCCTCGTATTCCTTTCGTTTGTAGTGTAATGACGGCTCTTTTCCCATTAATTTCAAAAAAGGTTCCAACATCCGACGAGCCTCCAAAATTGCTTCGGTCGAAATAATCTGCAGATACACCTGCTTCCTGTAACAGATCCGAAAGTTTCCCTTGTATGACCTTCGTACTATCCGGACCTACTTTAAAATGGGGATATTCGCTTCCAATAATGTTTACAATAGCGCTGGTTCCGTTAGGGAATTTTGCTTTTCCACTGGTTACGATGATCGGAAATGCTTGCTTAACACCTGTCAGACTCTTGATTTCTTTTTCTTTTCTGGTGTCAATCAAACTAAGCTGATTGGCATCAGTCGTTTTATCATCAACAACCCAAATAGCTGTCGTTGTATTTTTTACCAAAACACTCATTAATCCTGTCAAAAAATTGAATGTTCCTATTTGCTGACCAATAAGGAAAGTGCTTATCACTATGCCCACCACTACTCCTATACTTTTAGTTTTATCAAAACGAATAAACTTCCAGGCTGTTTGTATCATAGATTTCATAGAGAGGTTTGAACTACGCATTCAATTCGCGAGTTTATTAAGTACTTGGTTTGGTTTGCCAGGAGTATTTTTATTTCCCGAACTCTCCTGTCTTCCTGATCACCAGCTTTTTCAGAAAAAAGCGACTTGCGTTTGAGTGCCGATGAGGCAAAAATGACAATTCCCGAACCGATCGTTTTATTGGAACCAATTTGACGAATAATTGCTTTTTGTCCTTGTTTAATCTTAGCTGCAAACAATTCATCGATTTCACAAGTTGCGACCAATTCACTTTTTGGAATAAAATCTGCAAATGCCTGATTGGGTGACAATGCTGCCCCTTTCGTAGCATTCATGGTCATAATTTGTCCATCACTTAACGCTTTTACCAAATATTGCTGCAATTCCCTGTTGGATACTTCCAGTTCTTGTTTCATTTCCTGAAGCCGGGAGTTAGCCATCAGCACTCTGCTTTGTAATTGCTCTACATTGGCTTGAGAGACCTTCGTTTCTGTTTCAAGGTTATCAAGATTCTGTTTTGTTTCTGCACCACTTTTATGCAAATTTTTCAGTCGTTGCAGCTCAGTCTGTTTATTTTCCAGATTTATTTCCTTTTCTTTTAAGTTTAACTGAGCTACTTTTATTTCTATTTTTTGCGTTTCAATTCTACTCTTAATCTGTTTTTTTTTGGCATCCTGAACAGCGTGATCCAATTCAATAATTAAATCACCCTTGGTAATTAAGTCATTTTCTTTTTTATGAATACCTACCACAATGCCCCCTACTTCGGTTGCCAATGCAGATAGTTTTTCATTAGGCTCTATACGTCCGAGTCCAACAATTTCTGATGGAGCAACTCCTTTATGGACAGCCACCTGATCGGATTTATTCTCTTCTTTTTTGCTGCAACAACTAAAAAACAAGGCTATTAGATAAATTAAGATATATTTCATTCTTTATAATGTGATTAATGATTTTCTATAGTGTTACATTTCTTTTTCGGTTGCGATTCCGTTATCTACATAAATAATTCTATCGGCAAATTGTTTAAGTCGCATATCATGTGTAACTACAATTACACTCTTGCCCTTTTTAGCAAGTGCTTTTAACTCATCCATAACCACACCAACGCTCTTGACATCTAGTGCTGCAGTTGGTTCGTCACAAAGCACAATAAGCGGATTAGTTACCAATGCCCGCGCAATAGAAACTCTTTGCTGTTGACCTCCGCTTAGCATTTTTGGTAAGTTTTTCATTCGGTCTTTCATGCCTACTAATTCCAAGGCATTTTCGGCTTTTCTTTTTGCTTCAGCCTCATCAAAATTCATAAGTTGGAGCGGAATCATGACATTTTCTAAGGAACTAAGGGGCGCCAAAAGATTAAAACTTTGAAAAACGAATCCTATTTTATTCAATCTCAAAGTGGATAATTGTTTAGCCGAAAGCGTATTTACTTGTTGGCCATCTATAAAAACATCGCCTTTTGTTGGATAAATAACACAGCCTAATAAAGACAACAATGTCGTTTTTCCTGAACCTGAAGGACCAATTATTAAGGTAAGTTCGCCCGTTTTAAATTGAACACTTGTAGGTTTTAAGGCAGTAATCAAGGTGTCACCGGTTTGATACTCCTTGCATGCACCTTTTACTTCTGCAATAACTCTGTTCTTTGGTATTATCTCCTCCATAGTTTATTATTATAATTAGGTTCTTTTTTTAGCATTCAGTTTTTTAAGAGTATTCAGTTGCAGTCGCAGTTTACAGCCCGTTACCTACCTGTTGCAAACACTGAATACTGTAACTGCAAACTGCGACTGTACACTGCGACTGCACACTGAGACTGTAAACTGAGACTGTAAACTGAGACTAAAAACTCCTAATAAAGCTCAATAGCTATCGCAGACTCATTTTTTAAAACATAGATAGAACAATCATTAAACGTTGGTGCTCCTCCATCCGGTTTAAAATTGGTACTGTTTCCTACCGGTTCTTTTGGCATTCCGAACCAATTGCTGTTTAATTTTCCATTGTTATCCAAATCCTGAAAAACAGTAATGGCATAAGTCCCTCTTGGCAAATCAACCTGAAATTTCATCGTTTCCTGATTGGCCTTTTGCACTTTCGTAAAGCAGGCAGTTTTAAGGAAATTTTGCTTTTTATCGTAAACATTCACTACAACTGTCCCTTTCCCTTTTTGAACATTGGTCACATCAATATTCATTTTAACCTGTTGCGCATTAGTAAAATATGAAACTCCTAATACCAGTACACTCAGAATTGTTTTTTTCATTTTCTTCTTTTAATTTATTGTTGTTAAACTTGTTTAATTTGCATTCTTATTTTTCTATTAGTTTCCAAAACGATAGGTAAGCATCATTTTCGCATACGGAATTTCTTTAGTCTTATAGTTGGTAATACTATTGTTATCTGAATCATACAAGGTGTACTTATTGGCAAATCCTATACCTCCTTGCAACTGAAGCCAAAAACCATCAAAAAGCCGCTGATTAATCTGCAAACCGCCATGAACAGCCGAGAACTGAGCATAATCAACTTCTAAGCCCTCGTTGTTCCTATAGTTTTGTAAATTGTGAAGTGTCCAATCTATAGATCCTGCCACACCAACTTGTGTAGTATTACCAAGATTCCTAAAAACATTCACCCTTGGCCAGTATAGCTGAGCCATCCACTTACCATTATTACTTTTGTAATCAACAGATATAGCAGGTGTTATGAGAAATTTATCAAAAGCATACATAATATGTGGACCTATACCAATTTCAAGATTCGATTTTTCTCCAAACTTTCTTGAGACTCCAAAAATCCCATCCAAAACCATGTCATTGATTGAAAACGAATCTTTGAAATCGGAAGCCACAGTAGGCAAGAAAATTCCAAAAACAGCCCATCTTTGTCCAAAAGGACGACGTACTACAATGGTAGGCTTGATCTCCTGTATTTTTGTGATATGATTCGGACTATCCTTGAATTCTTTATCGAATGTAAAATCCAAAACACGGTAGTTTACAATTCCAAGAATACGAGTTTTTCCAATTTTAAAGAATGGAATTGGTAACCAAAAATCATACGTATTGTATCTGAATTTATTTCCGTAATAAGGATCTAAAGTTGATACATTCTCAAAGCTACTTTTTCCGTTTACAGAAACGCTAACCCCTGCGCCATCTGTTATTAATTGAGCATAAAATTTATTTGGAAGACAAATAAACAAGGTTAATAAAACTAATGATCGTACATTTTTCAAAATAACACTTATTAAATTTAAACACATGAGCTGCATTAGCCCCCTAAGATTTTCTTAAGGCAAAGGTGTGCTTAAAACAATAATTGTTGTTAGGATTTAGTTTACCGTTACTCGGACAAATCGTGCATAAGAGAGTTTCGGTATTGTGAAGGAGTTGTACCGGTAATTTTTTTAAAAAGCCGTCCAAAATAAGACGGATCCTCGTAATTCAGTTCAAAAGCTATTTCTGAAATGTCTTTAGTCAAATCTTGTAAAAGAATCTGACTTTGCAGGATACTTACATTGTTTATCCATTCTTTTGGAGCTATTCCTGTGGTTTGCTTAATGCACCTATTGAGATAGTTTACAGAAATTTTTAATTTATCAGCGTAAAAGGATACGGATTTATCCTGACTATGGTATTTATAAACCAGTTCTTTGAAGGAAAAAGTAATTTCATTACCGCGGTGTACCGTTTTATTAAGCTCTTTATTGGAAGAAATGATTTTTTGAAAAGCAGCCTGCATGAGCGAATAACAAATTTCGATATTGGAATTTTCGTTTCTAAATTCTTGTCCTAGTAAGCAAAACAAGGAATTAAGCCATATACTCGTCTCTTTTGGCAGTTTAACAACTGAGTTTGTGGCAAAAATTTGTATCAGCTCCTGTTTGGACAGAATATGATTTAAGACACTTTCTTCAAATAAAATAAAATGACCGGTTATAACCAGATCAATTTCTTTCATTGCTGTAATGTGCCCTTGTTTTACAAACAAAACATCATCTTCAGTTAATGTTATTATCTCATTATCTACTTGTTGTATGGCATTACCATTAGTAACATGAACAATAAAATTATAATCAGGTCTGAAAAGCGGAGTCGGAATTTGGATATACTCTGTTGTGGTATTCAAATCATATATCTGCAAAGGAGTTTTTAAGAAATCAAAATCTAAGGAAGCATCCGACATAAATTGTTTTGGAAATTCCTCTGATGATATAATTTTAATACTCTTACTCATGTTACAAACTTAAGTAATAAATTGTAAATGGCAGCTGCGTACTTCATGTCTTGTTGCATATAGTACCATTATAAATCTTACTCTTTGTGCTTATCAGCAGATTGATTTCTAATGCGATTCGATAAATTTAGTACCAGGTTAAAAGCTAACAAAAAACAAAATGTTCCAAAAATAGCAATCCAGAAATTGGCAGTTTCCGTTTTATGTTTGACAATCTCATTTTTCTTTTTAATCGCAGTCATATTCAATTTCATGATCTGAAAAATATCCTGACGAATTTGACTTTTAAAGTTCTCAGCGGTCGGGTTCTTTTTTAAAGAATCAAAATTCTCTTGCAGATTACCCGTTACTTTATCTTCACCAACTTCTGTGATGTTGCCTGCTTGTTTGGTTAAATTGTCCTGAAAAACAGCTACTGCCTTTGTTTTATCTGTGTTTATCTCGTCTAATGAAAGGAGCATATTTCTCGAATATTCCAAAGTATTGAAATTAGCTTTCAAAATATCATCCGTATCTTTTTCAATCGAAAAATTATAGTATGCACTTACTAATGAAAGAAAAATAATCATCAGAAAAAGCAGACCGGCTCTAAGGTTTACTATCATTTTCATTTTTTAGAATTTTTTAAGATTACAATATACTCTAACACCCTCATTATCAAATTTAAAATTAATAATTTAGATCAAAACATCATGCTAAAAAGACAAGATATCGAAGCTTTTGCACTGTCCTTTTGCTATTAAAATCTCAGATCTTAATTGAGAGAAAATTTAATGACCTGATTTTAATTAGACGCAATTCTTCCAACAAAACCTTATCCTTTAATACAACATCTTTTTTATTCTGATCAACAACTGCCGTATCATGTTTTGAATCATAAATCATCGCCGTACACAAGCAGTTTTTTCTTTCCCTATTCATTAGTACAGGGCAATTTACACATGATTTACAACTCTTCCAAAACACTTCTTTTGAGGTTAGCTCCGAAGAGCTCACTTGTTTAAAGCCGAGTTCATGGTACATTTTTACTACTGAGAGATCTGACGTTAAACTAAATATACGCGCGTTCGGGTACTTCTCGCGACTCAACTCAAAAATTTTTATTTTTATCTTTTTTGCAAGTTCGGTATGTTTAAACTCGGGCGCTACAACTAATCCTGAATTAGAAACATAGCTTTCGTTTTCCCATGAATTGATAAAAGAAAAACCTGCCCATCTTCCGTCTGATGTAAATGCTATGACAGCATCTCCTTTTTTCATTTGTGCTTCCAACAGCTCCGGAGCGCATTCCGAAATACCTATTCCACGAGCTTTAGCGGCTAGCAATGTGGCTTCACAGATTTCTTTGATCCAATAGGTATGACTGCATCTGGCTTTTTCAATAATAAAATCAACAGCTTCTTCCGTGTCTTTAACAGCTGAAGATATTGCCTTGTTACGGGATGAATCAGAAAAAGAATAAAACTTCTTAGATATATTTATTCTGGGATCTATAATAGGGTTTATAATTTTCATAATTGTTTAGGTATATGATGGGACTTATGATATCTAATATGATTCTTAAAAAAAATCTTAACAGCCTATTAAAATTTTTATTGAGATGAAAGGCTTTTATCGTCTTAAATTAAATACTTTCTACATCAATTGAGAAATTAGAAAAACAGTAAGGAATAAAACTAAAGCAAAAACGATTAAGTTGATGATTCTATCTTTGTTTTGCATGGGTTTATTTGATGCATATAGTTTCGCAATCTCCTTATCTCTTGTTTTATTTGCTTTCATATTTTTTTTGTTTGATACTGTTTGGGTTATATGGAGTTGATACAACCGTCATAAAAAGTTTTATACTTATCAAAACCAATCCTACTACTATTGATTTAGGTAAAACTTTTGAGTTGATTTTCACCTATAAAGACAAACGATATGCCAAAACAACCCAAAAAAACATAAGTAACTAGAAAACAAACAACTGCAAGAATTAAGTTTCTATACCATTTAAAAATCCCTATCAAACTGATAGAATAAGCCATTCAAAATGAAAGGCTTTATGCTCTTTTGAGGTATTTTATCCTGCGTCTTTCCACTACTGCTGCTTTTAGAAACTAAAAAAATAATAGGAAAAATAATTAAACGGGATTATTGCGTACCTAAAATCGTACTTTTTTAATCCTCTTACAAATTGTTATTAATCAACTTTACAGTGTCAATTACCTGATACTGATTTTGATAATTAAAAAAGTTTTTTGTTACAAGGTCAATGATGTAATTACAATCTATTCTTTACTAACCATTAATTATTTATTAACCTTAAAGTTTTAAAAATGAAAAAAATCTTAAAATTAGCAAGTTTGTTATTTATTACAGTACTAGTGTTTAGTTCCTGCGAAAAGGAACAGGAGGTCAATGCCCCGCAAAGTGTTACTAAAGACGAGTCAGAAATCGTCAACAATGAGATACAAGAAAACACCAAAAAAGAGGCTCTTTCAGCTGCTGCAGCATTAGCAGGCAGTGCCGGTGCAAGAACCATCACATTGCAAACCAACACCTTATCCTGTCCGGGTGGTTTGTGTACATCGTACGGTGTTTGGTCAGAAGGCGTTTACACTGTTTGGTTTCAGATGAGATTTAATTCCGGATTTTACTGGAGCAGAGGCGGTAAATGCGGATATGGTATTCTAATTGGTGATCAGAACACTGGCGGTGACCCAGGATGGGATGGAAATGGTGGTAGTGCCCGATTTATGTGGTATTGCCCAAATGGATCAAACTCGTCTATAGGAAGCGGAGCTTATCTTCAACCTTATGTATATTACAAAGATCAGCCAGGACAATTTGGAAATGATTTTGGAAAGAAGTACTTCATACAAGAAGGAGTTACCTACAACTGTCAAATATCTGTTAAATTAAATACCGGATCCAACACTAACGGATACGTCAAATACTATGTAAACGGTACGGAGTTATTAAATCAAACCATACGTTGGGTAACCAACGATTCAAAGCGAAATGTTAATGCTGTAAGTCTTCACACCTTCCGTGGCGGCAGTCAGGAATACTGGAAAGCTCCCGTAACAAGTTCAATTTATTATCCTAGTGCAACTTGGGATGCTCAATAATATCTATAGGTTGCAAAACAATTTATCCGAAACACTAAAAATCAAATCTTGGATAAAATAGTTTTAAATTTGTATCTCTAGATATACCAAAAATCCCATTTCTTATGAAGTGGGATTTTTTTTATGTTCTTTTCTAACTTTTTAACAGTTCTAACCTAAAACAGAATCTGGTTCGCTCATTTCAAAACCATCATAATAAGAATCATACCTCTTTTTATATTTGTTTTTTTATTAAATTTACTAGTCAACTTTTAAAAAGGATATACGGAAATGAAGGATTCAGAGTTAGTTTCTATTAAAGATATATGTATTAAAAAAGTAGATGGGTTTGAAAGTTCTTACTTCTCCGATGTTCTCTCTGTAGAGGAGCCTCTTGAAATAAGGATTAGTTATGGTTCTGAGACTGAAAGAATACAAAAAAACATCTCGGTGACCATGCGTACACCTGGGAATGATCTTGATCTTGCGGTTGGTTTTTTATTCACGGAAGGTATTATCTCTTCTTATCAAAACATCAAAAAAGTCTACCACATAGAAAAGTCCTGTGTAACACAAAAGAAAAATATAGTTCAGGTCGATCTCATCGAAAATTTTATTCCTCATTTGGTACAAACAGACCGGAATTTTTATACTACCTCAAGTTGTGGAGTTTGCGGAAAAAGCTCTATCGAGTCCATTAAGACAGTTAGTGCTTTTAAAAATGTAGAAAACTCTAAGCTTAAACTATCAACAACTGTGCTTTATCAATTGCCGGAAAAATTAAGAATTGCCCAAAGTAGTTTTGTGCTTACTGGAGGCATACATGCGGCGGGGCTTTTTACCATTGAAGGGGAATTAGTGCTTTTGCAGGAGGATGTTGGACGGCACAATGCTTTAGACAAACTAATTGGTAAGGCTCTGGCTGAAAACCTATTGCCTTTAAACAAGTACATTTTGCTACTGAGCGGCAGAATCAGTTTTGAGTTAATTCAAAAAGCGGCTATGGCCGGAATATCAATTGTAGCTGCTATTGGTGCGCCCTCAAGCCTGGCAGTTGAACTGGCCGCAGAATTTAACATTACCCTACTGGGGTTCCTTAAAAAAGAGAGATTCAATATCTACAATTCTACTGATCAGGTAGTAATCCCGACTTCATACAAACAATAAAATAGATTTTGTACCGCTACTATTAAAATTATAATGATCCAGATTTTTTACGAGTATACTACTTAAATGCAAAAGTTATGAAAGAAGATCAATCTAAAAAAAACACCGACGGTAAAGTTCCAAAAGAACCAAACGCTGAAAATCCATATAGACTTTTAGATCTCAAGCTTACAAAAGTAGAAAAGTGGGCTGCTGGTGTACCCGCTGTAATCGCAGCTTTTAGTGATCTCATTGAAGAAAAAACACTTGTTCGGGGTACAAAAGCTTTGTTTAAAATGAATCAGGTTGGGGGTTTTGACTGCCCAAGCTGTGCATGGCCCGATCCCGATGACGAGCGATCTCCTCTGGGCGAATATTGCGAAAACGGCGCCAAAGCACTGGCAGAAGAAGCTACTACCAAAAAAGTTACAGCTGACTTTTTTAAAGAAAACTCGGTTTACGAACTTGCCAGACTAGACGATTATCAAATTGGCAAAATGGGCCGACTGACTGACCCTATGTATTTACCTAAAAACGCGACACATTATGAGCCTATCAGTTGGGATGCTGCCTTTAAAAAAATAGCCGATCATCTCTATACATTAGAATCTCCCGATGAGGCTGCTTTTTACACCTCGGGAAGAACAAGCAATGAAGCTTCCTTTCTCTACCAGCTTTTTGCAAAAGAATTTGGTACAAACAATATGCCCGACTGCTCCAATATGTGCCATGAAACATCCGGATCAGCTTTAAGGCCAACCATTGGCATCGGAAAAGGCACTGTAACGCTGGATGATTTTTATGATACAGATGTCATTGTGATCATTGGTCAGAATCCTGGAACCAATGCGCCCCGAATGATGAGCGCTTTATCAAAAGGTAAAAAAAACGGAGCAAAGATCATTGCGATAAACCCTTTGCCCGAAGCAGGTTTAATGGGCTTTCACAACCCACAGGAAGTAAATGGAATTATTGGAAGCGGTATTAAACTGGCCGATCTTTTTTTGCCTGTAAAAATAAATGGTGATATGGCTTTGCTTAAAGCGATCGAAATTATATTAATTGAATTTGAAAAGAAAAACCCCGGAGAAGTTTTTGATTATGATTTTATCAAAGAAAAAACAACAGGATACGATGCTTTTCTAAAACAGTTTGACGCTTACAACCTTGATGAACTTGCCCTACAATCTGGTGTTTCTAAAGAGCTGTTGTATGAAGCTACGGAAATTTTAGCTTTCAAAAAGCGAATTATTGTTTGCTGGGGAATGGGGCTTACGCAACAGCCTAACGGTGTCGAAATGATCAGAGAAATCCTTAATATACTGCTGCTCAAGGGAAGTATCGGTAAACCCGGAGCGGGTGTTTGTCCGGTACGTGGTCACAGCAACGTTCAGGGAAACCGGACGATGATGATTGACGAAAAACCTACTGACGAACAACTCGATCGGTTACAGGCATTTTATGGCTTCAATCCTCCCCGCAAACACGGCTATGATGTTGTTCGTGCCATTAAAGCCATGCAGGAGGAAAAAGTGAAAGTACTTTTTTGTATGGGTGGTAATTTTCTATCTGCAACACCTGATACCACTTATACCGCCAGTGCCTTAAGAAAACTAAATTTAACCGTTTGCGTATCTACCAAGTTAAACCGAACTCACCTTATTCACGGACAGGAAGCGCTCATACTGCCAACATTATCGCGAAGTGACAGGGACATTGTCAACAGCGAAATTCAAATTATAACTACTGAAAATTCAATGGGTGTGGTACAATCATCTAAAGGAATACTAAAACCTGTCTCGGATAACTTAATTAATGAAACACAAATTGTCTGTAGAATGGCTATTGCAACATTAGGAAGCAAATCAGTTGTTAACTGGCAAGGCTATCACGATAATTATGATGCCGTAAGGGACGCTATTGAAAAGTGTATTCCGAGTTTTGAAAATTATAATGTCAGAGCGCGTCAAAAAGGAGGTTTCTACCTGCCTAACGCAGCGCGTGACGGGCAATTTATCACAAAAGAATTTGGGGACCGGGCGCCCTTTACCTTAACTTCAGTACCGAATAATGCACTTGCTCCTGATGAGTACATGATGGCCACAACCCGAACTCATGATCAGTTTAATACCACAATCTATGGTCTTGATGATCGCTATCGCGGTATAAAAAATGAACGTCGCGTTGTATTTATGAATCCAAAAGATATTGAAAAAGCAGGATTAAAAGCGGGCGACAAAGTTGATTTATTTAATTATGATGATGGTATCGAACGAATTGCGCCTTTATTCGTTATTGTTTCTTATCAGATACCCGAGAAAAATACTGTTACTTATTTTCCCGAAACCAACGTTTTGGTTTCTGTAAACAATGTTGTAAAAGACAGCAATATGCCGGCATCAAAGTATGTTAAAATTAAAATTAAAAAACACGATCCAAAAATATACGAGAGCATAAAGGAACTGTAAACTGCAACCGTTTAGGTCTCGCCGTCAGTTTTGTCAAATGCTGACGGCATCAGTTCAATATGGTATTTATCCGCCACTTTTATCAGTATTGGTAGTAAGACAGAAGCTCCCGGAAGCAGTAAAAAAGGAATGCCGATACCAATTATTTTCAATGAATCGGAAAGCTGAATTTTAAGCGTGTTCTCTTCGTCTTCGCTTATATTGCCTTCTTTTATGTACTTCTGAATAATTAAAGCTGCCTGCTTCTCTCCTTCTCCTTCTTTTTTCAGGTCGAATAAAAAGTGATGTACATTCTCTTCAATAGTTTTTTCAATTTCCATAAAATTTGGGTTGCCAATTGGTATTTGGTTTAGCATTTATAGTCTAAATAATCTTATTCGTCAGCATATTGATCTAATACATCAAAACTTGGTGCAAAAAATAATGTTCCGGTTGCTGCAGTGCTAAAATCCAGTATGCGGTCATAATTTCCCGGTGGATTACCAATGAACATATTCTCTAACATTTTTTTGGTGGTACTAAATGTACTGGCATAAGAGATAAAATAGGTTCCAACTTCCCCCTTAGAAGGATTTCCAAAAGGCATATTGTCCCGAACAATTTTAAGTTCCTCGCCATTTTCATCTGTAATTGCGGTTAGCGCGCTGTGTGAGTTTGCCGGTTTCACTTCATCATCCAATTCAATATCATTCATTTTAGTTCTTCCAATTACTTTCTCCTGCTCTTCTGTAGATAGATTTTCCCAATTTTTCATGTTATGGAAATATTTCTGTACAAACAGATAGCTTCCACCCTTATAGGCAGCATCCTCCTCACCTACTATTGCAAAAAAATCTCTCTCATCGCCAATCGGATTTTCAGTACCGTCTACAAAACCAATGATAGACCGACCGTCCCAATATCTGAATCCGTGGATCTCTTCCAAACATTCCGCAACCGGCTCGAGAACCTTCGAAATTGCCATAGCCATATCAAAACAAATGGCTGCGTTTTGTGCTCTTAAATGAAAATGAAGGTCACCTGCGGTAGATTTTGCGGTGTGTTTTGCTCCTTTTATTGGCTCAAAATTCACCAATTCTTTCGGTAAAGGTTTCGGTAAGTCAAGTGCTATCCAGGCGTCATGCCCAACCCCCATTACGCAGCTGCTTCGTCCGTCGGGAATTCTTATGGTAAAGGAATTGTTTAAATTACTGATCAACGAACACACTTTCTTAAAGGCAGATTTTATATCGGTCTGATTTTTAAATTTCCAAACCATAAAAATGGTGTTGTTGTTTGGATAATCGGTAACATTCTGTGATTGACTCATACTGGTAGCTATACGTTATATACGATTCTGATTTTATTCTTAGGCAATGGTATACAGAACCAAATCCTAACTGTACTCTAAAATTAGTAATAAAATATAAGGTGCTCAAACAAAAAGCAAACTGTCTTTTTTTGAAATCGTAAAAAAAATAGTATGCAAACGAATCTGAAAAGCATATCAAATAAAAATCTTCTTTCTTACGAATCGGAATTGCTTCAATATAGCCTTTACTCTATATAAATGGCATTCAAAAAGATTGTGTTCTATTCGATGCCTTACAAAAATTAAATCTTCTGCCTAAATTATTCTGTTAAATCTCTCTCTTTTTTTTACTATTTATATTTAGTCTAAATAATAACAGTATATTTGTGACCTAATTTTTAAATCATAATATAAATAACCGCCATGAAATTCAATTATTTACTTTTGCTGCTGGCCTTTTCTAGTCTTGGTCAGGCGCAAAATGCCAGAATTACGGGAAAGATCGTTTCCCAGAACTATGAAACTGTATCTTATGCTTCTGTGTTTCTTAAAAGCCTCAAAAAAAACACTACTTCTGATGACAAAGGAAACTTTGAATTCAACAACCTGATACCAGGAACGTATATCCTTCATTTTTCCGCAATGGGGTTTTCTGCACAGGAAAAAAGAGTTGAGCTTCAACTAAATGAAAACCTTGAACTTTCGATCGTTTTACAGGAAAACATCAATACTTTACAAACGGTAGAGATCACAGGCCGTAAGGAGAAGTCTTATAAAAACACAAAATCCTTTATTGGTGCCAAAACCGAAATTGCTTTAAAAGATCTTCCGCAAGCTGTTTCTTATGCAACAAAAGAATTAATTGCTGACCAGGGTTCGATTCGTGTAGGTGAAGTGGTAAAAAACTTTAGCGGTGTGAGCCAGTTTACTTTTTATGATGACATTTCGATTCGTGGTTTTAGAATTAACGGAGGAAGCAATACGCAGTTACTAAACGGAATGCGAACTTCTACCGGATTCTGGAAACAGCCTCTTGCCAATTACCTCGAGCGTGTTGAAGTTTTAAAAGGGCCTTCCTCCGCTTTATTTGGTAATGCCTCTCCGGGAGGAGTTTTAAACCGGGTTACTAAAAAACCGCTGGATCAGGCCGCAAACAGTGTGAGTTTCTCAACAGGAAGTTTTAATACGTTAAGAGCCTTAGCCGATTTTACAGGTCCTCTGACTGAAGATAAGTCGCTTTTGTACCGTTTAAATGTAGGATATGAAAATGCAAATTCCTTTAGAGATCTGCAATTCGATAAAAATATTGTTATCGCTCCTTCTCTTTCCTTTCTTCCAAATGATAAAACCAGTGTGAACTTTGACCTGATTTATACAGGTTCGAAAAGTATCCTGGATCGTGGACAATCTACTTATGAGAATAATTTATATTCGACAAAAACTTCGAATTCATTAAATTCTACAAATGATTATTTAAATGAAGAAACTTATATTGTTACGACTTCATTAAACCATCAGTTTACCGATCGTTTGTCGTTTTCTGCTTCTTATATCCGTACAGGTTATACGGAGGATCTTTTGGAGCATCGTGGTGCCAACAAATATGCTTCAGCCGGTGACGGAACGACTATTCCAACTGCAATCGAAATGCAGGTTTTCCAACGCAAGCGTAAGCGTTATATTGATAATCTTTCTGCCTTTTTTAAGTATCAGGCAAAAACCGGTGCTTTAGATCATAATTTGATTGCCGGCTATGATTATGCACAGGAACAGGTACCGGCAGGAGGTTCTCAGCTTCAGGCAACAGGGTACAGAAACGCTGCCAATACGGGTTCAATTGCAACCTACGATCCTAAAAAGAAGAATCTCTACTTATTAGATTCCAAAGGGAATCCAGTTCCCAATGTGGCGCATTTTGACTTAACCAACCCCTCGGCATCACAGCAGTTAAAAGACATGAGCAAATATTTCTATGCTGCTCGTCCGTTTGACCCGACTTATTATTCATTGTACGGAATTTACCTCCAGGATCACATTAAGTTTGGTGCATTTCAGGCTTTAATAGGAGTTCGTTACGACGAATATACAGATAAAGAGAACTACAAAAAAGCAACCGAAAAGAAGGTAAAACAGCATTCGTTTCTGCCGCGTTTTGGACTTACCTATACCCTTAATCCAAATATTAATTTATACGGAACTTACGTAAAGGGATACAATCCACAAACTGCTTCTTCTTTATCCAATCCGAATGCGGGTGGGCCATTTGATCCGTTAGAAAGCAATATGATTGAATTTGGAGGAAAATCTTCCTGGTTTAAAGAGAAACTTTTTGTAACGGTGGCTTTATTTAAAATTCAGCAAAAAAACACTTTATATCCTGCAAATGATCCAATAAATCCAGATTTGATGCGAGCCATTGGTGAGGAAGAATCAAAAGGTATCGAAATTGATGTGAACGGAAGCATTACCAAAAACTGGAGTATTTCTGCGGCTTATTCGTATAATGAAGCAGCAATTACCGAAAGCCCCGTAGGTACTGAAATTGGAAGACAAAAACCCAATACGCCAAAACAACAAGGAAATGTTTGGACGCGTTACAACTTTACTGATGGTGCTTTAAAAGATTTTGGTCTGGCTTTTGGGACTAATTTTGTGACCACCCGCAACTTAAGTCAAACGGTAACACAAACCATTCCGGGCTATACATTGTTTAATGCGGCATTGTATTACAGCATCAATAAGTTTAAAATTCAGGTGAATGCCAACAACATCACCAATAAAACGTACTGGGTTGGGGGTTACGACTATATTCGTTTGTTTCCTGGTGCACCTTCCAACTGGCTGTTAACACTAGGATATTCCTTTTAATAAGTGCCGTATTTCTATTCAGAAAACACTTTGGATTATTTATCCTATGAATAAAACATTTAAAGAAATATATGCCTGTTGCTCCTCTGGCTTGGACTTTTGTCCGGGCTGGAGGTTTTTATTCACTCCCTAAAAAGTAAATCCCATCTCTTGCGAAATGGGATTTTTTTATGTGGTATTTACCTTGGTATCTGTGGTCTTTCCATTTTATACTGCCTTCCTGACAATGTTTTTATAAAAGAAACTAAAGCCACAATTTCCTCATCATTAAGATGCAACGGCTGCATTAAAGTATCTGTTTTAGGAAATAACGGATCAGCTGCTTTTTCCGATTCATCAGGGTCGATCATGTGCATGCCGCTGTTGTACATGTTTACAATTCCCGTGATATTATCAAACAAACCATTGTGCATCCAAGGACCGGTAAACGTTACATCACGGAGAGAAGGAGTCCTGAATTTCCCAACGTCTTCTGCTTTTTTAGTAACATTATAAAGTCCTAAGTCTTCGTATTCTCTTTTATAATAAGTGAGTCCAATATTGTGAAAGGATTCATCGGTCAGGTATTTCCCGGAATGGCAATTCATGCATCTTGCTTTGGTACGAAAAAGATGCAGCCCGTATATTTCCTGATCGGATAACTGTGTATAATCGCCATCAATAAAAGCATCAAACCGACTTCTTTTGCTGAGAATTGTTTTTTGGAACACTGCCAGAGACTGAAGGATTTTTTCATAGGTAACCTCAGAATTCCCGAAGGCATTTTGGAACAAAACCGGATAAGTTTTGATTTTCTTTAGCTTTTTGGCCAGGCTCTTAGCTTCCATATTCATTTCGTGATGTGCCGTTATGGGGCCTTGCGCCTGCTCTTCTAAAGTTGCTGCACGACCGTCCCAAAAAAAGGATTTCCGGGCTGCAATGTTATACAACGATGGTGTGTTTCTTTTTCCCTGCAAATGGTCATGGCCTAAAGATTTTTCTCTTGCGTCTCCCCAGGCAAGCTCCGGATCATGACAACTGCTGCAGGAAACCTGATTGGAACCGGAAAGTTTGGGATCAAAAAAAAGCATTTGACCTAAAATTACTTTGGGATCTTCCAATCTGTCGTAATAACTGGTATCTATCGCCAGAGATTCAAATTCCTGCCAAAGAACATCTTTGTCAACGGTAGGTTTTGGCCATTGATGAGTGGGCTTACTGTAAATTTCACGCCAGTTGGAATTTGCTATTTTTTCACTAAATGCAGCACTGAAACTTAGCAATGCATAAATAATACCTGTAAAAAAGGCAAAAAAAGAGGTTTTTACTATCAGAGACTTCATTATGAGTAGATAAAGATTTTATAATCTGTGTTAAAATGTCAACCCCAATGACATTTGATAAAAAGTATTGTTCAAGTTTTTGGAATAATTGTAATAATCGAGACTCGTTTTGACAAAAAAGTTAAGATCGGGTTTGTATTTATAATCCCATCTTGCCGCGAGATTTACTTTGGTATACCCCGCTGATAAGTAGGCAAAATTAGAATCGAGCAGGTCAAAAATTTGATTAACTTTTCGGTCGCTCAATGTCCTATCCGAACTTAAAATCCAGTTATGCTCCAACGAAATCAAAAGATTGATTAAGGATTGGGACAGGAGTTTTGAAACGGCGAAATCCAGTCGGCCAATACCTTGTTGTATGTCTACAGTTCTCAAAGGATCACTATATTTTTCTGCAGTATTTTTTAAATTAAAACTTGGTGCAACCGACCACGTTAATCCGGGCGTTGGAACAACATACAATCCCGAAAATACAACCGATGTTACCTGATTGGTGTATTTCGTATGTTCGGCTATTTTAATGTAAGATGTTGTACTTTGATTGTCGAATATGTTTTCGGTTCCCGCTCTATTGGTATAAAAAAGCCCAATCTTTGTACCCCAAAACTTTTCTTCTGATTTTTTCAAATAAGAAACGGCTGCTTCATAGCTATTTTCTAAAATAGCAGACGCAACAAGATTTTGAAATTCGGTCATTATTTTATCATAATTAAACCGATTGTATCCTGCCGATAATCCAAAACCATTACGGTCTTTTGGAAAAAACTGCAAGCTTCCGCCGTATCCTCTTCCGTCGTAATAAGAGCTAAGTTTATTTCCGGTAAGCAGCTTATTGTACACACCAAGCCCCACCATATGATAAACTGCCGGTGCGCCCAATTCGCTAAAGAATTTCAAATTATCAGACTGTGTATATTTTTGCAGATGTACTGCTGATCCTAAAACATAATGATCGCCAATGTTTACCGAAATACCACCCGAAACCTTAAGATCAGAAACGGTATTTTTAGGCCTCGGGTCACTATCTCTATACTCCATTAAAGCTCTGTAATTGGCTAAAATACCTAAACTCATTTTACTAAAAGCTTTAGTATAACCACCGCTAAAAGAATACTCTTCACACGAAAAATCACCTCCAATAGAATCGGCTGTTACATACGGATAAATGATTTGATAATCTGAGCTTTCGTTCCAATGCACCTTTTTGCGCTTGCCACTCTTGTAATACGCGTTTCCAAAAACAGTATTTTCAGAATCAATCTTATAGTACGATTTGGCGTTGATCAGAAACTGGCCAATTCCATTCCCCAATTGCTGCATATTAGTTTGTTGTGAAGCCAAACTATACTCGACACTCAGTTCTGACAATGAATAACGACGGGCATAACGCTGATTGGCAGGATTACTATAGAAGGTACCAACAAAATTATGCTCAGGAGACAAGTCTTCCTGAACGCGAACCAGCACCGAAGTACTGTCCTGCGCATACAGCATACCCGAACTCAAAATAAGAAATAGAAACAGGGAACGAAAGCTCATGATTACATTCATTAATTCATTAAAGAGGGTTTAGCCTCAGGACTAAAATCTAAAGTAGAATTGTTAGTGTCCTTTAATATTTTTTTACCATTTGAAGTAGTTGAAAGCGCTTTACGACGAACACTTTTTCCGTAACGGGTAGCATCTGAATCTACTTTTCCACAATACGTCCAACCCTTATCCAATGATGGTGCTGTTACAATCCATTGAAATTCTGATTCGACACTTAAGTTAACAGCATCTACAATCCATGTGTTTGGAATTGAATAAACACTTTCTCCCATTGGATAACTTTCTCCTCCAACTACCAAATTGTATTCGTAGTCATAAGTGTAATCCGTAAGATATTTTGCTTTGGTTATTGGCAGACGAGCGATAACAAAACTTTTAAATCCTCTGTTGTGGATCACCATAGAAGAGAATAAACTTTCCATATTCGGAACGGCCGGATTATCAACATCATCGGCATCTTCGGTATAAAATTCAAAATTGGCTTTTCTCAAATCCATTGAGGCCGAGTTGTATTCTTTATGATCGATCGCATCTTCGGCAATAACAAAAAATTCACCCGGAGCAATCGGATAAGTGGTTCCGTTACCGGGAACAATTGCAACAGCTGATGCAGCAAACGATTGTGCCATAATATTTGGTGTATACTCCTGTTTATCGGTGGTCATAAATTCTGACTGTGCGATCATTAAACCATCTGCATACAATACTTTATCTGTATTATTGTGAATTTTAAAGTATTTGTCTCCTAAATACTGTTTGCCCTGTGGAGTCCTTGTTCCTGTAAAAAATACCTCTTCGATCACAAAATCAGACTGAGTTGTTTTCAGGAACAAATTCAAAGAAACAGCTGTACTTCCACCGGTAACCACCACCGATTCTTTATAACTGCTTACCGTAGCTTCAACCGTATTTCCATCTATGGTATACTTAATTTTTCCATCAACAGAAATTTCATAAGAACCTTCGCTTAACGCAACCGCAAGGGTGTTCGATACCGCTTTGCTTTGTGTGACTTTACCGGTATTGCGCTCTTTAAAGGAAACTGAAATTTCAGAAAAGGCAACACTGCTTAAATCCTCAGGATTTACAAGTGTTAAAGTTAAAGCCGTTTCTTTGCTGCTGTTATCATCATCTTTAGAACAGGATTGTAGGAGTGCCATTAGGGCTATTGTTAGATAAATGGGTAGTAATTTAATTCTCATAATTGGGTAATTTATTTATTATTAAAAGTTAAAAATTCAAGTTTAATTCCATCCCGAAATAAGGTGAAGTAAGCCCTCTGCGCTCGATCTTCTGACCATTAATTTCATAGTTTTGATAGTAGCTGAAGAGTCGGTTAACGAACATGGAAATTCTAAATCTCTTATAAAAATCTTTTGACACTTTCAGGTTCATGTTCATTGACATTGGAACTGTCTTTTTTTGAAACAAAGCCTCATTGTACTTGATGTCCAGCCATTGTAAAACAGGATCTGATTTGTCTTTTTCAAGATAAGAATGCTGTTTGCCCGAAGGATCGATATAAGCAACAGGCGTTCCGTTCATTGGTGTAGACTGATCGTTTCTAAACCATAAAAACTGGAAGGAACCCGAAAACTCCAATCCGAGAGAAGGAACATAGGTATCCACAATTATATTGGTATTGAACTGCTGTTTTTCAGAACCATCATCAAACTGATAAAGTCCTAGATAAGGAAGTCTTTTTCCGTCGATGACAATATCTTTTTGTCCTCTTTTATAAACCGGGCTGCTGTTGGTGTACGTTGTTTTAAACCAAGCACCGTTCAGTGTAAATCGGGTATTGATCGCGGTAAAACGCTTTGAGGAGAATTGAAACTCAATACCGCTTTTAAGCAGTTTACTTCCGTTATTGGTGATGTTGTAAGACGTTAATAAAGTATCCATGACAAAACGCAGCTGTGCCAAATCAGGCGGTGCGGTTAAAGTTGAAGGATCGATAGAATTATTGTCGTACTTTTTATACGAAAGCGCCTGATATCTCGAGTTGTTTCTAAATCCGGAATCCATACGTTCGTTAAAAAGAGTCACCGAAAATCGATTGCTGTCATACGAAAAATCGGCACGAAGCTCCCATTTTTTATTAATTGCCGGTGATAGATCGTAGTTTACCGGAGACGTTTTGTAGGTCATCAAATTAATTCTTCGGTACTCCGGTGTATTGTGATAATAGTTGAGCTGTACCAAATCGTTATAGATAAAATCCGGGTAAAGCTGTGCCAGCGTTGGAAATTTAGTATACTGACCAAAACCCGCTGTAAACTCTGCTTTCACTACATGTTCGCCCATTTTAAAGGACGGAAGCACCCATTGGGTATTGACTCTGGGATCGAAATAGTATTTCCCATGAATGGAGTAAGCCGACGGTACATTCAATAACGACATTGCCCGAATACCTCCAGCCATGTTTAACCGATGTTTACCAAGCAGAACTGTAATGGCATCTTCGGCAAAAAATGACAGATCTGTACTTGCAGGAATATCTTTGTAGGATCTCGGACGTGTAGACATTTCAGGCGATGGCGGATGTGTGATGTCGTACACCTGCCCTTTTCCATTGTTTTTAGAATAAGTCCACTCCGAGCCCGCTTTTAAAGCATGCGTAATTCCAAACAAACGAATTTCAAAATCTCCCATAGCTTTTAAGAATGCATCAAATGGTTTTCCGTCTACAGTAAGATTAGAAACATACTGTGGTGTTAGAAAAATCCCGTCAGATTCACCCTGTTGTGTAGTATTGGGTATGGCCGTTGCACTGGATACCTGTACCCATTTGGTCTGTTCAATTTTATCGTATTGCTGACTAATCGATGCCGATGTATGAAGTGCTTTTAAAAATGTGGCCGTTTTAAAGTTTAAATTGAAAGAGTTTGCCAGTGAAAATCGACTGTAACTTGAGGAATACCGGTCAATTTTAGTATAACCTACATCCGGATCTGCCCTTTCATTGTCGACAGACCCACTGTAATCTAAACTGGAATCCCATTGAAGCTGATGAGCATCATTTTCCCATGTTTTTTGTGCTCGTATAGATGCCGTGATTCTCTTATAGTTTTCAAAACTGTTTCGCGGATCTGATTTTGCATTCAGATAATCCAATCCAACGTTCAGTACCAATCGTTTCTCTTCCGATTCAAAACCTTTTCCTAAATAATATAATTTGCTAAATTCATCTGCCTTAAAGCGCGATTCCCAGTTACTTCGCCCTCTTTTTCGTTGAATTTTAATAAGTCCACTCGTTAAATCACCATACTCGACAGAAGGAATTCCTCTGATAATTTCGACTCTCTCGATTTGATCTGTAGAAATAGAGCGCATGTCTACCCCTTTCGATGTGGTGTTTCGGCGCGTATTGGCATATCCCGACCCCGGCGTTATCGTCAGGTTGGGTCCGGTGGTGTTTTGCAGGTTCGCATCGGTATTTAAAGGAATCCCGTCAATCACAAAAGAAGTACCCAGAGAGGAAATATCATAGTTCGAATCGGCTATACCCACTTCTCTTAGTTTGATATGATTGGAAGCATTAAATACAGGATCCTTCGAGCGTCCACCAGGCAGTAATTCCAATAAGTCGGTAAAACTCGATGGCTGTAAATGCTGCATTGCTTTTTTATCAATAATCGAGGTACTAGTCATCCCGCGTGACTCTACGGCAGTTATGACCACTTCGTTTAGCTGAACGGTAGACAGAACTAATTCGAATGACAGCTTCTCATTTGTTTTCAATTCCAGATTCTTCTCGATCGTTTCATAACCCGGGTAGGTCAATTTTAGTTTGTAACGACCATTGTCTATGTTTTTTATAATGATACCACCAAAATCATCCGACAGGGTTTCGTATTTCCGCGCTCCTTCGATAGAAAGCAAAACTCCTTTTAACGGAACTTTACTTTCGGCATCTTTAAGGGTAATCTGAAGGGTAACTTTAGGGATATTTTGAGCAAAAACCGGGTTAAAAAGCAACAGGAATGCTACAGAAAGGACAGTTGCAATCCTTTTAAACAGGAATGCCGTAAGACTATTAAAAAGAAACATGGTATTAAATTTCTAGCAGCTGAGTAAGCTATATCACAAAAAGGCGGTTAATCGTTGCAAATATAACCTAATTTAGACTCAATAAAAATAATATTTTAAAACCCTGAAATCTGAACCACTGTTTCTTTCTTAAATTTTAGTTTAAAACGTTGATTATCAAAAATATTTACCGAAATTTGTTTGTACGCTTACTCTTTGTATACTATTTAAAAAATAAACACTTTTAATAGCAATTAAGTTGTAATTGACAGTGTCCTGTTGCCATCTGTAACCGTTCTTCTGCCAACTTACTACCAAATCTTCAATTTTCCTGTTTCAGGAGTAACCGAACGAATAAAGTTCGAAAATTCTATTACCGTTCCCAAAACCTACTATATAAGCAAATGCAGGGAACCTAAACTCAATAGCAACAAGCTGCTGTTTTTCTTTTTTGACAAACAGAATAAGCTCCTAAACACATTGTCTGTGATGAAAATAACGAAGCACTCTGGACACAAAGTCCCATTCGACAAAGAAAAACTAAAGCTTTCTCTCAAAAAATCGGGAGCTGCACCTGATCTTATTCAGGAATCTCTGGGCGAAATCGAAAAGCAAATCTATGATGGTATCACTACCAAAGAAATCTACAAAATGGCCTTTGCTATTCTAAAAAAAGCGGCAAATGGACATGCAGGACGTTACAATATCAGGCTGGCGCTACAGATGCTTGGTCCGGCTGGTTTTTTCTTTGAGAAATTCATCGCCAGACTATATGCCGCAGACGGTTATAAAGCCAAAATAAATTTAACACTACAAGGAAAATGTGTGTCGCATGAAGTGGATGTGGCGATTATGAAGGAGAATCTGATTACCATGATTGAGTGTAAGTTTCACGGCAGCAAAGAAGGTTCTTCTGATGTAAAAGTACCGATGTATATTCTTTCCCGTTTTAATGACCTTAAGGCAAACCGACACACTATATTTACCAATAACGAAAGCATTAATTCCTGTATTATTGTCACTAACAATCGTTTTACCAAAGACGCGCAGGATTTTGCCAGTTGCAGCGGAATCTCTCTTGTAAGCTGGGATTATCCGCAGGACAATAGTCTAAAAAATAAAATAGACAAAGGATCGCTCTACCCTATTACCTGTCTCACCACCTTATCGCTTGTTGAAAAAGAAAAGTTGCTTATTCTGGATCAGATATTGGTAAAAGACCTTATTGATGATCCACAAAGCCTGTCTAAAATAGGACTTAGCCAAAACCGAATCAAAAATATACTACACGAAGCTTCACAAATTTGTAAACTTATTTGATATGAAAGTAAAATTTATAGGAGGTGCAGGAACTGTCACAGGTTCAAAAACACTCATAGAAACTAAAAATAACAGAATATTGATTGATTGTGGTCTTTTTCAGGGGATAAAATCACTTCGGGAACTTAACTGGGATCCTTTACCTGTTTTACCCTCCAGTATCGATTTTGTCCTTCTTACTCATGGTCATCTGGATCATTGTGGCTGGCTTCCCCGGCTGGTAGCTCAGGGTTTTAAAGGCAAAATATACTGTACCGGTCCGACCAAATCGATAGCAAAACTGGTTCTTTTGGACAGTGCTAAAATTCAGGAGGAAGAAGCTGAAAGAGCCAACAAGGAGCAATATTCTAAACACACACAGGCTGAGCCGCTTTATACCGTAGAACAGGCTGAGGCTGTGATGTCATTCTTTAAAGTCATCCCTCCTGATACGGCCGTAACGATTGCAGAGGATACCACCGCTGTTTTTGAAAATGTAGGACATATCATAGGAGCCTGTAGTATTACGCTAACTGTCGAGGGCAAAACTTTAGTATTTTCGGGCGATATAGGCCGCGATGATGACGTGTTGATGTTTACGCCAACCAAACCCCTAAAGGCTGATTATATCTTTCTGGAAAGTACCTATGGAAACAAACTGCATCCAAATTTAGATGTAAAAAAAGAACTGGAAACACTGATTAATGCTGCTATAGCACAGAATGAAACCGTAATCATTCCCGGATTTGCTGTAGAGAGGGCCCAATCGGTTATGTTTTTGTTGTGGCAACTCAAACGAGAAGGCAGAATTCCTGATGTTCCGTATATACTCGATACTCCAATGGGCGCCAATGCCCTACATGTTTTTTTAGAGAATTTAAAGTGGCACAAGCTATCTGTTGAGGACTGTCATGAGATGGCAAAAATGTTTAGAATTGTTTCTGAATACGAAGAAACACAGCGTATTATTGCAAACCCTCAGCCTAAAGTAGTTCTTGCTGCAAGCGGTATGGCAACTGGTGGGCGGGTATTGTCGTATTTTGAACATTATATCAGTCTTGAAAAAACAACTGTTATTTTTGTGGGTTATCAGGCAGAAGGCACTCGCGGAAGAAAACTTCTTGAAGGTGATAAAGAAATTAAAATTTATGGAAACTACTATATTGTAAGAGCCAAAATCTTTCAGATAGAAGGCCTCTCTGCGCATGGAGACCAAAATGATCTTTTAAACTGGCTGTCTGCTCTTAAAAACACTCCTAAGTGTGTCTTTTTAGTACATGGCGAAAATTTGCCGGCTGATGAACTGCGAATTAAAATTCGGAATCGTTACCAGTTTAAATGTAATGTTCCGTTAATGGGGAATGAAATCGAAATTTAGGCTTTGTTTTAATTTTTAACCTTCAAAAGCAAACAGCCCCGCACCATTGGTTTAGTGCAGGGCTGTTTCTCAAAAAAAACATTTTTTATAAATCCGTTATTTCCAAATAGGATTTAATTGGCATCAAACCATAGTTTTGTAGTCAGCAAATCTTTCCCCTGAGCGGATACTGCGGCCTGGTAGCTTGTTCCGTTCAATGATTGCTCTGTTCCCGGATAAAAGAAACGCGAAGGAATCTGTCCGTTCAAAACTGTAGCCGGACCCGCTTTTAATACCGGATAGTCAAGTCTTCTCCACTCTACAAAAGCGTCAAGACCTTGTCCGTAGAATGCAATCCATTTTTGTGTACCTATCGATTTGGCATAATTGGCTGCATCATATTTCACAGTAGCCTGATTCAAATACTTATTAATAGTTGTTGCATCCGTGATTCCAAATTGGTTGAACGAAGCAGTAATTGCATTTTTATACAGTTGCTCGGCATCTCCACCAATATAACCACGTGCTACGGCTTCTGAAAGGTTAAACAATACCTCAGAGTAAGAAACAATTACAGCCGGTGACGATGAAGTCAGGAAGTAAGTTCCCGGTTTCGACGTTTTAGCAAAACCCTGACTATTAGCATCACTATTGGATAATCCGTTTGCACCACCCACATATTTACCAACAGTTTGATCTGTAGGCAGCTGAGCGTAAACTGGTAAACGTGGATCTGATAATTCATTTAACTTATCAACCAATGTCTTTGAAATACGAAAATCATCACGAGTTTCAAACCAGGCCGAAGCGGGATTTTGCTGAGGAGAACTCGTATAAGTAAACTTGAAAGTTTCGCTATTGTTGCTAATTACTCCCGCAGCATCAGTTGTTGCTTCAATAGCCACTTGTTTGGCTAATGCCGGTTCTTTATCGGAAATTCTCAATGCGATACGTAAACGAAGTGAATTAACGAGCTTCTTCCATTTTAAAATATCTCCTTTATAAACCAAATCTCCTGTTACACTTCCGCTTGTCGGATTTAGTAAAGACTGCGCTTGTTTCAAATCTTCCAGCAATCCTGTATAAACTTCTTTTTGCGTATTGTAAGCCGGAGTCACTTTTAGACCTGCTTCTTTATAAGGAATACTTCCGTAAGCATCTGTTAGCAATAAAAATGTCCATGAACGCAGTGTCAGTGCTATTCCTTTATAATTTGGGTTTGCTTGTTGATCTGAAAATTTCAGAATTGTGTTCAAATCTGTAATCAAAGTTGCGTAACCTGTATTCCACAAAGAAGTGAAAGAAGTGTTCGATACATCGTACCTGTCCGGCTCTGTATACTGAATCTTAGCCCAGTGCTGTACAAATAACAAAGAGGCATTAAAGTTATTATCAGAACCCCAGTACAAATCAGCACCCTGCTTTAGGGTTCCGGTTAATAAATAGGGCGCTAATGGTGTTTCAGTTGCATTTGGATTCTTATTAATATCATCCAGAGTGTCACCACAAGAGGTAAGTGATACCGCAAATAGAGTTATATAGGCTAATTTTTTTAGCATGATTTCTTGTTTTTAAAATTTAAGATTAACATTAAGACTGAAATTTCTGGTAGTTGGCAAAGCTAAGCTCTCCAATCCCTGAGCATTTCCTGTAGTGAAAGCCGTTTCAGGATCAATATTTGGTGCATCTTTATAGATAAATAGCAGGTTACGACCTACTGCAGTAATACTTGCTCCTTCTAATCCTAGTTTCTTAGCAAATTTCTTATTGAAATTATAAGCCAGTTTTACCTCTCTTAGTTTTACAAAAGTCGAACTGTAAATGTAGGCTTCGTTAATGTTGTAAGATGCTTTGTGAAACTCCTGTGCACTAATCACCTGAGAATTTGGGGTTCCGTCAGCATAAACTCCGTTAAAAATAACACCATCATCATATACCGTTGCTCCATTTGGAGCTACACCACCCGTTAACAATGTTTTCGGATTGGCCGAGTTGTTGTTTGGATAATAATAATTTAAACCTCCATTTGCGGCATCACGGCCTGATAAAGTCTCCGCCAGTACACCGGTATAAGTACCTGTTCTGTTGGTTCCCGAATAAATGTCACCCCCTACACTGGCGTCAATAAGGAATGAAAATTCAAGATTTTTATACGTCAGGGTACTGGTAACACCCGCTAAATAATCCGGAGTATAGTGTCCTAATACTTTTTTTTGCGGATCGGCTTTAGGCAATCCGTTAGCGCCTACTACGATATTTCCGTTTGCATCACGCTGGTAGGCTGTGCCATAAAGAGCACCGTAAGCCTGTCCTACTGAAGCCAATACATCAACACCTCCTGAAGAACCAATTGTATAGTTTTGAATCTGTTTGTCGTAGTCCAAAATCTTTACTTCGCTAATATTCTTCGAGTAATTTACGCCTACATTCCATTTGAAATCCTCCGTTTGAACAGGAGTTCCGTCCAATTGAACTTCTATACCACGGTTGTTAACTTTACCTGCGTTGATCAATTGCGAGTTGTAACCACTCGAAGCTGTGGTTTTTATTTCCAAAATCTGATCAAAACTATTGGTGTTATAATACGCCACATCCAAATGCAGTCTGTTTTTCCAGAAAGAAGATTCTATACCTAATTCCGTAGAACGCGTCGTTTCAGGTTTCAGGTTCTCATTAAGTTTTTTCTTAGCTGAGGTTTGAATCGGGTTTCCGTCAAAGGCAGTTTGAAAATCATAAACAGTAGACAATTGGTAAGGATCTGCATCGTTACCTACTTCAGACCAGCCTCCGCGAAGCTTTAAGAAATCAAGTGTATTGCTTTTCAGATTGAAGGCGTCAGAAACTACAAAACTACCGTTAAAGGAAGGATAGAAATAAGAACGGTTGCTGCTTGGTAATGTAGACGACCAGTCGTTACGGGCAGTTACGTTCAGGTAAGCATAATTTCTATATCCAAATTGTGCCGAAGCATAAGCGCTGTATACTTTTAATTTTGAAAGCGAGTTCGATGACGTTAAAGGGTCTCTCGAATTGGTCAGTGTATACAAATCAGGTACAGCCAGACGTGGTGCTTTCTGATAGTTGTTGGCATCACTGTGGTTACGAATATTGAATCCCGCAAGAGCATCGACACTAAAATCATCGTTTACTTTTTTAGTATAGGTAAAAATCCCCTCCGTGTTTCTTTCGTTTACAGTATAAGCATCTTCTGCATACGATCCAAAAGGCGTTCCGTTTGTACCGTACTTAATCGTGTACTTTCTGCGATCGTTGTAATAATCAACTCCGGTACGGAATTTAAAATTAAGACCCTCGATAATCTTGGCATCCAAATGAATGTCTCCAATGATACGGTTACGCTGTTGGCTGGTGGTGTTATAATACGCATTCCAGTACGGATTACTGTAATAGCTGTTGTTCCAGTTCACGTCTCTGTTCTTCTGAAGTTCGTTGATGTCTACCTGACGTCCGAACCAAAGAAACTGTAGCATTACACCGGCAGCACGGTTACCCTGAGGCCCACCCGGTAAGGCCGGAGCATCGGTCACAATATAATTGGCCGTAACCCCTACTTTTATATTTTTAGAAATTTGGTAATTGGTATTAACCGTAAAGTTGGTTTTGTTTACTTCACTGTTGGGTACCGTTCCTAATTGCTTTTGATTGTTTATACCTAAACGGAAATCTGATTTTTCATCCGATTTCGCGATAGAAACGCTATTATCATAAGTGACACCGGTATTAAAAAAGTCCTTTACATTATTCGGATGTGCTACGAAAGGTACAGCAACACCATTGGAGTAAAATTGTGGGATAAGCCTTCCGTCCAGTTTAGGTCCCCAGCTTTCGTCAACTCCGTCATTGATACCGCCCCCTTTACCATCTACAAAGCTGAACTTTCCATTTGATCCTTGTCCAAATGAATTTTGGAATTTAGGTAAAGTAGCCACCTGAGAGATGGTGATTCCAGAGTTTACACTGATCCCTAATCCTTTTTGGCTTTTCCCTGATTTTGTTGTGATCAAAACTACCCCATGTGCAGCACGAGATCCGTAAAGAGCCGCCGCATTAGGGCCTTTCAGTACGCTTAATGACTCAATATCTTGCGGATTTAAATCGGCAATTGCATTCTTAAAGTCGCGGGTAGTTCCACCAACACTTCCTAACTGCGAGTTGTCTACCGGAACTCCGTCAACCACAAATAATGGCTGATTGTTTCCGGATATCGAAGTTTCACCACGAATAACGATACGTGAAGATCCCATATCACCCTGCGAATTGGTAATACGAACACCCGCCAGTTTACCACTAAGGCTATTTAAGAAGTTGGTTTCTTTTGTATCGGACAGCTCCTTACCTTTAAGTGCCTGTGTAGTATATCCTAAAGATTTCTTTTCTTTGGTAATACCAAGTGCTGTAACAACTACTTCTGAAAGAGCATTTTGCTCTTCAGTAAGACTAACGGTAATTGAATTTTCATTGGCTACAATTTCTGTTTTTTTATATCCCAAATAACTTACGATTAAAGTATAAGGAAGTTTTTGCCCGGTTTGAAAATGAAATCTCCCATCCATATCGGTTACAACCCCATGTGTAGTTCCTTTAATATTTACTGAAGCGCCAATAACAGGCTCTTTTGTTACGGCATCAATTACTGTTCCTTCAAGTTTGGACTGAATAAGCGGTTTCGTCTCCTGTGCTTTAATTCCAGTGGAAATCAACAAAATACATAGTGCTATATATCTATTTAATTTTTTTTTCATTACTTTGTTTTAGTTTAATAAATAAGGTGACCGTCGCCGGATATACTCCGCCCGTCCTTTCCTTATAGAGATGTACAATTTCTTTAAGCTTCGCCATTTCTGTTCCCGCAGAAATGGTTTTTTATTAGCTACACATTCGCTTTTTCATTTTCTTTTTTATTTTGGATTACTATTATTTGAATTTGATCTCTGCAGAATTTCGATCCCGACAACCTATCAAAAATGAATTTTCAGTTTAACTCCTGTTCGCTCAATAAAGAAACGAATTTGGTAAATTTTATATTCTACTAATTTGATAGAACAAAAGTATATTAAAAATGCGAATGCCAAAATTTTAACTCTTTTTTTTATATAAAAAATGTTAAATAAATTAATCAAAATTCAATAACTAATTCAAAACAAAAGAGTTAACTATTATTGATTATTTACTTCCTGTGTAAGATTTTTTCTAAAAGGAGAGAAAAGATTCAGCAAAAAAAAGTCGTCTATAGCAGACGACTTTTTTATCAGTAACATTTATTTAATAAATTAGGAATTACAAAGTTTCGGAGGCTTCTTAAAATGTTTTTCTTTAAGTTCTTCTATAAATAAGACAAACAATTAGGCCGCTATCACCAGGTTTTGTATCAGTTCAAGTTTGATTCTTTCTACTAATACCGCATTGAATTTCGCTTCTCGTAAAACCTCTTCCGGTGATTCGGAATGTACAAAAACTGCCGTGATCAATAATCTGTTAAGTTCTTCATGAGACATCTGATCGCTTATTTTTTCAATTTCTACCTCAAAAGAGTGTCGTTTTTCCGCGTCAGTCCCTGCTTTCGCATAACCTTCCAATAACCATTTAAAAGCTAAAGATTTAATTTTATTACTGTTGGAATTTAACCAAACCTCTCTTTCAACATCATCGTCCGGCTCGCCACGGTAAGGATATTTGTCATCAATAATTCGTTTGGCCTTTATAAGCACCAAAGACGTATCTCCACCTGCATTTGCCATATCCAAAAACAGCTGTTTTTCCTGAATCAACCTCTCGTTAAACGCCCCTATGTACAGTTTAAAAATATAACTTACCTGATCTCCATTATTCACAGGCAGATCATTTTGTTTTAGACTATTTGCTAGTTCCTGAAATTCGACCCAACTTTCATCAAAAAATCCTTTTGAATAACTCAATTGTTTGTACAGCTCTCCAAGACTTTTAGTCGTATCGTTTAATTTATTTTCGGTACTTTCATACCAGTCCATTAAATCGTTGGCCTCGGCAAGAGTATTAATAATATAATCTATGGAACCAATAATCAATAATCAATAATATGGCCGCCAGTCCGGCAACAATCCAGCCCAACGGCCCAAGTGCAGTCGCAAGCAGGCCAACAGTCGCTACACCGGCAAAAAAACTGGTTCCTAAAGTAATCCACCCAAAAAGATAAAATTCTTTTTCAGTAAGTGTCTGCAGGTTGAAAGACGAGTCAATTTTTAAATCGGGAAGTCTGGAACTTACCAGATCTATAAAATTACTGTATTCTGTTATCACAGGCAGAATGTTATCCAATACTTCCAAATAATTTTTAGCAATGGCACGAGTCAAGCCAAGCATTCTTAGACACTCGTCGAGTGAAGTTCGAACATTGTCATATCGCTTTGGATTATCAGGTCGCCAGAATGAACCTGCATCCCTCCTCATCTTTCGAAAATCGGTATCAAAACTAGCCAGACTATCATTAAGAACCGATAGTTTTGTTATGACCTCTTGCGCTGAATCTCTCCCTTCTTTTATAGCATTTAGCGAATAAGATTTATAAAAATTATTACTCATCTCAACAAACACATCACTATAGTAATCATTAGTAGTCTGATCTTTCTTCGTAACAAGCGGAATCCTCGCCTCGTTTCCTTCAAAGAAAAGGCTTAGAATTTTGGAAACATTATCTTTAACTTCCTGCTCTGTAAAATAAGCTTTTTGATCTGGAACCGCTGCAGAACGAATCTTGATGTTTTCCGGATTTTTTAAAATTTGAGTCCACTGATCTACTGTATACTGGGCCTGAGGGCTTTGTTGTTCTGCTATTGTGGTAACATCAAATACAAGTAGTTTTTCCAATGTATCATCTGTGTATTTCACCATTCTTGAAATGGCTGTAGCATTTGTTTTTGCACCCTTTGCCATGAAGTTCTGTAATACTTCCTGCTTTACGATTTCTTTAACTTCCATAATTTAAATTTGCATTTACCCTACTCGTAGGCTTTTCGGGTTCCGCCCTTATTTTATCTCAATAAAGCAGCTTTATACGGTACAATTTTCTAAGATTATCACTTACTTTTAGTTTGGAAATCTTAGCAGGACTGCCTGTTTAGTTGCTTTTGTAGTAAAGCTACTGCTTGATTCTAATAGAGATAAAAAAGATGCAACGAACGCGGAATTTAATGTCATGTGTCAACTATTTTCTGTTGCAAAGCCTTATAATTACAAGGAAATCTCAGAATAGTAAAGTTTAAAACTTCTGCCGTTGCGTGTAATTAACAACAAATGCTTTAACACATAGAAACATAGATTTTAGATCCGAAAGAAGAACAAAATAGAAATATATTTCTTTCACAGAGAAGGTTATGTGTATTTAAACGAAATAAAATGTATCGTTCCTCTGGAACTTTTTTTGAATACGTTTTATTTTCAACGGATTAAAATCCGTTGCTATAAAATTTGTCGTTCCTTCGAAACTTAATTATACGGTTGCTTTTTGTGGTTAACGGATACGATCCATGCACCTAAAATAGGAACAGGTCATATATATCGAAATAGATTTTTATAAGATAAAGAATAACGCCATAAAAGAGCCATCGGCTCGAACGATAATATAACGACGGATTTTAATCCGTCACAAAAAATAGGTACAATCATAAAGAGCCATCGGCTCGAATAATATTGTAGCGACGGATTTTAATCCGTCGTAAAAAATAGGCACAACCATAAAAGAGCCGTAGGCTCGGTCCATATTATTTTTTTAGATGAATTTACCCTGTTGAGTATAATCAATTCAACAAATCAAAACATAGCTATTAGGCGTAAAAAACACCCGTTCTTAATAATATAAAAGTAAAAGAGACGACCTGCATAGTCGTCTCTTTTACTTTTTATAGCTTATTTCTACCGTTTTAACAGGCCTAATAAGCCCCTGAAAGCGCATATTCTTTTTGATACAGTTTTTGATATAGTTTGTATGAAATCACCAATATACCAAGGAAAACTAAAGGTAATATCGCCTGAAACCCGAATCCGTCAACAGCAAAATGGCTGATGCTGGCAAATATAAACACAAAGCCAAAACCGGTGTACGCCCATTCTTTCGCAAATTTTGGTGCTTGCGGAATAATTACGGTTAGAGCTCCAATCACTTTAAAAACTACCAATGCATTGCCAAAATAAGCCGGATACTGCATGTGACTGATTCCTTGCTTGGCAAGCTCAGTTTGTGAAGTTAGGGCCGGAATAATACCTTCCATAATAAAAATGATAATTGTTGTGGTCCAGAATAGTATTTTATCTTTTTTCATAAGTGTAAAGGTTAGTCGTTAAAAATAGTTTGCTATTAGCTCCTGATTCATAGCTTTTTTTTTTGAAGCTTATCCAATTGGGTATAATTATCAAAAACTAATTACACCCAACGGTTAAGGTTTTGTTTTCTTCTGACGAATAACAGAGCATCCACTGATGTCCAAATTTATCCGTAAGGTGTCCGAACAGGGCTCCAAAGAAAGTCCTTTCTAACGGATGGGTTGCCTGACCGTCTTTCGATAAGTCGGCATAAGCCTTTCGTGTTTCTTCTTCACTGTCAAAAGTGAGCATCATCGAAAAGGCATTCCCTTTTGTCAGGTTTTCCGGGGCCATATCCGATCCCATGATCACAAGAGTATCGCTTTTAAGCGTGGCGTGCAAAATACATCTTTTCATTTTCTCCGGCAGGCGCTTCCCTACTGGTGAATCGGCTATCGTTTGTAGCTCGAGTTCACCACCAAGGCATGCTTTGTAAAATAACATTGCATCCTTGCAGTTACCGTTAAATGTTAAATAAGAATTAAGCTGTGCCATTTTGATACTATTATTGTTGTGGGATTTTGGCCAGGTCCATGTATAAAACCTCCCAAAGATGTCCGTCTAAATCTTCAAAGCTACGTTGTTGCATAAAACCGTAATCTTTCGCTTCAGCAGTTTCTTTTCCGCCCGCTTTTAATGCATTATTTTGCATGGTATCAACCTCATCGATACTGTCTACTGACAATGAATTAATTACCGCCGCTTTTTGAAAAGCATTACCAATCTCTTTGTTGGTAAACTCATTGAACTTACTGTGTGTTAATAACATCACATAAATTTCTTCAGTTAAAACCATACAGGCTGCTGTTGCATCTGTAAATTGAGGATTGTTTGTAAATCCAATTGCTGTGTAAAAAGACATTGCTTTTTGTAAATCTGCTACCGGCAGATTGATGAAAATTTTTGTTGCCATTTGTTCTATATTTTTAGTTGTTAATTGATAGTACAAAGATGCAGCAGAAATAACAGACTGCGGATATGCAAAAACGACAACAAAAAGGGCATTTACGACAAACTATCTTTATCTTTGAAATTGTAAAATAGCAATCAATTTGATTTTTAGGGACTTTGTACAACAAATAAGCCCTTACAGCCAGTTCTAAAAATAAAGAAGATGATAAAAAAAGTAAGTATTCTTGTTCCTGAAAGCTCCGTTCTGCAGGCTATAGCAGATCCTCAATATTTATTTTCAGCAGTAAACCAGTTTATGACTGCATCGGGCAACCCCCTACTGTTTGATGTGCAGCTGGTAGGTTTAAAGAAAGAAGTCAAACTCAATAACGGATTGTACTCGGTTAATACGTCTCAACTCACAAAAGAAGTTACAACCACAGATTTAATTGTTATTCCTGCCTTATTTGGAGATATGAAAAGTGCGATTGCTCAAAATCAAGAGCTTTTGCCCTGGATAAACGAACACTATCACAAAGGAGCTGAAGTAGCTTCGCTCTGTGTTGGTGCCTTTTTACTGGCTTCTACCGGTTTATTGGATGGTAAAAAATGTTCTACACATTGGGGTTTTCAAAATGAGTTTCGCGAAATGTTTCCCGAAGTAGAAGTCATCGATGGAAGCATTATCACAGAAGAACACCGGATATATTCCAGTGGTGGTGCACATTCTTATTGGAATCTTCTACTCCACTTAGTCGAAAAGTATACAGACAGGCAAACCGCTATTTTAGCTTCTAAATATTTTGCTATCGATATTGACAGGGACAGTCAGGCTGCTTTTGCGATGTTTCAGGGGCAGAAAAATCACAACGACGAAGCAATTAAACAGGTACAGGACTTTATTGAAGACAATATACAGGAGAAAATTACAATTGATGAATTAGCTGATCTGGTGCTATTGGGAAGAAGGAGTTTTGAACGACGCTTTAAAGCCGCTACCAACAATTCTGTTTTAGAATACATCAATCGGGTGAAAATTGAGTTTGCCAAAAAAAGCTTCGAAAACAGCCGCAAAAATATCAATGAGGTAATGTACGATGTAGGTTATACCGATACAAAAGCATTTCGTACCATTTTTAAAAAAGTAACAGGTCTAAATCCGATCGAGTATCGCAATAAATACAACAAAATGGCTGTAAACTAGTCTTTATTTTCTAAACAGATTTGGTAAATTAGAAAGAATTCATTCTACATAATACAATGCAACAGAAATCTTAAATTGACCATTAAAAAAACGAAAAAAGTATTGATCTTCAGTTAAAAAAATCACTATTTTTAACGAACCATGATTCTTATACTATGACCGATAAATCACAACTACGAAGTTCAATTTTCAGACATCTTGATGGCTTAGCTGTTGCTCCTGTAGCGATAGCACTAAAAAACAATGCTGTTTTAGAGTATATACTAAATAAAAAACAAATACAATTATCAGAGCTGGTAACTGTTTTTACAGCAAATGAAGGCTATTTGAATGTTGGTTTAAGAATTCTGGCTTCTCAGGGCTTTTTAGATTATGAAGTCGATAACCGTTCACAGGAAATTACGATCTCCATCAATGAAAGGACAGAAATGGCTTTTTCATTGTTTTATCTCTACCAGGATGTTGTTGATCTGCTTCAGTTTTCGGTACAGTTTCATCCGCGTCTTTTTGAAGATGTACCTTTCGAAAAACTCAATATTATTTTTGAAAAATATAAGAAAAGGTATGGTATTGAACCTTCTGATGATCCTTTAGAAAATAGTCTTCAGGAACAGATTTTAAAACATATAGAAGGCTATTTGATAGGTCCGACAATTGTTCGTCTTGCAATGAAAGGGATGTTTCACAAATATTTCATGGAAACTTCATTCCAGCCCGAAGAGTTTCATAAATCTCCTGACAATTTTAAAAAAATACTAGACTTTTTTGTGCATCTTGGATGGTTTTTGGAAAAAAATGGCAACTACCAATTTACAGAAACGGGGCTTTTTTATGCCAAAAGAGCCAGTGCCTATGGCGTAACGGTTTCGTATTTGCCAACATTTGCTAAAATTGAGGAATTAATCTTTGGTGATCCAGCGGTACTAAGAATGATAACCGATGGCGAAAACGAAATTCATGTTGACCGTGAAATGAACGTTTGGGGAAGCGGTGGTGCTCACGACACTTATTTTAAAGTTGTAGATGAAATTATAGTTACTCTTTTCAACCTGCCAATCGAACAACAACCTAAAGGAATTCTTGATATGGGCTGTGGTAATGGCGCTTTCCTTCAGCATATTTTTGAAGTAATCGACAGACAAACTCTACGTGGGAAAATGCTCGACGATTACCCCTTATTTTTGGTTGGAGCCGATTATAATCAGGCAGCACTGAAAGTAACCAGAGCCAATCTGATCAAGGCCGACATTTGGGCAAAGGTAATTTGGGGGGATATAGGACGTCCGCAACTACTTTCGGAAGATCTTAAAGAAAACTACAATATTGATCTGAAAGATTTACTTAACGTAAGAACTTTTTTAGATCACAATCGAATCTGGAAAGATCCGGAACACATCGACAAAGACAGAATTAGTGCGTCTAACGGTGCATTTGCCTACAGAGGAAAAAGAATCAGTAACAATCTGGTCGAAGATAATCTTCTGGAACATTTGCAAAAGTGGTCTCCTTATGTACACAAATTTGGTTTACTGTTGATTGAACTACATACCATAGATCCAAAGCTTGCTGCCGACAATATCGGAAAAACTCCTGCTACAGCTTATGATGCTACTCATGGTTTTTCGGACCAGTATATTGTTGAAATAGATGTTTTTAATAAAGTTGCCGCAGAAGCGGGGTTATTCCCCGATAAATCAATTTTCAAACGATTTCCGGATGCTGATATCGCGACCGTAAGTATCAATTTATTAAAAGGACGTTAGAGCGGTAGTTTCATTAAACAGGTGCCGTTATTTTAAAATCATTTGATTCAAAAACCTTCAAAGTCTAGTGTCTTTGAAGGTTTTTGATTTTTAAGACATTTAGAACTTCACGCTTCTAATTTAAACCTTTTGCTTCCTCTGGAGTATGATATCAAAATTATACAGACAGTTTTTCCATTATACTTCTCATTCAAACAAAATTTTTCTATTAAAGATTCTACAGACCGCTATTGGTCGTTCAATAAAAAGCATTTCATTATCAAATCCTATGCCTCTATAAAACAGGTATTTATACGTAATTTAAATCTACTTAGTTATTGTAATTTTATTCTTATTAATCAGATCAATAGTTTGATTAAAACACTGTATACAGGCCTTTTGTGATTTACTCCACACCCGCATCTTAACATCCTTTCTCCACGCCCAGATTTTATACAGCCTTCAAAGCAACTCCTTTTTTAGATTATTTCAAATTGACCTATCATTATTGACTACTCGTCATTATATCAACAATTACAATTTTTATTAACCCCTTAAACCACAAACAATGAACCTAAAAGAAAAACTTAACGAGATTGGCCAAAAGCCGGACATGATTTTAATTATTACCGACGAGCAGCGTGCTACGCAACATTTCCCGCCAGGATGGGAACAGGAAAATCTTCCTACACTGACTTTTCTAAAACAAAATGGTTTTAGTTTTGACCGTGCTTTCTGCAACACCTGCATGTGCTCCCCTAGCCGTTCAACCCTGTTTACAGGTTTATATCCTGCGAAACATGGCGTAAGCCAAACCCTGACCGAAGGCGGTCTGTTGTCGCCTCAGGAACCTACGCTTAGCAATGCACTACCCAATATTATGAATACACTTTGGGCTGATGGATATGATGTGCAATACCGGGGAAAATGGCACATGAGTAAAGGTGTCGCTCCTAATGGAACTAAAACAAACTACGAGGATTTAACGGCCGCCGATATTTCACTCTTTGGAGCTATGGGCTGGATTGCTCCCGACGCTGGTGAAGATGTCAATCCGCTTAATTTTGGAGGCGGATATGCCAATCATGATGCAAGGTATACGGCCGAAGCTATTCAATATCTAAAGGAAGTAAGAGCTCAAAGAGCTGCAGGAAACCATAAACCCTATTGTCTTATTCTGTCTCTCGTAAATCCGCACGATGTATTGGCTTATCCAAGAACAGCAGGTACATCAGGATACCATCCGGACAGTTGGCTGGGTCGAGAGATAGGTCTTCCCGCTACCGTAAGTGAAAATCTACTCGAAAATAAAAAACCAATGGCACAGGAACAAATCCTGATCAATATGGCTTTAAGTCTCGGAGCAGTCAATAGCACCGAAGACAAATTGAATTATATCAATTTCTACGGTTATTTATTAAGTCTCGCGGATAAACAATATGGTTATCTGATTGACGAACTGTATAAGGAAGATGAAAATGGACAAAAACTGGCCGATTCTGCAATCGTTACCATGACATCCGATCATGGCGAAATGGGACTCGCTCATGGCGGATTACGTCAGAAAACTTTTGTTGCCTATGAAGAAGCTTTAAGAGTACCACTTGTTATATCAAATCCAATTCTGTTTAAGGACCATCCTGTCAAACACTCTATTAACTTAGCAACATTAGCAGATGTTTTTCCTACTTTTATTGAGATGGCTAATGTTTCCAATCCGCCAACAGGGCTTGCAGGTACGAGTCTGTTGCCTATAATGGAGGACAATACACCGGTTCAGCATAGTCTTTTGTTTACTTACGATGATATTAAGGCAGGGTCAAATAGTACGTGGACCATCGTAAGAGCGGCCAACCGCATTCGCTGTATCAGAACCGAAAAATGGAAATTTGACTACTATTTTGATGCCGCTACAGCCTATTTTAAACAATATGAGCTCTATGATTTAGTTAATGACCCGCTGGAAATTACAAATCTTGCCTACGATCCGGCTTATAGTGAAATCAGACACGAACTAGAAGAGCAATTGCATCAACTGGAGGTAGAAAAACTTTGGGTAAACGCTCCAAAAGATGTCTATAGTACCACAACGTTTAACTAAAAGTAACTACAGGACACAGTTGTAAAAAAGTATAAAGCAATAATCTAAAAAGAAAAATTATGTCAGAAAATATAAATCTGGAAGTCAATACTGCAAAGTATACCGATTTCAATTATCCTGCTGGTGGAGAAACCAGTATACAAGGTATAAGAGGTGTAACGGGATCTGAAAATGTATACATTTCAGGCAGTTTGATAGGCCTTGATGATATTGTTCAGGGCTTAATCTATGAAGGCCCAATTAATGGTAGTGGCAATAAAGGTAAATGGAACATTATAAATTTTCCAAGTACACCAACAGCAACGGTTATCAATACCTCTTGTTACGGCCCTAATAACGGACATGATAGCAAAGTGCAATTAGTTGGTTCCTATAAAATCTCTGCCTCTACCGGTAAAGCTCCGAGCGGAAATCTTGGTTTTTATTACGAAGGACCAGTGGACGGTTCAGGAACCTGGGTTCAGGTGTCACCAAATGGCGGTAATACCAATAATGTATTTGTTCATAGTATAATGGGCGGAATCGCTGTTGGGAATTATGATGTTGAGAATGATAAGAATGGATATGCATTTCTGTATGATGTTGCCACTAAAGAATATATTGATTTTAAAGTTCCCGATTCCTTAACAACTACCTTGTATGGTATCTGGCACAATGGCGGTGATCATTACACTATGGCAGGTGGTTATTCGAGTGCTAAACTGGGGGAAATAAGCCAGGCTTTTCTGGTTGATTATAATTCCAAAACGCAGAAAACAAGTAATTTAAAATCGTTTAGTTATAAGAATGAAACTGCTCTTTCTGTCATTACGCATTTTGAAGGTATTACTGCTGCCAAAGATAATGGTTATCATATGCCGTCTGACTGGATTAGTATCAACGGAAAAGAGATGGGAGCTTCCTTTGTTGCTGTAAATCGAAATTCAGATGGCTCGTTTGGAGAAGCCAACTGGATAGATATTGATTTTCCGGATGCTAACAGTACAAGTGCTAATACGGCTTATCAAAATAGTATTTTAGGCGTTTATACGGTTAAAAATGATTCGGATACCCTAACAGTGTCTTCGTATGTTGCAAAAGTTCATCCGTGAAAATAAGGCAAGATTCCTTTAAATGATTATAGTTTTTAAGCGGTTAAGTTGAAAATCTTTCAGCTTAACCGCTTCTGTTTTTCCCACTGATAACCTGACGGCCAATGCTGATCCTTAATTGATTGCTATAAAAAAATCGTCTCAACTTTTACATTGAGACGACTTTCTTCATTTTCATACATTCCTTAAAAGGATAAGTACTTCAATAGAAAAATATTAGTTTTTAATTATTTTTCTCGTCACTACTTTTCCGTTATCAGAAATAAACTGAACGATATAAATTCCGGGAGCTTGCTTGGAGATGTTCACACTAAACTCTTTTTGTTTATTCGTTTTTTCTTCAAAAACAACACTATTGAAAACACTTGTTATTCTTAAAGTTCCCTGCTCCTCGTTATTGATTCCTATTTTAAAGATTCCGTTTGTAGGATTTGGGTAAATGGTAACAATACGCGATTCAGCTGCTTCAGCAAGCGCTATAGCACCCGGTTTAGTGTTGGCTTTAGCTCTTACCAGTGCAAAACGCTCTCCTCCTTCAAGTTCACCTGTTCTGGCATCTTCCTGAACAAGATCTATGGTAATTTGCTCTTCAGCCGGGAAGTCTTTTGCTACCTTGAAATCAAAGGTAATTCCGAAAGTTTCATCAATATCAATTGGCAGGTTTGCAATTGCTCCTTCTCTTGACGTGATCAGAATTTTATTTTTATCTAAAATCTGTACTCCTTTCAAGCTTCCATTGGCCTGTGCTCTTTCAAATAATTTCGGATCCAGTGTCGCTTCAATGGTACCGCCTAACTCAAAGAAATTATTCTTAAGCTGTTCGTTAAATCCTTTGTCTATAAATCTTACATTGATGTTTTTAGATCTGATTCCTCTAATGAATACCGCAGTTGGAGGAACAAAATCAGTCGTATTCAGATTATATACACTTAAATTTTTCCAGGCAATATTGTTGTTGTTTTTGGTATTTACAGCAATACTAACATTGGTTTGCTCATTAAACATAGGATCTTCTGATGATTCTATTCTTGCTGCTAAACAAAAGTGATGTATATCGTAAGTGAAATCAGCAGGATTTGGCGGGTACCAAGGAATAACCACCGTAGCATTTCCACCTGCAGCAATTGCCGGGATAGCTACCTCTCCAATATAATCACCATGCAATACTGGTCCTACATAAAAATTAACAAAGTTCGTAGGCCATGTTAATCCTGAAGAAGCTTTTGCAAAATACAGTTTCACTTTTCCGGAAGCACTGGCAACAGTTCCTTTATTCGTAACTTTAACGTAAACTCCGTTTGGAGAACTTAATTTAAACTCAGGGTTTTCATGTGCAGTTCCTCCGTCAATCGTTTGTCTTACCCAGATATCATCACTGATCCACATAGGTCCTGAATCCGGATTAGGCTGTAATCCAACATCAAACGGTCTGTCTTTGATGTAAAGATCCGGTACGGTAATTCCGGTCACAACTGTTGAGAAATTCTGACTTCCATTTACCAAACTTCCTTTATGAGTTACGGTTATGGTATACGTTCCGGCTGCTCCAACAATTCTGATTCGCTCAAATGGATCTCTGGTATTATCGCCTAATCCGTTTGTTGTTGCTGTTAATAATCTATATGGAAAATTAGTACCAGCTCCATTGGTTACACGAATATCTAAATCATTTATCAATTTTGCCGTACCAATATTTGGTGTACTGCCGGAATAAGCAACACCGGCAGGATCAGTCCAGGAAATAGAAGCAATTAACGGATTAACACCATCTGAGGTTACCGACAATGTATAGGTACCACCATTCACCAGTGTACTTTCCTGAACGATAGACGAAGTTCCGTTTTTTGTAATGGTTTCTGCTGCAAATTTTGCATTCAATAAACCCCATCCAAAAATAGCATCAGGACCAACAGCTCCGGCATCGTCTGCTGTATGCAAAGCCAATCCTTTTAGAGTGGCAGCACGCATAAAGTTTCCGGTCAGATTTTTATAATGCTGTTGCAATAAAAGTAAAGTTCCGGTTACGTTTGGAGCTGCCATTGAAGTTCCGCTGGCATTACCATAACTGCTATTAGTTAATGGTGTTACCGGATTTGTAAGTGTGGCTGTGGAATAAACGGAGGCTCCGTTTCCGGCAAGATCCGGTTTGATTCTCAAATCGTCTGTAGGTCCCTGACTGCTGGACCCGCTAATGGTAACGGTTGTTAAAGCTCCTGTTGAACTTATCACAGCGTCGTTAGCATTAGCAATCACCAGATTGTTTTTAGAAGTCGAAAATCCTGTAAGTTTGTCGTAAGCGGTGAAACCTCCTAACGGACTTGTATTTGCAGTGTTATCACCACCATCATTTCCGGCTGATTTCACCTGCAGATAGTAAGGAGCATTAAACATCAGATTGTCCCAGTCTCTGGCGGTAGTTTGATAAGCACCAAACTGCCACGGAGCTATCAGAACCGCTCCAGCAGAGTTTCTTGTGGCCCATCCATAAGAATGATTGGAGATCAACATTCCGTTTGCCGCTGCTGTAGTAGCTTCAGTCAAATCGTTAGTCCATTCGTTAGTTCTGGCATTTCCCTGAAAGGCCATTCCTTTGGACGCCGCTACAGTACCTGCCGCAACAATAGTACCTGTTACGTGATTGGCGTGCTGGCTGTTGTTACTTCCGGCAACAATAGTAGTAACCCCATCATTAATGGACACTCTTCCGCCAAACTCATTGTGAGTAGGAAGTGTAGCACCACCATCCCAAACATAAGCCGTCATATTTTGTCCGTTAAGGTTCAATCCTAAACCACCACCGGAATTCAAGTAATTTGCTCGTGTGGATTTTGCGGCATTTACATTTTCAGTAGCAAAATAAATAGGCGTTTTACCATCGGTACTTACATCTACTAATTCGCTCGTGGTTCCATTTTTATTACTAAAGGAAGTGCGCCAACCATTAGCTTTCGCAAGATTACTGATTCTTTGTTTCTTCTGGTCGGCCTCGGTTTGGTATCTCTGACTCAGAGACTGTAGTTCAGACACATTACTTCCGGACCTAATTTTTGCAATATCATTCTGGGTTTGTGCGTAAGTGGCTCCACAGACACACAGTAACATAATTTTGTATAAATTTTTCATATAATTTGATTTAAGGGGTTAATCATTTTTTATATCTCAAAAATCTGTACAAACAAAAGGAGGGCTTCTAGTTTCCATAATTTGAATTATTTAAAGGTTAATAAATAGGTAGCATGTTGTAAGACTTGACTGAATAGTAAGTCATAGTATGATTTACCTACAAAATATCTAATTATTTGTAGGATTTTATTTCAAACATAACAAAACTCGTTAAACCAGACGAGGTAAAAAAGAGTATAAATACCTGATTTAAAGCTAATTGATTACGAATTAGTTTCTTGTTAAAAAAAACACAAGCTCAAGCAGAATTGTAAGAATTACAGTTCTAAATATAAGTTTTTGAACTTGTTGCTCGTCAAGTTGACTACAAAGACATAATTCAGTTTCTAAATGACTTAACAAAACTGAAAATATTATGAAAAATAAGTAGAGACATATCCCCCCAAAAAAAACCTCCAAAATCAATTGATCTTGAAGGTTTAAAGATTTTATGCTATTCTTTTGAATAATTAGCTTGTTTATTAAAATTTATGGCAATTCAAAAAAATTATCGTTTTTATTAATGTAGATAACTTTGAACATTTCAGTTATTTCTCCATTAATAATACTTGCTTTTTAAATAACTGTTAATGTTGTTCTTTGCCATTTGATCCCATAATGAATTTCCATTTTGAAGTGTAGCTTTCGAAGCATAATTTCTAAAACCCTGAACAGCTACCTGCTCCAGACTGTCCTTTTCGGTCATAAAATAATCGGTTCCGAACAATATCTGATTTCCATATGATTTATCAACCTCTTTATAAAATACTTCATAAAGATCATTATTCTCTTTTAAAAGACATTCTGCTACATCATACGATATATCTGTATAAACATTTGAATGCTGAGACATTAGATTTTGTATCTGATTGAACCAGTTCTTTCTTAACACGCCATAAGGATTAAGTTGATTGCTCTCTTTATTATTTTCTCTTGTTGCCTGTATTTGCTTTACACCACCAAAGTGTGCAAAACATATTTTAAGGTCTTTAATTTGATTTAACATCGATTCGTAAGAATGTGGCTCGAGAAAATATGAGCAACTGCTTTTACAGCTGTTTCGGCTTTGTTCTTTAAAAAGATTGCCTAACCAGCCTCCCTTCTCCTCAATAAATTTAGGTACTCCATATACGTTTCCGGTATAAGGATCAACAGGGTTAAGGTTTCGTATAATGTAATCTTTATCATAATTATAAATTCCGCCTAAATAATAGGTATGTGTCATTATCGGCACACCGTTGTCAGCGGCCCATTCCATGGTTTTTTTCAGTTTTGCATCAAAAGCATAATGACCGGTACTCGGATACATTTTTAATCCCTGAAAAGGATAAATATAGGTTCCGCCTACTTCTATTTTAGTTTCAAAATAGCGCTCTACCGTTTTTTGAATTTCGTCACCGCTGCTTTTCCATCTTGGATCGAGTCCGAAAAAAGGCAAAATGTTAGTTGGGTATTTTCTTTTTATATCAATCACTTCTTCAATTTGCCCTTCAAATCCGCTAACTGATCTGCCAACACCCAAATATTCTAAGTTCTGACATAGTGTAACAAACTGAAATGTTTCGTTTGGATATCTGGACATCAGATCTTCAAAAATATCAGTCTGATATTTACTTTTACCAATTTGCAGGAATGTTGCATATCTTTTAGCCATTCCTTTATTTCCACTGGCCAAAAGCCTGATTGTCCAGGCACCAAGATCGGTATTGGTAAAATTGTCAACTCCTTTTGCCAAAAACGGTGGCAAGTATAATTCCAGGAAATTTTTCGGCGCATTATTCATCGTGAATATATGCGTGTGAGCATTTTTATAATTATTATTCATGATTTATACTACTTTAGTTACTGTTTGAGCTGTAGAAGTTGCTTTTTTCAAAACATCAAACCAGAATGGAGCTCCTAAACTTGCCACAAAAGCCGAAATAATGATACCTAATAGTTTTAACAAAATGCAAGAGAGAGTAAAACGATCTTGTCCCGAAGTGTTTTTCGTATCTGTGCATACTGCTTTACTCCAACCAATAGGCACATCAAGATTCGTTCTAAGACTATCAATTTGTTTCGTTAAATCTTTAATGCCTTTTTTGGTCAACTCAATTGAGGCCTGATCTACAGCGCTATTTTGTCCTGCCGTACTATATTTTGCACTTAGTACCTCTAATTGTTCTCTGTTCTTTGAATAATAATCAATCATCCCGGCCCTCGCCGTCGGATTACTGTCATAATACTTAAATAGAACAATACTATCAATATTTATAATTCCGCTCACTAAAAGCCCAATAATAAACAGACGTTTTCTCGAAAGCTTCTTATACCATACACTTGTTCTGTCGCTAAACTGATCAAACCAAATAGTAACTTCTTTTACTAATTCCTCATAAAAAGTCTTTTCTACAACCCTATCTCCGGGCTCAGTAGCTTTAATTTTTGCCTTATTCAAGGCATTTTTGAGCATCATAATCAAATCACTTTGTCCCAAATAAGTAATCGCAAATTCGAAATTATTCAGCAAGTCATTGTCATACCTTCTTATATTGTTTTCTTTATGATCTTGCAGAAGTATTTTGGCAGCCTGAGCATTAGCGACAGTATCGATTAATACTTCTGCCAGAGTTTTGGAAGTAATTTCTGTTGGAGGAGCTTTTTCTGATTTGGTCAGTAATCTAATATTACTATTGTTGTACATCAACAATCCCCAATTAATCTGATTCGAATAATCAAAAAGCTTCTCTACAATTTTGTTTCTGAAAAAACGACCTCTTTCACTTTTTATTTGTACGGTTGTTTCAAGAATCATACTGCACAACAACGCAAATAGCGCCCAGCTGATGACCAATGAAATAGCAACCTGTACAATCGTCGAGGAAAAAAAACTAACATCCATTATCTCTAAATTTAAAGTTTTGCTTACTCTTTAAAGGATTTTTAGCTTACTCCTTACTCTTGATCTGAAAATTCCAAAACCGTAAATCTATACTCTTTACTCTTTACTCTTTACTTTTTACTCTTTACTCTTTACTCTTTACTCTTTACTCTTTACTCTTCACTCTTCACTCTTCACTCTTCACTCTTCACTCTTCACTCTTCACTCTTCACTCTTCACTCTACACCCTTCACTCTACCAACTTATAATCGACATCTTAAAACACAAAATCACAACAAGTATAGGTAAAATTACAGAATTATTAACAGGTAAATACACTTGATTTTAACACTATATCATCCGTTGGCATTAAAAGAAAATCAGACAGGGAGTCTTCTCTAAAACAATAAAAACAGGTATTTTTACTTTAAACTGGCAACTTTAAATGTCTTATTTTTGAAACGATTGATTCTTAAATTATAAAAACTCCCCAAATGAAAGAGTCCCTGACCATTCTTGAAAAGTTATGGAAACGAACTTTACACCCTGACAGCACTACCGTACAAAACAATGATGAGACGTGGAATGCAGAAATTAAAATCTTATTCCAATTAGGTATTGGTATGGAAGACACCTTGCAGTTTTTGTACTTTGAAAAACCAGATTTTGATACGTTTAAAAACTGGATTAGTAACAGAATGCGAAATGCAAGTTATGAATCTGAAGTCGTTACTGCTAATGTTCTTTCTCAAGAGGATCTTAAATTTTGGGATGAAAACGGTTACGTTATTCTAAAAAATGCAATTTCAGAGGAAGATTGCGAAAAAACTCAACTGGCTATCTGGGACTTTTTAAAAATGGATCCTAGTAAAAAAGAAAGCTGGTATGAAAGACATGAGGATCAAAAAGGATTGATGCTTAATTTCTCCGATCACGAAACTTTAAATCGCAATCGGTTTTCGGTAAAAATTAAAAAGGCTTACGAGCAGCTTTACAACACAGATAAAATATACAAAACGATTGATAAGGTAAGTTTTAATCCTCCAGAAACTAAAAATTTTACTTTTCTGGGGAGTCCGTTACATTGGGATACCAGCTTAAAACAGCCTATAAAATTCGAACTGCAGGGACTGCTCTACCTCACCGATTGTGGTGTCGAGGATGGTGCTTTTCATTGTGTTGCAGGTTTCCACAACAAAATAGACGATTGGCTGAATAACCTTGATCCGAATGTTAACCCAAGGGAAGAAGCTGTAAAAACACTGAAACCAAAACCCATACTTGGGAATGCAGGTGATTTTATCATTTGGAATAGTGCACTGCCACATTGTGCGACACCCAACAAAGGTCAAAGCCCAAGAATGGTGCAGTACCTTACTTATTTACCAAACGATCATAACATCGCAGGAGAATGGATATAAAAACCGTATCCTAATACCTCGCCCATTGCAGTACAAATCGCCACAGATTAAAAGGATTAGAAAGATTAAACAGAAAAAAGGATTATAAAAAAATCTGCCAGATCTCCAAACCCGAGCGATAGCGAACAGGCGAAGCAATCTGCGGGAAAAATATTTACTTCAGGAATCCCATTTCAATTAGAGATGGGATTTTGTTGTTCTTTTAAGGATCAAATTACACAGAATTTAGAACAATACGAGCATCAAAATTATGATACACTAAATGAAAAACCATCGTTTTCTTTCTTTTTTGGAACCAATTTAAAGTAAATAAGTGTTAAATAACTCAAAAAACGGCCTGTATTTTCGGCACTTTTATTGCTTTTTTATTGTTAATTTTTTCTTAAATACAAAACAAGCTCATTGCATCTCATTAGAGTTTAAAAATCTAATAACCAACTAAGTAAAATACCTCAACTCAAGTTTAAATTCATATTCATAATCTTTTACCTACTTAATTTTTGCTCATTCTGTAAAAAAAGTACTATTACTACTGTATTAATTATTATTTTTACCAAGTCTAAATAAGAATAGTGCGAAATTAATCTTTGATCACTATAGACAATGGATAACAATAAGAATGAAAAACAAAAACATTTACGGTCCTGCCAGAAAAACAATTATCACTTGTTTTTTTGTATTGTATATAACATTAACTCAGGCTCAAAACGGCACTAGCATCAACGGTTTTGTATCTCATGCCGGAAATCCGCTGCCGCAAGCATTGGTCACATTAGAGTCTTCCGGTAAATCAGTGGTATCCGATCCTACTGGCTTTTTTTCATTTAAGGGACTATCAAATGGAACTTACACTATCAGAATCACAACCATGGGATATAAAGATTACATCCAGCAGCTAGTTTTAAATGGAAAAGCGATACGCCCCTTGCAGGTAAACATGGAGCGAGGTATTGATCTGAATGAAGTGAGTATAAAAAGCCGTTCAAAGAAAAACAATCCTGAAACTCTTATCAATGCTCAATATAGTGCTATGCCTGTTACAGTCATAGACCGTAAAACCATTGAACTGATGGGCAGCAGAAGACTTGACGAGGTTTTAAAAGAGCAAACCGGTATCGCTATTGTCAATAATATTAGTGGCGGTGCCCGATCTGTAGGAGTGCAAATGCAGGGCTTTGGCAGCGAGTATATCATGGTGCTTATTGATGGTCAGCCTATGGTTGGACGGAATAACGGCAACTTCGATCTCTCGAGAATCAGTGTATCCAATATAGAACGTATTGAAATCATAAAAGGAGCTTCTTCCAGTCTTTATGGTAGCGAAGCTCTGGGCGGAACGATTAATATTATTACACGCCATGGCGTAATTGATCCGCAGCTGCAAGCTTCTCTAAGTTATGGTTCTCTGAATATTATTGATGCTACTTTGGAAGGCGAAACACCCTTTTTGCAGAATAAAGGAACCGTAAATCTGGCGGCAAATTATTACCGAACCGATGGTTATAACACCAACTCCAAATTCATCAAAGGCACCACATCCCCACCCTATGACAATTATAGTATTCAGGGAAGATCCCGTTATCAAACCGGCGAAAGCAGTTATTTAAATTTAAGCGGTCGTTACGGTCTGCGCCGTTCTTTTATGCAGAAGGATTTTGGCCTTGGTCATATTTCGGGAGACAATCAGGACGAGCAGGATCTCAATCTTTCGCTTTCGTTTGATCATCGTTTTACTAGTAATCTAAGAAGTATTACCCGATATTACCTTACCCACTATACGGCCGACATGAGTGTAGCCTGGCAGCAAAGCAACAGTGCCGTAAGTCAGGATGTGTTTAAACAGACGTTATACCGTTTGGAACAGCAATTTTCGTACAGCAACAACAATTCCTATCAGCTTGTTGGTGGTCTTGGCGGAAGTCTGGAGCACATGAACGACAAATCGCTTAATGGTGTCAATTCTCTCCAAACTTTCTTCTCCTATATTCAGGGCGAATGGACTCCGTTTCAAAAAATAAAAGCGGTTGGAGGGTTGCGTTACGACCATACCAATAATTTTGGAGGAAGACTCAATCCTAGTTTTGGATTACAATACTACCTTACACCCAAACTGACTTTTAAAACCGGTATTGGAACCGGGTTTAAAGCTCCCGATTTTAAAACAAACTATTTGGTGTTTTTTAATCCGAACGGAAATTATCTGGTTATTGGTAATGCAGTCCTTGCTCCTACGCTTCAGCAATTAAAAGAGGACGGTCAGATAAGCGAAATCAGACAGTATGTACTAAATCAGACCGCCGGCAATCTTCAGGCAGAAAAGAGTATTTCGTACAATGCGGGATTAGTCTTCGAACCTTCCAAAAGTTTTAAAATAGAAGGAAATGCTTTTTATCATAAAATCACCAATCAAATCAATAGCATACAGGTGGCTACCGGAACCAATAGCCAAATTATTTATACGTATCAAAACCTGCCGGAAGCCGTTAACAAAGGATTTGAATTTGCTTTAAAATTCAGTCCGATCAAAAATATGGAAGTAAGTGCGGGTTATCAATACCTCATTGCCAAGGATCTTAGCGTTAAAGACAGCATTAGTGCAGGAAAATGGCCGTACAGTCAAAACATACATGATCCGGCAACCGGCAACTCTTATAAACCAAGGCCATCCGATTATTGGGGCATCGAAAATCGCTCGCGCCACATGGCCAATACTTCTATTTTTTATCGGTACGAACCATGGAAATTCAATGCCAATATCAGAATCAATTTCAGAGGTAAATATCCGTTCGGAGACCGCAATGGAAATCAATTCATCGACAAATACGACATTTTTGTCAAGGACTATTGGCTGACCAATGCGAGTTTTGAAAAACAGCTTTTAAAAGATCACCTCAGTATCCGATTCACGGCCGATAACATTTTTGACTATACAGATCCGCTAATGCCGGGGCAGCCGGGACGAATTTTACTTCTTGGTGTAAGCTACCGCTTCTTTAAAAATCAATAAAACTAATCCACATTAAATATTTCACAATGATAACAAACCATATATTCAAAAAAGGACTTTTAGCATTACTACTTATTATAACACTACAGGCTGTTTCGTGCAGCAGTAACGAAGAAAATACGGTAACCACTCTTGCAGATGGTAAAAGCACTGTAGTTTCAGATCTTGCCGGAGATACCGGAGCTGCAATGGGAGGTGAAACAAAAGGTAAAGAAAAAAGAAACTTTCATACTTTTCTTTTCCGCTTTAGCGATCAAAAACAGATCTGGCTGCATACAAAAGCAGACTCGTTGCAGTTTATGAAAACAAACGACTGGGACATTGCCTTTACCGGACCTTACAACAGCGAGGTTTTTATAAACAACAGCAAATACCAGTACAATCCGGGTTACAACGGCCCTGCCAAAAATACAGCAGTGGTTTTAGTCAAAGAGGCTTACAAAAATGTAAACCAGGCGGCGGCTGATGCTGATTTTAACAATAGTGAAATCACTAAAATTGGATGGTCTTCTTCTGAAAGCTCTGCTGGCTGGTTTTATTACAGTCTAAGCAGTCATATTATGCAGGCCATTCCCGATCGTACTTACGTATTGCGACTGCCAAATGGAAAATATGCAAAACTACAGCTCGTAAATGCCTACAAAGGCAATCCCCCGGCAGTGACCGACCTTAACTGGCCTGCACCTTATTTTACTTTTAAATATTATGTGCAACAGGACGGAAGCAAAAATTTAAATACCAATTAATTTAATAACATGACAAAATTCAAAACCCTAACCGAAAAACTGTCCAGACCCCTACTGACCGTTTTTCTTCTCACCGCATTGCTTACAGCCTGCTCTTCAGATGATCCCAAAGTGACCGATCCGGAAAACGGAAATGGTGGTAATCCCGGAACTGAAGTGCCTGCAACAGGCTTATTCTATAAAGTAATACATGTAAAAAACTATCAGGGAAGCACCTCTGATGCCAATCCTACCGCTCCATCGGCAACACTTTATTATAGCCTTGAAGAGAATAAAGCCGTAGAGGGATCCTATAAAAAAACCCGTAAATGGGACTTAGCTTTCGGCGGACTTTATGCCAGCTTTTTATCCGGTAATAACGGCAGCAACTCGCAGAATAATGGATCGCTTGCAGGTGGTATAGGCGGAATCACGATTGTAGCCAAGCCTTTTAACGAGGTAGTTGATATCCCGGCCGACAATCAGTTCAAAACCGGGATTGATCTTATTGGTACCGATGATGCCGGCTCTTTCGGAAATGGAACTGGCTGGTACTTGTACGACTTTGGTGGCGATGTAGTATCGGACGGAAAGAATCCACAAAAAGCACATGTTGCTTATGCGCTTGGAGAATCTCTTAAAATTACAAATGGTACTGTGATTCCAGCCAGAACGGTAATCCTTAAGACTGCCAACGGTAGTTATGCCAAAATCAAAATGATCTCTGTTTATAAAGACGTATACAATTCTAAGGACTGGTACAAAGACACTCCTCACATGTATTACACTTTTGACTATGTAATGGTACCTGCCGGTAGCACCAAATTTGAAATCAAATAACCTAATTAATTCACATGAATACCAAAATTACTCCATTAAAATCAAGCCTTCTTTCTTCTGCTTTTACGCTGCTTGCCCTTCTGACAGGCTGTAGCAACGAAGAAGAAAGATGGACAGATGTAAAAGAAAAACCCATTACAGAAATAGTTACGGCTCTGGATGCCAAAAGAATTATCTCTTTTCGCGTAACAAATCCGGGGACTACACAGGTGATCCATAGTGCCGTAAACAATTTAAAGAAAACAGTTACGGTTTACCTGCCTTCTTATTATGAATATCAATATCTTGAAGCAGCCATAACAGTACCTACCAATACTACTATTTCGCCTGCTGCTAAGGAACTTATACCTGTTTTCAGCAAAACTCTGGTAACGTATACCACCAAAGCGGCCGACGGAACCACCGCGGTTTATACGGTGAATGTGGTGATACAACAGCCTAAACTAGTGGTAAATGAGGTTTCAAATGCAACCGATCCTTTTTTAATCAGTACAGACAGTCCGCTTACTGTAAAAGGACAAAACTTCCTGCCGTCGTATGAGGTTACAAAAATATTTGTAGTAGATGCGCAGGGCAATAAAAAATGGCAGATGAAACAATACAATGAAGGTTTGGACATTGGAAGTTTTTATGCAATGTATGTTTTTGCAGACAATGCCAATACTGTTATCCCCCTTAAACCGGATACCGATTACTGGTTCATGATGGAAAGTTACAACCTATCGGCCACAATGAAATATCCATTCCGAATAACAAACTAAATTTCAGAAACATAAAAATGCCTGTTTATACTGCCGAGGTAATAAAAGAAGCCACTTAATCTATCAAATATAAATCATTATGAAAAAAATAATTCTATCAATTTTAGCAGTGGCTGCTATTACATTTACATCTTGTAGTACTGACGAACAAAATGCAGAAACACAAGCAGTAGCAAAAGAACAATCGCAAGGAACCAATTTAACTAAGAAATCGGCTTTGGCCCTTTGCACGGTTACTTCAACTTCTGTTACAGTAAACAGAACTGCAGCCCCTTCGTCTACTTACACAAACTGGACTCCTGTTGCTGCCGCAATTGGAGGTGTTAATGTTCAATGGGAAGGAATCTACGGAGGTTCAATCCGTCCGGTAGGCAATACCGGTAAATGGTATGTTGGTACTGTGAACTTAAACCAGACTTGTGATGACTGGGATAGCTGGAATGCAAACATCGTAGTTAAAAACGCATCAGGTAATGTTGGTACTTCTCCGGCAGATCCTTACAATGTATTGGGATACAACGGAACTATATCCGGAGCAAACTATGGTTTGGGATATTACTCTTACAACATCCTGACACACGTTATGACTCCTGCGAAAGCTATTGTGATCTGGAGAACAAATTCAGGAACAAATTCACAATCAGTTACCAGCCCTGCATCAGCTTTAGAAGCTTATTTGGTTAAAGTAACAAGCATTACTCCGGGGTCTTCTAACAGTACAGTAAACTATAACTGGACACAGGTAAAATAATTAATAACAGCGTAAAAAAGAACATGGGAGCACGAAATAGATAAAGGTAACTGCAGCAAAAGCTGACCGGCGATCAACTGCTAAATACCCCTGTCCTATATCATTCCCCCATGACCACAAACGGCTTTATAAAATTACCGTAAGCATTGTAAAACAGGCATTTTAAAAAATAAAAGCCTACTTATCCAATAAGTGGCAAAACTAATAAATAAAATCAATTAAAAATTAAATAGACAATACAATCATGAATAAAAGAATCCATTATCCTGTCTTTTTATATAAGATTGCCTTTCTTTTTATAGCACTGCTGTGCCTTTCGTGCGAAACAGAATATATCGACAAAGTCAATACTATTCCTGCGGATGTTATAAAAGTGCCGGGATACACCCATATTGAATCCTTTACTATTAAAGATGCTGATAATAATTCGATCAGTGCAACACTGACAGAAGAGAATATCGTAATTACCTGGAGCAACCACCTGCTGCTTCCTGAAACCGTTAAACCCGAAATTATTCTGGGTACAGAAGCTCTTATTTCTCCTGCATCAGGTACAGAAGTGTCTTTTAAGGACGGTACCGTTTATACCGTTACTTCAAAAGCAGGTACGACAAAAAAGTACACGCTGAAAATAGATTTCAGGCAAAAAGAGCCGAGAACATGGACTTCGACCGCCGAAGAACCTATAACCAAAGGTTTTATGGCCAAGATGACCAATCGTGGTACCAGTGATCCGGCCATCATCAATGATTTGTGGATGAGCCTTAAAGATACCCGAGTTTATTTTGTGTCTGCTACCGACCAAAAAACAGAGTATACCGCAGAAATTGCTTATTTAGGCAGTGGTGAAACTGCCGCTCCGTTTCTGGAATATGGCGTGTATTACTTTCTTCCCGAAAATATGCCATTGGGAATGTATGATCTGCGCATCAAAAACGGAGCTTACACTCTTCAAAACGCCAGTGTAGAAAACAGGTTTAAAATTGAAGTGGTCGAGCCCGATTATTTTAAAACGGAAAGATTTGGTTTTCCAACTACCAAACGTCCCGGTGAAACACTTGAAGTACGAGGCGGTTTACTAGATTTATTGACTTCCGTAGAAATTTACAACACCACTAATACGGCTGTCACTTATCCTTTAGAAATTGTAAAACTTACTTCTTACAAAGCCATCTTAAAAATTCCTGCCGGAGTTCCTTCGGGAGTGTATGACAGAATGAGATTTAAAAGAGCGTCTGGCACTTCCAATCTAAGTTATGCTGTAACAATTCAATAATTTCAATCTTTTACTAGACAAAAAATCAAGAGCCTTTAGCTGCACGCTAAAGGCTCTTTTTTGTTTCAATGTTTCTTTCTCAAATACAATGCTGCCGATTCGCTCATGGTAATTAATGAAGCTCCCAGAATAACAATATCTTTTAAAACCAGACGTCCCCTGCCGGACAAATAAGGAAATCCGTATTGATCATCAGTTAAATGCGGCACCCAGCTTTCGGGTGTTGTTGCTAAAAACGAAAGTGTACCAATCGTTAGTATAAAAACCAATATACTGCCAATCATACTCGCCAAAGGTGCCCACTGATGAAGGGCAACCAAAATCCCAATTCCAATTAATAAAACTCCCAAACCGTTGGCAAACCCGTAGGTATTGTTCTCAAGGTGCCATTCGTGATTTTTGGCAATTAACTCTCCTTCTTTATTCCCATATTCTTTGTATTCAGAAGGGTGATCGTAAAAGAAAGACATAAATGGACTGTTGGCGACAAACGGCACGATTCCATCTGCTTCGTAGGTAAAAAATTTAAGTCCGCCAATCCATAGAAAAACAACTACAATTCCGGCACGTACTGCTTTTTTTCCGAGTTGATCTAAATTGGCGATGGCATTTAAAAGGGTATTTTTCATTGCTGCTGTTTTTAAATTAATTGTTTAAAAGTTACAGCGCAAAACTACGTCCATAAACCTCCGCAAAGAATGGACGAAAAAGGATATTACCTAGACAAATCTGCCACGATCGAGATTCCGGTTGTTTTTCTGAAGGTCTGTGGAGAAACGTTAGTCATTTTTTTAAAGACCCTGCTAAAATAGTATTCGTCCTGAAATTTTAAAGCAAAAGCAATTTCTTTAATGCTCATTCTGGTAAGATGCAGATGTTTTTTGGCTTCCAGAATCAATCGCTCCTGAATCATTTGTGTCGGAGTTTTATTGAAACGTTTGTTGCATTGTTTGGTTAAACTATTAGAAGTCATCGCTAATAAAGAAGCATAATCACTTGCTTTATGAAGGTCTAAAAAATGTTCTTCGAGCAGCAGTTTAAACTGATCCATTTTTTCATCTTTTTGAAGTTCCAGTTTTTCGATGCAACTCATTTTGATACTGCTCGATTTCGCCAGAAAAAGCTGAATATAGGCTCTCAATACAATTTCAGAAGGTGTTTGCTGCCTGAGCTCATCCCCAATCTGATTCATTAACTGTGCATACAGCTCATGTTGTTCGGCAGACAGTTGTATAGACGGTTCTATATAAATATTATTAAAGAGTACCCCATTACAGGCCACTTCATTTCTATGGTATTCAATGCAATAAAAATCACCATGAAATTGTAAAACACTATACACAATTGGTTTCATTTCTTTTATGTGAATAGATTGTTGAGGTGTGGAAAACAATAAAACGGGACCCGAAAAATGGAACGAAGCAAAATCGGCATGATAGATCCCTTCCCCTTCACTAACAAACAAAACCGTGTATTCGCTAAACTGAACGGGCTTATTTAAGGCAAACTGCTCTGAGTTGGCTATTCCTAATAAAAAAGTACCCTGTTCTGAATATACTTTGTTCATGTTATGCTTTTAATGCATCTCTGCTTTTCTACAAAATTAAGAATGAATTGTTCTTTTGCTACACCCAATCCTCACAAAACAATACTAAAAAAGAGGATCTGTTTTAACGGAATGTTATCCTATCCTGAATTTTTAATATTTTCTAAAAATTTTAAGAATTCATTATTTTGCAATTGACTATATTTGGTCCCTTATCAAATATAAGCCTGTCTTTTCAGACTACAAGCTACAATTCTTTACGGCATACATGAAATCATTTAAGTTCATAGGTATATTTTTGCTATTCTTGCTTCCTCTTGTGGGTGGAGCAGAAATGGTCAAAACCCCTGTACAACTTACTATTTGCCAGGAACAGGAAAACTTTTTAGCTTCTGAAGTACCTCAATATTCTTCTTCCGCTCTTGTTACGCCTAAAGATCTTGACATCCATTTTATAGTCAAAAAGAAGATCAAACATCGTGCGACAACTTCTGATAGCAGTACTTTAAAAACACCGTACTTTACTAAACTAGTACATTTTAAGATTTTTGAAAATGGCTTAATCTATGGTATTGCGACTATATATCAGATTCAGCGACATACTCATCTGCATCTTTACCAACTTTTCTAGATCAACAATTTCATCATTTTTATATTCAGAAATCTTCTGTAATGCACTCTTTTGTTTCGCACAAAGGAGATGTTGTACTATAAAAATATTCCATCAGACTGATACTGCTTTCTAAAAGCGGTGATCGTTGCTTTTTTCATGTTTAACATTTAAGTAATTCACAGCTCCCTATCACTCAGTATAAGGGAGAGCCTCCATTTATATACCCTTTTTAAAAATTCATTATGAACACTACAAAAAATCAATTCTTGTTAATTGTTTTATCTGTTTTATTCCTGACCTCTTGTGGGGATAAAACCAAAAAAGATGTTTCAAAAATTAAAACGCTGCCTGTTTACAAGGTTACGCTGCAGGACACCATTGTTTCCAACCGGTTTGTCGCTGACGTGCACGCCAAAAATAATGTAGAAATACATGTTCGCATCCCCGGATTACTGGACAAAGTTTTTGTGAGTGAAGGACAAAAGGTGCAAAAAGGTCAATTGTTGTTTAAAATCAGTGATGTCGAACTGCAAATACAATTACTGAAAGCCCAGGCCGTGTACAAAAGCACGTTGGCAGATCTCCGAATTGCAACAGTCGAACTGGAACAGGCACAAACACTTTTCAATAAAAAAGTCATCGCCGACAAGGAACTGGAACTTTCTAAAGCCAAACACGAAGCCGCTTCCGCTAAAGTTGCGCATGCTGTAGCGGAACGAAAAGCAATCAACCAGCAAATTAGTTTCACTACCATCAGAGCTCCTTTTGACGGAACAATCGACCGTATTCCATTTAAAGAAGGAAGCCTTGTAGAAAATGGTTCTCTACTGACAACGGTTTCGCAATTGGATGATGTTTACGCTTATTTCTCCATTCCGGAAAACATTTATTTCCAAATGATGGTCGACAAAAGTTTAAACAAAGCCGGCGGTGATATCAAACTGGTTTTACCCAACGGTGCCGTTTACAACCAAAAAGGCGAATTAAGAACTGCCGATGGTGAAATCGACCGCCAAACGGGTTCTATTCAATACAAAGCTAAATTTCACAATCCGCAAGGTCTCATCAAACACGGAACATCCGGAAAACTAATCATTTCGGAACCTAAAAAAAATGTGATATTAATTCCACAAAAAGCTGTTTTCTCTATACAGGACAAACAGTTTGTATTTCTTGTAAATAAAGAAGGAATTGTAAAAATGACCAACATTACGATTAGCAGTACGCTCGACGATGTATTTATCCTCAATAAAGGACTGAAAAGCAATGACCTGATTGTAGAAGAAGGCACGCAGTCGTTGCGGGACGGTGACAAGATCAACATCAAAGACGTACAAAACGTAAGCTTATAGTTTCTAATTAGTATCAAAAAAAACATAAAATGATAGAGTTATTTATCAAAAGAAAAATACTGTCGTTAATCATATCGGTTATGATAGTTCTCCTGGGTATACTGGCCTTGTTTCAGCTGCCTATCACACAATTTCCTGACATTGTTCCGCCATCTGTAACGGTAACGGCTAAATATACGGGGGCCAATGCCGAAGTTTCAGCCAATGCCGTCGCACTGCCTTTAGAACGTGCCATTAACGGTGTTCCCGGAATGACGTACATGTCGACTGTTACTTCCAATGACGGTCTGACACTGATACAGGTCTTTTTTGAAGTAGGAACCGATCCGGATCTTGCGGCTGTAAACGTCCAAAACCGTGTTACAACTATATTGGATGAATTGCCCGAAGAGGTAATTCGTGCCGGAGTAACCACCGAAAAAGAAGTAAACAGTATGCTGATGTATCTGAACATTACCAGTACAGATAAAACGCAGGACGAACAGTTTATTTTCAACTTCACCGATATCAATATTCTTCAGGAACTGAAAAGGATTGATGGTGTTGGACGTGCTGAAATCATGGGGCAGAAAGAGTATTCCATGAGGGTTTGGCTTGATCCTCAAAAAATGCTTTCGTATGCTATTTCGGCAAATGAAGTGATTACTTCCCTTCAAAAACAAAATATATCGGCAGCTCCGGGTAAAGTAGGTGAAGGTTCAGGACAGCTCGACAATCAGCTTCAGTATGTTATCAAATACGGAGGAAAATTCTACGAACCCAAACAGTACGAAGAAATTCCGCTTCGGGCAAATTCAGACGGAACGATCCTAAGATTAAAGGACATCTCTAAAATCGAATTTGGATCGATGAGTTACGGAATGGTTTCTAAAACCGACGGTAGACCTTCTGCTTCGATCATGTTAAAACAACGACCGGGTTCAAATGCTTCTGAAGTAATTGCCAGCGTAAAAGAAAAAATGGCCGAACTTCAAAAAACGTCCTTCCCTCCAGGAATGGATTACAACATTGCCTACGATGTATCACGTTTTCTTGACGCTTCGATCGATGAAGTTCTAAAAACACTTATCGAGGCCTTTATTCTGGTTGCCTTTGTTGTGTTTATCTTCCTTCAGGACTGGCGTTCTACCTTAATACCTGTTTTGGCGGTACCTGTAGCCCTTATTGGTTCATTTGCCTTCATGTCGATGATGGGCTTTTCGATCAACCTTCTTACGTTGTTTGCCCTTGTATTATCGATAGGAATTGTAGTCGACAATGCCATTGTAGTCGTCGAAGCCGTTCACGTTAAAATCTCCGAAGAGCATATGGCACCACTTCCGGCTACGATTAGTGCCATGAAAGAAATTACCGGAGCTGTTATTGCCATTACCATCGTAATGAGTGCCGTGTTTATTCCGGTTGCCTTTCTGAGTGGTCCGGTTGGAGTTTTCTACAGACAGTTCTCTTTGACTATGGCTATTAGTATTGTCATCTCCGGAATCAATGCCCTTACCCTAACCCCTGCCCTTTGTGCTATTTTATTAAAACCACATAATCCGGAGGAGAAAAAGAATTCTTTGATCAATCGTTTTTTCAACAGTTTTAATACATGGTTTGATAAGGTTACGGCCGGTTACATCCGAATACTGTCAAAATTTGCAGACCGTACGACTGTTACAGCCGGTCTATTAGTTTTATTCTGTTTACTCACCTGGGGAACCAGTAAATTTGTTCCGGGTGGATTTATCCCTTCAGAAGATCAAGGAATGGTTTATGTAAGTGTTACTACTCCTCAGGGAGCCACAGTAGAACGTACCGAAAAAGTGCTGGATGAAGTAACCCGTCTGGCCAAAGAAATTAAAGGTGTAGACAATGTGACGACGCTTGCCGGATACAGTATTGTAACCGAAATTGCGGGAGCTTCTTATGGTATGGGAATGATCAATCTGAAAGACTGGAGCGATCGTGACATCTCGGTAAATGAATTCATCACCAAACTGGGAGAGAAAACAAAAAACATTTCTGATGCACAGATTGAGATTTTTGCACCGCCAACCGTTCCCGGTTTCGGAAATACAAGCGGATTTGAACTTCGATTACTCGACAAATCCGGAGGAACAATCACCAACACGGATGCTGTCACCAAAAACTTCATTAAGGAACTAAATGCGGCACCCGAAGTACAAAACTCTTTTAGTAGTTTTGATGCTACTTTCCCTCAGTATTTAATCCATATCGATTATGATCTGGCTGCCAAAAAAGGGATATCTGTAGACAATGCCATGTCTACGCTGCAAACGATGTTGGGTTCTTTTTATGCAACCAATTTTATACGTTTCTCCCAAATGTATAAAGTAATGGTTCAGGCCAGTCCGCAGTTCAGAAAAAATCCCGAAAGTATTCTGGATATGTACCTTAAGAATGATGCAGGAGAAATGGTTCCGTTCTCCACCTTTATCAAACTGGAACGTGTTTATGGTCCTGAGGTTTTAACGCGTTACAACATGTACATGTCGGCTATGATCAACGGAGAGCCTGGTGAAGGATATAGCTCAGGAGAAGCAATCGCAGCCGTAGAGAAAATTGCAGCCGAAAAACTGCCAAGCAGGTTTGAATTGGAATGGTCGGGTATGACGCGCGAAGAAATTCTGTCCGGAAATCAAACTATTTACATTTTTGCATTGTGCATACTGTTTGTTTATTTGCTTCTTGCTGCTCAATACGAAAGTTTACTGCTCCCTTTTCCGGTGCTTTTAAGTCTACCGGTAGGTGTTTTTGGTTCGTACCTCGCCTTGTTAATGGTTGGACTGGACAATAACATTTATGCTCAGGTGGCACTCGTCATGCTTATTGGATTACTCGCCAAAAATGCCATTCTCATCGTAGAGTTTGCGATGGCACAGAACAAAATTGGACGTGATATTACCGAGGCTGCAATCGAAGGAGCCCGATTACGTTTCAGACCTATTTTAATGACTTCGTTTGCTTTTATTTCAGGGTTAATTCCTTTGTGTATTGCCTCGGGTGCCGGTGCTATTGGTAACCGTTCGATAGGTACTGCCGCCGCTGGAGGAATGCTTATAGGAACGGTGTTCGGACTAGTAATCATTCCGGGACTTTATATCCTGTTTGCCAAATTTGAAAAAGCATTGAAAAAATAAATATAATAATGAAAAAATCACTAAATCAATATAAAATAGCGCTTCATCTCAACTATAAATTTAGGATATTCTCGTTCATACTGACAACCGGAACGCTGCTGCTAACTGCCTGTTCTGCTCCAAAAGTAAACGACAATCTGGCCGCTAAACCCTTGCCGAAGAATTTTGATGTTACCTCAAAAAAAGCTGCTGACAGCGGAACAACTTTTGTTCCGCTGCAAACAGCAACTTATTTCAAAGATGATAAACTAGAAAAATTATTAGATAAAGCTGTTGCTCAGAATCCGGATTATTTAGTCATGGAGCAGCGCATTTTAATCGCCAACTCTCATTTGAAAGTAGCCAAACTTGCTTTACTGCCTTCTTTTGATCTTCATACAGATGCTTCCGGAACACGTTACGGAAAGTACACTATGGAAGGTGTTGGAAACTTTGATACCAATTTGTCTCAAAACATATCCGAAAGACAACGAATTGCAACCGGCGCTACTCCTAACTTATTTTTAGGCGGAAAAGTGTCATGGGAAGCCGATATATGGGGTAAACTAAGCAACCGAAAAAAAGCGGCACGTCAAAGATACTTTGCTTCACAACAAGGGATGCGATTACTGAAAACAAAACTATTAAGTGATATTGCTGAACTTTATTACGAGTTGGTAGCTTTAGACAAACAAGCTGTCATTTATAAGAGAAACCTGGATACCCAGCAGCATGCATTGGATATTATTTCGGCGCAGCGATCTGTTGGAAAAGCAACAGAACTTGCGGTACAGCAGTTTCATGCACAAAACAATAATATACTTGCAGAAGCAGAACAGCTCAATCTAAAAATTAATCAGGCCGAGAAGGCACTGCTTACGCTGCTTGGAGAATATGGAGGAAAAGTAGAAAGAAGCACTGAGTTTTTATCCGGTCATCTTAAAGTTTTAAATCAAAAAATTAGTGTAGACTCTATCATACACAAAAGACCCGATGTCTCTGAAGCATACTTTGAATTACTGGCTACAAACGCAGACGCAAAATCTGCACGTGCCGCCTTTTTTCCTACTTTAAATTTAGGCGGATATGTAGGAATGAATTCTTTTTCGTTTTCTACTTTTTTTGATAGCGGTTCATTTGCCTGGCAATTGCTTGGCGGAATTACGGCTCCCGTGTTCAATAAAGGGCAAATCAAACAGGAGTTTTTTACTGCTAATCGAAGACAGGAAATTTCTTTTTTGCAGTATCAAAACACCATTACAACGGCTTATAATGAGCTAAGTGCTTTGCTACATCGAACCGAAGCTTTTGAAGATGTGTTGAAGTACAAATCCAAAGAAATTGAGCATCTTGAAATTGCCGTGGATGTTTCAAATGATCTATACCTCAGCGGATATGCCAATTATCTCGAAATCATCAGTGCCCAAAAAAATAAACTACAAGCCGAACTCGATTTTGTTGACATTCAGTTGAAAAATGCAAACGCACAGATTTTGCTTTATAAAGCTTTAGGAGGTGGAATGTAACTTTTTTGAGTTTCAAGAGATCAAGAACAAATGTTGGGGAGAAAAGAGCTGAAAACCCGAAAAGCAGTAGTATAGTGCAAAGCACTACGAACTAGATTAAGGTATAGAATTGCCCTGAAAGGGTAATAGCCATTTTCACCCCAACAAATCCCTATTAAAAAACGTTCCCACTCTTAAAGAATCTTACGCAAAATATACTGAATGCTTTTCTTTGTGATCAGGCTTTTGCCCTTTCAGGGCGTAACCCATAATTGCCATCATCGTTCATAGTGCTACGCACGATGCTTTTGCTAAAGCTCTTTTAGAGCAAATCATCAGTTTTAGTATAAAAAAAATAGTCCTATTTAATGAGGCTACATTGAATATGATCGGTATAATAACACAAGATATTGTTGCGCAAGAATACAAAATCCTTGCTAATTCACATTTTGCCTTGTGAATTCGTACGAGTTTAGAACTTAGACAAGCTTTTCTAAAACAAAGAACCCCGTTTCTATACCGAAACGGGGTTCTTTGTTTTTTATGCATTATTTATCATTTACTGCAAAAACACCATGTTTTTGCTAAAGCTCTTTCAGAGCAAATCATCAGTTTTAATATAAAAAACAGTCCTATTTAATGAGGCTACATTGAATATGATCGATGTAATAACACAAGATATTCTTGCGCAAGAATACAAAATCCTTGCTAATTCACATTTTGCCTTGTGAATTCGTACGAGTTTGGAACTTAGACAAGCTTTTCTAAAACAAAGAGCCCCGTTTCTATACCGAAATGGGGCTCTTGTTTTATTTTATAACTGGTGAAAAACCTTATTTGAAAAACGATATGGTATCGGTTAGGTTTTCTCTATGGATAAAAGCTGTAATAAACTCCTGAACTTCATTAGTACTTTCAGATGGAGTTTCAAAAGAGTTGATGTGAAATTCATCATCCTGATCCAAGATATGTATGATTTCTGTGTATCCTTTAGAAATCAAACTTCCTTTAAGTTTAATGATATTCAACTGTTGGCGACCATCTAATTCCTTGCGAACTTTTAGTTTTATAGCTTTTTCCATAGTAGATGTTTTTAAATTGATAAACCTTTAGCCTACTATCAAATTTAATTATTATTCTTTTGCCTAGTTGTTAAAAAAATATTCATCTGTCATTATTTATTAACAAACTATAAACAATCGTCCAAAAAATCCATCTATATCTATCACTAAAAATTCAAAACTCGTTCGCGTCAACCTATGAAAAATAATATTAAACACCACGAAACATAGCGTTTTTATCCCACAAAGAATATTAAAAAGAAACACATTTCATTCACATAATACTATGCCTTTTTATTTGCAGTCAAACACCTTTATACATTTTAAACTATATTTCTATGTGTTAGAAACATTTGCCTCCAATAGAAAAAATATCCCGCTCTTCTTAGAAACAAAAGCTCGTCAGTTTCAGTCTATTTTAATGCTTTAAACAATATCTCTACCGGGTGCTGCGCTTTTCGGCCTGTACCGTCTGCAATCTGGTGTCTGCAGCTGGTTCCTGAAGCAGAGATCAGAGTAGCTTCTTCCTCAGAACGGATTGTTGGAAACAAAACCAGCTCTCCTATTTTCATCGATAACTCATAGTGTTCTTTTTCATATCCAAAAGATCCTGCCATACCGCAACAGCCACTTGGAATGTTTAGTACCGTATAATTCTCTGGTAAGCTTAATATTTTTTTAAGAGGTACTAATGACGATAAGGCTTTCTGAAAACAATGTCCGTGCATGCGTACACGTTCTGACTTCGTCGTAAAACTATCTGACGAGATTCTTCCTACTTCCAGTTCTTTGGCTAAAAATTCCTCAATCAGAAAAGTTCTTCCGGCAAATGTTTTTGCTTTGGTTTTTAATTCTCCACGACATAAATCAGGATATTCATCTCGAAAAGTTAGTATTGCCGACGGTTCTATTCCGATCAAAACACTATTGTCGGGAATAGAAAACTCAAAGTTTCTGATGTTATTTTCCGCAATTTCGCGTGCTTCTTTCAACATTCCTTTCGAGAGATAAGTTCTACCGCTGATACCCATTTTTGAAATACCAACCTGATATCCTAAACGATTCAGTAGTTTAACGGCGGTCTGCCCTATTTCAACATCATAAAAGTTCAGAAACTCATCATTGTACAAATAGACTTTACCGTTTACAAAGTCTCCTTCCTGAATGTATTCTTTCATCCATTTGGCAAAAGTAATTTTATGCATGAGAGGAAGTTTGCGCTCTGTGGCAAAACCAGTTACTTTCTTAATCACATTTCCAAAAGCTCCTTTGGCCGATAAGTTGTAAACCCACGGCATCGTAGCAAACCATTGGTTAATTTTGGGGGTGTTCCCAATAAGTCTGGAACGGAATTTCACTCCGTTCTTATCGTGATATTGCTGTAATGTTTCGGCTTTTAGTTTTGCCATGTCAACATTTGAAGGACATTCCGATTTACAACCTTTACAGCTTAAGCACAAATCGAGTACTTCAAGAAGGTTTTCGTCATCAAACCTATTTACTTTTGTCGAATTACTTATGGTTTCTCTTAACATGTTTGCTCTTGCACGTGTCGTATGTTTTTCATCCCGCGTGGCCATATAACTTGGACACATGGTACCACCGCTTTTTTCGGTTTTTCTACAATCTCCCGATCCGTTGCACATCTCGGCTGCGCGTAAAATTCCGTTATGTTCTGAGAAATCAAAATAGGTTTCCGGCATAGGAGTGTCCTGTCCGGGAGTGTACCTCAAACTGGTATCCATTGGTGGTGTATTGACAATCTTCCCCGGATTAAAAACGCCCCACGGGTCCCAAACTTGTTTAATCTGGAGAAACAATTGGTAAATCTCCTCCCCTAACATCAACGGAATAAATTCGCCTCTAAGTCTTCCATCACCGTGCTCACCGCTTAAGGAACCTTTATATTTTTTTACTAAATGGGCAATATCAGTTGCAATGGTCCTGAAAATGGCAGTCCCTTCTTTGGTTTTTAAATCAATAATCGGACGCAGGTGCAATTCACCTGTTGCCGCATGTGCATAATGCACACAGTTTAGATTTCGCTTTTTTAAGATCGCATTAAAGTCTTCGATAAAATCAGGTAGATCATTTACATCTACTGCCGTATCTTCAATCACCGCAACAGCTTTGGCATCACCGGGAATATTAGACAATAAACCCAATCCAGCTTTTCGCAAAGCCCAGACTTTATTGGTATCGTCACCATAAACTATCGGGAAATGATAACCCAAATTTTTAGACCGCATCAAGGTTTCCATTTCTTTGGCTATACTGTCAATTTCTTCGGGAGTATCCCTTAAAAACTCGACCGCTAAGATGGCCTGTGGATCTCCTTTTACAAAAAAACGATTCTTACTTTGTTCAATATTTTCTTTTGTACATTCCAGAATATAATGGTCGATTAGCTCTACACTATCAGGATTGAATTTTAAAGCTTCGATATTGGCTTTAAGGGATTCATTAATGCTTTCAAAATGCACACAAACCAAAGCCGAATACGGTTTTAGCGCCTCAACCAGATTCAGTTTTATAGCTGTCGAAAAGAATAAAGTACCCTCTGACCCAGCAATTAACTTACAGAAATTAAATTTCTCTTCCGAATCTGTAAACGGCATTGTATCTGCCAGTAAATCTAAAGCATAACCTGTGTTTCTTCTGGGAATGGATTTTTTTGGAAAGTTATCTTCAAATAAAATTCTATTTGATTTTGATGATAATATCTCTTTTGCCTGAACATAAATAGCCTGTTCTAAAGGGCTTACTACATTAATTCCGTTACATTTATCTTCAAATTCGGCATTCGTCAAAGCGCCAAAAGTAACTTCGTGACCATCGGCCAAAAAACCTTTGATTTCGAGTAGATGTTCGCGCGTCGATCCGTAAATCACCGATCTTGCACCGCAGGCATTGTTTCCTACCATTCCACCAATCATACAGCGATTACTGGTTGAAGTTTCCGGCCCGAAGAACAGCTTGTACGGTTTCAAATAAAGATTAAGCTCATCGCGAATGACACCCGGCTCTACCCAGGCAGTTTTCTCCTCCTGATCAACCGATATAATTTTGGTAAACTCCTGTGAAATGTCAACAATAATTCCGTTACCCACTACCTGTCCCGCAAGCGATGTTCCGGCAGCACGAGGAATGACACTACTTTTGTGTTCTCTCGCAAAAGCAATGATTTTTTGGATGTCTTCCTTTGTTTTGGGAATTGCAACGGCCAAGGGCATTTCTTTATAAGCACTGGCATCAGTCGCATAAAGCAAACGCATGGTATGATCGTAGAATAATTTACCTTCTACTTGTTTTTCTAAACTTTCTAAAGGAACAGAACTATCGGAAAAGACATTATTGTCATTCATTTTTATTCTTTTATTAATTGGAGTTTGTCATTTCGAGGAACGAGAAATCTTCGCAAGTAACTCGACAAAGTATTTCAATCTTTGTAGAATATTAACGCGAAGATTTCTCGTTCCTCGAAATGACAATATTGTGTGTTATTAGGTACCTACAATTCGCTTAAAGCGATATCTAAGAATTTCACCATTTCATCAGCATTCTGTTTGTTGAATGTCATGGGTGGTTTTATTTTCAAAACATTGTGTAAAGGTCCATCTGTACTTAATAAATAGCCTTGAGCTTTCATTTTTTCTACTACAATATCAATTTCAGGAACAGCGGGCTCCATAGTGATTTTATCTTTTACCATTTCGGCACCAATAAACAATCCATGTCCACGCACATCACTAATAATTGGGTACTTGGCCATTAAATCCCTTAAACCTTTCATTAAATGATTCCCTGTTTCCAAAGCATGATGCTGCATTTCTTCTTCCTGAATTACATCCAGTACCGCCAAACCTGTGGTCATGGATACGGGATTACCACCAAAAGTGTTAAAGTACTCCATACCATTATTGAAAGCATCAGCAATTTCTTCAGTTACAATCACAGCGGCTAACGGATGTCCGTTACCAATTGGTTTTCCTAAAACTACTATGTCCGGAACTACATCTTGAAGTTCAAAGCCCCAAAAGTGATCTCCTATTCTTCCAAATCCAACCTGAACTTCATCGGCAATACAAACTCCTCCCGCAGCTTTGACATAGTCATAAACTGTTTTTAGATAATTTTCCGGTAACGGAATCTGACCACCAACTCCTAATAAAGTTTCACAAATGAATACAGCCGGAGCTTTATCTTCTTTTTTTAATTCTTCGATAATTCGTTGTACATCGGCTGCATACTTTTCTCCTGCAGTAGTGTCACCATATTTGTAAGGTCCGCGGTATAAATCTGGATTGATTGCTTTGTGTATCCAGGACATCTGACCAAACCCGCCTTTACTATCAAATTTGTAGGGGCTCATTTCCATCGCCACAGTAGACGTTCCGTGATACGCATGATCCAATACAATAATGTCTTTTTGTTTGGTGAAATGACGGCTCATACGAATCGCCAAATCATTTGCCTCACTACCCGAATTAACAAAATAACAAACGCTCAGTTTAGAAGGTAATGTTGCTGTTAGTTTTTCGGCATAAGCTGTTATAGCGTCATTTAAATATCGGGTATTGGTATTTAAAGTAGCGATTTGTTTTTGCATTTTTCGAACGATTACAGGATGACAATGTCCAACATGTGAAGGGTTATTAACACAATCCACAAAGGTTCTTCCTTTATCATCGTATAGATATTGCAGAGCTCCTTTTACTATTTTTAATTTATCCTGATACCCAATGCTTAGATTTCGTCCAATTTTACTTTTACGAACTTTCAGTAAATCACTGTAATCATCGGTAGTAATTACTCCATCAAAACCACAGGCTTTTCTAAAAGCATCCTGCGCCTTGATTGGGTTAATCTGAATCAATTTAAACAACAGATCCCAAGCCGGTTTTTCGGTAATAAAATGGTGTTCGTTATTGCTGTCTAATGAAGCATTATAAGCCGATTGTGTTACACTGATGCAAAGTCTTCCTGCGATCAGATAATACAACAAATCGACTTCCTGCTCAGTTAATGCATACGATTTATGATATCCCGCTACCAACGATGCCGCAACTGCCAAAGGATCTTCTTCGTCCAGCATAGCATAAGTACAGGCGATAGCCAGATTGTTGATTAAAGCAGTATACACCATATCGCCAAAATCAATTAATCCGCTAACACGATTGTCCTGCACCAATACATTATAATCGTTGGCATCGTTATGTATGTAAGCATGACGCAGGCGATGTAGCTGAGGTAAAACTTCAGTATCAAACTGTAGCAGAAAATAACCTGCAATACGTCTTTTTTCGTGATTTAATATGTGCTTTAAATTATCGCCGGCTTCACTCGCATGACTTATATCCCAGGTGTAATTACGGTGCATGGCGGGATGTGAGAAATCCTGTAAGGCATGATCCATCTTACCTAAAAAACTTCCCAAATCATATTGCAATTCACTTGTTTTGGCTTTCTCATCAACCCAAAAACCCCCCTCTAAAAAGTTTAAGATTCTGATATAATAGGTATGCGAATTACTAACGATTTTGGTCAGCTCCTCCCCGTGTTTGTTGATGCTGAAATGCTGAAAACAATTTGAAATACTACTCTTTTTAAGATGTTGGATAATATTAATCTGCGCTTCTAAAAAAGGAAACGGATGACTTTCGTTTGATACTTTTAGAATGTACTTTTCATTCTTCTCATTCGATAAAAGAAAGTTCAGTTCGTCATATCCATTTAATGCTTTTACGGTAACGATTAATCCGTAATGTTCTTTTACTAAATCCTGAATAGTTGCTTCTGAAAAAATCATTGTTACTATATTAAATTGTTTTTGTTTATTTTTTTTAGCCACGAATTATATTACATTGTTTGCGTAATCTGGTAAAGTGTTTCTTTTGCCACGAATTTCACAAATTAACGCGAATTATATCTTACTTACTTGCGTTGTCTTGTTAAGCGTTTTTTTGCTGCAAAATCACGAATTATTATGCGCATACTATTTAAAAAATTCGTGATCATTCGTGAAATTCGTGGCGAATCTTTTTTTCCAGATAATCGCCTGAGCCAGATGCAATGGATTATTTTTTTAGCCACGAATTCCGCAAATGAGCACGAATTATATTTTACTTATTTGCGTTGTTCTTGTTAAGCCTTTTTTTGCCAAGAATTCATGACTTATTATGTGCATACTATTTAAAAAATTCGTGCTCATTCGTGAAATTCGTGGCGAACTTTTTATTTCCAAATAATCGCCTGAGCCGGTTGTAAAGGGTTTTGTCCTACCAGTATTTTGCTTCCCTGAGGAATTGGTAACTGTATGGCCTCATTGGTATAATTTACACCTGTATAAAAACCATCTCTCCATTCTACAAATACGCCTTTTGGCAAATCATCAATCGTTACTTTGGCACGTTCGTAAACCGATCTTACCACTTGTCTTTCCAAATCTCCGTCTTTACTTTCTGCTCCTATATAAGTTACAGTTCCTTTACCTAATTTTCTGGTAATTGCTGCGGCTTTTCCTTTGTAAAACTGATCGGCATAAGTAGCCAGAACCTCTGTTCCCGGTTTCGGTTCTAAAACATCTGCCCAGGTATTCCATTTATAAGTACTGCTTCCGGCATTTATGGTTCCGTTTACATCTGCTACAAGCATGTCAAAGAAGTCTACATCAGCACCAATTAGCGGAACGATCGGTGCACTCCATTTGGCTTCAAAGAAATGTCCGTTTTTATCTTTCTGACCAGTTCGGCAGGACAGAATCAAATTCCCTCCATTTTCTACATATTTAGTCCATTTATCTACCAATTTCTGATCGATAAGCTGGTAAGCAGGAGCTACAATAAAAGGATAAGCAGAGAAATCGTCTTCTTCAGTGATAAAATCCATTGGCGCAGCAGTCGATTTTACGGCAGATGTATAGGTATTTCTGTGTCTCCACGTGCTCCAGAATTCCGTTTGTTTTTGGTTTTCCAAATCCCAAAGATTCTCATGACTCCATAAAAAACCTGTTTTTCTTTTGGCAAGATCCGCTGGAAGTACTGCTTTTGGATTGTATTCTTTTCGAAGCAGTTTCATGTCTTCGATAGATTGTACAAACTCTTTTCCACCTGTTGTCAGTGTTACACCATCAGTCCCAACGATTCCATCATGATACATTTCGCTGCTTCCTAGCGGATGTCTGTATCTGTATGTACAAGTAAACGAGCAACCTCCTCCGAAAGCTTGCGAGATCCACATATGAACCGTTCCCGGAAGCAATTGCGGATTTATACTTGCCCAGTTTACTTGTCCCGGCTGCATTTCCATAACACCGGTAACCCCGTTTATGGATCTGTAATAATCATTGGCTTCTGATATTTTATTCGGATGTCCCATTCTAAAGTTCTGACCACCCAATTGGTTTCTTCCGCTTACCGGATACATGGTATAGGTAGCAAAATCCATTTTATCGGTTCTTCTCGGATCCGCTCCATACACTACATTGGTGTAATTAGTCGTAATCCATTGTTTTGGATCAACATATTTTCGAAGTGTTTCGGCCTGTAAATTCAAATATTCCGCTTGAGAATCTGCTGTAAATCTCTTGAAATCTAATATAGCATGCGGACTTAGTTTATCTTCAAAATAGATTTCGGCATTTGGAATCGCAATTTGTTCGAAATTGTTATAGCGAATGCTCCAAAAACTTCCCAGCCATTCGGCATTTAACTTCTCAATCGTACCGTATTTGGCTTTCAACCATTTCTGAAATCCTTTTTGAGCAGAAGGACTAAAATCGTCCGGGGCTCCCGGCTCGTTATCCACTTGCCAGCCCATAATGTTTTTATTCTTCCCGTATCTCTTTCCAAGTTCAGTAACCATTTTCTCTACAAAGGCTCTGTATTTTTCATTTGATACCGATTGATTGGCCCTGTTACCATGTTCTCTGCGGCGTCCGCTTGCATCGACCAGATAAATCTCAGGGTATTTTTCCCCCATCCATGCCGGCGGAGTTGGGGTTGGCGTACAAAGAATAACTTTTAAACCTTCTTTCTCTGCGATTGCAAGAGCATCATCGAGCCATTTGAAATCGTACTTTCCTTCTTCAGGTTCCATATATGTCCAGGCAAATTCTGCAAAATGCGTAAACTCGAATCCTAGTTTTTTAATATTTTTTAAATCACGTTCCCACTGCTCTCTTGGCCATTGCTCCGGATAATAATAAACCCCGATCTGCATTAAATCAGGCTTTGAGAAAAAACGCTGTGGATCTTTTTTTTCTGTAGCTGTAGTTTTTTTTGTTTGAGCAAAAACAGGTGCCGAATGGCTATTTGCAATAAGTAGCCCTGTTGCTACTATTTTAGTGAATGCTATTTTTTGGTTGAACATACTTTGTACTGTTGTTGTGTTAATCAAATTTAGATAGTTATTCTTAACTCGCTGTCGGTAATTTATAAAAGTTTAATTGAACACATAGAGATATAGATTTTTTTCTTAAAAAAGAGAATACAATAAGAAACACTTTACTTCACACATAGCTCTATGCATTAATGCGAAGTGAAACGTCTTTTTTGAGCCTATATAATCTATGTCTCTATGTGTTAAAATTTTATACACAACAGCTTATTTAACTATTTATCTTCTAAAAGAAGCATTAAATAATGGGAAGCCGACCAGCTAAAATTGTAAGCTTCTAGTCCTTTTCCTGTAATTGGCTGATAATTCTCTCTGATAGAAGTTCCTTTATCCAAAACTCCTTCTGCGTTATAAATCAGTTTGTGGGCCAATTCATTTGCTTCCTTCGTGTATCCGTATTTTTCCAGTCCGTTTATCCCAAAATAACTTTGATCAAGCCAAACCGGTCCTCTCCAGTACCCATTATTTGGTTTAAACTTCGGATGATTGGCTGCCAGTGTCGGCAACGGAACAAAGGTGTTCAGGCTGGCGGTATCCATCATATTCTTTTTCGCCAACTGAACTTGCTCTGCGGTAGCGACTTCTGCCCAAATAGGCAAGTATCCTTCACAACCCATTGCTTTTACCAGTGTTTTACCGTCGATGGTCGTGTCGTAAAACCAACCTGTCGCAGCATCCCAAAACTGATTTTGAATTTTAACTTTCAAAACAGTACTTTCTTCTTTCCATTTTTTTGCTTCTTCGGTTAGTTTTAAAACTTCTGCCATCTTCTGCAAATAGTTTTTTTCGGCATATAAAAAAGAGTTTAAATCAACACTTTCCTGATCTAAGGAATATGCTTTCTCTCCATTTTTAAGAATTTTGCTATCATCAAAACGAACGGCATTGTCCATTCCGCTTTCCCATTTTGCGGCAATCACAGTTCCATCGGTAGAGCCAAATTCGCATAAACCGTCCTGATCGTGATCCCTGTCTTTGTACCACCAGTTGTGGTATAACTTTAACTTCGGATAGAACTCTTTTATAAAATTAACATCTTTTGTTTTTTCATAAATTTTCCAGATTGCCCAAGCCGCAAGCGGTGCTTTGGTGTTTCGGTAGTTGTTTTCTTCAAGAAGATTGTTTCTGTAAATACAATCCGGAATAAACCCATTTGGTTCCTGATAATCAAACAAAGCGCGCATTTGATCTTTCGCCAGTTCTGGATCGTAATTGGCTACTGCAACCGCATGTTTCCAGCTGTCCCACGCCCAAAAACCATGAAACCACTCGTAATTGTAACTAGGAAAGAGACCTCCGTGTTTTAAACCTTCGGCCGCAATTCGCGTATTGTTTTGTAAAGTCAATGCCAGTTTAGCTACCAGATCTGAGTAAACGACGTCTTTGTAAATATTTTTCTTTCTGGTAATTAATTGCGTTAATTGATTTTCTTTTTCTTTTTGTGTGTTGTTCAGCAGTGTAGTAAATACTGTTTTGGCAATGTTTTCGTTCTCAGTTTTCCAGGAGTATTGCGGAAAAATAAAGGTTTGTGAAACGACTATTTCTTTGGTTTCATTTGGTTTTAAGACCAGTTTCTCTGTTTGGGTATTGTACCCCTCTTTGGTGATCTCAATTTCGGGAGTACTATTCAAAAACTGAATATAACCTGTTGCAGTACTTTTTGCAGAAACAATTTTTAACATTTTGCCTTCTTTAGACAATTGCAAATCATTTAAAAAAAGTGTCGAACTGTACGAAGGTAAAAGTGTTATCGCTTTTCCTGATGTATTGGTAATACTTGTTTTTTGTAAAGCTGAATGTCCCGATAAATAAACCAACTGCTGTTTTACCGTTAGTTTATCATTTTTAAACTCTTGCTCCAGATGGCTGTTGTAGCTGTTTTGACTAACCAAAGCATTTTTCCACTGGATAACCTCTTTTTTGTTTTCATCCTGAAGCTGCAACGAAACAAACGAAGGACTTAACCAAACACCGTTTTGTTCTGTCATTAAAAATGGTCCCGCGAATCCCCCCTGAACTGCTGAGGGCTCTAAAAATCCAAATGCGAACCATGCCCCTTTGTCTGAGAATGCCAGTGATTTTCGGTCTGTGGCATTGATTGGGTTTCCTTTATAGTTCAGACTGTTTTTACCCGATTCTAAGTTTGGATAGCTCTTTTGTGTCCAACTGGATTGTACTATAAAAAAGGACGCAAGAATAAAAAGTATTTCCTTTTTGTTCATGTTATTTTGTTTTTTTGGTGTGTTTTTTAGTTAGATAATGTAGTAAATCTTTCTTTAACTTAAGTGCTATGCATTAGATTTAGTGGATTTTTTTAAATCTTTTTTATCTTTTTTATCTTTCAATCTTTCAATCTTTCAATCTTTCAATCTTTCAATCTTTCAATCTTTCAATCTTTCAATCTTTTTAATATGTAAGGCTTCTGGATATAAAAATTAAACCTACAAGGTCTGAAAAAGACCTTGCAGGATTAAAATCTTTATTGAAAATCAATTTTTAGGAATTGATTTCTTTTTGTTAAATCGTTAATTTGCTTGTGTTTCTGTTAATGGAATTGGGTAAAAGCTATTTTTTGCGGTATCAAAACCGGTACGCCCCACTGCATCAAGTGCTGCTTTAGTTTTTCCCCAACGACGTAAGTCATAAAAACGATAGTTTTCTAACGGAAACTCTATAATTCTTTCATGTTCAATCTGAGCTTTAACAGCTGCTGTAGTAGTTCCCGTCATCGCTGGCATATCAGCTCTTTCACGAACTTTGTTGATGTATGGAATAGCTTCTCCCGTGCGTCCCAACTCATTCAATACCTCAGCTTGCATCAACAACACATTTGCATATCTCATTAAAGGAATGTTGATCGCTGTAAACTCCTGATCCATTTTTTCCTGAGTATTTGGTATGTACCTGCGATAGACTGGTTTGTCTTTACCTTCAAATCTTTCATCATAAGTAGCGCCTAATACCATTGGATTATTCGCATCATTGAAATAAGGGTCTTTAAAGAAAATTGTGCTGTACAAACGGGTATCATAATTTCCTGTAGTAGCAATTTTTCCTTCTTTTTTGAATTCATTTATCAGCATCGCACTTGGAAGAATTTCATCCCATCCTCCTAGTTCTCCGGCTGCCATCCAATAGTGAAGAGCATTACGATAAAAAGCTCCATTGGCACTAGTTTCTGAAAATTGCAATTCAAAAATAGACTCTTTACTATTTTTTGTCGTTCCATCAAACATGGAAACATAGTCTTTAACTAACTCATACCCCTGTACTTTATTCAATGCAGTAAGTGCTTCGGTTAAGAAACTTTGTTTTTGAGCTGTTTCTTCGTAAGCTCTGGTTAAATATGCAAAACCAAGGTAACTATTCGCTGCACCACTTGTTGCGCGACCTGTTTTATCGGTAGATTGTTTTGCAGGCAACACATCTGCAACCGCTTTAAATTCTTTTGTGATAAAATCCCAGGCTTCTGCACGTGTAGAAAGAGGAATATTCAGATCACTTTCTTTGGTTACATATTTATCTCTAACATAAATTTTGTCCCAGTTTAAAAGCAATTTCATGTGGTAATAGGCACGTAAAAAACGAGCTTCAGCTTCAATTTGTTTGCGATCCCCATCTGTTAATTTAGAAGCCGGAACCTGTGGTAATTTATCAATAACCTGATTGGCATTACTGATTCCTCTGTAATTAATTCCCCAATAGCTGGTAAACTGGCTGTTTCCATTGGTATAAGTAAAAGTCGAAAGTTCTACCCAATTTTGGTAATTTAAAGCATCACTCCCCAGTTCGTTTATATCTTCACGATATGCTTCTACCGGCCATTTTATCTCGGCGAAAGACCATCGGTTAGTGGCGCATTCAAGCTGTCCGTACGTTGCTGCCAAAGCGGATTCGGCATCAGTCTTATTTCTCCAGAAATTATCTGAGGTAAGTTGGTCTGGAGATTGTTGCTCCAGATAATCACTACAACTTGTAATAGTCAACAGACCTATAGTGGATAGTAATAAAAATATCTTTTTCATGATGGTGTCTTTTATAAAATAGAATTAAAATATATACTGAATACCCGATACAAACGATCTTGTAAATGGATACACAAAACGATCAATACCAGTATTAAGCACAGATGCACGTGAAAACTCAGGATCAATACCAGAATAATTAGTGATAGTAAATAAATTCTCTACACTCACATAAAATCTAAGTTTGTCCATTTTTGCTTTGCCCAACATGCTGCTTGGGACAGTATATCCTAATTGCAATTGACGCATTCTTATAAAATTTCCACTTTCCAGAAAACGATCTGACTCACGGCTGTTTCCGTTAGGATCCTGCAATACAGCTCTTGGAATATCACTGCGGTTATCAGGTGTCCATGAATTTAAAGTCGAAGCCAGCATGTTGGTTCCGGAGTTCATAGACTCATAAAAATAACGGTTTCCGTTGTACAATTTATTCCCCCAACCGCTTCCAATCAAAGCTGAGAAATCAAAGCCTTTATAACTTGCACCTAAAGTAAGATTTACTTCAACTTTTGGTAAACCGGTTCCGGCATAGGCTTTATCTTTATCATCAATAACACCATCATCGTTTAAATCTTTAAAGCGAATATCTCCCGGCTGAGCATTTGGCTGTAATAAAACACCATTTTTATTATGAGCCGCTACCTCTTGAGTAGTTTGAAAAATACCATCTGTTTTGTACAGATAGAATCCACTAATAGGGTTTCCTACGCGTGCCTGAGTTGGAAAATGCTCGTCTCCGAATTTTAATCCTTCTCCATAAATGGTCTGTCCTTCGTTTGCAAGTGCTACCACTTTGTTTTTAAGCGTTGTAAAATTTAAACCTGCATTGTATTTGAATTCATTAACCTGATCGCGGTAATTTACTTCAAATTCAAATCCGCTGTTACTAATTTTCCCTACGTTAAGAATCGGGTCATCCACTCCTGCAGATGGAGCCAATCTTTTTGTGATTAATAAATTATCGGTCACATTGTGGTAGTAGTTCATCGAACCGCTAATTTTTCCTTTTAAAAGGGTATAATCGATACCAATATTTTTAGAATCTGTAGTTTCCCATTGCAGGTTTCTGTTTTCCAAAGCTTTTGCAATGCTTCCAGGCCAAGGGTTGCTTCCAATTCCCTGAACATAACCTGAACCTAAGCTATTACCTGTATTAATCAATGTATTTGCAGAGTAATATCCTAAAGCTGCCTCGTTACCCAATTGTCCCCAGCTGGCACGTAATTTTAAAGTAGAGATAAAAATATCTTTCGGGAAAAAATCTTCCTGTTCAATTTTCCATCCTAATGCAATAGATGGGAAAGTTCCCCAACGGCTGTCGGCTCCAAACTTAGAAGAACCGTCTCTTCTAACGGTCATTTGTAACAAATAACGATCATTGTAAGAATAATTTAACCTGCTAAAGAAAGAAACACGATTGTACTGAAACTTTGATCCGTCTGCAGCATACGTTCCACCTTTTCCGGCGCCAATAGTTTCAAATCCCGGATCAAGAAATCCTGATGGACGGTCTATAGAAACCAATTGTCCGTTATCCACTGTATAATCTGTTGTTTTTCCTTCTACACTTACCTCATTCCAGTTAGATGCCTGGCTATTAAAAGTGTTACCAATCATTAAACCAAAAACATGTTTACCAAAAGTTTTATCAATTGTAATAATGTTGTCTAATATTTGCTCGTTCCAGGTTGTTCTTAACTCACTTTGCAACGGATAAAGATGTACCTCTTTTGGATTGGCAATGTACGGTGGAAAATGTGCAGTTTGCTGGTTGTTCTTCACACGGTAAGAATACGCTAATTTATATTTTAACCAAGGTGCGATATTAGCTGTTGCCGCAATATTAGCTGTAATATCCTGTCCTACATCATTGCTTTTCTTAAAATGTTCTTCGGCAACAGGGTTTGTTCCGGCTGGCAGACCATTTTTGTTAGTTAATCCATAACCATATTCTTCCTTATCATCATAAACAGGAACTAAAGGAGACATGGTGTACACCTCTTTCAATTGAAAATTAGGCAATGCATTTTGTGTTCCGATATAGGCCATTTTCCCGTCTATGTCAAAAATAGATTTTTTAAAACTTACTCTTGCACTGGCCGTTTGCGAACCAAATTGATTGTCAATTACAATTCCTTTCTGTTTTACGAAGTTACCATACAAAGCGAATTTAAAATCTCCTTGTCTTCCCTGAATTCCTAAACCGTAGTTTTGTGTAAATCCGGAACGAAAAACTTCATCCTGCCAATCTGTATTGATATCAGATGGAGCGTTTATATAAGCAGGAAGCGCTTTTGGCGAAGTTGCATATTTATTGTATTCATCATACATTCTTTTGTGAACGGTGCGATATCCGTCAGCATCTAATAAATCTAATGTTTTGGATGGATTTGTGATGCTTAAAAAAGAGCTAAAATCTACTTTTACACCTTCTTTTTGTCCGTTTTTAGTCGTTACAATAATGACACCATTCGCAGCAACAGATCCGTAAATTGCCGCTGCAGCACCATCTTTCAGTACCTCCATAGATTCAATATTGGTTGGATTTATAGTATTAATAGACCCTTGAAATCCATCAATAATATAAAGTGGTTCTGTAGCTCCAAAGGTATTTACCCCACGGATTTTTACGCTCACAGAAGCCCCTGCCACACCACCGCTTTTTTGCACGTTTACCCCTGCAACCAAGCCTTGAAGTGCTTCAGCCGGACTTGTTGTAGCTCTTGTTTCGAGGCTTTCTTTTTTAACAGTAGAAATTGCCCCGGTAACATTACTTTTTTTCTGAGAACCATAACCAATAACCACTACTTCATTCAGTTTATTGGTTTCTTCCTGCATGGTAATTGAAAGTTCCGAACGGTTGTTTACCGCTTCACTTTTCTCAATAAATCCCATGTATGAAAAAACAATCACCGGATTAACAAGACTTGCTGAATATACTAAAGTATAATTTCCGTCAATATCAGTTGCGGCATTATATTTAGAGTCTTTAATAGAAATACTCACGCCCGGCAACGTATTATTCTTATCATCAATGACTTTTCCGGAAATGGTTTTTTGCGCCTGATTTACTTGCGCAAAGTTGATGTTTGGCAACCACAAGCATAACAGTAAAGGAATAAAATTTAATTTCCTAATGAGTAGTTTTTTCATTTTGGTAATGGTTTTGGTTAATTAAAATTTCGTTTTTTGTTTGTTTTTTATTTGTAAGCGGGCACCTTATAAGACAGTCTTTTGTAAAACTGTCTTATTCAATGCAGGTATTCTCTTTGTTTTGATTTTTATATAAGCTTTAGTTCTAATTCGGCTTATAAGTCAAATTTAATTCCTTGTGCCAATGGCAGACTAGTCGTGTAATTAATGGTATTGGTTTGTCTGCGCATATACACTTTCCAGGCATCGGAGCCGGATTCTCTCCCTCCGCCTGTTTCTTTTTCTCCGCCAAATGCTCCGCCAATTTCGGCACCGGATGTACCAATATTGACATTTGCAATTCCACAATCAGAACCTGTAACAGATAAAAACAATTCGGCTTCTCTTAAATTATTAGTCATAATTGCAGAAGATAAACCTTGTCCTACACCGTTTTGAATTGCGATTGCATTTTCGACAGTTCCGGAATATTTTAGTAAGTACAAGACTGGGGCAAAAGTTTCGTGCTGTACAATTTCAAATGAGTTCTCGGCCTCGGCTATAGCAGGTTTTACGTAACATCCGCTTTCATATCCGGAGCCTGAAAGTACACCGCCTTCTACCAGAATTTTTCCACCTTCAGCTACCACTTGCTCCAAAGCTTGTTGGTACATTTCGACCGCCTGAGTATCAATTAAAGGACCAACATGATTGTTCTCATCCAGCGGATTTCCAATGCGAAGTTGCTTGTAGGCAGCCACTATCGCATCTTTTACTTTATCGTAAATACTTTCGTGAATGATTAAACGACGGGTTGACGTGCATCTTTGTCCCGCTGTTCCAACGGCACCAAAAACAGCACCAATAACCGTCATCTTAATATCGGCATCAGGTGTTACAATGATCGCATTGTTTCCGCCTAATTCCAGTAATGATCTTCCCAAACGTCCTGCAACTACCTGCGCCACGATTTTCCCCATACGGGTAGAACCGGTAGCCGAAATTAAAGGGATACGAGTATCCTTAGTCAGTAGTTCTCCTATTTTATAATCACCATTGATTAACCCCGAAATACCTTCCGGTAAATTGTTTTCTCTGATGACTTCACTTATAATGTTTTGACAGGCAATAGCACAGATAGGTGTTTTTTCTGAAGGTTTCCAAACGCAAACATCACCACAAATCCACGCCAATGCTGTATTCCATGCCCAAACAGCCACCGGAAAGTTGAATGCCGAAATAATTCCTACCACTCCCAAAGAATGGTATTGCTCGTACATACGATGTCCCGGACGTTCTGAGTGCATCGTTAATCCGTGTAACTGACGTGAAAGCCCTACTGCAAAATCGCAGATATCAATCATTTCCTGCACTTCTCCATAACCTTCCTGCAAGGATTTCCCCATTTCGTACGAAACCAATTTTCCTAATGCTTCTTTGCGCTCACGCAGCTTCTCACCAAACTGGCGTACGATTTCTCCACGTTGCGGTGCCGGCATCAATCTGAACTGTTTAAAAGCAGCCGTTGCCGACTCCATTACTTTCTCGTAATCTGCAGCCGTTGATGTTTTAACTTTTGCAATCAATTGCCCATCAACCGGAGAATAACTTTCAAGGATTTCGCCGTTTGAAAAATGGTTCAATCCGGTTGAAGTTCCCTCATTAATATCTTTTATGCCCAATTGGCTTAAAGCTTCTTTTATTCCGAATTGTAATTCTGTTACTGCCATTACGACTTTTTTAATATTGATTATTCAACTTTTAATCTCTTTAAAAAGAAGTTCTAAAGGCAAAAAATGACCTTCGTCTCTTCAACTTTTTTTTATCTTAAAAGCTGGTTGTAAAATGATTGTACTTAATTGGGGGAATTTCTTTTAAACACATAGAGACATAGGTTTTGTACTTATAAAAAGACGTTTCACTTATTTTAAATACGCATTACCGGCTATGTGAAAGAAATGTATTTCTTTTTTTACATTCTTTTTTTTCACATACAATCTATGTTTCTATGTGTTAAATCAGATTTTTTTCCTTACACTCAATGAATTTATTTCTTGCAATTATTTAATTTCCTGCAACTTTACATCTGTGCTCTCAAATATCTTGTCGGCAGATGAGGCTACAAATCCCTGATACAATTCTCCGTTTGCCATTGGGTAACGAAGTGCAAACTCATAATAACAAGATGGTATTTCTAAGGCACCTTCTTCAAAATCGACTAGATACAAATCAGCAAGTGTACTGGATTGTTCCAGTAATTGCTCCGGAGTACCTTTGATTTTTCCACCCGATGCATTTAATTTCCATCCACTCTCTTCCAAAAAGTGATTAAGTTCTTCTAAAGTTTTAAACTCTTTTAAAGCATTGGTATTAATCGTAAAATGATTGGCTCTGAATCCATATACATACATCCATGCCGCATACTCTGACTCGTCCAATAATGATTTATACACTGCCTGTGAATTTCCATTCCACACAGATCCACTCAAAACCAACTCAGGATTATTAAATAAATCTGCGTCACAACTGTTCAGAATACCCTGTACAGTCTCCTGCAATTCAGGAGAACATTTTTCCAACTCCAACTCCGAAATAAAAATTCTTGGGGCATCTTTATCTGTAAGGTGTTCGTAATGTCTGGCAAACAATTTTTTACTTTCAAAATTATATTCTCCTCTTGCTTCATAACCAACATTCAAAAAAGGCTTTTCCAGAACCTCAATATTTACACGCTTATCATTGAAAGTACGAATAGCGATATGGTCATTTTTTATCACTTCACCTCTTTCTTCTAGTAATTCATGTATTTTTCTTGCAGATGGGGTAATATTGGCATACTGCTCCCATAATTTCATAAGTAATTGATTTTTATCCATTTCTGTTTTGTTAAAATAGTGTGATTATGACACAAAATTATATATAATAGTGTTATTATAACACCATAGATATACGTTTATTTAAAATTCGACACTTCACACTGTTTTTTTTGTAATTTTGACATTTATAAAACCCGTTTTAACTTAAGAATTGTCAAAATAATAGAAATCTCTAAACTAGCACTAACCATGGCAAACATCAAGAAGAATGAAAATACTGACTATTTAGATCGCGAAATCATACAAATGCTAAGCAAAAATGGAAGAATCTCTTTTTCGGATTTAGCCAAAGAATTAAACATCTCCAATTCATTGGTACATTTAAGAGTTAAGAAGTTACAGGAATCGGGAGTGATTACCGGTTTTTCGGTAAAGTTAAATCCAAAAGAAATTGGTTTTGAGACTACTACGTACACCGGAATTGTAACCAAAGAGGCGCGCTTTTCCTATTCAATTGCCGAAAAATTAAAAGAAATTCCGGAGGTTGTAGAGTGCCATTGGGTTTCCGGAAAATATGCTTTGTTCATAAAAATTGTCGCTATCAATAACGAAGAACTTCGTAAAATTTTATACGAACAAATTCACCAGATTGAAGGTGTCGGAAGTACAGATTCGTTTTTTTCTTTCGGATCGGCATTTGAGAAGAATCTTCCGGTTTGATTTTATTAAAACCGCAAGGAGCGCAAGGGCTACGCAAAAGTCGCAGCTTCTTTTGTTTGCGTAGATTAGAATCTCTCGCTAAGATGCGGAGTCGTAAAGCTGTTGCAAAACATTATGATCTTTACATAAAACAAGATGTGTGACTCCACTAGGGTTCAAAATTTAAATGAGTCGTTCCTATGGAACTTTTTCCACATATTGTTTTTGGTTCCAACGGATTAAAATCCGTTGAAAAAAACAGGACACAGAAAGTTCCGTAGGAACGAGCCATATAAAAATTACGTCAATATCTAACCTTTTGCTATAGATTAAAAGGTTTATGCTTTTACATAAATCTCTCGATCAATATTAGAAATAGTTTATGAAACAAAACCTATATTCTATAAAAAAAGCACCAAAATTCGGGTGCTTTTTTATTCCTTTATCTCTAATCTGATCTAAACATCTTCAACCTCTATTCCTCTACTCTTTAAATATTCAAGTTCCTTAAAAGAAGTATTATACAATAATGTCATCTTTTTGAGATTTGGAAACTGTTCTACATCTTTAAATGATCGTATTTCCCCTCCCCAACCAATTTATATTTACTAGAATCATTATATTGCTCTAACTTTAATAATTTTATACTTTTCATGCTCTATCAATTTATTGTAATTACCATTTTCTATAATGCTTAATCAAATGAACATCTAGGTACTTTTGATTTCTAGGTTTCCATTTTGTCCCGTCTGAAAAAACCACTTCGTAGGCTTGTGCCGAAATAATACGTTTCGCATCACTTGAAAACTCTTCGAAAACTACTGTTGATATTTTCTTTGTTTTTAAAAGATCTGTATAAAGTCCACAGCTTTCGCCGCGGAGATAAAATGACGACTTTAAGTTTGATGGTTCTCCCAGTGCGTTTTCGGTGTACCACTGAAATTTAATTGCCTGAATATTTTTCTTTGTCACGTTTTTAAAAGTCAGACGAATGTCTTTAAAACTCGAATATTCATTGTTCATCAAAGTCGAGGATATTATTTTAACGGGAGCATTAACCCAAATGCATTTATCCAGATATTTACGTTTAGTAGTATCACCTAAAAGTTCGGAACTTTTGACTTCGATAGGTTTAACAGAGCGATAATTAACCCCAGGAAAGGCTCCACTTTTCTTCTGAAAGGAAACTAAACTTAAAATCAGTATAGCAATAATTTTTATCATGATGAACTTAGAACTTTATTCACTCAGGTTTGAATTTAAACCTAAAATCAATAATTATAATTTTAATGAAATCATTACTCGAAAAAAAACTTAAAATCTTTTTCTTCTAATGAATATCCTACGGCTTATAGTAAAAGGATCTGCCAAAGCCTCAGCGTTAAAGAAGCGTCCTTAATTATTAAAAAATACTCAACTATTTTTTACAACTAAATCTTCGGACGGACTTCTTCCCAAAAATTTAAAATACTCTTTTGAAAAGTGGTCAACTCTGGTAAAATTAAGATCGTATCCTAACTGAATAACAGAGTTGTAAGATCCGCTGCAAAGTAATTTATGAGCAAGGACAATTTTCTCTCTCTTAAAAAAATCATTTGGTGTAACTCCTTCTATCTCTTTAAAAAGTTTCTTGTACTTACTTGCCGACATACTCGCTATTTCTGTCAGCTTTAAGATTCCGGGAAACTTATTTTTTAAATTTTTGATTAAATATTTTTTAGAAGCCTCCAACGCTTCCAAATCTATTTTTTTGATTCCTTGTGATACCGGAACAACATCCGAATAACGGTGAATAAAATTCCCCAACAGTTTTAAAGCTAGCCCTTTCAGGTAGAAATTAAAATACTGATTCGAAGCTGTTTTATGCATTATTGAATCGATTAGTATTCTACTGTTACTATCAATGGGATCTTGAAAATAGAGCTCTTTCCTATCAAATCTATCGTTGTGTTTTGAAGGTTCATTTTCGTCTGCTTTTTTTGTAAATAAAGGATCCAATAATTTTTGATCTACTATCAAACGTATTGCAAATATTCTTTTTCCGGCCGCATGTTCGTACGTGTTTTCAATAGTATTTTTCCAGACAAAAAGCCCTAAATTAGCCTTGCTCCCAACTTTATAAGCGATATCGCGAATCTGAATCGTGTTGACTTCTTCGCTAAGATCAAAGTTTATAATGTACAAATCGTCCTGATTTCCTAAGTGCTTTACTCTAACCGGCGTCGTTAATACAAAATCTAATAAAATAACAGACATTCCTGGAATGACTTCCGTAAAAAACGAAAATCCGTTTCCGATACTATCCGGTAAAATCAGGATTTTATCTTCTTTTAACGTGCCACCCATTTTTTCCGCCAGCTCTATATACCAGGAGGGCGATAATCCATAATAATATTCAATTTCTTTCATGTCAGTTGTTGTGTGAATGTTTTTGGTGACATATTATATCTTTTTTTAAAAGCTGATCCAAAATATGCCGCATTGCAAAAACCAAATTGCTGCGAAATTTGAGTTACAGACAACTGTTGCTGTTCCAAAAGTTCTTTTGCCCGGTAAAGCTTAGTGTTCATATGATAAGATTGTGGACTCGTTTTTAGTACTTTTTTAAAAACATGTTTGAATTTAGAAGGCGACATATTCACCTGATCACAAAGTATCTCTATTCCTGGAAAAGCGCCTTTTAAGCTCTGAGTCAGTACTTTTTCGGTGTCTATTATTTTCAATATATCGTTTTCAGTAATTCCCGAATTCTTAGTTTTGTCTACCAAAACGGTATCTAAAAGATCCGAAATTAGCAAATAAGCTGTAGCAGCCAAATCTATATCAAAGGCGCTGCTTCCAACTTTTTTTCGTCGCAAATCTGTAAGATGGGAAAAACTTTCAGGGCTCATTCTACCAAATTTTGCCAGAATACCATTTTCAGACTGAAAGAGATTGTGAAGCTTTTTATCTTTTTTATTAAAGGAATAGAATAAATCTTTTCGAACAAACAAGCACAAAGCAAATGTCCGACTTCCTTTCTTAACTAAACTTTCCAATTCTAATGTTCCGTCAATAACAGATAAATCAAATCCCCATCTTCCAATTGCTTTCGAGTTATTTTTCGAGGAAAATTTAATTTCACCTACATCAGTCAAATCATAATAAATTCCAATAAAGTCGTTCTTTTTACTTTTTTGAACCATAATAAGATCCGCTTTGTATTCAATATCAAGATACAATGCAGATATGCCTTCTCCACAATCTAAAAAATAACGGCTTCCTGTATGTATTTGGGGGGAAGCTTTAATAAAATTTCCTTCTACTTTGCCTCTAAGTTGTTTGGCCAACGGTCCGGCCCAATTTAGACCAGAATCATAATGACATATAATCTTTTTCATAAAAAATAAATCTAGGCGGTTGAACATACTCAAATCTGAATTGTAAACCATTCCAATAAAAAGTATAACAATTTAAACTACTATACTTGTGCAATTAAATTGATACAATATTCCAATTCCAATCTCATTTCGGCTTTAACTTTGGCACAATCAAAAAGAACGACGTCTGTAATTTTCTCCAGTTTCAGTTTCAACTCCTTGTTCAGACAGGATACGATAAGCGGGACGCCCCTTTTATAAAGCCTCATCATGTCGATTATTTCATTTTCATTGTATATCATAAAAACTACCAGACTATAACTTTCTAACGAGTCTTCAAAGTGTTCGATACTTTTGTACGAATCGAATACAAAATCATGCTTAAACTCATACTTTAAAAAACGGCCAAAATAACTTTGACTGTCGAACACCAAACCTTTTTTCTTTTCCATAATCAATGTCTTTACATTTTATCTTTCTGACAATTAACTCTAACATACATTTATCCACAACTCTCTTCACAAAACCATAGATTGAATATCTCTACCAGATAATACCGGAGCATGTTTCATACGTTCTAATAATCTAAAAACAAATCGAGCCAACAAATAGCGCAAAAGCCATAGCTATAAATTCAGGTATTTTACTATAGTAAAGCAAACAGGGTTGTATCTTCTTCTAAACGGTATTTCAAGTATCAAACCTTTATACTATATTTTAGATTACTAACCGTGAATAGATTTTTTTTTCTTCTTTATTGAACCTTTATACAAAGTTAACTTCAGTTTACCGTTAACCAAGTGACTGTGTAATAACTGGCACAACTGTGTAATAACTGGTCGTTATAGATACATAAGTGTAATTTCTAACACTTAAAAAATGTGTTAATAATTCAGTTTAATTAATAGGGTATCTAAAAAACAAACCCTACAGATTTAAAAATCTGTAGGGTTTAGAAAAAAAGATGATTTCTCTCTTAATTTTTAACATAGAGATATCCGGTTTTTTCGTTCATTATCCCATCTGCTTCGTAACGAAGAATGTAAAAATAAGTTCCGGTTGGTACTCCGCGTTGTTTATCGATTGTAACCCTTCCTTCTGAAATTCCTCTGAAAACATTACCATTACTTCCATAATTACTGGTCTTGAAGATTTGAACTCCTCCTGAGTTAAAAATTTCAACAGAATTATTAGGATATTGGTCTAAACCATCTATTCTAAGATAATCGTTTAAATCATCACCGTTAGGAGAAACCGAATTGTGCACAATTACATCTTTAACTTTAATCGATGCTTCTGCTCTATTATTTGTTTCATTATTATCTACCGGATTTGAAGCCGTTAAATAAACGATATTCAAATAATCTCCTTTTTCTTTCACTTTTGCAGTTACCTTTAAAGTCTGAATTTCTTTTGATTGCAATACTGGTATTGTCCATATTCCACTAGTTGGATTATATTTTCCCGCAGAAGCTTCCGAAGCTACATAAACATATCCCGAAGGAAGTGCTTCGCTAATCGTTATATCCGTAGCTTGGTTAGTTCCAAAATTCTCTGCTGTAATCGTAAAGACAACCTCTTTTCCGATAAACGGATTAGCATTATCTACTACCTTTTTCAAACCAATATCCGAACAGGAATTAATCGTTACAGGGAAATCTACAGATACCAAAGGATCGAATTTCGACACATCAATATAGTCCACTTTTACAATCGCTTTCCCTACACTATTCCATAGAACAGTTATGTAATCGTCTGTTAGCTGCCCTCCGGCAACGATAGTACCTTCTTTAGAAACAAACCAATTATAATTTGACATTCCACTAAGTACCTTGTAAGTTGTTTCATCAAAAGCACAACCGTTACCATTCCAGTTTGGAGCAGGCTCCGGTGTACAACTTTTTATAATCACTTTTACCTCCAGACGTATAGGACTCTCAAAGGCTCCCTCTTTTAAAGAAGCATAATAATCTTTATTGTGTTCCAAGGCTGTTGTCGGATCTATTTTATTACCTCCTGTTGGAGCATCATACCAAGTCACACCGGTCTCTGTGGTGATTAAATCCGCCACAGTATTGTTGCTTGTTTTACAAAACTCCTGAGTGGCAGGTCCTGTTGGAGTCTTTGGATCACTGATCGTTACTGTGACCGGAAGTCGTGTCGGACTCTCACAAGCGCCTTCTTTTAAGGAACCGTAATAGGTTTTATTGTTCTCTAACACCGTTGTCGGGTCTACTTTATTACCTCCTGTTGGAGCGTCATACCAGGTCACAGCTGTCTCTGTGGTGATTAAATCCGCAACCGTTTTGTTGTCGGTTTTGGTAAACTCCTGAGCAGTGACGCCTGTTGGCGTCTGCGGATCATGAAGGATAACTTTTACCTCCAGACGGGTCGGACTCTCACAGGTTCCCTCTTTTAAAGAACCATAATAGTCTTTGTTGTGTTCCAAAAGTGTAGACGGATCTACTTTGTTGCCTCCTGTGGCAGCATCGTACCAAGTCACTCCTGTTTCATTGGTCATTAAATCCCCTGCTGTTTTGTTATCCGTTTTACAGAATTCCTGTGTAGCTGGTCCTGTTGGAGTCTTAGGATCACTGATGGTTACCGTTACTTTATGACGTATCGGACTCTCAAAAGCGCCTTCTTTTAAAGAAGCATAATAATCCTTATTGTGTTCCAAGGTTGTTGTCGGATCTATTTTATTACCTCCTGTTGGAGCATCATACCAAGTCACTCCACTTTGAGTCGTGATTAAATCCGCTACAGTATTGTTGCTTGTTTTACAAAACTCCTGAGTGGCAGGACCCGTTGGGGTCTTTGGATCACTGATCGTTACTGTTACCGGAAGTCGTGTCGGACTCTCACAAGCGCCTTCTTTTAAGGAACCGTAATAGGTTTTATTGTTCTCTAACACCATTGTCGGATCTACTTTATTACCTCCTGTTGGAGCATCATACCAGGTCACACCGGTCTCTGTGGTGATTAAATCTGCTACCGTTTTGTTGTCAGTTTTGGTAAACTCCTGAGCAGTGGCTCCCGTTGGAGTCTTCGGATCATGAAGGATGACTTTTACCTCCAGACGTGTCGGACTCTCACAAGTTCCCTCTTTTAAAGAACCATAATAGTCTTTGTTGTGTTCTAAAACTGTTGTCGGATCTACTTTGTTGCCTCCTGTTGGAGCGTCATACCAAGTCACTCCTGTTTCATTGGTCATTAAATCCCCTGCTGTTTTGTTATCCGTTTTACAGAATTCCTGTGTAGCAGGTCCTGTTGGAGTCTTAGGATCGCTGATCGTTACCGTTACTTTATGACGTATCGGACTCTCAAAGGCGCCTTCTTTTAAAGAAGCATAATAATCCTTATTGTGTTCCAAGGCTGTTGTCGGATCTATTTTATTACCTCCTGTTGGAGCATCATACCAAGTCACTCCGCTTTGGGTCGTGATTAAATCCGCTACAGTATTGTTACTTGTTTTACAAAACTCCTGAGTGGCAGGACCCGTTGGAGTCTTTGGATCACGGATCGTTACTGTTACCGGAAGTCGTGTCGGACTCTCACAAGCGCCTTCTTTTAAAGAACCGTAATAGGTTTTATTGTTCTCTAACACCGTTGTCGGATCTACTTTATTACCTCCTGTTGGAGCGTCATACCAGGTCACACCGGTCTCTGTGGTGATTAAATCTGCAACCGTTTTATTGTCGGTTTTAGTAAACTCCTGAGCAGTGGCACCCGTTGGAGTCTTCGGATCATGAAGGATAACTTTTACCTCCAGACGTGTCGGACTCTCACAAGTTCCCTCTTTTAAAGAACCATAATAGTCTTTGTTATTTTCAAGAAGTGTAGTTGAAGAAATGATATTTCCACCACTTGCTGAATCATACCAGGTCACTCCTGTTTCATTGGTCATTAAATCCCCTGCTGTTTTATTATCCGTTTTACAGAATTCCTGTGTAGCAGGTCCTGTTGGAGTCTTAGGATCACTGATCGTTACCGTTACTTTATGACGTACCGGACTCTCAAAAGCGCCTTCTTTTAAAGAAGCGTAATAATCCTTATTGTGTTCCAAGGCTGTTGTCGGGTCTATTTTATTACCTCCTGTTGGAGCATCATACCAGATCACACCTGTCTCTGTGGTGATTAAATCCGCTACAGTGCTGTTGCTTGTTTTACAAAACTCCTGAGTAGCAGGTCCTGTTGGGGTCTTTGGATCACTGATCGTTACCGTTACCGGAAGTCGTGTCGGACTCTCACAAGCACCTTCTTTTAAGGAACCGTAATAGGTTTTATTGTTCTCTAACACCGTTGTCGGATCTACTTTATTACCTCCTGTTGGAGCATCGTACCAAGTCACAGCTGTCTCAGTGGTGATTAAATCCGCAACTGTTTTGTTGTCGGTTTTAGTAAATTCCTGAGCAGTGGCTCCCGTTGGAGTCTTCGGATCATGAAGGATGACTTTTACCTCCAGACGTGTCGGACTCTCACAGGTTCCCTCTTTTAAAGAACCGTAATAGTCTTTGTTATTTTCAAGAAGTGTAGTTGAAGAAATGATATTTCCACCACTTGCTGAATCATACCAGGTCACTCCTGTTTCATTGGTCATTAAATCCCCTGCTGTTTTGTTATCCGTTTTACAGAATTCCTGTGTAGCAGGTCCTGTTGGAGTCTTTGGATCGCTGATGGTTACCGTTACTTTATGACGTATTGGACTCTCAAAAGCGCCTTCTTTTAAAGAAGCATAATAATCCTTATTGTGTTCCAAAGCTGTTGTAGGATCTATTTTATTACCTCCTGTTGGAGCATCATACCAAGTCACTCCACTTTGAGTCGTGATTAAATCCGCTACAGTATTGTTGCTTGTTTTACAAAACTCCTGAGTCGCAGGACCTGTTGGAGTCTTGGGATCACTGATCGTTACCGTTACCGGAAGTCGTGTCGGACTCTCACAAGCACCTTCTTTTAAGGAACCGTAATAGGTTTTATTGTTCTCTAACACTGTTGTCGGATCTACTTTATTACCTCCTGTTGGAGCATCGTACCAAGTCACAGCTGTCTCAGTGGTGATTAAATCCGCAACCGTTTTGTTGTCGGTTTTGGTAAACTCCTGAGCAGTGGCTCCTGTTGGTGTTTGTGGATCGTTTATCGTTACGGTTACCGCCAATCGTGTAGGACTCTCACAAGTGCCTGTTCTTAAAGAAGCGTAATAAGTTCCGCTGGTTAAAGCTGTTGTTGCAGAGATTGGACTTCCACCGCTCGCCACACTGTACCATAATGCACCTGTTTGATTAGTCACTAAATCAGAAATCTTCGGATTGTTTGTTTTACAGAATTCCTGAGCAGTGGCACCTGTAGGGGTTTGTGGATCGTTTATCGTTACTGTTACCGCCAATCGTGTTGGGCTCTCACAAGTACCTGTTCTTAAAGAAGCGTAATAAGTTCCGCTGGTTAAAGCTGTTGTTACTGCGATCGGACTTCCACCGCTCGCCACACTGTACCATAATGCACCTGTTTGATTAGTTACTAAATCAGAAATCTTCGGATTGTTTGTTTTACAGAATTCCTGAGCTGTAGCTCCCGTTGGCGTCTGTGGATCGCTGATGGTCACCATTACAGCAAGTCTATTCGTGTCATCACATGTTCCTAGCACTAGTGTCCCATAATACGTTCTGCCTGATATTAAAATAGTCTCAGGAAGCAACATAGTACCTCCCTTAGCAGTATCATACCAGCTAACATTTGGTTCAACAGTTACTAAGTCAGCAACCGTACTATTCTGGCTTAGGCAAAAAATCTGAACATCATTTCCAGTTGGAGCCTTCAAACTATTCATAGTAACCATTACTGAATCAGAAAAATAACAACCTGATAATGTTGTAACCTCTAGTTTATATTCACCACTAGCTGCCGCAGTTAAATTTTTAAGATTTAAGTCCTCAGCATTGGAAGTTGTTCCATTTGGCAGAGTCCATTTTATAGATGAAATGGGACCAACCTGATTTCCTTTTAATAATAGTTCACCTCCTGCACAATAGTTTGTATTTCCTGATATTAATTTTGACACTGACGGCCTTAAAAACAACAGCTGCTCTACCTCAAAACATAAGGTTTTGACTTTAACAATATATTTCCCAGCTGTCAATCCATGAAATATCGGAGAAGTCTGAGCTGCTGCAGGAAAACTGACGTCTGTCTCCTTTTTTATGTAATAGACTGGCGTACTATCAAGATTGTCAACTTTTACCCTGAGATCTCCTGTACTATTTCCTGCACAAACAATTCCTCCAGATTTAGATAAATCAAAAGTTGGAAAAATAGAATTTACTTGTATTGTCTTGGTCGCGGATCCTTCCAAGACATTGCTTATAGGCATGAATCCTGAGAATTGGGACATTCTTGACAAACCTACTACATAGGTCCCAGCTTCTTGCGCTGGATAACTAAGTTCAAAAGTACCAGCTTTTAAAACATTGATATAAGGAGTTGAAGGAAAAGTCATAGGAGGAACCGGAATAATAGCTCCCCCTCCTTGAGGTCCTGAAATCGTATTCACAAATATATAATAACCAACACCGTAGCCCAAAAAATCAGGGTTACTTACACTTCCTACCCCTGAAACCTTCACTGTTGCTTTTTTTACATAACGATCGCAAACAGTTGTGGAAGGCACCACCGAAAAGGATGTAAGTTCGATATTAGTAAAGTAACTATCCAATACCACTTCGTATACTTCATTAAAACATTCCTCATCTCTCACTCTAACTCTATAGGTACCGGGGATAAGATTATTTCCTAACCCATAATTACTACTCCCTAAATCAGTCACTGTTAGTGCCGAAGGGCCACTTTCCAGACTAATAATCGGATTTCCTACAAATCCATCGGACCAAGTTGTGTTTCGATTATTAATTGTAAGACTTAAGGCCGATTTATTAAAATGTTCACCACTTGTACCCGAATTTAATTGTACCCAATTTCTATCAGTAATTTTGGGTTTAGGAGTAAAATAAGCCGCGTTAATAAAAATGGTTTCCTTACTACCTGCGCTCCCTGTTGTTGAAGGTTTTGTAACAGATGTAGTATTATTCCAAAAATAATACGAGGTCACTTCTGTTCCTCTGCTATCTGTTATTTTAAAACGATAGGTATTCCCTATATCCAGTAAAACTCGATCGCCGCCTAACAACAGATTGGTTGTCTTAACATTTGTAGCTGTATTTGTTATTTCTGCAGTATAAGGAGGACAGCCATCATTAGGACTAACTCGTGCAGAAACTTTGCCTGTTGCATTACAACTTGTATTTACTGGATTATCTTCAATCCAAATCGTTGCACCGCCTAATGGTTTAGGTTTACCATAATCCGCCGAAACCGCGTAATTTTTTGTAACCTTTTTTGAAAATCCACAATAGGTTACAGTAAGATGAATCAGCCCCCATTTAGAAGGATCGGCAGGCAATGCAAAACTTTCCTGAATCTGACTATACGTTAAATTATTATGTGTAATCCATGTACTACCATTCTGGATTTCCAGTTTGTAAATTGCATTTCGTTCATTTTCCACTCCAAAAAGACTTGGAGTAGGAGAAATTATAACATTAGTAATAACAGACAGTCCACTGTTAAGAGAAGCACTTTTTATACCGGAACATATATCTCCAGGCGTACTATAAACTAACGTTACACCACTATTAACAACAGAATTTTCAGTTACCCGTATGTCCGCCGCTGTAAATGGTATATTAGCCACAAGAGTGACTGTGGAAGTACTTGTAACTGTCACACCACAAGCATCCCTATATCTGGCTCTGTAAGTTCCCGGATTTACGTTGTCAAATTCCACCGAAGATCCAAAAAGTGATGCAGAAAATCCTGTTTTGGTCTGCACTACACTATTATCTGCGGCGTTAAGTAGGGTAATAAGAGCACTTCCATTTCCTCCGGAATAATTCACTCTTACTGTCCCCAAAGGATTACTACCGCAATAGGTGTAATTGCGAGGAGATAGGCTTGTAATAGCAGGTGAAACGGTAGAGTAATTTTTCCCTACAGTTACAGTAAAAGCTGCCTTAACAAACGTAACACCGCTATAATAACCATACTCATAAGTACCTGATTCCAAATTGGAAATAATAGGACTTGCACTCGTAATAATAGTTCCTGCAGGTAGTTTTACTACAGCATACAAAATAGATCCCGCAACATTAGAAACAGAAACAGTAATGCTCCCGTTGCCAGGACAGGTTTCCATTGTAGAACTGGCACTAATATTTACCTGCTGGGAATGTACAGTAAAATGGCATAAAAAAAGAATGATAAAAAATAGTCTAATTAATTTCATCTGGTTTGGTTTTGTATTACATTCAGGTTAAAATCACTGGCATGACCAAACAGTATATAATTCTCTCAAGGTATACCAGAAGTATACCCATAAATTCTCCATAAGCTGAGTGCCACAAAAGTGATATTATTCCTTCAAAATTTTGCGCAATATTAAGGCATTAGACCTTCTTGTACTTAGTTATTGTAATAAGTGGTATATCGATGTAATAAGTGGTCGTTTTAGCGACATAAGTGGTTCGCTTTTTTTTTAACTTGGAGTTTAAAATCTTACCCATCTTCAAATTATGCAATTAACCCCATAGATAATTTAACCATTGCTTACGGTTTCAACTGGAGGAACACAATGCAAAATACCTAACTAATGCACCTCGTAGTTAAATCTACGGGCTACGCTGAAATAACAGAAGATCCAAAAGGTCTAAAAAAACAATACCACCAATATAAAAGCATACGCTTCAAATTAGCCAATCATCCTTTTTATTACAACCCATTTAACACATAGAAATAGAGATTCTATGTAATCAAATAACCTGAATATAACCTGCGATTTCAACCGCAGGAACGCAATACAAAATACCTAATTAATGTACCCCCGCAATTGAAACTGCGGGCTATGCTGAAACCTGAAAATTGTACAAAAAGTAAACCCGACAGGATTTTAAACCTGTCGGGTTAGAAAACAATGCCACCAATATAAAAGCATCCTCTTCAAATTATATAATTAGTTTTCAGCAAATCCTACAACTATAAATTCACTTCTTCTGTTCACAGCGTGTTCTTCCTCAGTGCAGGGAACTCCATCAACACATTTGTTAAGGATTTTTTCTTCTCCATATCCTTTACCTGATACTCTGCGGGGATCTATACCTCCCATATTTACTAACCAATTTACTGTAGCCCTGGCTCTTAAATCAGAAAGTTTGAGGTTAAAACTTTTAGTATAGCGACTGTCTGAATGGGCTCTTACTTCTATCCTGATATCAGGTCTTAGCTTCATTAATTCTGATATTTTTGCAAGCTCTACCTCCGCATCTTTTCTGATAGAAGATTTACCAAAATCAAAATAGATGTTGGCAATGTTAAGCACTTTGGCTAAATCGAGTCCTGGTTCTATTTTTCGAATCTTTTTCTCCAGAAATAATGTGTGAGGTTCTTTCTCTAAAACATCAGCTATGAAAATACTTTTCTCAATCGTTTCGTAATTTTCCTTCTCTGCCCTTATAAAATACACTTTTCCAACTTGCAGCTTATCAAAATGGTAAGTTCCTGAGCCATTGGAAATTCCTTTTTCTACCAAATTCATCTTTTCATCAAACAAAGAAACTTCAACGTCTGCGATAGGCTGATTGGTTTCTTTATCAACGATCAGGCCATCCCAATTTTTATAAACTTCGCGACTCAAAGGTTTATTTTCGATAAACTTATAAATATCATCAAACCCTTGTCCGCCCTCTCTGTTGGAAGAGAAAAAACCTCTTTTAGTTTTTAAATCAATACTATAGCTGAAATCATCAAACGGAGTGTTTATAGGTTCTCCCACATTTTCGGGTTTTGAAATAGTTCCATTCTCGTTAATCTGAGCTACGAAAACATCTAAACCTCCCAGTCCTAATTGTCCGTCAGAAGCGAAGAACAATTCGTTATTTTCTGAGACAAACGGAAAAGTTTCTCGTCCTTCTGTATTAACATTGGATCCCAGATTCTCAGGTTTTCCATAACTCCCATCTTCGTTAATCGCAACTTTAAACAAATCAGACTGTCCAATGGTACCCGGCATATTTGAAGAAAAGTATAGTGTTTTTTCATCAGGACTTAAGGCCGGATGGGCAACGCTATAGGTGTTACTATTAAACGGAAGTTCGGTAATATTACTCCAGTCCTTCCCATTGTGGCTTGCTTTGTATAGTTTAAGAAGGATGACATTATCACTGTTTTTTCCTGTTTTTCCTTTATTGTAATTGTTTCTGGTAAAATACACCGTTTTACCGTCTTTGGTGAATACGGGAGAAGATTCATTGAATTTCGAACTCAGCCTCTTTGAAAGTAATTCCGGCATCTCAAAATTTCCCTCCTCATTTACTTTAGACACCAGTAAACTTCCATAGCCCTGATTGTTCCATTTGTTTGACCGTTCCTCTTGTCTGTTTTTGGGTCTCGAAGAGGTAAAAACAAAATCAGTGTTAAAAAATGTTCCTCCATAATCAGAGTACGGACCGTTAATATTTAAAGAGTTTATGGTGTATCGACCTGAATTATTTTTAATCTTTTCTAAATAATTTTTATTCTCTGTGTATAACTTTGCCCTATGTTCTTTTTGCGATTTTAAAGAAAACAATTCCAAGTATTCATTACCTTTTATGGGGTCTCCGACAGACTTTAAAGTCTGCGAATACCTGTAATAGTATTCGGGATCTACAAAATGATCTGAATATGCAATAGCGTCTAATTTAAAGAGTTCGGTATACCACTTGTTAGCCTCTGATAGTTCTCCGTTAAAATAATAGGAGTTCCCTAATCTTTGAAATAGATCTATCGATTTAAAGCCTCTCTCAGCTATTTTTTTATAAATTTCTATCGCATCTATATAAGCAAGGTTATTATATTTTTCATCTGCCTTTTTTATTTTTCCTCCCTGCGAAAAAGCCACGCAAGTGGTCATTAAAAGCGATAAAAGTGATATTTGTATTTTCATAATACTAGTTTTAAAAAAATCTTGGTGAATAAACTTTATTTATCTTTTTTGAAAGCTCAAAACGAAGAAAAATTTCATGTGAGCCTGAATTATAATTCCCTAAGTTGGTCGTATCAGCATCGTAAGCATAACCGGCAAAAAGTCCGTTTGTAATTTGAAATCCAACTAATGCACTACAAGCAGCACTCCATCTGTAGGCTACTCCCAGAGTTAGTTTTTCGTAAATCAGAAAATTACCGGATACATTGACCTGTAGTGCATTACCTGAAGTAAAATCTGTTAGAAGCGCCGGTTTAAATTTGATATCCTGCGACAGATCAAAAACATGACCAGCCATAAAATAATAGTGAATTCTTCGTTGTACTTGCGACGTTGTATTACCACTGTTATTGTAGGTTTCTAGAAGCCTTGGTGCTGATATTCCAATATAGGTCTGTTCAGACTGAAGGTACAGGCCGACTCCAATATTGGGCGCAAAATCATTATTAATATTGTACTGGAAATTAGGATCACCGGGGTTGTATTGATTTAGTTTTGTATAATCTACATTCAGTACATCGGCAGATCCCTTAAGTCCAAAGAATAATCTGTAGTTGTAATTCAACCTGATATTATAAGACATGTCGGCCGAAATAGACGTTTCGTTAGATGGCCCGATTTTATGACTAAGTACGGACAGCCCCAAACCAACATTATCTGATACGGGCGCGCTCGCTGCAAATGTTATTGTTTTTGGAGCGCCCTCAAGCCCTAACCATTGGGTCCTGTGTAGTCCCATAATACTTACTACATCTCTACTCCCCGAATAAGCGGGATTGATCACTGCTGTATTATACATATACTGCGTATACTGAGAATCTTGCTGAGCTACAACACTCTGCACACCCAATAAAAAACTTAATAGTAAAATAATTAAACTCTTTTTCATTTTCATTTAGATTATAAAATAGTATGATTAGTAATTCTTCTAATGAAGGTATCCTTGTGATAGCGGTAATAATTCAATAACAACTATTTCCTAAAAAAACCATCATTGAAAAAGAGCAATAGTTGATACAAATTCAATAGATCACCCACTTTCTTTAGAATTATGGCAAAAGTAGTTCAGCTCCATTTATATCTTCATCAACTTGTAATAACTGGTTGAACTATGAAATAACTGGTCGTTTTACGGTCATAACTGATATAATTGGTAGAGATTTGAGTTCTGAATTAACGTTTATCAGTTTCGAAATTTTAATTGTAAAAAAAGCAAACCCTACAGGTATTAAAAATCTGTAGGGTTTGGAAACGTGTCTTTAGATCGGGTTCAAAAGTTGTGGAGTACTAAAACTAGTATCCTCTTTACTGTAAAGCACTTTAGGAATGTAAGTTTCAGGGCAATATGGTTCATTATCTTAATGTATAGTGCGTTGTATCATTTTTTGCTTTTGGGCTTTCAGCCCTTTTTTAAACATTTCACTTATTAATAGGAGAAAGAAAAAATAATTCTAAAATAAGCCGTAATAAAATGATCTCTTATTTATAATAAAGTCTAAAAAAGAGGAGATAAAAGCGTTAATAAATGGAATAACTCCCATCTGCCCACAACAATTTTTATTTACCCACGCTTTTATAATGTAGAATTGATAAACATTGCTTGTGGTTTCAACCACAGGAATACAATATCTGAAATCTAATTCCATATTTGTAATTGCGGAGTATATTGAAGTTTGATAAAATTGTAAAAATTGCAAACCCGATTAGAAACGGAAATACCAATTTAAAAGCGCCACTTCTCAAATAATCGAATCATCTAAATAAAAAAATCATTCAGAAGCATTGAATTCAAAATAATAAAGCGGCACCGTTATGACAACTCTAGTACCACATGGCACACCATCTTTTTCGAGGTCGATAATTTCTAATGTATGGCTCTTTTTTCTAAGTTTGCTTAAGATTCTGAATCTCTCCTGAATAATTAATGAAGCCAGCGGTTTATGATGGTGTTCATGATCACTAGCTGATTTGCTTCTGCCTACTCCATTGTCTTCAATAATGATTTTTAAACTGCTGTCCTGACGATAAATTTCGATAAGCAGTTCTTTTCTGTTCTTGCTGGCATGTAACCCGTGCATAATTGCATTTTCAATGATTGTCTGTACGACCATCACCGGAATTTCGATTCTTTCTAAATCGAGAGTTTCTTCTATTTTATAGGTAACAAACAATTCATTATTGCTTCTAAGTTGTTCAAAGTCCAGATAGATTTTAATGTATTTGATTTCCTCATCTAAAGAAGTAATTTTATCTCTGGTGACTTCTAATGTAGATCGCAACAATTGAGAAAACTTACTTAAGAACAGATTGGCCTCCTCAACTCCTTTTGTAAACAATATACCCTGCAGATTGTTTAATGCATTAAACAAAAAGTGAGGTTTCATTTGGTTTTTCAGTGATTTGAGCTCTAGGGTAATCAATTCTAATTTTAATTTATTTCTTTGATTTATTTTTCTTTTAAAATAGCGCAGAAAATAAAAAACCATCGTAAGATACATGGCAATTACAACTATAAAAAAGAAATTGGTTTCCCAAAAAAACGGTTCAACTTTAAAACTGACTTTTTCAAATGTTTTTTGGTTCGGGTCGCGTAAATTACGGGCACAGACTTCGAAAATATAATCTCCGTGAGACAAATCATTAAAAAGCACGTTTCGATTTTGCAATAGATTCCACGACGTCTTATCATAGTTTTCATTTTTTACTAATCGATAAAAAAGTTCAAAGCAATCTTTATTATCAAATGTGCGAAAAGAAGTCCTGATCATAACATTACCGGACTTGCCCTGCTTTATCATTTTTTCTTTTGTATTCATAATTGACTTTTCACCCACAAAAAAATCAACAATCTGAACCTGACCCGAAGCGTTTTTGTCCAAATAACTATTTTTAATAACCGAAATACCATTGTCGGTAATCACAATAAACTTATACTTTAGAAAAACAATATCCAAAATGCGGCCTCGCAATACTCCTTCGTCAAAATTTATCTTATTAAAAAAGTGCCATTTATCATTTTGCCGTTTGTAAACCGTAATGTCGTTATAGGTAGCCAAATATACTTTATCATCTTTGTATTTAATAAAATAACAATTGTCCTTAAGGCTTATCTTTTGCTTAACTTTTAAATTGTTATCCAGAAAATAGACCATTCGGTTACCGGTACTTACAATTACACCCTCTTTTGTTTTTCGGATAAAACTGGCTTGTTTTATGCTCGTATTTTTGTTTTTCGCTTTGGTACTAAAATTATAGGAAGCAACCATTTCTTCGTTACCAACCACAGCTAAATTATGATTCAGACAAAAATGTTTGAAACGTATGTCGGTAAAATCAAATGTAATTTTGTCGTTGTGCTCACTCTCTATAAAATTCTCCTTAATGGCAAATAAGTTGCTTTCATCATCTACAAATGTTTGTTCTAAATTGAGTTTGGCATGAATTTTCACAAAACTAAAATGATCACCCGAAGTATCATAAAAATACTTGCCTTTGTCGCTGATCAGACAAATTTTATCTCCCGAACTAAACAAATTAAAGAGCTTCTCTTCGAACTTCCGGATAATTTTCACTTCATAATTTGTGATATCCATCACTCCAAATAAATTAGAATTAGCGATAAAATAGAGTTTATTACCTTCTAAATGGCTTTTTTTAATAAAAATATCATTGGAACCAAACAGGCTGTAATTTACCTTGTTCATAATTTCGAGACCGCTGTATTTGACAAAATACAATCTGTTTTTATCATCAATCAACCAAAAATTCTTGCCCGAATCAATAAAAACCGATTTAAATTCTTTACCATTAAGATGGATTAAATTGCCAACATTTGTAAATCCTGAACCACTCTTGTTTTGAATAGTACCTGCAGCTGAATGTTGTTTCAGCGTATCTTTAGCAGTATAAAAAGGAGCTATTTGTTTTAGATTGTCAATGAGATAATCCATTTTATTATAATAGAAATTGTAAAGTTGTTTCTGGCTGCTTGAATCTACTTTTGCAGATTGGGTAAATAAACCAAAACGACGCAAATCAATATTATTCGCATTGGCTTTGTAAAAAGGTTTTAACCTGAACTTGTTTCCCGATTTTATAACAAAATGTCTCTTAAAAAAACGATCGTAACCGTAATACGTATCCGTTTTCTTATCATATTTGTGATTTTCAATATCTTTCTTTTTGGGTTTATAGGGTATAAAAGAGTTACCGGGAGTGAGCACGTAACATTCTCCATTGGTTACCGAACTGAAGTAGATGCTTCCTTTTTTCTCAAAACAAAAAAAAAGCCCCGGAATTTTTCTGGCAGCTTTAATGTAATAAACCTGATGGCCTTTTATATAATTAAGTCCATAATAATAATCGCAAACCCAGATTCTGTTTTTTGAATCGATTCGGGAATACATTATATCATTCGAGTTTAAACCATTCTCAATCGAGAAATTTTTAAAAGTACTCCCATTAAACCGGGTCATTCCATTGTTTGTCGCAATCCAAATATTATGTTGCAAACCTTCACTCACGCTATAAACATAATCAGATTTCAGTCCGTTTCGCGAATCCATAATCACAAAATGATTGCGAAACTGCGCCTGAACACTCGTAGGAATTAATAAAATTAAAACGATTAAAAATTGTTTCATGTTACTATTTTTTTTGTAATATTATAAAATCAAAAAAAACTGACTAAAAAATAATTTGTTATAAAGATATGATATCTAAAATCAATGCCATACTAGTTGACGATGATTTTCAAAATCTGGAATTATTAAAATATTTCCTGACTAAATTCTGTCCCTTAATTAATATTATTGGTGAAGCCAGTAATGTCGAAGATTCTATAAAATTAATCAATAAGTTATCTCCTCAGGTAGTCTATCTGGACATACAACTGCATGAAAAAAACGCTTTTGAAATTTTAGACCGCATCGATTTTTCAGAAATTGAAATCATATTTGTCACAGCTTATAATGATTATGCGTTAAAAGCCTTTAAATACAATGCTATTGATTATATCATAAAACCTATCATTATTGATGACATTGTGCTCGCGACCAATAAGGTCATCATGAAACTGAATGAAAAAGAACAATTTAATCATTTTTTAAAACAGGAACCTGAACCTGTTCATGAAGTGGTAACATTGCCATCAAAATCTGAATCTTTAGTACACCCCTCCACTTCTGATGTAGCCAGCAATGAACATTTGACCATTAACTCATTAGACAAAATGGTCATTATGAGAAAAGAAGATATCCTGTTTTGCAAATCAGACGGGAGGTATACCACTTTTTTCCTCGATAATAATATAGAACATGTTTCAAGTAAAAACATTGGTGAATATAATGCAATGCTCGACAAGACTATTTTTTTTAGAATTCACCACTCTTATATTGTTAATGTAAATCATATTGCAAAAATTAATAAAAAACAGGGCTACTACTGTGAAATGTCTAATGGAGCAAAACTTCCTATCGCGAGAAGAAGACTTGATAACTTAAAAAGCATACTTCAGATCTGATTTTTGTTTGCCTGCTTTGTCATAGTTAAAAAAACAACCTTTTAAAACTTAATCATACAGGTTGAGGCAATGTTACGCACCTGTTGCTTTATTCTGCGGCATTACCCCATTTATCCTGTACAATTTTTTGTCCATTTATCTTTTAGAACAATAAAAGAAATATCAAACTGGCTAAATACTTCACAAAAAAATTCTTCCAAAAACACTTTTATAATTCAAAATTTCACAAAAAACCAACTAAATTATCTTAAAAAAATATTTCATTTTTTAATGACTGTCTATTCAATTATTTAAATAAACGGCTTCTTCTTCAATTCTTTAAACCAGTTTGATAAGACTTCTTATTTTTCTGATTACAAATCTAAGATGATGATTTGAGATATACAGTCAACTTTCAATAACTGCACCATCTGTGAAATAACTGGTCGTTTTAATGACAAATCTGGAATATTGTCTCATTAGAAAGTATGTAGAAAAATATAAAAATCTGCAAAAGAATATTGGACATAAGCAAATTTAATACGCATTGAGATAAAGCCACAGATTAAAAAGATAACCATAAAACGAAAAAAAAAGCTCAAATCTGCGAGAAAACTAAACTTTACAACCCTCAAATTTAACTTGCCGCTAAAATTTATAAAACAAAAAAAGAGGGGATTTACTCCCCTCTCAAAAATGGTTAAATATTAATAGTTACTTTGGTTTACTGGTTAAATTATTTTAATCTTAAAACTAAATCCCATGATATAGTTCTTTTATGCTTATGGCTGAATGCTTCAAATGTGTTTCTTATCCTATTAATTCATCGCAGTCTAACAAACCCAAATACATATTACTAACCTTACAAATGTAATCCAATTGCAACTAGCTGCCTAAAATTTTAAGAATTTAGACCATCCGTGTAATAACTGGATGCATTGAGGTAATATCTGGTAAAACAAACTTTAATTATATCCCTATCACGAACATACAAATCTCAAAAAAAAAGACATTATGCGCTTACTGCATAATGTCTTTTTGTAGAGGCTAACAAACCTATTTTTTAAAACTTTGTTTATTCTAACCAAATAAAGCCATTCCATCCTGCATTCTACCTATTAATCCAATGCAAAGTATAAAGCAAAATAAAGCAACTACTAATGCAATAAAACCAAAGACCATCAGCAACCTTCGCATAGAAATAGGAGCAAAATGGTGTTGCTCTTCTTTTGATGTATATTGCCAGATATTTTTAAAATTTTTATAAATCACAATTCCAACAAGACCTACAGTGGCAAAAAAAACGGCCGTACTAATAGTCAATACCTGAAAAAACAGTTGATTATCATGAATGAAAACATCACTCAATGTAACTAAGCTAAGCACAAAGAAACCTACTATAGCGATACTTGTTGAAACCATGAAGAATGTAAACATTTAATACTGGTATTAAGTTAAATCGGAGCTTTTATGGCTTAAAACGAAAAATATAATAAGGTGGTTCTCCCTGATCGTCTGCACCGGTAAATGCAGGAGTACTATTAAGCTGATTTACTGAAATATACATCCAACCGTTAGGACCTTTATATACATTATCCGGCCACTGCAATTTTTGAGCATCCTGTACAATAGTAGTCAATTTACCCGTAGCATCCAATTTTGTTATGGCATGTTCCTGAAGATTAGTAAAATAATGATTTCCTTCTTCATCTGTCAAAGCTCCATCGCTAAAAGGTTTGTTGCCCGCTTTTTTTATGGCGCTGCTAATTTCGGCATCACTTTTTCCTTCTCTAAATAATCTGGCAGGTACATTATACCACGAAGTTCCGTTCATTGCTCCAAAAAAGATTGTCTCTCTGTCATGCGAAAGTGTAATGGGATCAATGGCAACGCGGGCGGGTTTCCCTCCAAAATAAGTCACTTTACCGTCAATAATCATGTCTTTATCTTCTGCCTGTAAAGAAGCATGTCCGCTAAAGCGACGTGCTTTTTTGGATTTTAGATTCAATACGATGATTCCCGGATTGGCAATATCCGCCAGATAAGCAAAACCATTTTTTTCGTCGATGGCAACATCTTGTGTAAAAGTACCTTTTGGAGCTATTGTTTGAGGTAATTCGATCTTTTGCACTACCTTATTTTTACTAATATCAAAAGCCCAAAGTCTGGATTTCCCAAGTTCAAGTCCCATATCTGTTACCCAAAGTTGATTATTTTTATCAAAGATTAATCCCAACATTGCATCAAATTTGGCATCGCTTGGTTTTGCACCATTCTTTTGATAAGAAACAGAAGGATACGGAACAGCCTTTCCGTTCACAATCTCAACCAATTGCGTTTTTTGATTGCCCAGCGGATGTATGGTTGCAAAGATTCTGCCTTCTGCCGATACAGCCACATCACCCGGACGTATGTCCATAGCGGCAACCACCTCAAGAGCAGTAGCTGTTTTGTTTGTGTTTCCAAAATAACTGGCAGTACCTTCTATCCAGTCTTTACGTGGCGGAGCAAAAAAATCTATATCTAAAGTACCGTCTTCCAAACACTCAAACTGATGAGGAATATTCCCCGGAATAATCAATACCTCACCGGCACTAACAACATAATCTTTGCCTTGCATGCTCACTTTTACACTTCCTTTTGTAATATAAGTCGTTTGTTCGTTTGGATGCTGATGCAAAGGTACTTTTGCCCCCTTGTCCATCTTAAACAGCGCCAGCATGCCCTGTTCTCCATACACATATTTGCGTTGTAATTTATCGCCTAGTTGCTCCCATCCCAAATTATCAAATTTTAGATGCTGAATTTCTTTCGTTTGCTGTGCTGTCATAGCAGTAGCGAGCAAGATCATTGCAGAAATTGCTAATTTTAATTTTGTCATGTTTGTTGAATTTTAAATAATAAAGCGGTTTATACCGGCACTCTTTTAGTAAGAGCTTTTAACACCGTCTTGCTTTGTCCAGGGTTTGTTAAAAACTTTATTCTGCTGGGGCAAAATAACCTCATAACCCGGTTTTTCGTCTATGCTGACTTTTATAGTTACTGTCCCTAGTTTTCCGGAAATCAGATGTCCGCCATATTTGTGGTCTCTGGAAATAAAATGAAAATGAAACGGAGATAAATCTATGGCCGAGAAATATGGAGGATTGTAAAAACCAACCATAGTCCCCGAGATATGTTCTCTTGGATACAAAGGTCTTGTTTTCATGAGTTCCGCCAATCCGGTAGTATCATTTTCATCTAGATGCCTGGCGCCACCTACTGTAATGGTTTCAAATTCACATTCTATACGAACGGCATAAGGTTTATTAGTAGAAGGAAGTCTTTTTATCACCTCGTTCTGCAGTTCTTCGATATCTTTTATATGGGTAAGTTCAAACTGCATATCAGCTTTAAAGAAAGCAACTGAACCAAATGGTATTCTACGGTTGTTTGTAGCAACCCCAACCTCTCCGGAAGCATCTACCCGATAAAAAATACCATCCAGTGCAATCATTTCACCATCTAAATAATTGTAAGTACCAATTCCGAAATTTCCTTTTTTGGCAAGTTCTCCAATCGTAAGTTCACCCGAATAAACACCATTACGCATCGCATCCATTACAGAGTAATGAAAAAGAGGCTTTTCCTCCTTAACTTGCGCTTTTACAGGTAGAAAACCTAATGCTGCAATAAAAAAAACTGCCAATCCGGTACTATTATTTCTCATGGTTTTATGTATTACATTACTTTGTTTCTTCATTACAATAGCAAAGATATTCCTAAATAAAGTAAGACAAATTGTACATGTAAACAATTTTCCTGTACAATTTTATCACCAGCTCTAAAAGTTAATCACCAATATCAGTTAGGTGTAATAATGTTTAATATCAAAATAGAATTAGAATCACGAGGCATTTTAAAATTAATTGTCTCAACGGGTTAATATAATACAGGTTTACGATAATAAACCAGCATTCAAACCCTGAGAAAGCAGTGATATTTGTTATTCTATACTTCTAACTATGATAAAATTAATTCCTGTCAGATTTTAAAATATTGCTGTTATGAAAGCTGTTTTTTAGCACTCATCGGGTGCAAAATCCTTCATCAGAATGTTACTCAATACAATTATATCACCGGAAAAAAACAAAGGAGATTTGTCTTACATTTGTTATTCTATACTTCTAAAACTATGATAAAATTAATTCCTGTCAGATTTCAAAAATCTTACTGTTCTGCAAGCTGTTTTTTAGCACTCATCGGATGCAAACCCACTCATCAGAATCTTGTCCAACACAATTATATCGTTGGAGAAAGAAACAAAGGCGATTTGTTTTACAATTCATTATTGGATGTTTCCATCGACATCCCGGAAAATGTGAGTTATGAAGATCTTTCTAAGCTTAATAAAAGTACACTACGAAAAAGTATTGGGGATTTTAAAGATATTTCTGCTGCAAAGGCAATACTTAGTTACAAAACAAATCAAAATTTAGAAAGCTACTATTTCTTTGAAAAGATTGAAAAACCAATTGATACAATTACTCATGAAAAACTGGTTCTAAATGACAGTATCAATGGCATTATAGTTTTTGAAAAACATAAAGGAGCAAAAAAAGTCATTTCACTTACGCGAATGCCCGTGAATACGAATCATTTGGAAAAGGCTAACGAAAATATCCGAAGGGTTCATCTAGACAGTACCTCTTTGAATAAACTGTCTTATATGCACCTTTTTAATTACTATACCTCCGAACCTCATAAAAATTACCTGCAGGGAAGAGATAAAATAAAGCAGGCTCCTATAAAAGATCCAAAAAAAATAATGTTCAAAGACCCTTTGTACTTAACGATCAATTCTTATTTAGGCAACAACAAAGATTATAATTTACTGATTAAGAAATATGAAAGTGATAAAAGTAATTTTAATCACACTGTTCTAAACTCACTATCCAAAAATGAAGTCAAAAAAGAAGAAGCTGTGATTGCAGCAATTGCAGATCTCGCTAACAACAATCAGATTATTATACTCAATGAGGACCATTTTTATCCCAAACATCGATTGTTTGCTCTAAATCTCCTTGACGTCTTGAAACAAAAAGGATTCTCAGTAATTTCTATGGAAACCTTTACTCCTAATTATGGTACTAATACCGCCCCCATTCCAAATGCAAAAAATGGATTCTATATCAAAGACCCTTATTTTGGTCATTTCGTAAGAAAAGCAAATGCTATGGGATTTACGCTTGTCGGACATGAAAACGCCGATCAGAAAATAGATAGAGAAATAGGACAAGCCAAAAATGTCATGAAAATATTAGAGAAAGATCCAAAAGCTAAAATTTTTATTTATGTAGGTCATGGTCATCTGGAAGAAGATGGGAAAAAGCGTTTTATGGCCAATTATTTAAAAGAATACTCTAACATAGATCCCGTTACCATCAATCAGGAAACTGTTATGATGAACACAAAAGAAAAACTAATTTTACTTCCTAAAGCTGTATTTGCAAAAGATACTTTAATGAAATCAAGTGCTGATTATTTTGTAATCAATAACCTTGAAGCCAACCTGCAATCGGTTTACCCGGATAAGACTTTCAAAAAGGTTAGCCTGAAAGACCTGAGATTTACACAATTTAAAAACGAAGAACTATTGGTTGACGTTTTCTTATTAGAAGAATATAATGCAACTAAAAACGCAGATTTATTAATTCCGCTGCAATCTACCCTACTTGTTCAAAAGGATGGTAAAATTGAAACAGATTTACCTATTGGTGAATATTATATTACCGTAAAATCGGCAAATAATGATCTGTTTCAATTTAATCGTATCGAAGTCAATTAATGGCTACAGGTTATTTCAAAAAAAATCCCGTTTTCAATTGATGAAAACGGGATTGTAAACGGTGTCTTATATTTTTAATGACTCAAATTCTCTATTTCTTTTGGGTCATGTTTGTGTTTGAATAAAATAGCAAAGGCAATCGCAATTACTAAGGCATAAGCTGCAAATGACAACCAGATATGATGCCAGTCTTTCATTAAAATTGGATTTGTAAAAATTCCGTCCGCCGAAATCGAATTACCCTGTCCTTTCACAAATTCCAGCATTTTTGAATTTGTACTCTCTGTTTGTAAAAATCCTGCCAACTCGGTAGTATTCGTGAATGATTTGGTAAAGAAACGGTCAATAGCCCAACCGGAAGTCAAGCTTCCTAAAACTGCTCCAACACCATTAGTCATCATCATGAATAATCCCTGCGCAGATGAACGTATTTTAGAATCTGTATTGCTTTCAACGAATAAAGAACCTGAGATGTTAAAGAAATCAAATGCCATTCCGTAAACGATACAAGATAAAATAATCATCCACAAACCGCCTACAGGATCTCCAAATCCAAATAATCCGAAACGAAGTACCCATGCCAGCATACTAATTAACATTACCTGTTTGATTCCAAAACGTCTTAAGAAAAATGGAATTGCCAGAATAAATAAGGTTTCAGATACCTGAGAGATCGACATAATTATAGTCGAATATTTGATCACGAAAGAATCTGCATATTTAGGAAAATGCTTGAATTCGTCTAAAAATACATCTCCGTAGGCATTCGTCAATTGTAAAGCTCCTCCTAAAAACATAGAGAATACAAAGAACAAAGCCATTTTGTAGTTTCCAAATAATTTAAAGGCCTCTAGTCCTAGAGTTTCTACGAGTGAAGCATCTTCTTTAGTCAAACGTTGTGGCTGGCATTTAGGCAATGTAAAGGCATAAAATCCAAGAATTAATGCACCAACTCCGGCGATATAAAACTGGTATTCTGTTGCTTTGCTTCCGCTTAAATTAGTGATCCACATTGCAGCAATAAAACCAATCGTTCCCCAAACACGGATAGGTGGAAAATCTTTTACAATGTTTTTATTATTGAGCTTAAGCGAAGTATACGAAATAGAATTGCTCAAAGCAATTGTAGGCATGTAACAGCACATTGCAATAAACATTACATATATAAAATTATCAGGTGTTGTAACATGTGCGATACCAAATAAAACTACGGCATAAAGAATGTGCAGTACACCATACAGTTTTTCTGCATTAATCCATCTGTCTGCAATAATTCCGGTTAAAGTGGGCATGAATAAAGAAGCAATTCCCATGGTTCCGAAAACAAGACCAAACTGGGTTCCTTCCCAATTTTTAGTTCCAAACCAATAATTTCCAATTGTTATAAGCCAGGCTCCCCAAACAAAAAATTGAAGAAAGCTCATTATAATCAACCTATTTTTAATTCCCATACGATGAAATTGTCTTTAAATAAATAAAGCGGTAAAACTACCATTAAAAATGATATCTACAAAAAATTAAACTGTTTTAACAACATCCTTTACTAATTCCAGAACTGCATCAAATTGTTCTTCCCTGTTTAAGTAAGAATTATCTATTTCTATCGCATCATCGGCAATGATTAAAGGTGAATCTTCACGGTGTGTATCAATATAATCTCTTTCAACTACATTTTTCAAGACGTCTTCATAGGAAACGTTGTCTCCTTTTTGCTGTAATTCGTCAAAACGTCTTTGTGCACGGGTCTCGGCACTGGCAGTCATGAAAACTTTAAGCTCGGCATTAGGAAAAACTACGGTACCAATGTCTCTTCCATCCATCACTATTGCTTTGTTTTTTCCCATTTCCTGTTGCTGCTCTACCAATTTAGAACGCACTTCAGAAACCTCTGCAACTTTACTCACAAAATTAGAAACCTCAATGGTTCTGATTTGTTTTTCCACATTTTCGCCATTAAGATACATCTCAGCAAAACCCAGATCAGCGTTGAATTTAAACTCTAACTGAATGTTTGGCAAAGCTGCTATAAGTGCTGCCTTATCAAAAAAATCTGTTGCAATAAGCTGATGCTGCATGGCAAAGTGTGCCACCGCACGGTACATTGCTCCGGTATCTACATAAACATATTCCAGCTCTTTCGCCAATTGTTTTGCCAAAGTACTCTTTCCTGTTGAGGAGAATCCATCAATTGCAATGGTAATTTTTTTCAATTTTTTTATTTTTAAATTTAAACTTATTTACTGTTCCAATCCGGTTTTAATAGTAAATACTCATCACAATATCGGATCCGGAATTATCAATTATTTTTGCCACTCTTTCAAAATATTTCTTGTTCACCATCGGGCATCCATAACTGTTGCAAATATATCCATTTTGCTCTTCATACGGAACATCAAAATAATAATGAAAAACAATATCACGATCAAATGCGTTCGAATTTGTGGTATCCAATCCATATAATTTGTAGGCCTTACCAAACTTTCCGTTATAATGCTCACCAATAGCGTATTTCCCTAATGAAGTGCTGAGCGAATTAGGAACATTACTAAATTTTAACTTGCCTTTTATTTGGGTCTCTGACCCCGAACCATGAGCTACTAATCCTTTATCAATAATTTTATTGGCTTTTAGATCGTATACAAAAAAGCGGTTCTTGCCCGAGGGAATTTTCATATCGATAAAAAAAGCATATCTATCATTGTATTTTGAATCGCTCTTTATAACTTTCCTAATTTCATTGATTTTTTTGCTATCAATTGTACTTGCTACTAACAAAGGAGCTGCCCTCTCTTTCTTAATAACCTTATAACCAACAAAAAACAGGATTACAACAAGAAAAATAAAAAGGAATTTCTTCATAGCATGGTATTGATACAATGTGGAAATTTAAAATGGAATAAAAATCAGAGCAAAAAAAATGCTGTTGAAGAAAAAACAACAGCAATATTATGATTTAAGTTCATTAAAATTATATTCTAAGTTTTCTAATAATAAACATCCAGGATAATATTTGACTTAGAACAACTTATATATTTTTCGAGTCGTTTGAAGAATTGTTCGTTTACCATCGGACAGCCATGACTGTTGCTAATGTAGTAATCTTGTTCTTCATAAGGAACTGCTGAGTAATAATGCAATACAATCGCTCTTTTTAAAGCATTGTTATTGGTTTCATCCAGACCATTTAATTTATATGCCTTTCCGAAAATTCCTTTGTAACATTTTTGAATCACATAGCGCCCTAATGCAGTACAATTCGAATTAGGGGTGTTACTGAATCTCAAGCTGCCTTTCACACCTGTTTCAGATCCCGAACCATGTGCTACAAGGCCCTGATCTATAATTTTATTGTTTACCAGATCGTAAACAAAAAAACGATTTTTACCCGATGGTATTCTCATATCAACGAAAAAAGCAATTTTAGTATTGTATTTAGAGTCAATACTAATCATGTTTTTAATTTCGCTTACTCTGGTATTGATCCGCTCTACTTCCAGGCTGGAAATAGTAGTTTCATTTTTATAGTAATGTTTAGCACCCGTTAAAACACCTACCGTTAAAAATAAAAACAAACTAAGTATTTTCATATCATTATTGAAAATTTAAAATTAGACCAAAAAGACTTGTATTTGCTGCCAATGTATATCTGGAATACGAATAATTAAATTTTAATCTATTCATTTTTAAACCAAATCCTACCGAAACCCCTGAAAAATTACGCTGTTCATTCACCCGTAATTCTTCTCCCCTTCTAAAATTATATCCTAAACGCAAATTAAATGCTTTTTTTGGAAAAAGTTCTACTCCAAAAACCACATGTCTCAAAGCGTTATTGACAAACGAAACTTTCTCTTTACTTGTTGATCCATCGATGCCGGTCTCTCCACGAACGGGATTCGAAAAAGAGATATTCCACTGTTGCAAATTTTCTAATGAAAGATGCCAGCGAAGGGGCACATGCTCTAATTCCTGCGAAACTCCTGCCACGATTTCAAATGGTAAATTTTCTTTAATTCCTGAATACGTGGTAAATTGTGTACCAATATTGCGTATTACTAAAGCCAAATTTACGTCATTTTTTTCAATTACATACAAAAAACCTAAATCAATTGCACCTCCTATTGAATTATAACTCTCTAACGTTGAAGTCACTAACTTCATATTTGCACCTATATGCAAATCGGTGAACGGAACATTGTAGGCGTACCCCAATGAAAGTGCGCCCTCACTCCCCGTAAAATTTGAGGTAGCCTGTCCGTTTTCATCATAACCTTCAAATGAACCATAATTAACATAACTTACTCCTGCATAAAACGTCTGCACATGTCTGTCGTAAGTATAAGCGTACGAAGCAGTTCCATAAGAAGCTTCTCCGTAATAACTTCCATAATTCATCGCAAGGTGATTGTCCATGTCTTCATTCAAAGCTGCCGGATTAGACATAGCCTGATTAACATCTTCATCGTAAATCGTTATCGTTTTGCCTCCTAATGCCGCCTGTCTCGGCGAGGTTGTTAAATTTAAAAACTGATAAGTGTAGCGCCCTCCTATTTGCCCATAACTAATGGAGCAAATCGATACTAATAAAAATAAAACAAATTGTTTTAACATTCTTTTGGGGCGATCCTATAGAGGGATAACGCAAGTGCGAAGATAAAATTATATCATTTATAAAAATAAAATACGATAAAAATAAATTACAATAATAAAATTCCAAATTCCAATCTGAGAGTTCTGATTAAATTACAATAAAAAAATTCCAAATTCCAAAACTGAAGTATCAGATTGGAATTTGGAATTTAAATTTTGGATTTTTTTAACTTTACTTCAGCGTTTTCGCGTTTTTAACGTTCTGATCAGTCAAGGCCAAAGCCAGAACTTCGCTCATTTCTTTTACATAATGAAAAGTAAGTCCTTCTAAATATTCTTCTTTAATTTCATCAATATCACTTTTATTTTCATGACATAAGATGATTTCTTTAATGTTTGCTCTTTTTGCTGCAAGGATTTTCTCTTTAATTCCACCTACCGGTAAAACTTTACCACGCAATGTAATTTCTCCTGTCATAGCCAGGCTCTTCTTTACTTTCTTTTGTGTCAGTAACGAAACTAAAGAAGTTAACATTGCAATACCGGCACTTGGTCCGTCTTTTGGCGTTGCTCCTTCCGGCACGTGTAAGTGAATGTTATATTTTTGAAACAATTCAACACTCAGACCTAATTTTTTAGCATTGGCTTTAATGTATTCTAATGCAATAGTAGCCGATTCTTTCATGACATTACCAAGGTTTCCGGTAATAGTCAAAGCTCCTTTTCCTTCAGAAATTAAAGACTCTATAAACAAAATATCTCCACCAACACTTGTCCAGGCCAAACCTGTAACAACTCCGGCAATATCATTGTTTTCATATTTATCACGCTCTAGTCTTGGTACACCCAAAACTTTAACGATATCTTCGTCGGTAACTTTTTTATTGTACTCCTCTTCCATTGCAACTGATTTTGCTGCATTACGAATTACCTGAGCAATTTTAGTTTCAAGGTTACGAACTCCGGATTCACGTGTATATCCTTCTACGATTTTTTCCAATTGCTTTTTACCAATAGTCAAATCTTTAGTAGTTAATCCATGCGCTTCTAATTGTTTTGGGAAAAGGTGTCTTTTGGCAATTTCCACTTTTTCTTCAATAGTGTAACCGGACATTTTAATCACTTCCATTCTGTCACGCAAAGCTGGCTGAATGGCTGACATATTGTTTGAAGTTGCAATAAACATTACCTTAGACAAATCATATCCCATTTCAAGGAAATTATCATAAAAAGCATTGTTTTGTTCGGGATCTAATACTTCCAATAAGGCAGAAGAAGGGTCTCCACTGTTACCACTTGACAATTTATCAATCTCATCCAGAATAAAGACAGGATTTGAAGTTCCCGCTTTTTTCAAACTTTGAATGATTCGTCCCGGCATTGCACCGATATATGTTTTTCTGTGTCCGCGGATTTCAGCTTCATCACGTAAACCACCTAAAGAGATACGTACATATTCACGTCCTAAAGCTTCGGCAACAGAACGTCCGATAGAAGTTTTACCAACTCCCGGAGGCCCTGTTAAACATATAATTGGCGATCTCATATCGTTACGAAGTTTCAATACAGCCAAATGTTCAATCATTCTTTTCTTTACTTCTTCAAGTCCAAAATGATCTTTATCTAATACTTTCTGTGCATGTTTCAAATCGAATTTATCTTTAGAATACTCGCCCCACGGCAATTCTAAAAATAATTCCAAATAGTTGCGCTGAATTCCAAAATCAGGTGATTGTGGGTTCATTCTACGCATTTTAGACAGTTCTTTCTCGAAATGTTTCTGCGTTTTCTCGTCCCACTTTTTAGCTTTGGCCTTCTGCCCCATTTCGTCCATTTCTTCCTCCTGCGAAACGCCTCCCAATTCTTCCTGAATGGTTTTCATTTGCTGGTGCAAGAAATATTCACGCTGTTGCTGGTCTAAATCAAAACGAACTTTTGACTGAATGTCATTTTTCAATTCTAATTTTTGCAGCTCAACGTTCATATAACGCAAAGTTTCAAGCGCACGATCTTTCAATCCATTTATAGACAACAAACCTTGCTTCTCTTTTACAGACAAGTTCATATTAGAAGAAACAAAGTTGATCAAGAACGATTGGCTTTCAATGTTTTTAATCGCAAAAGTAGCTTCTGACGGAATGTTCGGACTCTCTTTTATAATTTGAATTGCCAGTTCTTTTACAGAATCTAAAATTGCTTTAAACTCCGTATCATCTTCTGCCGGACGTTCTTCTGAAACTTCTTTGATCGTAGCAGTGATATAAGGTTCTTCGGAAACCACTTCATCAATTTCAAAGCGTTTTTTACCTTGTAAAATTACAGTTACGTTTCCATCAGGCATTTTTAAAACGCGAAGTATTCTGGCTACGGTTCCAATTTTATGAATATCATCTTTAGACGGATCTTCGTCTTCTTCATTAATCTGAGAAACTACACCAATAATTTTTCCGCCGGCATTGGCATCATTAATTAATTTGATTGATTTGTCTCTTCCTGCTGAAATTGGAATCACAACTCCCGGAAATAAAACGGTATTGCGCAACGGCAAAATTGGCAACGAGAGCGGAAGCTCCTCGTTGTTCATTTCCTCTTCATCTTCCGGAGTTAATAATGGAATCAAATCTGCCTCTGAATCAAATTCCTGAAGTGACAGATTGTCAATTGTAAGTATTTTATGGTTTGACATAATAGTATATAAGTCGTTTTGTCATTAAATATTTCATACCAGCCGTAAATATAACTGTACATACGGTAGTTTCTACTATAAATATGTAAAGTCTTTCGTTTACATGATAAGCCGTAAAAATAGACAATCATTATGCCAAAACCAAAAAAGACTGTTTTGAAATTAAGCCACAAGAGCCAAATAATACAAGAAAGAGAAGTATTTTGAAAAAAAATAAAATTAATTTTATCAAAAGTGTAACAAACCAAAAAAAGTAAAGTCATTATTAAAAACTAGCAACCATTACTTGAGTATAAATAATCAGAATATCGAAGAATTAATCACGCTTTGTAAGGAGAACAACCAAAAAGCTCAGTTTGAAGTTTACAATCGTTATTGTAAAGCTATGTACAATGTGGCATTCCGCATTGTGAAAGATGAACATTTTGCGCAAGACGTCATGCAAGAAGGTTTTCTAAAGGCTTTTACAAAAATCAATGACTATAAACAAGAAGTAGCATTTGGTGCGTGGTTAAAAAGAATAATTGTCAATTACAGTATTGATTTTTATAAAAAGAATAATGCTTTCCAGGCAGAAGATTTAAACAAGACCCTTTACAAAATAGAGGAAAACGACAGTTTTTTTAGCGAAAACATCGACATGAATTCGCTTAAAGTGAAACAGGTCTTAGATACAATTTCAAACCTGAAAGACAATTACCGGATGGTTTTAACCCTGTTTTATATTGAGGGTTACGATCAGGAAGAAATTAGCGAAATTTTAAACATTAGTTACGCTAATTGCCGAACAACGCTAAGCAGAGCAAAAGAAAGTTTACGAAAAAAATTAGAGGAAATATGAAAAAGGAAAATGACGATTTAGATCAATTATTTAAAAAATTTGAGAATCAATGGGATGTAGAGGAACTAAGTTCCGACCATCAGCTGAATTTCTTAAATAAATTAAACCAAAAACAACCTAAAAAGAAAAATCATACGGTTTGGGCAATTGCTGCTTCAATTGTGGTGCTGTTGAGTGTGTCTTTATTTTACAACAGTTACCACGAACCTAAACAGTATAAGTTTGCTTCGAAGGAAGCCCAAAGAACCGATTCGATATTTAGTATTTTAATCGATAATGAGCTAGTTAAATTAAAAGAAAAAAGTTCTCCTGAAAATGAACAGATTATCAGTGACGCCTTAAAGCAAATGAAGGTGTTCGATGCCGATTATGCAAAAATTATAAACGAATTGCAGAAAAATGGCGAAAACAAACAAATTATTTATGCCATGATCAGTAATCTGGAAACCCGAATTTCCTTTTTACAAACTGTTTTACAACGAATTGAAGAAAATGAAAATTTTAAAAATAACACTACACATGAAAAAACATTATAAAATACTCATCCTATTTCTTTTGCTTCCTTTTTTAGGATTCTCAAATGACGATAATTACAGTACTAAGCAAAAGAACATTAAAAAAACCTACATCGTAAATTCGAACGCAGGTATTGATATTGATAACAAATACGGTGACATTACAGTCAGTACCTGGAATGAGGATAAAATTGACATTGACATTACCATTAAGGTTACCAGCAACAATGAAGATTGGGTTAACGCAAAGCTCAACAGTATTGACGTAGACATTACCGCTCTTAAATCGATGGTTACTGCCGTTACAAATATTGGCAATTCGTCTTTAAAAAGTAGAGGAAGTGCTAATTTTTTCGAAATTAATTATGTAATTAAAATTCCTAAAAACGGAACTGTAAAACTTAATAATAAGTACGGAAATATCACTACTTTATCCTTGGAATCTACCACTGATATTACCTGCAAATATGGTAAAATAGTGTTAGGAAAACTAAACGGTTCAAACAATCGAATTGAACTGGGGTATTGTCAGAACTCTACCATTGATTACATCAAAAGTGGAGCTATTGAAGCGCGTTACTCGAACTTAAAGATAAACGAGTCCGGAAATTTAACGATAGATGCCAATTATACTGATTTGTATATCCTTCAGGAAGGCCAAAACATCAAATACGATAGTAATTACTGTACTTTCAAGCTGCAAAAAATCAACTCTCTGACAGGTTCCGGAAATTATTTAAGTGTTTCTGTTGGAGATTTATTAGGGAATCTGAATATCGACACTGATTATTCAAAAATAAATGTGGAAACGCTTACTGAAAAACAAAAAAATGTAAACATCACTAGCAATTATACCAATGTATCACTGGGATACAGCTCTAATCTTGCTTTTGATTTTGATATCAATACCAGATATGGAAGTATCAAATATGACAATTCATTAGATACTTCGGTAGCAGAAACTAAGGGCAGTTCTAAAAGGATAAGCGGTTTCAACAAGAAAAAAGGGCAAAGCAAGATAGCAGTAACCACCAGCTATGGCAATGCAGCATTAATTAAAAAATAACAATCTTAAAACAACCAAAAAATGAAAAAATCAGTTCAATTATTAGTTTGCAGTGCGCTTCTATTGAGTTCTATTGCAAATGCACAATGGTCCAACAAAAAAATAAAAGGTAATGGCAATGTAGTTACTGAAACCAGAACCACTTCTGATTATAACGCTATAAAGGTTTCCGGTTTTTTTGATGTGGATTTAGTGGCAGGAAAAGAGGGGAAAATTATAGTAAAAGGAGAACAAAATTTATTGTCTGCCATAAAAGTGGAAGTCGAAGATAATGTTTTAAAAGTTTATACTGAAAAAGGGGTTAACCTCTCACCAAGCCTTGGCAAAAAGATTGAAGTAACAGTTCCTTTTGAAACCATATCGGCATTAACGCTATCCGGTTCGGGAGATGTTCAATCCAAAGATCCTATCAAAAGCGACAAATTCCTAGCAAAATTATCAGGTTCTGGAAACTTTAATCTGGCTCTAAACTCTACAGATCTTGAACTAAATTTAAGCGGATCAGGAGATGTAAGCTTAAAAGGAAATACGGCTAACTTTGTTACTAAATTATCAGGTTCGGGAGATATCGATGCAGCGAATCTTAAATCAAAAAATACAGATGTAACCATTTCGGGTTCAGGCGACATTCGCGTGAACTGTACTGAAAGTTTAACTGCGAAAGTTTCGGGTTCAGGGGATATTAGATACAGTGGAAATCCTGAAAAACGTGACGTAAAAGTTTCGGGATCAGGAAGCATCTCAAAAGCATAATTTCAAAAAAGCTCAATAATAAAAGAACTTTACAATCATCAAATCAAAAAACAAACAGCACTATTCTTCTTTTATTATTGAGCTTTATCTTTTAAAACCCGTATTCATCCAAAATTAAAACTAATGAAACAAACTCTTTTAGTTTCGCTTCTGGTTTTCTCCTGTACCTTCTCTTTTGCCCAAATAACAACAACTTCTAAAATTAAATCTCTGGACAGCTTAAAAAGCAGCACCACAGAAATGATGTCAAAATACAATCTTAAAGGATTAAGTGTTGCTGTTTTTGAGAACTACCAAATAATCTGGACGAGTCAATGGGGTGTTAAAGCTGCAAATTCTGAGGAAAAAATCGATCAGTATACTGCTTTCTCTACAGCCTCAATATCAAAACCTATAGTCGCCATTGTTTGTGCTATACTGGAAGAAAAAGGATTAATCAACCTTGATGCTCCCATCTCAAAAGACCTCAAAACATGGCAATTGCCTAACAGTGCTTTCACCAAAGACAACCCGGTTACCTGGAAACAGCTGCTATCTCATACTGCCGGAACAAGTCAGAGTGGTTTTGAAGATTATTATCAGGGAGATTCGATCCCTACTATTGAACAGAGTCTGCAAGGCAAATTATTACCTCGCTCTAAAAAACCTATTGAATTTCTTTTTAAACCCGGAGCCGACTGGCAATACAGCGGTGGCGGTTATGTAATTGTTCAGTGTGCTCTCGAAAATCATTTCAAAAAGCCATTGGCACAACTTGTAAAAGAAAATCTGCTTGATCCGTTGCTGCTGCAAAATTCAACAATGCTTCAGCCCAATGAAAATGGCTTTCTTACCAATGTTGCCAAGGTACATAACCATAATGGAAAAATAATCCGAACAGGAATCCCTATAACTCCTCAGGTTGCACCTTCGGGATTGTGGTCTACCCCAGCCGATTTGGCCTTAATTGCGATCGAAATGCAAAAAGCATTAGCAGGAAAAGGCAATAAAGTAATTTCAAGAGCTGCGGCAATTAAGGTTACAAACATTGTTACCATGAAAGGTCCCCGTGGCTGGAGTTACGGCTGGCAGAGAAGTTTGGGATACGGAAATCTGGACTGGTTCTCTCATGATGGTTCTAATACCGGAACCGGAGGCGATTTGCTCGCTACAATGAAAAATGGCAACGGGATTGCCGTTTTAGCCAATGGTGACAAACCCAACAGGCTTCCTGTAATGGCTTATATCGAAAAAGAAGTTATCACAAAACTAGGCTGGTCAAAACCAATCAAAACACATCCTATCACAATTCCATCCCACTTAAAAGAAGCTATAAAAGGTTACTATACTGAAATTCTCTATGGGTATAACGGATTGGGGACGTCTAAAATAATTGAAGAAGATAATTTACTTTATCTCTGCTCTCCATTTTTAAAAGAAAATTTTGATACCGAGAAAACAAAAATGTATTATCTCGGAAATAATACTTTTAAAATTGATAATTACCCCAATCAGATACATTTTAACTTACTTAATAATAAATTACAAGCCATAACCATCACTCGTTCAACGGATACAACCCGATTTTTACATCTTACTCTGGAGCAAATCAGAACGCCGCAAACGCAGTTAATAGAACTATTCAGTGAGCATACGTTTGAAACTGCTTTAAATGAGTTTAAAAAATTAAGATTAAAATATCCTGGTCATAATTTTGAAGAAGATCTCAATACTTTAGGATACACTTTATTCAGTAAAAAACTAACAGATCTTTCGGTTCAGATCTTTACACTTAATTGTACTGAACATCCAAATTCTGCAAATGCTTTTGACAGTTTGGGTGAAATTTATGAAGCAATTGGTCAATTAGGTCCTGCTAAAGAAAATTATTTAAAATCGCTGGAGCTAAATCCTAAAAATGAAAATGCTGCGCAAATGCTTTCAAAAATCAATACACAGCTTAAGTCTAAATAATATTGAAGTAAAACACGAATTCCACGAATTTACACAAATTAGTGTCAATTCATGGAATTTTTTTAATGTTTCTGTCCACCTACTAAGCTATAATCAATGTTTTAATGATTGGAGAACTAAAATTTTTAACACATAGAAACATAGATTTTAATTCTCAAAAGAGGATACAAAAAAATAAATTTCTTTCACATAATGATATGCGTTTTATTTGAAGTGAAACGCCTTCCCCTGCATTTTTAACTATATCTATGTGTTAAAATAATATTCACATAAATTTTAATCCCTTAACCTTATTTGTGAAATGAATTCCACAAACAAATTAGTGACAATTCGTGCAATTCGTGTTATTTTTTTATACTTCTATCCTTACTTAAAGTGCCTTTTTTGGTACTCTTCTTAAAAGGAAAATTGCAGTAACAAAAAAGACGGCTAAAATTACAATTGCGGCACGTGGACTTCCTGTTATTTGGTCAATGATTCCGTAAACACACATTCCGATTACAATTCCGATCTTCTCAGCTACATCATAAAAACTAAAGAAGGAAGCGGTATCCTCTGTCTCAGGTAATAGTTTTGAATAAGTAGAACGCGATAATGCCTGAATACCTCCCATCACAAATCCAGCAACGGTAGCCATAACATAAAAATGCATAGGCAAAATGATAAAATAAGCCAAAGCACAAAATACAGCCCAAATACTATTGATAAAAATTAAGGTCGGAATGTTTCCAAATTTAGCAGAAGCTCTGGAAGTCAGAACAGCTCCTACAACCGCAACTAACTGAATAATTAAAATACATTTTATTAATCCAATCGTACTGTCTTCTTTAGTTGCCCACTGAATTTCCTGTGCTCCAAAATAAGTGGCCACAAGCATTACGGTTTGTACTGCCATACTTGAAACAAAAAATCCGCTTAAATATCTTCTTAAAGGAATGTTTTCTTTTAGCAAAGCCCAAACTTTCTTTAACTCTTTAAAACCATTAAAAACTACAGCTCTTGTTAATTTTTGTCCACTAGCTTTGCTTCCTTTTGGTAAGTAATAATAAGTATACTGGCTAAATAAAATCCACCAGACTCCCACCATAATAAAAGAATAACGCATTGCTTTCATCGCAGCCTCTCCATCAGTACCCGTAATACCAAAAAGTTTAGGTTTCATAATCATCAATAAATTGATGATCAACAAAATGACACTACCTATATATCCCATTGAATATCCTTTGGCACTAATTTTATCCTGCTGTTCTTCAAAAGCAATATCCGGTAAATAGGAGTTGTAAAAAACCAGACTCCCCCAATATCCCAGTAATCCAAAAAAGTAAAAAGCCAGTCCGACATAAATATTGTCAAGATCAAACCAGTATAACCCCATACAGGACAAGGCTCCCATATAACAGAAGAATTTCATGAATGCTTTTTTATTTCCCACATAATCCGCAATCCCGGATAACAAAGGGGATATAAAAGATACTACTAGAAAGGCCGCTGCTGTTATAAAACTAATTAAAGCTGAGTTTTTAAGGTGCATGCCAAATACATCAATATAATGGTCACGGTCTGAAAATAAAGCTTCATAAAAAATCGGAAATACTGCCGATGCGATAGTTAGTGTATAAACGGAGTTTGCCCAATCATAAAATGCCCAGGCATTCAATAGCTTCTTATCTCCTTTTTGTAGGTTTTTCATAGTAATGGTTTTGTTAACAGGCTACGAATTTATCTCTTTTTTATCATAATCAAATCAATTTTCATTAATTCATGTATTAATAAATTATCACTAAAAAAAAAGCTACCCTAAAAAGAATAGCTTTAAATTGTTTATCGTAAAAAATATAGTTTTAATCCTTTGCGTGTAATTACTTTTAACACATAGTCACATAGGATTCTGTACTTGTAAGAAAGACGCTTCACTTTATTTGAATACACATATCTTCTCTATGCGAAAGAAATATATTTCTTTTTTAACTCTTCTTAACACATGAAAATCTATGCATCTATGTGTTAAGACCATTTTTCTTTCTAAATAATCAATGAAGTTATTTAATAATTCCCACTTTAAGTGCTGTCGCTCTTGCTTCGGGAATTAAAGCTCTAATATTGGCAATCCTTGTAGCATCAGACGGGTGCGTACTCATAAATTCGGGTGTGCTTCCTCCTCCTGATTTTGCCGACATTCTGCTCCAGAATGAAATTGCATCATCCGGATTGTACCCCGCAATTGCCATCAGAGTCAGTCCTATTTTATCCGCTTCGGTTTCATTGCCTCGACTGAAAGGCAGCATTACACCAACCTGAGTCCCTAGACCATATGCCTGTGCAAATATCTCCTGTGTTTGTTGTGTTTTACCGCTTGTAGCTGCTCCTAAAGCAACGCTACCTATTTGCTGTAATTGTGCGGCACTCATTCTTTGTGCTCCATGATTGGCTAAAGCATGCGAAACTTCATGTCCCATAACAGTGGCTAAACCGGAATCATTTTGTGTTACGGGTAAAATCCCGGAGTACACTACAATTTTTCCTCCAGGCATACACCACGCGTTTACCTCTTTATTGTCTACTAGTTTATACTCCCAGCGGTAATCTTTCAAATATTGTGATTGCCCTAAATAAATCAGGTATTTTTCGGCTGCCGCTTTAATTCTTGTTCCTACAGCTTCTACTTTTTTGGCATCTGCTGTTCCTGTAATCACTTTGTTTTCGGCTATAAAAGTATTGTATTGCTGAAACGAAGAAGGAAACAATTCGCTATTGGAAACAAAATTCAAGTTTTGTTTTCCCGTAATTGGATTTGTCGCACAACTGCCCGCCAGAATTACGACAAAAAGGCCTAATACTAAATATTTTTTCATAATAGTGGTATTTATAACAACACACAAAAATACAACTATTATTTTTTTCTTGTTTTATATAATTACCAAAAAAAATATCAGGATTTCTTTACTCACCACTAATATGAAGCTCCGTAAATCCTTTTTCGACAATTAAAAATTGATTTCGTTCTAAATCAATTTTATCAAACGGTACTTTTTCATTGTCAATTTCGATTTCAGTCACTGTAAACGGCAATCCTATCAAATTGATTTTGTATTTACTGTAGGGTGTATCGTATTTTCCTTCTTTGTGTAACTGAATGATTAGTTCTTTATCTTTTCCAATAGTACTGAAAGACAAAAAGCTATAACGTCCTTTTTTATAATCGTATCCATCCTGTGCATCTTCATATACTACCGACTTTTCTTTACCTAGTTTAAAATACAAATCAAGTGTTAATTCATCAAATTCAAGTTCACCAACGTATTGCTGTACCGGATATTTCGGAATAATAGCTCCAGCTTTTACAAAAACCGGAATTTCATCAAATTTAGTATCAATCCACACTTCTCTTCCTCCCATGCTAAATTCGTTGGTCCAATAGTTGTACCACTCGCCTCTTGGGATATACATACGTCTCCCAACAGCATTAGGTTCAAGGATCGGACATACCAAAATTTGATTTCCAAAGATAAATTCATCATTGCGGTAATGCGTTTGTGTATCTTCCTGGTCGTAATACACTAACGGTTTTAACATAGGAACACCTTCCTCAATATACTGCCAGAACATGGTGTACAAATAAGGAAGCAACTGATAACGCAGACTCACAAACTTTCGGGTAATATTGATGACCTCTTCATCAAAAGCCCAAGGTTCCTGATTGCCATGATCTCCCGACGAATGCGTTCGACAAAACGGATGAAATACGCCTAATTGTATCCAGCGAGCGTACAATTCACCTGTAGGCTGTTCGGCAAAACCTCCAATATCAGAACCCGTAAAACCCATCCCTGAAATGCTCATTCGTTGCACCTGAATGTTGGCAATCCATAAATGCTCCCAGGTCGCTACATTGTCGCCTGTCCAGGAAGAAGTATAACGCTGTGCTCCCGAATAAGCCGATCTTGTGATTACAAAAGGACGTTTAGGATAGGCAAAACGTTTAACACCATGATAGGTGGCCCTTGCCATTTGTGTACCGTAAATATTGTGTGCTTTTCTATGACTGCACGGATTTCCGTCATATACGTGACGTACATCCATAGGGAATGTTTTATTTGGGACTTCCATAACAGCAGGCTCGTTCATATCATTCCAAACACCTTTTACTCCAATATCTGAAACTAATTCTTTAAATAAGCCTGCCCACCATTCTCTTACTGCAGGATTTGTATAATCGGGAAAATTACATTCACCTGGCCAGACTTTCCCTTTCATATAAGGGCCATCGGCTCTTTTGCAGAAATAATCTTTTTCTAATGCTTCATGATAAACCCAGTAATCTTTGTCTATTTTGATTCCGGGATCAATGATGACTACGGTTTTAAATCCGTCCTCAGCCAATTCAGCGACCATTCTTTTAGGATCCGGAAAATAGTTTTTGTTCCAGGTAAAACATCGAAATCCTTCCATATAATCAATGTCAAGATAGATGGCATCACACGGAATTTTTAGTTCTCTGAATTTTGAGGTGATTTCTTTTACTTTACTTTCGGGATAATAACTCCATTTGCATTGGTGGTAACCCAATACCCACAGCGGTGGTAATTCCGGTTTCCCTGTTAAATCAGTATAAGTGGTTACTACATCCTGCATTTGCGGACCGTAGATAAAATAATAATTCATTTCTCCTCCTTCAGCCCAAAAACTCGCAACGTTTCTTCTTTCCTGACAAAAATCAAAAAAGGTCCTGAAGGTATTGTCAAAAAAGATTCCGTAAGACTGTTTGTTGTGCAAACCAATATAAAACGGGACTACTTTGTATAGTGGATCCTGTTCTTTTTGATAAGCATATTGATCTGTGGCAAAGTTTTCAAGTCTCTTGCCTTTTAGATTCATCTGTGTTGCCTTATCACCTAAACCGTAAAAACACTCTCCATCTTTAGAGGATTTGCTCATTTTCACAATGTTGCCTCCGTATTCATAACTTTCTTCCCAATGAAAACCAAGTTCGTCTTCCAGAATCAGGAAATCATTCAAATCATAAATCGCCAGACGCAAATCTGCTTTTTGAATTTTGCATTTTACCTTGCTGGTCCTGATTTGAAAATACGTTTCTTCTTCTGTGAGTTCCAGAAAATTGTACCCATGAAGCTGCGTTTTATCAATGGCATATGAAAAATCATTGCTAAAATATCCTTTTGTAGTAAAACGAAACCGGATTAAACTGTCTCTAAGAATAGTGACTTTTAAGATTACTTTGTTGTTGGTATGAAAAAAAATAGAGTCTCCTTCATGCTCATGCGAAATAATTTTTGATGGATATAAATCGCCTTTATATTCTAATGCTGTATTTGTAATCATATGGATTCTGTATTAATTGTATAACGCTAATCTCACTTTCAAACATACAAAAAAACTTGATAACCCTCTATGAATAAAAGGATTATTCACGAAAACGTTTTTCCTGAATGGCTGTTAAATATCCTCTTAAAAAATAAACAAATCGATAATATAAGAACGTATAACTGATAAAATGGAATTCGGAAGATCCCCTATTATTTATGTAAAAGAATAAACGGTCACACTTAAAGGTGGCAAATTTAATGCTACCGAATAATCCCTGCCATCATAAGGCGACGATTCTATTTTTAATTCCTGAGCATTTCCAATACCGCTTCCTCCGTAAATAATGCCATCACTATTAAAAATCTCCTGCAGTTTTCCTTTTTGTGGTACGCCTATTCTGTAATTTTCGCGCACGACCTGTGTAAAATTACAAACCACAACCAGATTTTCGTTAGAGTTGTTCCCTTTTCGGATATAAGACAAAACGGCATTTTGATGATCGGAATAGTTGATCCATTCAAAACCCTCTCCTGTAAATTGTTTTTCGTACAGTGCAGGATGGGTTTTGTATAATTGATTTAAATCGGTAATTACTTTTTTGATTCCGGAATGGTAATCATATTGCAGCAAGTGCCAATCCAGACTTTTCTCAAAATTCCATTCATCGCTTTGCCCAAACTCAGATCCCATAAACAATAACTTGGTACCGGGATGTGTGAACATATAACCGTACAACAATCTCAAGTTAGCAAATTTCTGCCATTCGTCGCCCGGCATTTTACCGGCAATTGATTTTTTTCCATACACTACTTCGTCATGCGAAAAAGGCAGCATAAAATTCTCAGTAAAAGCATAGGTCATCGAAAAGGTCAAATCGTTCTGATGGTACTTTCGATATACGGTTTCTTTCTGAAAATATTTTAAAGTATCATGCATCCAGCCCATCATCCATTTCATTCCAAAACCTAAACCACCGGTAAATGTTGGTCTGGACACCATTGGAAACGATGTACTCTCTTCTGCAATGGTTTGAACTCCGTCAAAATTAGCATAGATAACCTCATTAAATTCTTTAAGAAAACTTATGGTATCCAGATTTTCTCTTCCTCCATAAATATTCGGTTCCCACTCGCCTTCATTTCTGGAATAATCAAGATATAACATCGAGGCAACGGCATCAACCCGTAAACCATCGGCGTGGTAGTTCTGTAACCAAAAAACAGCATTACTAATTAGAAAAGCACGAACTTCATTGCGTCCGTAATTAAACACCAAGCTTTTCCAATCCGGATGATACCCTTTTCTGCGATCCGGATGTTCGTACAAATGCGATCCGTCAAAGAAACCCAAACCGTGTGCATCGTCAGGAAAATGTGACGGTACCCAATCTAAAATAACGCCAATTCCTGCCTGATGTAGCTTGTCGACCAAAACCATAAAATCCTGTGGTTTTCCAAAACGCGAAGTAGGTGCAAAATATCCTGTTAACTGGTAACCCCAAGAAGGATCATACGGATACTCCATCACAGGCATAAACTCTACATGAGTAAAGCCGGTTTCTTTGACATAGGCAACCAAATCATCGGCCAATTCTAAATAAGTTAAAAAGCAGTTGTTCTCGCCACGTTTCCAGGAGCCCAGATGCACTTCGTACACCGAATGAGGTTTGTCTAGTGTATTGTTCTCTCGGCGCGATTGCATCCATCTTTCATCCTTCCAGTTGTAATCCAAATCCCAAACCACCGAAGCAGTATGAGGCGGTTTTTCGCAATATAATGCAAATGGATCCGCTTTTTCGGTTACAATTCCATAAATATTCGATTGTATTTTATATTTGTACAAAGCTCCTTTTGAAACTCCGGGAATAAATCCTTCCCAAATGCCCGAAGAATCCCAGCGTACCTGTAAAAGATGTTCGCCCTGTGTCCAGTAATTAAAATCCCCCACAACAGAAACCGATTGTGCTGTAGGAGCCCAAACGGCAAAGTACACTCCTTTTACGCCATCAACTTCAATTAAATGTGCTCCTAATTTCTCGTACAATTGGAAGTGTTTTCCCGCTTTGAATAAATCAATATCAAATTCAGTAAAGAGAGAATGCGTGATTACTTTAGACATATTTGGTTTTTAAGGCAACAATTAATTTTAAGTCTTTTATTCAATTCTAAAATTATCAGAGAGAACCGCTCCTTTTTTAATCACAACAATACCATCTTTGATACTGTATAACTCGTTAGTAAAATTATCCAGATGTTTACCACCGCTGATATGAACATTGTTTCCGATTCTGACATTCTTATCGATCAGCGCATTTTGTATAAAACAATTTTCGCCAATACCCACATGAATTTTATTGATGGTTGCTTCATGGTTCAGTTCGTCTAAGTCCTGATAAAAATCATTACCCATTACATAACAGTTCTCCAATATAGTTCCTACTCCAATTCTGGAACGAATTCCAATGACCGAACTTTTAATTTCTTTAGCGTTAATAATACATCCTTCAGAAATCAGAGATTGGTTAATGGTTGAATTTCTAAATTTAGACGGCGGTAACAATCGGGGTCTTGTAAAAATTTTATTGTCATTATCAAACAGATTAAATTCCGGAATGTCGGCTGTTAGACCAATATTTGCTTCAAAAAAGGATTCAATATTTCCAATATCCGTCCAATATCCTTCGTATTGGTAACTCAGAATTTTATGTTTTCCAACGGCCTGCGGAATGATTTCTTTTCCAAAATCCTTCGTTTCCGGATCTGCCATGAGCTCTTCCAGTAATTGTCGGTTAAAAATATAAATTCCCATTGAAGCCAGGTACTTTTTACCTTTTTCCTTCATATGTTCACTCACATCAGATTCCCATTCCGGTAATAGCGAAGCATCGGGTTTCTCTATAAAAGCTTCTATACAACTCTCATGATTCGTTTTAAGAATTCCAAATTCAGGCGCATCTTTCGCATTTACAGGTAATGTTGCTATCGAAATGGCGGCATCGGCCGCAATATGAGCTTCTAACATTTCGTTAAAATCCATTTGATACAACTGGTCTCCTGACAAAATCAAAGCATGATCAAATTCGTGTTTCAAAAAGTGAGACATACATTGTCTGACAGCATCAGCAGTTCCCTGAAACCAGGTTGGATTATCGGGTGTTTGCTCTGCAGCCAGAATATCTACAAAAGATTGGCTGAAAATACTAAAGTTAAAAGTGTTTTTGATATGTGCGTTTAAAGATGCCGAGTTGAACTGTGTCAGAACAAATATTTTAAAAATATCGGAATTAATACAATTGGAAATTGGGATATCTACTAATCGGTACTTTCCTCCAATCGGAACGGCAGGTTTTGATCGGGTTTCTGTTAACGGGAACAAACGTGATCCTTGTCCTCCTCCTAAAATAATGGCAACTACATTTTTCTTCTTAAATTTCATTTTTCTCAATTATTAGGTTGTATATCTCGATGTATTCTTGGCAAACACGCTCCCAGGAATGATCTGTAGCCATTCCTTTCGCTCTTATTTTTTTTAAATTAATCTTATCCTCGTACAATTTCACGGCACGATTTATTGAATAGCAAATATCTCCTACCGAGGCCTGATCGTGGCACACTCCGTTACCATCGTCTCCAAAATCAATTACGGTATCCTTCAATCCTCCTGTTCTTCTTACAATTGGAACAGTTCCGTAACGCAGTGCATACATTTGGTTTAAACCGCACGGTTCTACTCTCGAAGGCATCAAAATATAATCGGATCCGGCATAAATTAAATGTGCCAGTTCTTCATTATAACCAATAAAAACGTTGTAATTTCCCTTATAATCATTTCGCAATTGAACCAACTGTTCTTCAATTACCGAGTTCCCTGATCCTAAAATCAGTATATTAATACTTTCAAAATTTTCAGATAGCGCCAGTGCGGAAGCCTGTGGCAATAAATCCCCGCCTTTTTCTTCAAACAAACGGCCAATAAAACTAAATAAAGGTTTTGTTGCATCGAGTTCAAACTGCTCACACAATTTTTCTTTGTTCTTCTGCTTCCCGATTTCAAAAGTTTCAATCGAATAATTACTCGCAATCATTTGATCTTTGGCAGGATCCCAAACTTCAAAATCAATCCCGTTTAAAATCCCCTTCGATTTATACCTTACAGATTTAAACAATGTTTCTAACCCATTAGCGGCATTATTAATTTCGTCCAGATAACTTGGAGAAACGGTGGTTACGGCATGAGCGCACTTGATTCCTACCGCCAATGAATTAAGAGAATAATCCCATTCTAAAAAACCAACATGCCTTAAATCAAACTCAGGCAAATAATGCAATTTATCAAAACCAAACCAACCCTGATACAAACCATTGTGTATGGTAATTACAGTTCGTATCTTGCTGAGGTTTTCATATTTATAGGCATATTTCACTAAAAACGGAATTAATCCGGTGTGGTGATCGTGACAATTTAAAATATCAGGAACCTTGTTTCGTGCAGTGATCCAATCTAACGTAGCAATCTGAAATGACACAAATCTTTCTATGTCATCTTCATATCCATATACATTCGGACGATCGAACAATTCCTTAATTTCGATCAGGTACAATTCGTAACCCAACTTGTCTGTCGTTTCTTTTAGAACACTGAACGGAAAATTAAAATTCCCAAGCTTAACATTTCCCCAATGAACACATTCAAACTCATTTTCCTTCCTAAATTTTGTGTCATAACAAGGAATTACAACACGAACGTCATGGCCCGCATTAGTCTGATATTTAGGCAATGCGCCAACCACATCGGCCAGACCACCAACCTTTGCCATTGGATAACACTCTGCACTGATGTGAAATATTTCCATTCTTAAGATTTATATGCGTATTAAATACTATTTTGTGAATTATTTTTTTCAGTAAACATCTATTAATGTGCTACTTTTATGTTTTTTTAAATTTAGGAAAAAATAAACAAAGTCCAGCCCTCAAAAAAAAATTATTGATATGACAAAAAAGGAAAATAATCCTACTAAATCTCTAAAAATTCCCCGATTTATTATTGTATCCGCTAAAATTTGCGCCTTTTTTTCGACAAAACTGGTTACCTCATATGCTGCAAAACTTTTCACAACCCCAATAAAACATAAGGTTCCAAAACGCGAACTGGAGATGGAGCAAAAAAGTATTCAAAAAACGATTTATGTCCCTGCAATTAATAAAAGTGTTGTTACCTACGAGTATGGAAAAAGCGACCACAAAATTTTACTGGTACACGGCTGGTCAGGAAGAGGCACTCAATTATTCAAAATAGAAGATGAACTTTTAAAAAATGGTTATTCGACTGTAAGTTTTGATGCTCCGGCACATGGAAAATCTGAAGGAAAAAGTACTATAATGTCTGAATTTATTGCTTCTATTTTAGAAATCGAAAAACAATTTGGCCCCTTTGAATTTGCTATAGGTCACTCCTTAGGCGGAATGTCGGTTCTAAATGCAATCAAAGACGGCTTACAGGTAAAAAAAGCAATAATAATTGGCAGTGGTGATATTGTACAGGATATACTGGACGACTTTGTCGCAAAACTGGAATTGAAACAAGAAATCAGTGAACGTATGCGTGCCCATTTTGAAGAGAAATACCAAGTAAAAATGGATGACTTTTCAGCCTATAAAGCCGCTAAAAAAGTTAAAATACCAGTACTGGTGATTCACGATCACGATGACCCTGAAGTTTCAGTAAAAGCCGGAATTCACATTCACAAACAACTGGAAAACGGAACTTTGCATTTAACAGAAGGTTTAGGGCACCGAAAAATACTAGGCAATCAAAATGTCATCAAAAAAACATTAGATTTCATCAAAACATCTTAATTTTGTGATAGTTACATTTTATATTATTTAATTCTAAAGAAAATAAAAATGAACTTATTTGGAGAGACAACCGAATGGGAAACAAAACTTGAACCCATTTTAAGTAAATACAAAGGCAAGAGACATCCTTTAGAATATCAAAACACCTATCAATTACTGGTCATGGTGGTTCTATCTGCTCAGGATTCTGATGCCAATATCAATAAAATTGCGCCGGCTTTATTTGAAAAGTATCCAACTCTGAAAAGTCTTTCCGAAACCGATTCGGAAACTTTCATTCCTTACATAAGCAAGGTTCGAAATTACCCTACAAAAGCACAATGGCTTCTGGAAATTGCAAAAACCCTTCAAAATGATAATGCTATTCCATTAACTATGAAAGAATTGACAGCTTTAAAAGGAATTGGAAGAAAATCGGCCAATGTCATTCTCCGAGAAACACATCAGCCTGCAGAAGGCATTATTGCCGATTTACATGTCATTCGTGTTGCTCCAAGAATTGGAATTATCAAAGAGAGTAAAGATGGAAATAAAATAGAAAAAGACCTTATGCAGGTTTTACCTAAATCTATTTGGTCTGAAATCGGGATGGCAATTTCTTTTCTGGGACGAGAAACCTGTAGACCCAAACCTAAATGCGAAGAATGTCTAATTGTAGATTCCTGTCATTACTTCGCAACTGAAATAGCTTAGAAATGGCTATTTTCTCCGGGTATCGATCAGGTAGATAATTTTCCAAGTATCTTTTTCTTTAAACAAAGTAAATGTATTTACTCCTGAATGACTCAATTTATCATTCACATAAAACTGATAGGGTGCCCAAACATGTGCTATTGTTCCTTCAATTTGAATATTGTAACTTAAAATCTTTTCAGAAAATTTAATATTAGATGGAATTGTAGCAATTGATTTGTAGAATTTACCAGAGTTCTCCTCTGTAAGTTTGTTTCCTTTAACCAAACTCTCACTAATAGACTGCAACACTACCTTATCTGCACAAACAGATTTCATTCTTACGGTATCTCTCTCATGAAATCCTTCAAAAAAGGTTTCGATACTCTGCTGAACTTCCTGTTGCTGTGCATTTACAATTAGTCCTAAAAATAACAAAATCACTGTGTAAAATTCCTTCATAGACAAAATATAAAATTAAACTCCAAATTGACTCAGATGGTGCTCCAGGTGTTTAGCAAACATATTACTCCATTCTGTCGCAGTTAACCTACCAAAAGAATGCGATTCTTTACCGTCGAAATCTTTTTCACCCAACAATTGCGTTTTATTAATATAAGCAATCAATCTATCTCTTTCAAGATCGAAATCACGACTATCATTTATAATAAATTGAGTTGCAGTGGGATTATTATGTTTATACGGTGTCTCACTTACCACCTTACTTTTAACCAATGTCTTTAAAATAAACTTCAAAAAGAAACCTGGTTTTGGATGAATATCGTCGTAAACCATCTCATAGGAAACATTGCAATGTGCCAGCATTTGCGCCACATCCATTTTCCCCCAAAGACCTTTTGATTCCGGTTCAAGCAAACTGATACGCTTTACAAACTCATCACAATCTTCCTTTAAAAAAACATTTTTCATCGCATCTTATTATTAAAAATTAGTTAAAAATCTTGAAGTAAAAATATAAAAATTTCGAAATAAAGCGTAATTATTAAATCCAAATTAGAAAAATTTAAAATTTCAATTGTACGCCGCCTTGCAGTTCCTACGGGACAATTGTAACAATCTTAATTTAACCGCGCCAAGAGGACAGTGTAAAAAAGGATAAAAGCATAAAGTTCGCAAAGCCATGATTATAAACTTTACGAACTATATGCAAATCCACGCGAATTTAATTTATCTATCTCTGTCATCATTCAAAAAAAAACAAAGATGGAGAAACCTTCTCGCTTAATCCTTACTAATTTATCGGGGTGTATTGTGAAACAACTTGATCAATTCTACCAAAAACAGACTCTCCCTTGCTGTTTTTCATTTCGATTTCTATTCGGTCACCAAAAATCATAAACGGTGTCGAAGCTTTTCCATCTTTAATAATCTCCAAACAGCGTACTTCAGCCAAACAACTTGAACCATCAAGACTTCCTTTGTTGGCAACTGTACCGGAACCAATAATTGTTCCTGCCATTAAAGAACGTGATTTAGCAGCATGTGAAATCAATTGACCAAAATCAAAAACCATATCAACTCCCGCATTTGGTGATCCAATTTTTTGCTTATTTAAAACCGATATAAGCGGCAAATGCACTTTACCTCCATCCCAAGCATTTTCTAATTCGTCTGGTGTAACAGCGACAGGACTAAAAGCTGTCCAAGGTTTTGATTGATAAAAACCAAATTGCTTTGCCAATTCATTAGGAATTAAATTTCTAAGTGACACATCATTTACCAATGCAATCAATTTTATGTGTTCTTTTGCATTTGTCGCATTGATACCCGCAGGGACATCATCTGTAATAACTGCAACTTCCGATTCAAAATCAATTCCCCATTCTTCATTTTCTATCAAAATATCATCGTTTGCACCAATAAAAGCATCCGAAGCTCCCATATACAGCAAAGGATCAGTCCAGAAAGTCTCCGGCAATTCTGCATTACGCGCCTTGCGCACCAATTCTACATGCGTAACATAAGCACTTCCGTCTGCCCAATGATAAGCTCGCGGAATGGGAGCCATAACATTATTAGTCTCAAATACAAAGGCATTTTCCAATTTATTTTCTTGTAATTCTTGAAATACAAATTCCAATTTTGGTTTGATGACATTCCAATCATCCAATGCATTTTGCATAGTTTTGGCGATTTCCGTTACCAAAACTGCTTTTGTCAATGCTCTATTTACTACTACCAATTGTCCGTCGCGGGATCCATCCTTTAGAGTGGCTAATTTCATATGATTAATATATTATTTGGTTAATTCAACAATTACAAGTCCATTAGAAGTCTTATAAATGCAAAAAAACAGAAAAAAAGCTTTAAATTTTGAATAATTATTATTTTATGTTTTATCAAAATTAGTTCAATTCTAACAATCTACAAAACCATTATTAAAATTTATAGTAGTCTTATCTTTCCTCTTTAATGAGTTTGCTAAATTTTTCTTTTGCTCTCCAAGTCACAAAGATGCAAAGTACATTTCAATCAGATGCGGTTAAACTTTTTAAAGTAATTCTGTTAGGAGTCTAATACTGGCAACCACAGGTAACACCTCACAATCTGCCCACCATAAAGGTGTCCCGTAGGGACTACACTATCAAGCAGCATAAAAAAAATAAGATTAACCAAAGAATACAGGATCAGTACAAAATCCGTTCTAATCCGCGTTTTCGCACAGCGAATCAGTACAATCCGCGATCTGTTTTTTAACCGCAAAGCACGCAAGAATTTAAAAAGCGCTATAAAACAAAAAACCCTATCCGATTTGGATAGGGTTTTAAAAAGAAAGGCGACGACATACTCTCCCACATAACTGCAGTACCATCTGCGCAGGCGGG